>Ga0247727_10000616_pt1 | contig 87053 bp, 83 predicted proteins | sample WisWelCaveWW1625_FD_202498 | JGI IMG/M metagenome (GOLD analysis project Ga0247727, IMG submission 202498) | Biofilm microbial communities from Wishing Well Cave, Virginia, United States - WW16-25 | ecosystem: Environmental > Aquatic > Deep subsurface > Groundwater > Cave microbial mat | place... | reverse complement strand
CATCCAGACGTGGCGTCATCGCTTCGACGCAGTGCGCTTGCGGAAGCCAGCGCTTTGCGCCGCTCGGAACGCGTGGTCTCCATCTTGCTCGAGCGGACGGAGTTCCGAGGACACGAGAGGTCCACCGGAACGGAGCTTGGAGCGATGAAACGACTTTACCTCGGCCTCGAAACGCTGCTGCCGATCTGCGGCCTCACCCTCGTTCTCATCGCGGCGCCGGCCGCCGCTGATCAAGGCGACTGCGGCCAGCCGGTGAGCACGGGAGGCGGACCGACGGCCACGGACGCGCTCTTCGTGCTTCGGAGCGGCGTCGGCCTCGCGAGCTGCGAGCTCCTGGTATGTGACATCGATGGAAGCTGTGCGATCACGGCCGGTGATGCGCTACGCGCGCTCTTGATCGCCACCGGCCAAGCGTTATCTCTCGACTGCGACTTGTGCGGCGCAACGACGACTACGACGACCACCACCACCACGAGCACTCTGCCCGAGCCGGCTGCGACTTGGGACGACGTACGCGCGATCTTGGGCGCCGCCGGCTGCGCGGTAAGCGGCTGCCACGGATCGAGCAACCCGTCGGGCGGTCTCGGCAATCTGACGAACGAGAGCTCGGGCTACAACGAGCTCTTGAACGAGGACGTCTTCTGCGGCGGCAGCTCTTACGGAAGTCGCGTGGTGCCCGGCGCGCCGGACTCGAGCTTCCTCGTCGCGAAGCTCGAAGGCTTCTACGACTGCGGGAGTCCGATGCCTCTCGTCGGCTCTCTCTCGCCCGACGACGTCGCGGCGATTCGAAGCTGGATTCTCGACGGCGCGCCGCAGAACTGACTTCTGCGGCGCTGCCCAGCGCTCAGAAGATGATCTGAGTCGCCATGCCGAGGATGCAGAGGTAGCCGATGAAGTAGCAGATCGCCCGCCACGGCTGCATGTGGTTGATGTACACGACCCAGTGCACGAGGCGCGCGATCGTGAAGGTCCAGCAGTACCACCAAGCGGCGCCCGCACTCGCTCCGTTCAAGACGAAGATCAGACCGATCACGAAGAACAGCGGAATGTTCTCGAGATCGTTGCGTTGGATGCGAAGCGCGTGCGCAACCGCGGGGTGCTCGAGCTCCGACGGCTTACCCCCGAACGCTTTCGCGTCTTCGGTGTTGACGAAGCCTTTGTTGCGCATGCGCATCGCCGTCGTGTAGTTGCCCGTCAGCAACATCTTGATCGCGAGAATCGCGCTGCAAACCGCGTAGGTCTGAAACGCCGGGTTCTGCATCAGCTCTTCCATCATCCTCTCCTATTCAGAAACGCCATGATGGCCTCGACATTTTCGGGCGACCCGGCTTGTTGCTTCATACCTTCCATCTCGGCTTCTCGCGCCGCGGTGACACCGGCGGCATGAGCCGTCTTCAAGCACCGCTTGGTCGCTCGCAGCGAGCGCATGGGCCACTGCGCGATCTCTTTCGCTTTGGCGAGCGCGCCGGTCTCGAGCTCGTTGTCCGGGTAGACTCTCGTGGCGATGCCTGTCTCCAGCGCGCGCTCGGCATTGATCCACTCGGCCGTGTAGAAAAGCTCGGCGGCGCGACGCGATCCGATCATCGTTTGCAGTAGGTAGCTGCTCGCCGCCTCTGGCACTAGGCCCAAACTGACAAAGGGTAGCCTCATGCGGAGGCTGCTCCCCACATAGACGACATCCGCGTGAAAGAGCGCGGTCGCGCCGAATCCTATGGCGACTCCCGTGGCCGCGGCGACGAGCGGTTTATCGAGAGCGCAAAGCTCGTCCATCATCTGCTCGAAGGGCGGCTTCTCGTTTGGATCGCCGGAGAAGTCGTTGAGGTCGACTCCGGCCGAGAAGTCTTTGCCGGCTCCGCTCAGCACCACCACCGAGACGTCGTCGTCACTGCGGGCTCTGACAAACGCGTCGCGAAGCGCGAGCCAGGCTGCGCGGTCGAAGCAGTTTTTCTTCTCCGGGCGATTGAAAACGATGCGGAGGATTCTCCCGTCGAGCGTTACGTCAGGGTGCATGCGTTCCTCGAAAAATAGGGGGCGGCTATCCGAAACGGTTGATCAGGCGGCGGACGAAGCTCGTCTCGCGGTCCCGCTTCCGGTAGTCGCGAAGCCGCGCGATCTCGTCGCGGATGGAATCGCGAACGCGGTCGCGGATCTCGTAGACGATGTCGTCGTCCTCTTCCATGCCGGCATACCGCGCGGTGTCGATGGGCTCGGTGATCGAGTAGTAGAAGCGCTCGGGACGCGGAATCCCCGTCAGACCCAAACCGCGAGAGATCGGGAGGATCGACTCACCGCCGCGTAAGAATGCCTTGGCGATGCCCGTGCTCTCCAGAAAAGCACCGAGCGGTGACTTCATGATGTCGTTGGCATCGACGAGAATGTCGAACGCATCGTCGGCGCCGACCTGCGCGAACGGAACGATGGGGTAGCCGTAGCGAATGGCCATGCGGGCGAAACCGGTGCGATTTTTCCAAAAAAGCTTGTATTGCTCGCCTTTGCGGCGAAACACCTCGCGGTTGCCGCCTGGAAGTACGAGAACGTGCTCGCCATGAAGCATGAGGTCGGCGCAGTTCTCGCGAGTGGCGGCGACGACGCCGAGTCGAGTCAGCGTGTCTCCCCAGCCGGGAATCGAAAAATGCGCGCGATCGGCGAGCCCGCGGAGGTAGATGCTCTTCTCCCGGTAGAGCTCGGCGGCGAAGAGCGAGAGATCGATGAGCCCATAGATCGAGTGGTTGCCGACGTAGAGCGCAGGCTTGGTCGCATGCAGGTGCTCGAGCCCGAAGAGCTTCGGCGCGAAGTACGCGCGCAGAGGTGAGATCATCCACTGCAGCGATTCGATGGCCGGCGGCTCGAAAGGCGCAACGCCGAGCGCCGGCTCGGGCGCTCGGGCCTGTGTCTTGGCAGTCTTGCTGCGAGCTCTGGACTTCGCCATCCGGGTTTCTGCGCGGCGGATGCTAAGGCGAAGGGCAGACTTTCGCAATCGGGTCGCAGTGTAGCGAGGCGGAGTGGACGCATATGCGCCGGCTCTGGCTATCGCGCGGGGACGTCGGCAAGTTGGCGCCGTGACGGTCGCCATTCTCGAGCGCGTGACGCTGCTCGATGAGCTCTTCGCCGAAGGCGCGGAAGCAATCGGCGCCGATCTCCACGCCTATCGGAACCACGCGTATCGTGTGTTCAACTTGACCCGCGCTTTCATCGAGCGCCCCGACGCCGGCGCCCGCCGCTTCGGTGTCGATCGTGCCTTAGTCGCCGAAGTGCGCGCCACTTTCCCGAACGCTGGCTTTCACCGCCGCCTCGTTCAGCTAGGGCTCCGCCGCTGCCGCACCCACCCACTCAGCCCGCTGCCGATGCTGCGGCTGTGAAAAATAGGGTCAGGCACGAATTTTCACTCCGTCAGCTGGCGGAGCAGGCCGGCGGCATCCGTGAAGTGAACGTCGGCTGAGACGAGGCCGTCGGGGCCGAGCCGAGTGAACGTCGCGCCTTCGACACGCACGCGCTTGCCGGTGGGCGGAATGCCAAAGAGCTCGCCCCGTTGCGTACCGGTCATGACCCAGCGGTCGGCGTGACGGTCGCCGTCGATGACGAGCTCGATTCTCTCGAGGTGGAAGTCCGGAAACGCCGTGAGTAACGCGACAGCCCGGTCGCGCACGGCCTCGCGTCCGCGTGATTCGGTCGCACTGCCGGCCTCGCGAACCATGGCATCGGTTGCGAATACGGCCGCCACCGCTTCCGCGTCGTGTGCGTTCCACGCGGCATAAGTCCGATCGTTGACGTCTTGCGTGCATTTCCTGTAGTCGAGCATGGCGCCCGGACGCTAGTCGCGCGCTCGCGGTCAGGCAAGCCCGCGCGTTGGAGGAGGGAACCCGCAATGACGACGTTCGTGCTCAATGTGCTGATCTCGGCTTTCGTCATCGGATTCGCGTCGTGGCTCGCGGGGCGCTCGCCGGGTTTCGCCGGCCTCATCGTTGCGATGCCGATCGCGTCGATGCTCGTGCTGCCGCTCGCGGAGTTGCAGCACGGCGACGCTGCGAAAACCTTCGCGATGGCGCGGAGCATCTTCGCCGCGATTCCCATATCGCTCACCTTCTTCTTGCCCTTCGTCTTGGCCGAGCGTTTCGGCCTCGGATTCTGGCAAGCCTACGCGCTCGGCTGCTGTCTATTGCCCGTCGCCTACGCCGTGCAGCGCGCGGTTACCGCGTGATCGAGCACACAAACCGAACCAAGCCCTCGCAGAGCTTCAGAACTCCGCCGGCGGTTTTTTCTGTCCGCTCGTGTCTTCCGGTTTGTCCGAGCTGAAGCTGTACGAGCTGACGATCCCGTCTTCGTTGAAGCGGACGACGAGGTCGCGGTTGTGCTCGTCACCGGTGATCGAGCGCTTGTAGTCGCCGTAAGTCCAGGTGAGCTGGCCGTCTTCGAGCCCGGTTCGCCACGGGGGGCCGAACAGCTTCTCGATGTTGGCCTTGGAGTGCACGCCGATCTCGATGTTCGGCACTTGGTCGACCGGAAAATCCTTTCCGACCGTCACGCAGCCCATCATGAGCACGACGAGGATCACTAGGATCGAGAGAACCGCCGCCACGCCACTTTCCCGCTTCATGCTCACCTCCAGTTCCCGCTCCGCATTGCCCGCGGGCGACGCACCTGTCAACAACTCCGCGCGCTGCTAGGATGCCGCGCGTGAAAACATCCATGGAGCGTCGAGCGAGTCGCGACTACGCGCTTCGGCTCGCTGCGGTGTTCGGCGTAATCGTAGCGATCTCGGCGTATCGGCCTCACTATCCGGCCGATTGGCTGCTCGAGAACGCGCTCGTGCTTCTCGTGGTGCCTGCGCTGCTGCTCGCTTGGCGTCGCGACCTTTTCTCGAAGACGGCTTGGACCGCGATCTTCGCGTTTCTCTGCCTTCACGAGCTCGGCGCTCACTACACGTACTCGGAGGTTCCCTACGACGCTTGGGCGCGGGCGATCGCCGGACAAACGCTCAACGAATCCCTCGGCTGGCAACGGAATCACTACGATCGACTGGTGCACTTTCTCTACGGCGTGCTGCTGGTCTTGCCGCTCCGCGAGCTCCTAGTTCGCCGTACACGGATCAAGGGCGCGTGGAGCTACATCCTGCCCGTAGCTCTCATCATGTCGACGTCGGTCATCTACGAGTTCATCGAGTGGGGAGCGGCCGAGGCCTTCGGCGGTGACCTCGGCATGGCCTACCTCGGCACCCAAGGTGACGTGTGGGACGGTCACAAGGACATGGCGCTCGCGAGCGTCGGTTCGGTGTTGGGGATGGTCGCCCTCGCAGTCGGTGCGCGCCCGCGGCGTTGACACTTCCGCGATTCCGTCAGCGCTGCGGGCTCGCTAGCGTCCGGCCATGGACAACCTCACGCACTTCCTCGCTTACGCGGGAGAATTCGAGAAGTCGTACAAAGACGACGAGTGGAGCCGCCTCAACCAGTACTTCACCGACGATGCCGTCTACGAAGTGAAGGGGCTCGGCGTCGACTGTCGCTTGCAGGGCGCGACCGCCATCTTCAAGGGCATCAAGAAGTCGCTCGACGGCTTCGACCGGCGCTTCGAGTCGCGAAAGATCGACATCACCGCGGCGCCCGTCGTCGAAGGCGACACGATGCGAGTCGGCTGGGTAGTGACCTATCAGAAGCGCGGCCTCGCGCCCTTCCCGCTGCGAGGGCGCTCGGAAGCACGCTACCGAGACGGAAAGATCGCTTACTTGGGCGATTCCTACGACGCGAGCATGGCCAAAGACGCCGCCGACTGGATGACGAAGAACGCGTTCAAGTTCGACCCGAGCTACGCATAGCCGGCTCTTACGCGCGCGCTGGCCGGATCCTGTAGCGCACGGGTATGTGCTTCGGCCCACCGACGAAGCTCGCGTGGAGCAGCTCGAAAGCCGGCAGCGACTGACCGTCGATCGTGGCTTTGGCGAGCAGGGTCGAGAGGTCGTCACGCGCAGCACGAACTGCTCGCGCTCGCGCGGGATGCGGATATCCATTCTCGCCGTAAGTCGTGGCGCTGATGACATCGAGCTGGTCGAGCTGCATGCGTGCCGGCATACGCGAACGACAAATTCGGCTCGAGGATTCACGCGTCTCACAATGTGACGCCGCACCCCCCTTCCTGCGGCTCGGGCGGCGCGCTAACTTTCGAAATCGAATGGATCATCTCAGGCCTGGCTCCCTCGTCACCTCCGCAACTCTCGATCGTACCGGACCTGCGTCCGTGCACGGTTTCGGCCTCGCCGCTTCGTCTTCCGCGCGTAAGTCGATTCTCGCGCGCCTGACGAGCGCGAGCTTGCTCGTCACGCTCATGGCCGTCGTCGGCATCGTCGATCTCGTCTGCACGATCACGGCGTACGAGCAGGGGACCCTGGTGGAGATGAACCCGCTCGCACGCGTCGTGCTCGACACCTACGGATCGCCCGGCCTCGCCGTGTTCCGCTTCGTTGCCACTTCGCTCTCCGCCATCCTGCTCGTGTGGGCGCTACGCGCCTACCGCGCGCGTTACGAGCTCGACTCCGCCGCCTGGCGCGTCCGCTTCGTCATGCACACCGCGGGCGCCGTCATCGTCGGCGCGCACGTCGGGCTCGTCTGCTGGTGGGCGGCCTGGCTAGCGATCTGACCTCCCCTTCGCTTTTTTGACGTGTTGTGGTGACGGCGGGCGTGCAGCGCAGGGCCGATGCGAGGCGGACGCGTTCCGGCCGAAGTTCGATCGACGGCTACGGGCGGGCGTTCTCGTGGGAGCGCCCGCCCGTAGGAACCGTTACCGGATAGATCAGTACTCTTCGTGCGCTTCCAAGGCCTGCATCGCGATCGGGTTGATCTGGGGCAGGTCGTTGAGCGTGCTGTCGTACGAATCGAAGCCGAGCTCCGTGAAGGCTACGGTGTAGACGCCGTAGCCGGCCGACGCACCCACGCGGGTTAGCGTCAACGTCCACGAGCTCTCGATGTCGTCGGTCGAGCCGGCGGCTACCGTGCCGACACTGAAGTACTTCGGCGCCGGGATCGACACATCGAGATCGGCGAGGTCGCTGGCATACGTACCCTCGCGAGCGTGGTAGCGCTCCTGTGCGGCGCGAACGGCGCTCAGATAGTTGAGCGACTCACCAGCCTTCGAGCGCTCGACCGCATCGCGGAAGCGCGGCACGCCGAACGAGGCGAGAACGCCGATGATCACGATCACGATGGCCAACTCGACCAGCGTGAATGCTTTCTGACCGCGCTTGGCGCGGATCGTACCCATGAATCCCATTTCAACCCTCCTCAGGTGGCTCATCCTTAGAACTCCGTCCTCGCGTTTTCAGAGCAAGGCGTGTGCCAGCAAGTGACGCGTCGAAATACACGTAGTACGGCACGTTCCTACGCGACCTCTGCGGCGACCTCTCGTCAAAAACGTACGCCCCTGTGCGAGAAAGTTGACGTCCTGCGCATGGCGTTTGCTTGGGGACTGGCACCATTTTCGGTTTCCGAAATTGGTGCCAGTCCCCTTTTTTCCCGGTTGCTCTGACCCGCACCTCGCCGCCTCGCGTTTTGCATACGTCTTCTCTCTGCATTCATGTCGCCACAATTCCGCTTTGCTCTTCTATTCGCAGCTCTGTTGAGCCTCTCGCAAACGAAGCTCGCCTACGCACTGTGTGGCGACTTCAACGGCGATGGATCGGTGTCGGCCACCGATGCGCTCGGTGTGCTCAATACCGCGGTGGGACTGGCGAGCTGCGATGTCGAGGAGTGCGACATAGACGGCAGCGGTAGCGTCACCGCGACCGACGCGCTGAGCGCACTGAAGGCGGCCGTCGGTCAAGAGATCGTGATGGCCTGTCCGTGCGTGACGGACGACGAGTTTTTCTTCGCGCAGGTGTGGACTCCGATCCTCACCGACTGCGTGAGCTGCCATAACCCGAACGGCATCGCGTCGGCTACCGACCACGTGCTTTGGACATCGGACGTAGAGGGCTACCTCGAGCACAACTTCGATGTGCTGAAGACGTTCTCCGAGATCACGGATGGAAAAGACGGATCTGCCCTCTTGCTGAGCAAGCCACGGGGCGTGAATCACGGAGGCGGGCAGAGGCTCGGCATGACCACGTCGAGCCCGCTCTACGCGAGCCTCGTGGATCTGCTCGAGCGCTTCGAAGATCCGACGACGTCGTGCTCGGGTACGTCCGAGGACTTCTACGCGGGCGTGACCTATTTGGATGCCGGCGAGCTGCTACGCAAGACGACTCTCCTTTTCGCGGGTCGCGCGCCAACCGCCGCTGAAGAAGTCGCGGTCGCGAGCGGTGAAGACGGAGACCTTCGTCAGGTCATTCGTGACCTCATGACCGGCGAGAGCTTCGAAGCCTTCTTGATGGAAGGTGCGAACGACCGGCTTCTGACGGACAAGTACCGTGACTCGAGCAGCTCGGCGCTCGGCCAGCTCGGAAGCGAGTACGAGTATCCCCATCTCTACGACCGCATCGATGCGGCGCCTAACGACGACGAGCGCTGGGCCCAGTGGCTTCTGACCAACGACGCCGTCGCGCAAGAGCCACTACGGCTCGTCGTGCATGTGACGGAGAACGAGCGACCGTACACCGAGGTACTGACGGCCGACTATCTGATGGTAAACCCATGGTCGGCGATCCCCTACCAGGCCGGCGTGAGCTTCACCGACCAGAACGACTTCGACGACTGGCGCGAAGGCCACAATCTCGGCTACCGACTTCCGGGCGTACCGCATTCAGGACTGCTCTCGTCGCCGATGTTTCTCGCGCGCTATCCTTCTACCGACACCAATCGCAACCGCGCACGCGCGCGCTGGACCTACTACTACTTTCTGGGTGTCGACATCGAAGGGCTGGCGCCGCGTACGGTCGATCCGGACGCGCTCGCCGACACCAACAACCCGACGATGAACAACGTGCAGTGCACGGTCTGTCACTCGGTCATGGATCCGGTCGCCGGCACGTTCCAGGACTGGGCCGACATGGGTCACTATCGCGTCTACGACAGCGACTCGCTGCCGTGGACGTACAAGAGCACCGATCTCTACGAATGGGGAGATCTGTGGTACCGGGACATGCGGTCGCCCGGGTTCAACAACGTCGTGATGCCCGAGACGAGCAACGACGCCGCAAGTGCCTGGCTTGCGGCGCAGATTGCTGCCGATCCTCGCTTTGCTCGCGGTACGACGGATTTCTGGTGGCTGGCTGTTTTCGGGCGGCGCCCGCCGCTCCAGCCTACCGATCCGAGTGACCCCGACTACGGCGAGAAGCTCGGGCTCTATCGCGCGTACGATGAGGTCGCTGACACGGTGGCCGACGCGTTCCACGACGGCAGCGCAGGAACCGGAGCGCATGGCGCGTTCAATCTGAAAGATCTCCTCGTCGAATTGGTGATGACGCCGCTCTTCCGCGCAGAGAGCGTGACGGGTGTCGACGAGGACCGCGCGGTCGAGCTCGCCGACTTGGGGCTCGCGAAGCTCCTCACCCCCGAGCAGCTCGACCGAAAGCTGACGTCGCTCACCGGCCAGGTTTGGGCGAAGCCGTGGAATCCCACCGTACCCGAGCTCTTGACGACCTATCGCTTGTACTACGGTGGCATGGACTCGGATGGCATCACCAAACGCACGACCGAGCTCAACTCGCTCATGAGCACGGTGGTCGAGCGCATGGCGCACGAGGTCGCTTGCGAGATCGTCACGCGAGACTTCACGTTACCGAAGGCCGAGCGCCGCTTGTTTTCGAGAGTCGAAGTCACCGATCGGCCGGATGACGAAGCCGCGGTCACGCGAATCCGGACCAACATCCGCGATCTCCACGATCTACTTCTCGGAGAAACGCTCGGAGCCAATCACGCCGAGGTCAATCGGACCTACGCGCTGTTCGAAGAGGTGTGGTCGGAGCGCGTGGCCGAGAACAAGGGCACAAACCTTCGCTGGGGCAGCGGTTACTGCCCCGTGGACTTCGACACGACTGGCTACGTAGACAGCGACCCGAACCAGACGCTCCGCTCGTGGATCGCGGTGATGGTCTACCTGGTGAGCGACTACCGCTTCCTCCACGAGTGATGAAAAGTTGAAGCGAGGAAGCGCTAGGCAAGGAAGCGGTAAGCAAGGAATCGGTAAGATGGATCGCCGAGAATTTCTACGCTGGATGGGGCTCGCCGGGCTGGCGGTGGCATCGCCGTTTCCGCGCGCTCGAGCTGCCCTTTCCGCCGACCCCTACACGGGCTTGCTCTTCGTCACGATCGCCGCCGAGGGCGGTTGGGATGTGACGAGCTTCTGCGACCCGAAAGAGAACGTCGCAGGCGAGGACGAGATCAATCGTTGGTCGCGCACGTTCTCGACGCAGACGATCGCGGGGAGCCCGATCACCTACGCGCCGTTCGGCCTCAACAGCGAGTTCTTCACGCGCTTTCACTCGGACATGCTGGTCGTGAACGGTGTCGACTCGCAGACCAACTCTCACGACGTCGGCGTACGACACAACTGGAGCGGAAGAGTGCCGGTGGGATATCCGACATTCTCAGCGCTCGCCGCCAACGAGCTCGGGCCGGATTTGCCGCTCGCGTATCTGAGCAGCGGCGGCTACCGCGAGACGGCCGGCCTCACGCCCTACACGATCATTCAGGACACGCAGTCACTGCGTGATCTCGTCCATCCGAACTGGGTATCGTGGGGCGAGGTCGAGTACCACGACACCGGCGACCTCGCGATCGTGGATCGCCACAGAGGCGAGCGCCTCGCTGCACTCCGCGCGAAGAGCGATCTCTTGCCGCGCACGGCCGCCAACCTCGATTCCTTGCTGGCCGCGCGTGCCAACCGCGACCAGCTCGCCGCGCTCGAAGCCTTGTTGCCCGAAGAATCGGTGGGCTGGACCGACAAGAACGGTTACTGGAACCCGCTGCTGCCTCAGGCCGAGATCGCGCTCATCTGCTACAAGGCCGGGCTCACGGTTGCGGCCGACCTCGTTACCTGGGGCTTCGACACGCACGAGAATCACGACCAAGACCAGGGTCAGGTGCTCTCCGTGCTCTCGAACGGTGTGACCTACCTCTGGGACAAAGCGGAAGAGCTCGGGATAGCCGACAAGCTCGTGGTACTGATCGCGTCCGACTTCGGCCGCACGCCTTGGTACAACGACGGATCCGGGAAGGATCACTGGCCGATCGGCAGCGCCATTTTCATGCAGCAGGGCGCTTCGTGGGGAAATCGTGTCGTCGGTGTGACCGACGGCGGGCACAACGCGCTGGCGATCAACCCGACGACGCTCGCCGTAGACACGTCGAGCTCTGGCGTCATCATCCAGCCGAAGCACATTCACGACGGCATGCGCCGTCTCGCCGGCATCGAGTCATCGGCGGTTTCCGAGCGTTTCGACCTCGACGCCGAGACCATCGAGCTCTTCTAGCCGCCCCAATTTTTTGACTTCTCCGGCGGCAGCGCGAGAAGTCGGGCATGGAAGAAGGCAAGCTCGCGATTCTCGTCGGCGGCGGTCCAGCGCCCGGTATCAACAGCGTGATCGGCGCGGCCACGATCCGCACGACGCTCCAAGGCATCGAAGTTCTCGGCGTGCAGGATGGCTTCGAGCGGCTCATGCAAGGCGACACGAGCCACGTTCGGCCGTTGCGCATTGACGACGTGAGCCGCATCCATTTTCGCGGCGGCTCGATCATCGGCACCTCGCGCGCCAACCCGACCAAGGACTCGAAGCACCTCGACGCCGTGCTGGCGTCCCTCGGCACGCTCGGCGTGACGCGTCTCATCACGATCGGTGGCGATGACACGGCATTTTCGGCGATGACGCTGGCCGAGCGCGGCGGCAAGCGCCTGCAAGTCGTTCACGTCCCGAAGACCATCGACAACGATCTCGACCTCCCTCCCGACATCGACACCTTCGGCTTCCAGACCGCGCGGCACGTAGGCGCCGAGATCGTCAAGAATCTCATGGTCGACGCCTCCACGACGTCGCGCTGGTACTTCGTGATCTCGATGGGGCGCAAGGCCGGTCATCTCGCGCTCGGTATCGGGAAAGCGGCCGGCGCGACGCTGACGCTCATTCCCGAGGAGTTCGGCGAGCGCGTCCCGATGAAACGTGTCGTCGACACGCTCGTGGGCGCGATCGTCAAGCGAAACGCGGAAGGGCGCCGCAACGGCGTCGCGGTGATCGCGGAGGGAGTGGTGCTGAGCATCGACGAAAAGGATTTCGGAAGCCTCGAGCAGGTGGAGCGCGACGAGCATGGCCACGTCCGCATCGCCGAGATCAACGTCGGCGAGATCCTTCAGCGCGCGGTGAAGAAAGAGCTGGTGACGCTCGGCGTGAAGACCACCATCGTTCCGAAAGACGTCGGCTACGAGCTTCGCTGTGCCGACCCCATCCCGTTCGACATGGAGTACACGCGCGATCTCGGCTACTGCGCGGCGAAATTCATCCTCGACGGTGGAAACGCCGCCATGGTGTCGATGCAGGGCGGCCGCTTCGTGCCGATTCCGTTCTCGACGATGCTAGATCCTAAGACCGGCCGAACTCGCGTCCGCCTCGTCGACACGAGCGCCGCTCGCTATGGCATCGCACGGCGCTACATGATTCGCATACGCCGCGACGACTTCGCCGATGCCAAGCAGATCGCCGATCTCGCGAATACGGTGAAGCTCTCGCCGGAGGAGTTTCGGCGTCGCTTCGAGCCGCTGACGAGCGACGAGCCGCCGCGCTTTGAAAAATAGGGTCAGGCACCATTTTTCAAAGCGCGATCTGGATGCCGAGCTCGACGACCCGGTTGATCGGAATGTTGTAGTGCTTGGTCGCCTCTTCGGCGTTCCGGGCCATGAAGGAGTAGAGGCGCTTCCGCCACTCGGCCATTCCCGTGCTCGGTCCGAGCACGATGGTCTCGCGGCCGAGGAAAAACGTCGTCTCTAGCGGCTTGTACTCGATGCCGCGCTCTGCTGCTTGAGCCAGCGCCGCGGGCACGTCGGGCTGCTCCATGAAACCGTAGTGCACGATCATGCGGGTGAATCCGTGCTGGAGCTGTTCGGCATGGATGCGATCTTCCGGTGCCACGCGCGGCACCTCCTCGGTTACTACCGTCATCAACGTGACACGCTCGTGCAGGACTTTGTTGTGCTTCACATTGTGACCGAGAGTGCGGGGAATGCCCATCGGCGCGCTCGACATGAACACGGCGGCGCCGGGAACGCGCGGCATCTTTTTCTTCTCGACGTCGCGGATGAAAAGGTCGAAGGGCAAGTCTTCCTTCTTGAGCTTTTCAGCGAGCATCGTGCGTCCGTCCCGCCACGTGATCATCAGCAAATAGATCACCGCGGCGACCATCAACGGAAACCATCCGCCGTGGCCCACCTTGAGAAGGTTCGAGCCGAGAAACGCGAGATCGACGACGAGAAAGGCCGCAGTGAGACTGCCTGCTTTCCAGAGTGACCAACCCCATCGCTCTCGCGCGCAGACGAAGATCAACACGGTCGTGAGCACCATCGTCAGCGACACGGCGACTCCGTAGGCACCGGCGAGATTGCTCGAGGTTCGAAAGCCGATGACGAGCCCGATGGTCGAGACCAGTAGCGCCCAGTTGACGTGCGGTACGTAGACTTGGCCGATCTCGTGGGCCGAAGAGTGACGTACTTCGAGGCGCGGGCAGTAGCCGAGCTGCAGCGCTTGGCGAGTGAGCGAGAAAGCTCCCGAGATCACGGCTTGCGACGCGATCACCGTCGCCATCGTGGCCATCAGGACGAGGGGGTAGAGCGCCCACGAAGGCGCCATCAGGAAAAACGGGTTGCGCGCGGCTTCGGGATTCGTGAGCAGCAACGCACCTTGGCCGAGGTAGTTCATCATGAGGCCGGGCAGCACCAGGATGAACCAGGCGACGCGGATCGGCCGCTTGCCGAAGTGCCCCATGTCGGCGTAGAGCGCCTCGCCGCCGGTGACCGAGAGAAAAACCGCGCCGAGAGCGACGAACCCTGCGAAGCGGTTCTCGATCATGAATCGGATCGCCGGCCAGGGGCTGAGCGCTTGGAGGACCTGCGGGGCATCGAGCACGCGGTAGAGGCCGAGCGCGAACAGCGTGGTGAACCAGAGGACGACGATGGGGCCGAAGACGGCTCCCACCGCTGCCGTGCCGAATCGTTGCACGACGAAGATACCGATCAGGATCACCACCGCGATCGGTACGAGAAAGGGCTCGAACACGGGCGTTGCGACCGAGAGCCCTTCCACGGCGCTCAACACGGAGATGGCGGGCGTGATCATGCCGTCGCCGTAGAGGAGCGCGGCCGCGAACAAGCCCGTCGGCACCACCCAGCGACCGAGTGCGGTCGTCCGGCTTCCACGCGGCGCGACGAGAGTCATCAGCGCGAGCACACCGCCTTCGCCGCGATGATCGGCGCGGAGCACGAACGTGATGTACTTGATCGAAATGACGATGATGAGGGACCAGAAGACGAGAGAGAGGAGGCCGAGCACGTTGTCCGGCGTCGGCATGATTCCGGAGTGTACCGAGAAGCACTCGCGCACGGCGTAGAGCGGGCTCGTGCCGATGTCCCCGTAGACGACACCGATCGCGCCGAGGGTGAGGCGAACGAATCGCGAGCGCGCGTCGGCGGGCGAGACGGGGTCGGCGGCTCCGTTCATGGGGAAGCTCGCAGTCTGTCACGCCGGCGGGCCGAGGTCACCCGTTGGACTCTCGCGCCGCCTGCTCGGCGAGCTCGTGGGCAAGGTCGCGCCCGAGGAAGCGCTCGGCCGCGGAATGGCCGAGGTAGATCATCGGCGTCAGCAGGACCGCGACCGAAAACTTGTAGACGTATTGGGTGAAAGCCGTGCTCACGAACTGTTGCCCGGTGATCTTCCCCGGAAGGTAGAACGCGATCGCGAGAATCACGAGCGTGTCGACGAGCTGCGAGAACACGGTCGAGCCGGTGGCGCGAAGCCAAAGCCTCCCCGAGCCGGTACGAGCGCGAAAGGCGTGGAAGATGAACACGTCTGTCAGCTGGCTCAAGGCGAACGCCACGAGCGAGCCGACGATGATCCAGAGCGACTGGCCGAACACGGTTTCGAAAGCCTCGTTAGAAACCGGCGAGAAATCCGTTGCCGGAATCTGGAGCGCCAGGAACAGCACGACGAAGGCGTAGCTGATCATCCCGATGCCGAGAAAGGTGAGCTGACGCACGCCCCGTTTCCCGAAGTACTCGTTGACGAGATCCGTGGTCAGGAAGACGACGGGCCAGGGCAGAACGCCGACGGACATCACGAAGGGCCCGAGCGAGAAGAGGCCGAAGTCGAGGTGGAGCTCGGGATTGCCGAGGAAGAAGAGCTTGCCGCCGATGAGCTCCCCCAGCATGGCATTGGTGAGGAAGAACCCGCCGAGGATGAGGAACAGGACGTCGCGACGAGTTCGGAGCGCCATGCGCGCTTATAGCCGTACCGATGGCTCACATCACACCCGCCGCGGTCTCCGATCGGGGTGCGGAGGCCCGTGTACAACCCCCCACGGGGGTTGTACTGGCGTGGGGAATCCACCAAAGTTACACGCCGGTTCGCGTAGGCGACCGAGGACAATTGAAGGAAGTAGTAGAGTTGCCATGAATATCTATGTCGGAAATCTCGCGTACGGTCTCACCGAAGAGGCGATGCGCGATGCGTTCGCAGCGCATGGGCAGGTCGAATCGGCTCGCATCATCAAAGATCGCGAGACCGGGCAGTCCAAAGGGTTCGGCTTCGTCGAAATGCCGAACCAAGCGGAAGGCGAAAAGGCCATAAAGGTACTAGACGGCGCCGATCTCGCCGGCCGTAAGATCCGCGTCAACGAGGCGCGCCCGCGTGAGGGCGGCCCCGGCGGCGGCGGTGGTCGCCGCTACTGAGCGCGCTTCCGTTCGAAGCTGACATCGGCTCGCGTCGCTAGGCGACGGCGGCGAGAGCCAACTTTTTCCGACGACCTCTCGCGCTCGCGTAGAGGTCGCGTCGCCGCCGTTGCTCGCGAAGCGCCGACGGCTCGGGTTTCCTGTCGCCCAAAAGTTCCACGAGCGTTCTAGGGGCCGAACACAGGAGAGCCGACGCATGGCCATCGATTTTACCCTACCCCGAGAGCTCGAAGACCTCCGCGCCCGTGTGCGCGATTTCATCGAAACGATCGTCAAGCCGCTCGAGAAAGAGATCGCCGACAACGACTACGGCTCACTTCGTACGGCCGTCATCAAAATGCGGAAGGCCGCTGTCGAGCGGGGGCTCTGGCTCCCTCACATGCCGGTGGAATGGGGCGGCATGGGGCTCAAGCACATGGAGCTCGCGGTCGTCTCAGCCGAAGCGGCGCGCACGCGACTCGGGCCCTTCGCCATCAACTGCCAAGCGCCCGACGAGGGCAACATGCACACGCTGCTCCACTGGGGCACGGAGGAGCAGAAGCAGCGCTATCTGAAACCGCTCTGCGAAGGGCGTACGCGCTCCTGCTTTGCGATGACGGAGCCCGAGGTCGCCGGCTCCGATCCCACTCTCATTCAGACCCGTGCCGTCCTCGACGGCGACGACTGGGTCGTGAACGGCCACAAGTGGTTCATCTCGGGGGCGCGTGGCGCGAAGTTCGCCATCTTGGTCGCGAGAACCGAAGAGAATCCGCCGCTTCCGCAGGCAGCCAACACCGCGTTCATCGTCGACCTGCCGAGCGATGGTTGGAAAGACGTACGCGAGATCTCGACCATGCATGGCAGCAGCGGACACTCCGAGATCTTGATCGAGAACCTCCGGTTACCGAAAAGCCAAATGCTCGGCGGACGCGGTCAAGGACATCGACTCGGACAGTACCGGCTAGGACCGGCTCGACTCGCGCACTGCATGCGCTGGCTCGGGCAGGCCGAGCTGGCGCTCGAGATGATGGTGGACCGCGCAACCAAACGGTACGCACACGGCTCGTTGCTCTCGGACAAGCAAGGCATTCAGTGGATGATCGCCGACTCCACGATGGAGCTCTACCAAGCAAAGCTGATGGTGCTCCACGCGGCGTATCGCATAGACCACGAGCTCGATTTTCGCTCCGAGGTCGCGATGGCGAAGCACTTCGTCGCGAACATGCTGAACCGAGTGATCGACCGCGCGATCCAAGTGCACGGCGCACTCGGCTACTCGCACGACACACCGCTCGCCCACATGGCCCAACAAGCCCGCTGGGCGCGCTTCGCCGACGGCCCCGATGAAGTGCACCAAATGCGAATCGCAGAACGTACAATCGGCGCTTGGAAGAGCGATGCCTCGCTCGTCAAGGCGCTCGGAGATTTGCCGCTCTAACGGACGGCCAGGAGACTCTCCATGGAAGACCTTCGCAAGTTCTACATCGACGGCCGCTGGGTCGACCCCGTCACCCCGCGCACTCTCGAGGTCATCAATCCCGCGGACGAGAAGCCGTTCGCCACGATCTCGCTGGGGAGCGCGGCTGACGTGGACAAAGCCGTCACCGCGGCACGCCGAGCCTTCGAGACCTATTCTCTGACGACTCGCGAGGAGCGCCTCGCGCTGCTCGGGCGCATCCTCGAGGTCTACACGCAACGCCAGAACGACGTCGCGGAAACCATCACGAAAGAAATGGGCGCGCCGTTTTGGCTCTCGAAAGCGGCCCAGGCGCGGACGGGGCTCGGACACTTGGGTGCGGTCATCGAGGTTCTGAAGCGCTACGAGTTCGAGCGCATGCTCGGTACCACGATGCTCCGGCGCGAGCCCATCGGTGTGTGTGGGTTCATCACGCCCTGGAATTGGCCGATCAACCAAATCGCGACGAAAGTCGTGCCGGCGCTGGCGGCGGGTTGCACGATGGTGCTGAAGCCGAGCGAAGTGGCGCCGACCTCGGCCCATCTGTGGGCGGAGATTCTCGAGGAAGCCGGCGTGCCCGCCGGCGTGTTCAACATGGTGGACGGGGACGGCGCGGGCGTGGGTCAGGCGCTCTCTTCGCACCCCGGAATCGACATGATGTCGTTTACCGGCTCCACACGCGCGGGCGTCGCGGTGGCGATTGCCGCAGCACCCACCGTAAAGCGTGTGACGCAAGAGCTCGGCGGCAAGTCGCCGAACATCGTGCTCGAAGATGCGGATCTCAAGAAAGCCGTGTCGAGCGGTGTCCAGAGCTGCTTCCTCAACAGCGGACAGTCCTGCAACGCGCCCACTCGAATGCTGGTATCGATGAAGCAGCATGACGAGGCCGTCGCGATCGCGAAGGAAGCAGCCGAGGCGATGAAAGTGGGCGATCCGATGACCGACGGCACCATGCTCGGGCCGGTGGTGAGCGAGGTGCAATACAAGCGCATTCAAGCGCTGATCCAGAAAGGCATCGACGAGGGCGCGAAGCTCGTAACCGGCGGTACGGGTAGACCGGCCGGGCTCGAGCGCGGCTACTACGTGAAGCCTACGGTTTTTGCCGGTGTGCGAAACGACATGGCGATTGCACGCGAAGAAGTATTCGGCCCGGTGCTCGCGATGCTTCCGTACAAAGACGAAGAAGAGGCCATCCGCATCGCCAACGACACCGTCTATGGTCTTAGCGGTTACGTGCAGTCCGGAGACATGGAGCATGCCCGTCGCGTCGCGAAGCGGATTCGCGCGGGCAACGTGCACATCAACGGCGCGGGCTCCGACTTCGCCGCCGCTTTCGGCGGATACAAGCAGTCCGGAAACGGTCGCGAGTGGGGAGAGGCCGGATTCGAAGAGTTCCTAGAGCTCAAGTGCGCCTTCGGTTACGAAAAGAAATGATGAACAAGCCGACCCCCCGACCTCGTGTCGCGAACTTTTCTTCCGGACCTTGCGCCAAGCGACCAGGTTGGTCCCTCGACGCGCTCGACGACGCGTTGCTCGGGCGCTCCCACCGTTCGAAAGCCGGTCGCGCGAAGCTTTCCGAAGTCATCGACCGCACCCGCGCCGTGCTCCGAATTCCGGCCGACTACCGGATCGGCATCGTCCCGGCTTCGGACACGGGAGCGGTCGAGATGGCGATGTGGTCGCTGCTCGGATCGCGTCCGGTAGACGTGCTCACATGGGAGTCGTTCGGAGAGGGCTGGGCCACCGACGTGCTGAAGCAGTTGAAGCTCGAAGGCGCGCGCGTGCTCAAGTCGGCCTACGGCGCGCTGCCGAACCTCGCGAGCATCGATTTCGCTCGGGATGTGATTTTCACGTGGAACGGCACCACCTCCGGTGTGCGTGTGCCGGACGGGGGCTGGATTCCCGCCGACCGCAAAGGTCTGACGATTTGCGACGCGACCTCGGCCGCGTTCGCCATGCAGCTGCCCTGGGACAAGCTCGACGTCATCACATGGTCTTGGCAAAAAGTGCTCGGAGGCGAAGGGCAGCACGGGATGCTCGTGCTCGGCCCCCGTGCGGTGGAAAGGCTCGAGAGCCACACGCCGCCCTGGCCGATGCCGAAGATCTTTCGCATGACGAGCGGCGGCAAGATCACCGAAGGCCTCTTCAAAGGCGACACCATCAACACGCCGTCGATGCTCGCGGTCGAAGACGCGCTCGACGGGCTCCGCTGGGCCGAGAAAGTCGGCGGCATCGACGCGCTCGTCGCACGCTCGGAAGGAAATCTCACGGCGATCGAGGCGTGGGTGAAGAAAGCAGGCTGGATCGGTTTTCTTGCCGAAGACAAGCGTGTGCGCTCGTGCACGTCCGTGTGCCTGAAAATCGTCGATCCCGCCGTGACGAATCTCGACAGGGAAGCGCAGGCCGTAATCCCGAAGAAGATCACCGCGCTGCTCGAGAAAGAGAAAGTCGCCTACGACATCGACGCGTATCGGGACGCACCGCCGGGGTTCAGGCTCTGGGGCGGGGCTACGGTGGAGCAGAGCGATCTCGAAGCGTTGTTTCCCTGGCTCGATTGGGGCTACGCGCAAAAATAATAGGGAAGAGGACAGGGGACAGTCCCCTGGTTATTTTATAGCGATCGGATTCACCGGTGATCCCACCGCGCCGGTCACCGGCAGCGGCTGTGCGATGAGCAGAAACTCGTAGACGCCGTCGTCGGCGCAGTCACGCGCGAGATCGTCCACCGACCACATCTCGCCGAGGATGAGGCCGAGGTGAGGGATGGCCACCTGGTGAAAGGGCTGAAAAGCGCCCGGCCATTCGTTGGGCTTCACTTCCGCGCCCCAGGTGTCGGTCGCGACGGCCGCGATCTCGCTTCGGTGGAGCCAGCCGAGGGTCGAGAACGAGAGTCCCGCCGCCGCGCCGCCGGCGAAGTCGCCCCAACCCGCAGCACGGCGCGCCCCGAGCTGCCCCGTACGGACGACCACGATGTCGCCGCGCCCGACTCGCGCCGTAGCACCTTGCCGTTCGATCGTCGAGACGAGATCGCTCTCCGTGATGGCGTATCCATCCGGCAACGCGTCGAGCCCTTTGGCGCGCGGCATGTCGAGGAGGACGCCGCGCGACGTCAGCCGATTCGCGAGATGCTCGACGCCGCACTTTCGCGCACCGAAGGACGACACCTCCGTGCAGGGGTACCCATTCCACATCACGTTGCGATCGAACGCGTGCGAGAGTGCGTCCCATTGAGTTCCGCACTGAAGCGGCATGTAGATATGATCGTCGGCAAAGCCCACGCCGTGCGGAAGCGGCACCGATCCGCTCGCGCAGTCCGAGCCCGTGAGCGTCATCGAGTGGAGCGGATTGATGCGTCCGAACTGACCGGTCTGTGGTCCGGTCGCGTCGAAGGGGAAAGCGAGCGCGAAGGACCGCCCCCTACGGACCAGCGCCGCAGCTGCGCGCAGTTTCTCGGGGGTGATGTAGTTCGCGGTGCCTACGTGGTCGTCCGGCCCCCACTTGCCGCGGTTCGTGTACTTCTCGCTCGCCGCAGCGATCGCGGCTTCGGCCGTCATACCAGAGAACTCGCCGAGACTGCTCATCGCTTGCCTCCTTGGCCCGAGCCGGCGCGGTAGCCTACGGCAGCCGCTACCGCTTCGGCAGTAGGCCCGAGCAAATCGGGTCGTGTGTTGTCGAAGAAATAGAGGCAGAGATGCTCGGCACCGGCCGCAGCGTAGGTCGCCGCCTGCTCCGCCGTTTGAGCGGGCGACTCGCCGGCGACGACGTGGCACGAGATCGTGATCCGCTTTGGGTCGCGCCCGACCGTTTCGCAGTGGCCATGCAGGATCTCGACCTTGCGGCGGAAATCTTCCACCGGACCGCCGACGAAGTTCCAGTCGTCGGCGTAGCGCGCGACGATCTTCAGCATCTTCTTCTCGCCGCTTCCGCCCATGACGAAAGGCGGGTGCGGTTTCTGGAGCGGCTTCGGTTCCAGGTGTGCTGCCGCGAGTTGATAGTGCTTCCCGTCGAACGTCGTCGCGTCGCGCTCGAATAGCGCCGTGAGCGCGGCACAGGCTTCTTCGAATTGTTCGAGACGCTTGCCGATCGGCAAGAGCGGCATGCCGTAGGCTTTTGCTTCGTCTTCGTGCCAGCCCGCGCCGAGCCCGAGGTCGAGGCGACCGCCCGAGAAGTGATCGAAGGTCGCGGCCATCTTCGCGAGCACGGCCGGATTTCGATACGGCACGCCCGTCACCATCAATCCCAATCGCAAACGCTCGGTACGCCCCGCGAGATACGAGAGCGCTGTCCAACCTTCGAAACACGGACCTCTCTTGTCGCCGTAGATCGGATAGAAATGATCGAAGAGGAAGCTGCCGTCGTAGATGTCGATGCGCTCACCCTCGAGCCAGAAGTCTAGAATGTGTCCCCAGGTGCAGTACTCGGGTTTCGTTTTGAACGTTATGCGCCGGACGGTCATTCCTTTCTCCTTGACTCGCCGTCACCTTGAACGGACGATGGCGCCAACTCAAGGTCCACGAGAGGAGCTCCCATGCAGATTCGCGACAAGGTCGCCGTCGTAACTGGCGGCGCGAGCGGAATCGGACGCGCAATCGGGGTTGCGCTCGCAGAAAAGGGCGCACACGTGATCGTGGCCGATGTCGAGCCTGGGCGCGCCGAGACCGTGGCAAAAGAGATCGCCGCGCTGGGCGTGCAAAGCGTCGGCCTCGCGTGTGACGTCGCGAAGGAGGAGTCGGTCGAAGCGTTGGCCGAAGCGGCGTGGAAGCGTTTCGGCGCCGTGGACCTGCTCTTCAACAATGCGGGCGTCAGTGGCGGCACTTGGCTGCTGGAATCGAGCGCCAAAGATCTGCGCTGGCTCTTCGAAGTGAACGTGTTCGGCGTTTGGTACGGCTGCAAGGCTTTCGGCCGGCGCTTCAAAGACCAGGGCACGGAAGCCTGGATCGTGAACACGGGCTCCGAGCACAGTCTCGGATTGCCGCATATCCAGGCGGGGTTCTACACGGCGACAAAGCACGCGGTGCTCGGGCTTTCCGACGTGCTTCGAAGCGAGCTGCCCCCGTATATCGGCGTGAGCATTCTTTGCCCGGGCGTGGTGAATACCGATTTTTGGAACGCTTCGCGCAATCGCCCGGCCGAGCATGGCGGGCCTGCCGAGGCGGCCAAAGAGATTCGTGCGATCATGGAGCGCGGCAAAGATGCGCTCGAGATCGGCCGTCAGGCGGTAGCCGGCGTCGAGCGTGGCGATTTTTACATCGTCACCCACCCGCATGCGCGAACCTACGTCGAGAAGCGATCGGCCGAAACTTTAGCCGCCTTCGCCGCGCAGGCGCCATACCGCGAGGGCGAAGAGCGCTACGACGTCACCACGATCGCGCTCGAAGTGATCGCCGGTATGAAGTAGGTCGGGACGCGAGGATCTCGATCGTGCCTACCGTCGACCGCTCAGGCGTCCGCATCTACTACGAAGAGCAGGGCCCACGTGCCCCCAACGCTCCCGCGCTTCTCCTGACTCACGGATTCAGCGCGACGCTCCGCATGTGGGACTCGCAGATCGCCCCGCTCGAGAGCCGCTGGCACGTTCTCCGGTGGGACATGCGTGGTCACGGCCAGTCCGACAGCCCCGAGGATCCGACGGCGTACACCCACGAGGCTACGGTGGGCGACATGGTCGCCGTGCTCGACGCCTGCGGTGTCGAGCGGGCGGTCATCGGCGGCCTCTCGCTCGGCGGCTACATGTCGCTCGAGCTCTACCTCGCGCACCCCGCGCACGTCCGCGCGCTCCTGCTCTGCGACACGGGGCCGGGTTACAAGAAAGACGATGCGCGCGCCGGCTGGAACCGCTACGCCGAGAGCCTCGCTCAGAAATTCGACGAGAAGGGGCTCGCAGCACTTGGGCCGAGCGCGGAAGTGAAGATCGCGAAGCATCGCGATGCGCGGGGCCTTGCGCGGGCCGCGCGAGGGATTCTCATTCAACGCGACGCTCGAGTGATGGAGTCGTTGCCATCGATCTCGGTCCCTACGCTTCTCGTCGTAGGCTCGGAGGACAAGCCGTTTCTCACCGGCATGAAATACATGGCCGACAAGATTCCCGGCGCGAAGCACGTGGTGATCGAAGGCGCGGGTCACGCTGCCAACATCGACCAGCCGGCGCGCTTCAATGAGGCCCTCGTCGAGTTCCTCGATCGAGTGAGCGCAGGTTGAGCCAGACCTTCTCTACGTGAGCAGCGGAAAGAAGCAGACCCCGACGCGTACGTCGCGCGTTCCGTCCGGCAGGCTCGAGCGGATGGTGCGCATGGGCACGATGGCGAGCACGGTCGCCGCGGGCGCGCTCGGCGAAGCCGCGCGACGCTGGTGGTCGGGTGAGAAATCGTCTTACACCGACGTCGTGCTGAACGTCGCCAACGCGGAGCGCATAGCCGACACGCTCTCGCGCATGCGCGGCGCCGCGATGAAGCTCGGGCAGCTCCTCTCGTTGGAAGGCGGCACCGTGCTGCCCGATGCGTTCACGAGCGCGCTCGTGCAGCTCCAGGCGTCGGGCGACCGCATGTCTCCGGCCCAGCTGCACCGAATGCTCGGTCGCGAGTACGGCCACGGCTGGCGCGACAAATTCGCGGCTTTCGACGAGGAGCCGTTCGCGACGGCATCGATCGGCCAGGTGCATCGTGCGAAAGCTCGCGACGGCCGCGACCTGGCCTTGAAGATCCAGTTTCCCGGCGTCGCAAAGAGCATAGCAAGTGACGTCGACAACCTTGCCGTGTTGCTGCGGACCACCGGGATCATTCCGCGAGACTACGACCTCGGCCCGCTGCTCGACACGGTGAAGCACCAGCTCCGTCACGAAACCAACTACGAGACGGAGGCGGCGAGCCTCACCCGCTATCGCAAGCTCGTCTCCGACGAGCCGAGCTTCGAGGTGCCGCTGGCGTACAAGGACCTCACCACGCATCGAATTCTCGCGATGCAGTACCTCGAAGGAGAGCCGATACGCGCGCTGTGGCAGACGGAGAGCTCGCGCCGGGCGCGCGACCGAGTCGCGAGAGAGTTCCAGAGTCTAGTCTTTCGCGAGCTGTTCGAGTTCCGCTTCATGCAGTCGGATCCGAACTTCGCGAACTACTTGCAGCGCGACGACGGCAAGATTCTCGTCTTGCTGGATTTCGGCTCGATGATCGAGATCTCGAAAGATCTCGCCGGGCGCTATCGGCGCCTTCTTCGTGCCGCCGTCAACGACGATCGTGCGACCATCGGCGAGCTCGTGGTCGAGTACGGATGGCTCTCGCCGAACGATCGCCAAGACTGGGTCGAAGGTCTCGCAGATCTCGTCTTGCTCGGCTGCGAGCCGCTTCGCACTCGCGGAAGCTACGATTTCGGTGCGAGCGACCTTGCCGAGCGGGTTCAGGCGGCGAGCATGCGGCTCGCTTTCGAGAGGGGGCTCAAACGCCCGCCGCCGCCCGAGCTCGTATTCATCCAGCGAAAGCTGGCCGGCACCTATCACCTTTGCACGAAGCTCCGTGCCCACGTCTCCGCTCGCGATCTAGCGCGGCCTTACCTGGAATAGTGAGTCGCGAGCTAGCGAGCGACGAACGCCGGCGAGCCGGCCAAAGCGCGAGCTGCGCGCCTATTCGCTCCGCTCATCGATCCCATCGTGCCGCTGTCGTTCAGCGCGCTCGGCTCGGCCAGCTCAAACGTGGCCAGCTCAAATTGGCTCGACGACCAGAAGCACGTCGCCCTTGGCGACCTGAGCACCGTCGCTCGAGCTGATCGATGCGACCTTTCCAGCCCGCTCGGCGGTGATCTCGTTTTGCATCTTCATCGCCTCGAGAATGAGCACGACATCGCCGACCTTCACGACGTCGCCGGCTTTCACCTTGTACTCGACGACGAGCCCCGGCATCGGCGCTACGATCGCGCCCGACGAAGGAGCGACAGAAGCTGCAGCCGGCTGCTTCGCGGCCGGTTTGGCGACGGCCGGAGCCGGCGCTGCGACAGCGCGAGCCGCGGCCGGGGTAGCCGGCGCCGTAGCCGTCACTTGCGGCACGCCGTCTTGAGGATCGACGGCGACTTCGAAGTACTCGCCGTCCACGTACACGTTGAAGGTGCGCGCGGCGTCGCTCCGCTCGGGGCCGGCCTTCGAGGGCTTCTCGACGAGAAGCCCCTTTCGCGCCATTTCCATCAGATCGGCTTCGCGCTTGGCTTGCTCGAGACTCTTCGGCAGCACGTCGGCGGGCGGCTCTTCGATGCGGTACTTCCACTTGAGGAAGCGAAGCCCCGTCGTCGGATACATCGCGTAGGTGAGGATGTCTTTCGGATCTTTCGTGATGTGCGCGACGTCCTTCGCCGCTTTCTCGAGCTCCGGCTCGAGAAAATCCGCGGGTCGTTTGGTCGTCTGCTTGCTCATCTTGTGGCCGACGAGGCATTTCTTGACGACCGCCGGGTTCATCGGCGCCGGCGGACGACCGTAGAGGCCCGCCGCGTAGTCCTTCACCTGCTGGGTGATCCGCTCGTAGCGACCGAAGAGCACGTTCATCACGGCCTGCGTTCCGACGATCTGGCTCGACGGCGTGACGAGCGGCGGGTAGCCGAGATCCGCGCGCGTTCTCGGAAGCTCTTCTTGCACTTCCTTCAGGCGATCCATCGCGCCGGCTTCCTTCAGCTGGCTCACGAGGTTGCTCATCATGCCGCCCGGGATCTGGTGGACGAGCACCTCGGTGTCGATCGTCGCCATCTTGCTCGTGTCGAGATACTCGCGGTACTTCGGCGCGATCTTCTCCAGATGCTCGGCGCACGCGATGAGCGGCTCGAGCGCGATGCCGGGATCGCGCGGGCTCCCCTGCAGCGAAGCGAGGATCGGCTCGACGGCGGGTTGACCAGTACGCAGCGCCAGCGGTGCGAGCGCGCAGTCGATGATGTCGACGCCCGCCTCGACGGCCTTGAGTACCGTCATAGACGCGAAGCCCGACGTGTAGTGGGTGTGGAGCTGGAGCGGTAGCTTGATCGCGTCCTTGATCGCGCTGACGAGCTCGTAGGCATCGAGCGGCGCGAGCAGCCCGGCCATGTCTTTCAAGCAGATCGAGTGAGCGCCCATGCTCTCGAGCGACTTCGCCTTCTTGACGAAGTAGTCGATCGTGTAGATGGGGCCGCCGAGCCGCCGCTCGGTGATCGTATAGCAAACGGTGCCCTGGATGTGCTTGCCGGCCTTACGAATCGCGTCGAAGCACACCTCCATGTTACGCTCGTCATTGAGCGCGTCGAAGACACGGAAGATGTCGATGCCGATCTCGGCCGATTTTTCGCAGAAGGCGCGGACCATGTCGTCGGCGTAGTGGCGATAGCCGACGAGATTTTGGCCGCGGAGCAGCATTTGGAGCGGCGTCTTGGTGTAGCGCTTGAAGGTCGCGAGGCGTTCCCAGGGATCTTCGTTGAGGAATCGGTGGGTCGCGTCGAAAGTGGCTCCGCCCCAAACCTCCAACGCGGCAAACCCAGCGTTGTCGAGGGTCTCGAGGATAGGCAGCATGTCCTCGGTTCGCATGCGTGTGGCGAGCAGACATTGGTGGCCGTCGCGGAGCGTCGTATCCATGATGCCGACCGGCTTGACGCCTTTGCTGCGCGCGGGCGCACGCGATGCAGCGGCTTGAGGCTTCGTCGTGGGCTTCTTCTTCGTTCGGCTGCGAGTGGCCAAAATCGATCCTCCGATTCTTAGTTGTTGCCCGTGCGGCGCGGCGCGGAGCCCATCCGAGAGTTCATCAGCGCGAGCCGACCGGCAAGCGCCCAAGGCGAAAGCGCGCGTCCACTCGGTGCGCTGGACGCGCTTCCGGCGAACGCGACGCTGCCCCGCGTGTCACGCTCCGCCGCGAGAAATGCTTCGACGGCGGCGAGCGCAGCAGCAACCTTCTTTGTACGCGATTGCACGGACTCGGGGCTCCTCGGGACGCCCCCGTCCCGCACGAGAGGGCGGGGCGCAACTTGCGAGCGCAGGATGCAGCCGGACGCTATGAAAAGGCAAGCCCTGAGGCTTTGCGCGTGGTTGCTCGTGGGATAAACGGAGACGCATGACGCGAGTCAGAGGGACACTCTCCACCGTTCTATTCGGGGCGATTTCGGTCCTGCTGTTTGCCGGCTACGGAATTGCCGCCCCGGCCGCGGTGGTCGGCTCTGCGGAGGTCGAGCAGTTCCGAGGCTGGGTCGCGGAAATGAAGACCGCGCCGAAGGGGCCCTTCGAGCGGATCCGCTGGTTCTGCGCCGACGGTGCCGTACTGCCGCCTCAAACCGGCTGCGTCGACAGCGGACACGGCACAGGGGTCCAGCACGGCGAGTGGAGTGAGCGTACGAAGAAAATGCGGGCCGCCGGCTACGAAATCGGCAATCTGCTCATCGCGCTCGAGCCCGCTCGCTTCACGGGGCCGACGGCCGCCGTTGATTCGCTCGGGCAAGTCTTGGTCGAGCGTTTCCTCATCGAAGCCGATCAAGGCTGGATCTTCCGAGGTGCCTACGGCTACCGCGGCGCTTTCCAGGCCGAAGACGAAGAACGCGGCGCGCGCGATCTCCTGATGGCGATGCTCGACGATCCGGCTTGGCGAGCGCCCGAGCGTTTCTTGCTGCTTCGCGAGACGGTGCGGCTCTTTCCGCTCGAGAGCGACACGGTGACCGCGTCCAATGTGCGTCGCCTTGCCACGGACATCGCCAACGCCGACAAGCGCTTCGAGCCGCTTCGCGCGAAGATTCACGGCAAGCCCGATGCCGGAGATTCGGCGCGCGTTCGCGACTATGCCGACGCCAAGGGGAAGAGCGCTGTCGCGCCGAGGTATGCGGATCTCGCCACTCAGATCGACGATCTCTACGCACCGCGCTCCACCTCCGAGGCGTTGACCTTCCTCGCGGACTCGACGAGCGACCCTGAGCTGGCAGAAGAGCTGCGCGAATGGGCCGCCGAGATCATGGGTGGTGCTGTCGGCGCGGAGCGCGTCGGCCTCGCCGCGAGGCGCCTCGCCGTGCTCCGCGAGCGCGTGCAAAAACAGACGGATCCCGCGGCCGCGCTGACGCTGCTCATCGCGAGCCTCGCCGTCGAGCGAGAGGCCTACGCCGCAGCCAACGTGCTCTCCACCAGTGTCGCGACAGCCAGCCGTCGCCAGCAGATCGAATGGATGCTGCGATCGTCGACGGGCGGCTACGGTATCGGGCTTCTCACGAAGCGCCAGCTCGTTGGAATCCAGGAAGCGATCTTCCGCATCGCTGCAGGCCGGCGCGCGGTAACGCTCGGACAGTATCGCGACGAGCTGCGATATCTTGCGCGTGCACCGGACTGGGCCGGCGCCAACATGGAGTTCACCTTCGGCCCGGCGATCGCGAAACTCGGCGCGCTCGATGCGCTCGCGCGTCAGTTTGCTCAGGACCGACTTCGCGGGAGCCCGTTGCTCATCTACGGTGTTGCGGTGGACAGCCTTTCCGAAGATGCCAATCGACTAGCGGAAGTTCAGCAGGATCTCTTCGGTCGGCAAGCCGGCGGCACGTTGCGTGCGCTCAATGCGGGTCTGGCGCGAGGTGTGCTTCGCACGCCTCCTGCGAGCGGGAGACTCGCGGACTTCGACCCGAAGGGCATCTATTTGTTGCCCGAGACCATCGCCGATCTTCCTCCCGTGTCCGGAATTCTCACGCAAGGCGAGGGTAGCTCGCTGTCCCACGTACAGTTGCTCGCCAGCAACCTCGGCATTCCCAACGTCGTCGTCGGCGACGCTGCGCTAGGCGCCGTTCGCTCGCGAGTCGGTCGTCCAGTCGTGCTCGCGGTCAGCCGCGGCGGCGTCGTTCGTCTAGTCGCGGACGGTAAGCACTGGGACACCGTGTTCAACATACAAGGACGCGTTCAATCCCAAGACGACGTCACGATCCGCCCGGATCTCGCGAAGCTGGATCTAGCCCGTGTGGACTTCATTTCTTTGCGTGAGCTCCGCGCTTCCGATTCGGGCCGTCTCTGCGGCCCGAAGGGCGCCAACTTGGGTGAGCTCAAGTTTCTATTCGGTGATCGAGTGCCGAATGGATTCGTGATTCCTTTCGGCGTGTTTAGCGCGTTCCTGGACCGCCCGATCGAGCCAGGTGGGCCGTCCGTCTTCGAATGGATGAAGGAAGAGTATCGAACGATCGCCGATTTGGCCGAATATCCAGGCGCTCAGGGTGAGCGCATGCGTGCGTTTCTGACGAAGCTCCGTACGTGGATCACCTCGACCGACCCGGGTGACGACTTCCGTGCCCGCCTTCGAGGCGCGCTCAACGGGACCTTCGGCTCGGGCGACGGCTACGGCGTCTTCGTGCGAAGCGATACGAACGTCGAAGACCTACCGGGCTTCACCGGCGCAGGGTTGAACCTCACGGTGCCGAACGTGGTCGGATTCGACAACATCGTCGCTGCCGTGCAGCAGGTGTGGTCGTCTCCTTTCACCGAGCGCTCGTACGCATGGCGACAGTCACACATGGAGCAGCCGGAGTACGTGTTGCCGTCCGTCGTCGTTCAGTTGAGCTTCCCCTCCGAGAAGTCGGGAGTCATGGTGACCACCGACCTCGAGGCTCGGCAACCGGGGTGGATCTCGGTCGCGGTCAGCGAAGGCGTGGGCGGTGCAGTAGACGGCCAAGCGGCCGAAGCGCTCCGAGTGAACGCTTCTTCGGCCGAGTCGCGTCAGCTTGCACGCGCCACGTCTCCCTATCGTCGCGAGGTCGCGGCCGATGGCGGTGTGAACGAAATGAGGGCGAGCGGCGTCGACTCGGTGCTCCGCGAGGCTGAGATCGTCCAGCTGCTCGCGCTTGCGCGGGACGTGGACACGCGTTTTCCGGGCTTGCAACGCGCCGACGGAAGTCGGGCGCCCGCCGACGTGGAGTTCGCGTTTCGCAAAAGCCAGCTCGCATTGCTGCAGATTCGCCCGTTCGTCGAGAGCAAACGCGCGCGCGAGGATTTCTACCTCGCGGCGCTCGACGTAGGCATTCGCGATTTCGCGGCTCAGCCCGTCGATCTCGACGGAATTCCCGGAGGCCAGTGATGAAGCGATCCCGCTTGTCTTTACGCTCACGTTTGGGCGCGCTCTGCGTTGCTGCAGCGGTCGGCTTGGTATCGACGAACTACGCGGTGGCGTATCCTCTGGATGCGACGGACGAGACGGGTATCTCACGGCTCGATGCCTACGATCGCGCGAATCGTGGCGACAATCTCGGCAAGCTGGTGCCTCTCGGAGCGATGCTCCGAATGGACAAGATCACGCTGAAGCTCCTCGATCGACCCGGCTTCACCTTGCCAGCGTCGGATCCTGAGCTCGCTCGCGCGCTCGAAGGCATGCTCGGCGGCGATGCGTCGAAGTACGGCCTTTCTCTGCTCGATTTGAGCAATCCCGAAGAGCCGCGCTACGCGGAGGTCAACGGCGGGCTCGCTCAGAACCCGGGGAGCGTAGGCAAGCTGGTCGTCGCGCTCGCCTTCTTTCAGGAGCTGGCCGACGCGCACCCGGGTGATCTCGAAGCGCGGAGGCGCGTTCTCCACGACACGATGATCGTCGCCGACGGCTTCATCGTCGACGATACACACGACGCTCCTTTCTATCGCGAAGAGATTCGCGAGGTCGCGTATCGCCCAATCGTAGAAGGCGATACCGCGAATCTTTGGACTTGGCTCGACTGGATGCTGTCGGCGAGCTCGAATGCTGCGGCGAGCGTGGTGATGAAAAACCTCCTGCTGCTGGCGCACTACGGCGGTGCGTACCCGGTGGGTCCGGAGGCGGCGGAGGTGTTCTTCGCCGACACTTCGAAAGACACGCTCTCTAGTCTGCTCACCGAAACGCTCGACGGGGCGGTCCGACGCAGTGGTCTCAGTACCGGGGGTCTTCGCCAGGGCGCGTTCTTCACGAAAGGCGGGAAGGCGAGGGTGCCCGGCGGCGGTTACAGCATCGCGACCGCACGCGAGCTCATGCAGCTCATCGTCAAGATGGAGCAGGGACGGCTCGTCGACCCGTTCAGCAGCCTCGAGGTCAAGCGACTGCTCTATCTGACGGAGACGCGAATCCGTTACGCCGCGGCGCCGGAGCTCGCCGACAGCGCCGTCTATTTCAAATCGGGATCGCTCTACAGTTGTCAGCCGGAGGCTGGCTACGTCTGCGACAAGTACCTAGGGAATCGCTGGAACTTTCTGAATTCCGTCGCGATCGTCGAGGGCTTCGCGTACACCCCGTCGCTCGACTACTCGGTGGTCTTGCTGTCGAACGTGCTGAAGAAGGATTCAGCGAACCTGCACCGGGATATCGCCGGGCAGATCCATCGACTCATCGAGACTTTCTACGGGGCCACTGCGCAGAAGGTTGAGATCGCGCCACACCCTTCGGAGATAGCAGCGACGCCCACCAGCTCCGCTCCGGCACCGCCTGCGGTCGCACCGCCGATTCGGAAGCCTGGGCAATCACGGGCGATTCGGCGATGATCTCGTCCATCTCGACGATCAATCGCGCGAGCCAATCGGCGCCCGCGCGATCGTCGGAGAGGGCGACGGCGATGTAGGTCCGCCCGTCGTCGCGTCGGACAATCGCGCTGTCCGAATTGAAGGTGCCCCAGCTCCCGGACTTTCGAAAGATCGTCGGCTCCGGGTCGATGGTACGGATACCCTTCATGAACTTGTTGTCGATATCGGTACGCCCGAGCACATCGAGCATCTGACGGCTGTACTCGCGGCTCACGAGCTTGTCGTTGGCGAGCAAGTAGTAGAATCGCGCCACCTGCATCGCGGTCGCCGCGTGCGAGAGGTTGTGGAGCGGGTCGCGCCTCCAGGCCGTGCTCCCCGCGTAGTCCTTGCCGACCCAAAGGCCCCCGTTGTGAGCCGGGTCGTAGAGTCGATACCGCGGCGACATCAAGACGGACGCGATGTACTCGCGCCCGACCGTCTTCATCACATCGGTCGCTGCCCAGTTCGACGAGCGACGGATCATGAGGTCGATCTTCTTTCGTATGTCGGAGTCGAGAATGAGGAGTCCGAGCGACGCTTTCTCGTAGGCACCGAGGAGGATGGCGATTTTCGGTAGGCTCGCGGCGTACATCATGTCGTCGCCGTTGACCGCGGCGACACGCGGCCGCTTGCGATCGGTGATATCGACCAACGCGACCGCGAGCTTGTCGTCGCGCAACGCGGACGAGAGGCCGAGACGATCCACAGCGCCCTCGAGGCGCGACTGCAGCCAGGAATCAAAGTGGTTCCAGAGGGGTGCCGGATCGTCCGCGTATGGCACGCGCTCGAGGAGACGCAGCTTCTCGAAGACGGGATCTCGCGGCTCGCCTGCAGCGCGCGCTCCACGAGCCACTTGGTCGTTGGCCGAAGCGTGGGAGGCGGCGAGCAGAAGACCGAGTGAAAGGATCGCCGTCAGTCGTCGAGAGAACCGCATAAACAATGTCGCAGCCGATTTCAGCGGCTGGTCCAGCACGAAGCTAACACGAACTTCAGAGTCGGCGTGCGGAAGAAGAAGGCCCACGGTTTTAACCTGCGGCCCTTCGCTCTATCCTTCACCGGTCTGCCAGCGCGAGTGCTCCGCGAAATGACCACACTAGCTTCCAATAGCGCCGCATTGCAACTGACGCGAACGGAACGTTTTCTTCGGCTGTTCACCGAGGTGCACCCGGGTGAGGGACGCACTGCGCTACTCATGTTCCTCAACATCTTCTTGGTGCTCTGCGCCTACTATTTCGTGAAGCCTCTACGCGAGGGGTGGATTGCGGTATCGCATATCGAGCACCTTTCGAAGATGGAGGTGAAAGCGTACTCGAGCTTCGGACAGACCTTGCTCTTGGTGGGGGTGGTCTCCGCGTACGGTCGCATGGTCGACCAACTACCCCGCGCCCAGCTGATCACTCGCGCTACGCTCTTCTGCATGTCCAATATCGTGCTGTTCTGGTTCCTGCAGCCCGATTTTTTCATTCGAAACCTTCCGATCACGGGCATCGCTTTTTACCTTTGGGTCGGCATGTTCGGGGTCTTCGTCGTCGCACAATTCTGGGCATACGCGGCCGATCTCTATGCGGAAGAGCGAGGGCGGCGGCTGATTCCGTTGATCGCGATTGGTGCGACGGCCGGCGCGGCGTTCGGCTCGTGGGTGACGGAACGGCTCGTCGGCGGTGGTCTGGTCTCGCACGAGTATCTTCTGCTCGTCGCCCTCGTTCCGCTCGGAGTCTCGATCCAGCTGACGCGTCTCGTGGACGCGCGAGGGCCCGTCGGCGCCGGCAAAGAGGCGAGTGCGTCGTTGCCGCCGTCTTCGTCGGGAAAAGGCGCTCTGTCGCTCGTCTTTGCCAACCACTACCTCCTGCTCGTCGCGGTCGTCACTCTGTTGCTGAATTGGGTGAACACGAACGGCGAGAATCTCCTCTTTCGTGTCGTGCAAGAAGCGCTCGAGCGGCAGGCCGTGTTGGAAGGGATCGGACACGGCGCAACGCTCCTCGAATACACGCGTGCCGGGACGACCGGCTTTTACGGTGACTTCTACTTTTGGGTCAATCTGACTGCGCTCGGGTTTCAAGCGCTCGTCGCGTCGCGGCTGCTTAAGTATGGAGGCTTCGGTGCGGTGATGTTGGCGTTGCCCGTCGCAGCGTTGGTCTCGTATACCTCCATGGCGGTCGTGCCGCTGCTCGCGGTCGTGAAGCCGATGAAGGTGCTCGAAAACGCGACCGACTATTCGATCGGTAACACCGCGCGGAGCGTTCTGTGGTTGCCGGTTGCAGCGGAGCTCAAGTACAAAGCGAAGCCCGCCATCGACACGTTGTTCACCCGGATCGGCGATGGGCTCGCCGCGTTGACCGTGATGATCGGCGTCCAGGTCCTTCACGCAGAGACGGCGTCCTTCTTCGGCTTCACCGTCGCACTCGTGGTCGCGATGCTCGTGCTGAGCGTCTGGCTCGTGCGGATGCACTCGAGAATCCATCGACCGAACACGCAATAAAAAAGGGGCCCCGCTGGCACGGGGCCCCTTTCCATGGAGGCTTTGATCGCCTCTACTTACATCACGGGGTCCAGATGAGCTGGGCCTGGATCAGGTCACGCGCGTCGTCGGGATCTTCCTCGTCGGCGAAGATGTCCTCGTCCGCGTCATCGTGACGGTACTCGAGGCGGAGCGACACGCCGTCGACCAGCTCCACGCTGCCCGTCGCCGTAGCCGCCCAGAGCTTCGCGTCCGTTCCGAGCAGCGGTCCTTCGTTCGTGTCCAGGAAGTCGGGTACGCTCACGCCCTCGTCGTCCACGTACTCGCCACGGAGGTTCAGGGCCACCGGGCCGAGATCGAAGCCGAGGTACGCGGCGATCGACCACATGTCGTTCGTGTCGAACGTGTCGGAGTCATCGCGACGCCACATGCCTTCGACGGCGTAGTTCATGCCTTCCTCACCCACGTCGAGGTCGCCCGACAGAATCAAGTCGCCGATGTAGACGTGCGTGTCGTCGGCTTCTTCCGTCCAAATACCCGCGCCGTAGATGTTGAACTCGTCGCTGATCGAAGCACCGAGAGAGCCGATGATCCCCTTTTCATCGTCAAAATCGTTGCCGTTCGGATCGTTGACCGTGAAGCTGTTGACCACGCCGATCATCATGTCGATGTTCTCGACGCTTCCGCCCACCTTGATACCGTCGTGGTTGATCGGCTGTGCCAACCAGTTCCACGAGCGGCTGATGTTCGGGTTGCCCCAGGGCTCGAGCAGCTCATAGCCGAAGGGAGTGGCAAAGCGTCCCACCGTGCTCGAGATACCGTCCGCGAACTCCCAGGTGAGGTAGGCCTCCTGAAGCGCGATGTCACCGTCTGACGAGTCACCCGCCAGCGCGGCGAGATCGCCGAAATCGATCTTCGCGCCGTAGGACAACGCACCGCGCTGTCCGGTCGCTCCGAGCTGAACGAGGTCGATATTGAACGACTCGTCTTGCTCGAGGCTGGCATAGCCCAACGAGTTCAGATTGCCCGGCGGAGCACTGCTCTCGGGATCGCCGAAGTCGTACACGTACGACGTCGACATACCGAAGGACCAGTTCACCGCTTGCTCGCAGCAGGTCGCCGCTGGCGCCGGGGCTGCCGGCGCTGGAGCTGCTTCTTGGGGAACCACAACCGGGAAATCCGGACGACTTGGCTCGTCCGCTTGGGCTAGCGCCGCCGTCCCGGCAACGGCAGCGGCCACCACCAAAGTACCAACCAGTTTTCTCACGCCACTCCTCCTTTGTTTCAACACGGGGCCATCGCTCGGTACTTCCGGTTGATGACCCCAACCCTGCAATTTCGACGGGCTCAGGCTGTCGGTCCAAGGCTTGGAAGTCAATACATGGAAATAGGCGTGTCAGGGACGCTGCCGCGAAATGTGCGATTTTGTACGGATAATTCGCGTGCTTGGGACGAGACGGATCACCATGCTACTGTGCGCATCATTTCGGTTTTCGACTCGGCAGTGCCCGACGGAGGATGTTTTCGATGAAGAGACGGACAATTTCGTTCAGTTTTCTCGGATTCGCGATCTTTTCTGCGGCGCTCTACCCCTCGTTGGCCGCAAGTCCTGCGCTCGCCGATGAAGTCGCCTGGAAAGCCGCAGCGGGTGTAGGCACGCGGCCCGACTACGAAGGCGGCGACGACTACGAGGCCGTTCCTATCGGCTTGTTGCGAGCGACCTGGAAGGAGTTCGCATTCATCGAGCTATCCGGAGCTCACGGTGCCGGCGGAGCTCCGCGGCTGCGCGCGAATTTGGTCGCCGACTCCTTTCTGCAGTTCGGACCGTTGCTCCAGTACCGACTCGGTCGTGGCGATGTCGAAGACGATCGCGTCGATGCGTTACCTAACGTGGACCGAGCCCTCGAGCTCGGCGCGTTCATGGGATTCGACGAGCAGGGTTGGAACGGAGCGGTCGCGTTCGCCAACGACGTCACGGGTGAGCACGAGGGGTTCACGGTCGAAGTGCTGGCGGGCTACAAAGCCGCGCTTCGTCCCGACCTCACGGTTGGTGCCGCTCTAGCGTCCACGTATGCGAGCGATGGCTACATGGGGGCGTTCTACACGGTGGACGCGGCCGACGCGGCTGCAGCCGGCTTACAGAGTTACGATGCGGACAACGGTTTCCGCGACGTTGGCGCCGAGCTGAAGGTTGAGTGGATGTTTCCCGGCACCGCTCGGAATTTCGGCCTTGGCGCGGTGTTCTCCTACTTCCGTCTCGTCGGCGATGCCAAGGACAGCCCGGTCGTGGACGAAGCCGGAAGCGCCGATCAGTTGTTCGGCGGATTGATGCTCGTGTTTCGAAGTTGAAGGCGGGCCGCGAGCGCGTTGAACCGGGGGCCACCGAACGATAGGCGGTTGTCGTGACCGAGCGTTTTCTGAGCGACGCCGCGCGCGAAAGGCTTCGCTACGTCCGTGCGGCAGCGGGCCCGGTGAGTCTCCGCGACTTCCCCGATTTTCTCGTAGCGGGGCCCCAGCGTACCGGCACGACGTGGATTCACGAGAATCTTCGCGATCATCCCGACATTCTCTGGCCACGCCTGAAGGAGATCTTTTTCTTCTCCCGCCTCACGCAGCCGGACGACCCGAAGTTCCAAAGCGCCGAGCTAGATTGGTATCTCTCGCAATTTCGGGACCCGGTCTGGATGCAGGCCACCAAAGCCTTGCTGTCTCTCCGTTCCACCCGTCATCTCTATCGCCCGAAAGTGCGCGGTGAAGCCACGGCCAGCTACGCTGCCATGGCGCCGGAGCTGATCGACGAGGTCGTCACGCTCAACCCGGATCTGCGCGTGGTTCTAATGGTGCGGGATCCCGTCGAGCGTGCGTGGTCCCATGCGAAAAAGGACCTGGTGCGAAACCGCGGCCGCCGCTTTGAGGACGTCTCCGAGCGCGAGTTCGAGGAATTTTTCAGGGACCCGTATCAGCTTCGTTGCGCGCAGTACGCCGAGAACATCGCGAACTGGTCGGCACGGCTCACCGAGGGACATCTCTACGTTGGACGATTCGACGACGTGACGACTCGTCCTGCGCTACTGCTCGCGGAGCTCTGTCGCTTTCTCGGAGTGAGGAGCGAATCGCGCTTCCTCGGCCGCACCGTACACCGACCCGTGAACCCAACGCCCCCCGAGCCCGTTCCGGCTCGCTATCGCACGGTGCTGACGGAGCTTCTGAGTCGTGACATCGCGAGCCTTCCCAGACGTTTCGGTGTGAGCTAGCAGGCTAGCCGACGCTCGCGCGGCGACGGTCTCTAGTCGAGCTGAATCTTGGAAATCTTGGCGCCTTCGAGGCTGATGTTCGCCATGAGACCGCTGCGACCGAACACGAATCCGATGACCGGTCCTTTCGCCATCGTGGTGCCGATCGCTCCGCCTGCACCCGAATCGATGATCGCTACCGAGCCGTCGACGCCCACCTCGAATCCGTTGCTCTTTCGAAAAGCCGCGAGCGCTTCGTCCGTCATGAAGCAGAGCACGATCGTTTTTTGCTCGGCGCCGATCTGAAGCCCCACGGACGCCGCTGTCGTGCTGTAGTAGTCGACCGAAGCACCGTCGATGCGGAGCGCTCCCGCGCCGTACTCGCCACCGATACCGAAGCCCGCCTTGACGACATTCGGAAAGACGAGCACTCCTTTCGCCGATCTCGCAGCGTCGGCTCCGGCCGGAGCTTCCGCGTAGAATCGCTTCAGTGCTGCATCCACCTTTCCATCGATCTCTTGCCGGCTAGCCGCGGTTGCTCCGGACGCGATCGCGACGAGTGCGAGCGTCACGACCGGTGCCCACCGCGCTACCCGCCCAGGCGAGTGATGCCATTGCTGCTGCGGACCCGTCGCTGTCCCACGCGACATCCAAACCTCAATATTTCACGGAACAGCCGTATGCTTTCGTCGACGATACCGTGACGGGCTGGCCTGCGATCGATTCGTCGAGTGCTGCTCGGACGTAGTTCTTCGCGCCGGCAATCGAATCTGCATCGAACGAAGGCTGGTCGTCGATCGCGCCTGCGTAGAGAAGCGTTCCGGTCGGACCGATGACGAACATGTGCGGGGTCGTCGTGGCGTCGTAGAGTCGTCCGATCGCACCCGACTCGTCGAGGAGGACGGCAGTCGGCCGCGCGCTGTGGTCTTTGGTCGCGGCATTCGCTTGATCGGCGGTCGAATGGCCTTGCTTGCCCGGCGCCGACGAGATGACGGAAAGCCACACGACGCCTTTCGACGTGTACTCTTTTTGCAGTGCCTGCATGTTGCCGGCGCCGTAGTGCTTCTTTACGTAGGGGCAGCCGTAGTTCAGCCACTCGAGCACGACGATCTTGCCGGCGAAGCTCGCGAGGTCATAGGTCTTGCCATCGCTTCCGACGGCGGAGAAAGCCGGCGCGGGTTTCCCTAGCTCGGGCGCGGCTCTAGCGGGTGCGGGTGCGACGGCCGCCGCGAGCGTAGTCGCCGCAAACATGGCGATGAAGAGTCGGGGGAATCGCGAATCCATGTTGCTACCTCTCCTGGTTCACCCTCGGCTGCCGAACGTGGTTTCGAGGGTTTGTTTCGTTGGTACCTGCGGGAGCAGGACGGGCGCCCCCTCGAGCCCGGCCGGGTAGAAGACGTATAGCGGAACGCCGTCGCGACCAAAGCCGGCGAGCGCGCGAGTGATGTCCGGGTCGGCGTTCGTCCAGTCGGCTTCGAGAGCCGCGACGCCATGCCGACTAAAGACTTCGCGGACATCGGCCCGTGCGAAAATCGCGCGCTCGTTCACCTTGCAAGTGAGGCACCAGGCCGCCGTGAAATTCACGAACACCGCGCGACCGCTCGCGCGGAGCTCTGTGACACGCGATGGCGACCAAGATTGCCAAAATCCGTCGTGCGCAGCGGTCGTTTCCATTCTGGCGGAAGTCGCCACATTTCGCGCAGCGCCGACGCCGAGACCGAAGCCGATCGCTGCGAGCAGAATGGCGATGCCCGTCGAAGTGATCGAGCGCCGTGCCGCGTACTGGCCGCCTCCCCAAAACCAGAGCGCGAAGGCGACTACGAGAAGTCCCGCGAGTAGTCTCATCATCGCGGCGACGTCGGTTTGTCGCTCGAACACACTAACGAGCCAGAGCACGGTCGTGAAGAGGGGAAACGCCATGAGCTGGCGAAACCGCTCCATCCAAGCGCCAGGCTTCGGCAACCACCGAAGCCCTCGCGGAAAGTAGGCGAGTGCGATGTAGGGGCTCGCCATGCCGGCGCCGAGCGCAGTGAAAACGGACATCGCGAGTAGCGGCGGTTGAGCGAGAGCGAATCCGAGCGCCGGCCCCATGAACGGCGCGGTGCAAGGAGTGGCGACGACAGTCGCGAGCGCGCCCGTCCAAAACGATCCGGCATGACCGCTTTGCGTTTCGGCTCGGCCGGCGAATCCGCCGCCGAGCGACGCCGTCAGCTCGAAGACCCCCGCAAGGCTGAGCGCGAGCGCGAAAACGACGTACGCGAGGACGGCGATGAACAGAGGGGACTGGAGTTGAAAGCCCCAGCCGAGCTCCGCGCCACCGGCGCGCACTACGAGAAGCAGACCAGCGAGCGACCAGAATGAAGCCATGACTCCGGCGGTGAACGCCAAACCGTGCATCCGCACTCCGCGAGCATCACCGTGCGCTCGCTCGACGAAGGAGAGCACTTTGAGGGAAATCACGGGAAAAACGCAGGGCATGAGGTTCAAGAGCAAGCCGCCGAGGAACGCGAACAGCACGGCAGCTGCTACGCCAATGCTTCCAGCAGGCGGCGCTTGCGTCGTCGTTTCGAAACTCGTCGTTGCGAAATTCGCCGGCCCCGAACCCGATGAGGCCGCGCCGGCGCTTGTCGTTGCGTTGAGCTCGTAGGCCTTTCGGCTCCCGGATGCGTCGGCGATCAAGAGCCCGCCAAAGTTAGGCGGTACGTTCGTCGTGCTCGTGGCGCGGACCAGTCGAATCTCGATCTCGTCACCCGCGCGAGTAATCTTCGGCTCGGCACCTTCGTCCACGACGCCCGGCTCGCGAGGAAAGAAATCGAACCATGCGCCGGTGACTTTCGGGTCGAGCGCGGAAGCATCGATTCGCAGCGTGATTTCGGATTGTCCACTCGACGTGAGCGTCGACGTGACCTGCGTCGGCTGCATCGTGTCGAGGGCTTCGAACGCCGGCGCCCAACGAGCATCGGACTCGGGCATCTCGACGCGGATCGGCACGTCGAGCAAAAGGCTCACGGTCGCGGGAACGCAGGAGTCTACCTCGCAAGCGAGGTAGGACAGCTTCAACGCGAATCGAGCGCTAGAGCAGGGGGTTGTCGCCGGGTTTCCCGCGTAGCGGAGCGTCGTGCCGAGGAGGGGCTCGCCGTCGTAGCCGAAGCTGACGACCGACTTCGTGGGGATGCGGATCGGCGTCGGCCACTCGATCGGACCGGTTTCGTACCCTGGCGGAAGGGTCCAACGAAGCTTCGGCGGCTCGCCGGACTCGCCGGGGTTGAGCCAATAGATGTGCCAGCCCGGTTTCAACGTGAAGTGAACACCGAGTCGAAGCGGCACGCCCGGGCTCGTGCTCGTCGTGGGGGTGACGAGCCGGACCGTGCTGTGCGGGGTGGTCGCCCTCTCCGATTCGAGAGCCCGGGCGTCGTTGACGACGGCGGCGAGCGAGAGCAGCCCCAACGCTAGGAGTCCTCGAAAGAGCACGAAGACCATGATGACAGGAGCAAGCTCCGAGTCCGACCCGTTGCCGGAGCCCGTCGGCGCGATGTCGAGATGCTACCATGCCCTCTTCGAGGAGAGCGGCCTCGGTCGAGCATGAGTGACGCATGAGTGCGGATGGATTGGTTTTCGCCTACCGACTGACACGACCGAGTCGTGCGCTCGGATGGAAGGACCTCGATGAAGGTTCGGGCGAGGATCCGGCTTGGGTCCATCTAGAGAGGACGGTGCCCGCTGTCGGCCGTTGGCTCCGCGAGCGGAGCGGTCTCGATCCGGTGGTGGTCGATGCGTTGCTCGCCGAGGAGACGCGCCCGCGCTCGGCGAGCTTTGGCGAGGGCATGGTGATTCTGCTTCGCGGGGTCAATCTCAATCCCGGTGCGCTGCCCGAAGACATGGTCGCGTTGCGGGTGTGGATCGACCCACGGCGCTTGATCACGGTTCGCAGTCGACGTCTCGCCGCTGCGCAAGACGTGCGTGAGGAGGTCGAAGCGGGCAACGGGCCGACGACCTCTTCCGCGACCCTGCTTCGCCTGATCACTCGTCTCATAGGAAGAATCGGCCCGGTGGTGGACGGACTCGGCGATGAGATCGACCAGATCGAGGAATCGATGGCGGCTCACGCGCCGCGAGAGCTTCGCGCACGGCTCGCGGCGCTTCGACGAAAGGCGATCGGTCTTCGTCGCTACCTCGCACCGCAACGCGATGTGCTCGCGCGCCTCTACGTGGAGTCTTCAGACTTGTTCGACGATCGCGCTCGCCTCGCACTTCGCGAGAGCGCCGATTCGATGCTGCGCTACGTGGAGGAGCTCGATGCCGCGCGCGAACGTGCAGCCGTCATCAGCGAAGAGCTGACCGCGGCGGCAGGCGAGAGAATGAATCGTACGATGTACGTTCTCTCCCTCGTTTCCACCGTATTTTTGCCGCTCGGCTTCGTCACGGGCCTTCTCGGCGTGAACGTTGCGGGTATCCCAGGAGCCGAAGTGCCCTTTGCTTTTCTATTGCTGTCGGCTGGCTTGGTGGTTCTCGCCGTCGTCGAAGTGATTCTCTTCCGCCGCTGGCGGTTTCTATGACCACTGAAGCGCTTCGAGATGCGTTCGAAGTCGTGTCACGCTCTTGAACTTGCGCACGATGAGGGAGCGTTTCAGGCCGCAGCATACGGCCTTCACTTCTGGTGCCAGCTTGGCGTAGTAACGAGCGCCGCCGAGCGTCTCGTGCAGAATCTGAATCAACGCGCAGAGATCGTCGCGCAGGTGCTCGGGGGTGGATCGCCCCCAGTGATACATGTCGACGACTTTGACCTCGAAGCCGAGCCCGCGACGGCGTACGATGATGTTGTCGGAGTGCAGATCGCCGTGGTACTCGCCGACTTCGTGGATCTCTTCGACGCCTCGCACGAGTGCATGCAAGAGGTGCAGCGCTTCGAAGGGAGACAATCTTCGCCCTCGTTGGCGCGAGACGAACTCCGAGAGAATCTCGCCGTCCACATACTCGCTGACCAGGAATGGCAAGTGAATGCCGCGGTGCCGGAACGTCTCCTGCGTGTGGTACTGGATGATGATCGAGCAGCGACGTAGCTTGTTGAGCTTGCGCGCGTAGAAATTGATCGATCGATTGTTCGGGTTGCGCTTGGGATAGAAAAACTTGGCAGCGCGCTCGATGCCGGTCGCGAGCTCGGTGACGAGATAGACCTCACCTTCCCAGCCCTTGCCGAGAAGGTCGCCCACCACATATTTCCCGGCGAGCCGTCGCCCGCGCTTGAGACCGAATCCGTCGAGGTCGTCCATCGAGGGAAGGGGTGCTTATCCCGTCGGCGGCGCGATGTCAGGCCGGGCTCGGGGAGGCGCGAGCGATGATCGCGTCGAGGTCGAGTCCCCCGGGAAGCTCGCCGAACACGGATCCTCGCTCTGCGCCAAGCCGCGAAGCCGCGAATGCATCGGCCAGAACCGGCGGCGCGAAGCGGGTGAGGAGAGAGGCTTCGAGGCAGCGGGCCATCTCGCCGACCGCTCGCCTCGCGGTCGCCTCTACGGTCTCACCGCGCCCTAGCTCTTTGACGATTCGATCCGCACGCTCGTCGAGCGTCGGGTCACCCGCGGCACGGATCTCCGAAACGAGCGCGTCCAGCGTGCCGGGCTCGCGTCCGAGCGCTCGCAGGACGTCGAGACACATGACGTTTCCGGAGCCCTCCCAAATCGCGTTCAACGGTGCTCCTCGATAGAGCCGCGGCAACATCGATTCCTCGACGTAGCCGTTACCGCCGAGGCACTCCATCGCTTCGTAGATCATTCCGGGAGCTCGCTTGCAGACCCAGTATTTCGCGACGGCCGTCGCGATCCGGGCGAACGCGCGTTCGGTCTCGTTGTCCGCAGCTGCGTCGTAGGCGCTCGCCAAGCGCACCATGATCGCGACCGCGCCTTCCACTTCGAGCGCGAGGTCGGCCAGCACGTTCTTCATCAGCGGCTGATCGACGAGTCGTCGTCCAAACGCGCTTCGATGCTCCGCGTGGTGTGTCGCTTGCGCGAGCGCTTGGCGCATGAGCCCCGCGCTTCCGCTCACACAGTCGAGGCGCGTGTGGTGCACCATCTCGATGATCGTGCGCACCCCGCGGCCTTCCTCACCGAGACGTCGTGCCCAGGTGCCACGGTATTCGATCTCGCTCGACGCGTTCGAGCGGTTGCCGACCTTGTCCTTCAATCGTTGAATATGGAACGGATTGCGCGTCCCGTTCGGGCGCCAGCGCGGCACGAGAAAGCAGGTGAGCCCTTTTTCCGTGTGGGCCAGCGTGAGAAACGCATCACACATCGGCGCCGAGCAGAACCACTTGTGACCGACGAGCTCGTATTCGTCGTTTCCAATCGAATGCGCGCGCGTGGTGTTGGCACGAACGTCACTGCCGCCCTGTTTCTCCGTCATCGCCATTCCGATGAGTACCGCTTTTTTTTCTTCGGCCGGTACGAAGCGCGAATCGTACTCGGTGCCGAGCACGCGAGGTGTCCACTCCGCCGCGACGCGCGGCTCGGCTTCCAGCGCGGGCAAGGACGCGAACGTCATCGTGATCGGACAAGCGGTCCCCGCCTCTACCTGGGCGAGGATGTAGTGCTTCGCGAGTCGCGCTGCATGTGCGCCGGCGCGGCGAGCTCGCCAAGGCAAATTGTGAACCTCGTGCGACATCTGGATCCGCATCATTTCGTGCCACGCCGGGTGAAACTCGACTTCGTCGATTCGATGACCGAATCGATCGTGAGTCCGGAGCTCGGGCGTGAATCGATTTGCCTGGCGGCCGAGCTCGAAGACGCGGGCGCTTCCCATGATCGAACCGTACTCGACGAGACGGCCTTCGGACCACGACCCGCCGCTGCGAGCGACACCCTCGGCAAGCGCTCGGTCGCTCGAGTAGAGGTTCCAATCCACGAGCGGCGGCGGCTGATTCGCCACTTCGTGAGTCGAGCCGCGAACCGGGTCGAAGGTTGGATCGTTCATGAGGTTCCTCGCGACGACCTTACAACGGAAAGTCGGCCCGACTCCAACGCACGCGGCCGCCGGAAAATAGGGTCAGGCACCTGAGCGGCGAGCCGGCGAGCCGCGAGTGGACGGCCTTGCCGAGAAATTCTTGCCTGACCCTATTTTCCCCGACGCGGGCGGGGTAGGAACGCTTCGGCGGATCGACGTGAGCTCGCGAAGGAACGGAACGAAGCTTTCGACCGCGCTTGTCGCGCTGGTCGTCTTGTCGGCTTCCGCGGGCTGCGCCGGGCGCCGCACGGCTTCGCTTGCGACCTGCGCGCTGGCGGGAGCCGGTGTCGGTGTGGTCGCGGGCAGCGTGTATGGAGGCCTCGAAGGAGGCGGCTTCGAGACGCGTGACTCAGCGGTCGGGGCATTCATCGGCGCGGGCGGCGGCGCGGTGATCGGCGCGCTCTTCTGCGCCCTCATTCCCGACCAGGCGGACGCGCCATCAACGGCGCCCTCGCGCGAGCCGCCGGTGGCGCCGTTGCCCGAACCCATCGATTCGCGCCAAGAGCTAAGATAAGAATCCGAGCGACCATGACGATCGATTACCTGCAACGGATTCTATTGGCTCGCGTATACGACGTCGCGCGGGAGTCGCCGCTCGAGCGCGCTTCTCTTCTCTCCGCGCGCCTCGGCTGCGAAGTGCTCTTGAAGCGCGAGGATGAGCAGCCGACCTTCTCGTTCAAGATTCGTGGATCGTACAACAAGATGAGCGGCCTGGACGCGGAGGCTCTGCGCAACGGAGTCATTGCCGTATCGGCCGGCAATCACGCCCAGGGCGTCGCGCTCGCGGCGAGAAAGCTCGGCACGACCGCGTTGATCGTGATGCCGGTGACCGCACCGGCCATCAAAGTGAGAGCGGTCCAGGCTCTCGGAGCACGTGTCGTGCTGCACGGTGACTCGGTCGACGACGCAGCGACGGAAGCGCGACGGCTCGCGGAGCAAGAGGGACGCGCGCTCATTCATCCTTTCGACGATCCCGACGTGATCGCCGGGCAGGGGACTGTCGGCCTCGAGATATTGAGACAACGCCCCGGACGCCTCGACGCGGTGTTCGTACCGGTCGGTGGAGGCGGACTCATCGCCGGTATCGCGGCCTATGTGAAGACGATTCGGCCCGAGGTGAAGATCATCGGGGTCGAGCCCGTGGATGCGGCAGCCATGGCTCGCTCGCTCGAAGCGGGGCGAAGGGTGGAGCTCGAGAAAGTCGGAACGTTCGCAGACGGAGTAGCCGTCAAGCGAGTCGGTGAAGAGCCGTTTCGAATCTGTCGCACCCACGTCGACGAAATGATCCTCGTCGATACGGACGCCATGTGTGCTGCGATCAAGGACGTCTTCGAGGATACACGGACCATCATGGAGCCGGCTGGTGCACTGAGTGTGGCTGGGCTCAAGATCTACGCCGAGCGAGGTGGGCCGGCCGACAGTACGCTCGTGGCGGTGACGAGCGGCGCCAACATGAATTTCGACCGGTTGCGCCACGTTTCCGAGCGAGCCGAGATCGGCGAAGAGCGTGAGGCTTTGTTCGCCGTCACGATTCCGGAGCGTCCCGGATCGCTTCGCAAGTTCGCAGAGCTGCTCGGTTCTCACAGCATCACCGAGTTCAACTATCGCTACGCTTCGGACGAGAAAGCGCGTGTCTTCGTCGGCTTGAGCGTCGCGGGGCGAGCGGAAGCCGCAAGCCTTGCACAAAGCTTCGGCGCGGCCGGTTTCGAGACGCTCGATCTGAGCTCGAACGAGATGGCGAAGCTCCACGTTCGCTACATGATCGGCGGGCATCGATCACAAGACACGGAAGAGATCGTACGCCGTTTCGAGTTTCCCGAGCGGCCCGGTGCATTGCTGAAGTTCCTGGACGCCATGAGCGGGCGTTGGAATATCAGCCTCTTTCACTATCGAAACCACGGCGCCGAATCCGGCCGCGTGCTGATCGGGATGCAGGTACCGACTGCCGACCGCGGCGACTTCGATCGCTTCGTTGCCGCCGTGGGCTTCGCGAGCATCGACGAGACCGTGAACCCAGCGTATGAGCTCTTCCTCGGATGATCTTCTGGAGCGCAGCGACCGGTCTTGCCGTCCTGGCGCTCCTTTTTTTCGAGCGCACCGGCTCGCGCGTCGGTGTCTGGCTTGCAAAGCCGCTGGCGTCGACCGCTTTCATCGCCGTCGCGCTCGCCGCAGACGCGTTGGCGACGCCGTACGGAAGCGCCATCCTCGCCGGCCTCGTGCTCTCGTGGCTCGGAGACGTTCTGCTGATCCCTCGCGGCTCGCGGAAAGTGTTTCTCGCCGGCGTCGCGAGCTTTCTCCTCGGCCACGTAGCCTACACAATCGCGTTCGTCGCCCACGGCGTCGATCCGAAGGCGGCCGTTGCCGCGGCCTTAGTCGTGATCGCGCTAGCGGTCCTCGTGCTCCGTTGGCTTTCACCTCACGTCGGGCCCGACATGAAACTCGCCGTCCCGGCGTATGTGCTAGTCATCTCGCTGATGGTCGTGGCCGCGGTCGGGACCTACTCCCTTCTCGGAAACGCTTGGATTCCAGTCGGAGCGATCGGCTTTTACCTGTCAGATCTGTCGGTCGCCCGGGACCGTTTCGTGGCGGAGGAGTTCGTGAATCGGATCTGGGGCCTTCCTCTCTACTACGCGGCCCAAGTGGCCCTCGCTTGGAGCGTTCTTGCCGAGGGGGCCCTCGCCGGGTGAAAGGGCATTAGCCCGGCTAAAAATTTGGCGTAGCGCTGATTAGCGGTCTAATTGCGGTCGCTTTCTGTCGGCGTAAATTCGGGACACTCGACGACGGGCTGCGTCATCGGGTAGTCAGAGGCAGTGCGGAGAGGCCATGGCGCAAGTTTTCAAGCCAAGTGCCAACACCTACGCGAGGCTCAGCATCTTCGGCGCGTTGTTCGCCGTCGTCGGAATTCTATTCGCCTTCGCGGGGTTCAACCGCTCCGACTACATGACCCAAGCCCGTGTGGCGCGGCAGCAACCGGTGCCCTTCAGCCATCGCCATCACGTAAACGGGCTCGGAATCGACTGCCGCTACTGCCACACCTCCGTCGAGCGCACCGCCAACGCGGGAATTCCCGCCACTGAGATCTGCATGAACTGTCATGCCCAGATCTGGAAGGACTCGCCCACACTCGATCCCGTACGTGCGAGCTTCGCGTCCGATCGGTCGATCGAGTGGGTCAAGGTGCACGACCTTCCCGACTACGTTTACTTCAACCATTCGATCCACGTGGCGAAAGGGATCGGCTGCGTGAGCTGCCACGGCCGCGTCGATCACATGAACCTGACCTGGCAGGAGAGCTCGTTGCAGATGGAATGGTGCGTCTCGTGTCACAGGAACCCGGAGCTCCACGTTCGTCCGCGCTCCGAAGTATTCAACATGGATTGGGCGCCGGAAGACCAGGCGACGCTCGGACCGAAGCTCGTCGCCGAGCACGGGATCGAGAGCCGAGACGATTGCACGGTGTGCCATCGGTGATGAGCGAGCACAAAGGTAAAGACCCGAGCTACGATCTCCAGGTTCTCCGCGAGCGCGTCGCGGGGACGACCGGTCGAGAGTACTGGCGAAGTCTCGAGCAGCTCGCCGATTCCGAGGAGTTCCAGCGCTTTTTGAAGGCCGAGTTCCCGGCCCCGCTCGCCGTGCTCGACACGCCGGTGAGCCGGCGCGGCTTTCTGCGTGTGATGGGCGCGTCACTCGCGCTCGCGGGTCTCGGCGGATGCACCCGTCAGCCGACCGAGAAGATCGTCCCTTACGTGAAGCAGCCCGAGCTGGTCGTTCCCGGTGAGCCGCTCTATTTCGCGAGCGCGTTCGTGCTCGGCGGCTACGCAACCGGCGTCTTGGTCGAGAGTCATCTCGGACGCCCGACCAAGATCGAAGGAAATCTCGAGCACCCGTCGAGTCGCGGTGCCACCGACTCCCTAGCGCAAGCGTCTCTGCTCGACCTCTACGATCCGGACCGCTCGCAAGTGGTATCGCTCGCAGGCGAGATTCGTCCATGGAGCGCGTTCGTCGACGCGATGACGGCGGAGACGAAAGAGCTCGTACGGACGGGTGGAAAGGGCCTGCGCATCCTGACGGAGACGGTTACGTCACCGACGCTCGCCGCCCAGCTGCGCGAGCTTCAAGTGCGCTATCCGAAAGCCCGTTGGTATCAGTACGAGCCGATCAACGAGGACAGCGCGCGGCGCGCGGCGGTGATCGCGTTCGGTGAAAACGTCGACACTCGTTACGCGCTCGAGAACGCCGATGTCATTGTCACACTCGACGCCGATTTCCTGGGGCATGGTCCGGCGCGTGTACGGCTCGCTCGCGAGTTTGCGGACCGTCGTCGTGTCGTTGCCAACGATGCGGCTCGCGCCGACATGAATCGGCTCTACGCGATCGAGCCCACACTCTCGATGACCGGCGCGAAAGCAGACCACCGCCTCCGACTCGCAGCCGGAGATGTCGAAGCCTTTGCTCGACACCTCGCGGTGCGGCTCGGATTGCCCGGCGGGATGGATTCGCACGAGGCCTCCTACCGTGACTGGCTCGGCGCGCTCGTCCGAGATCTCAAGGCCCACCGGGGTCGCTCTGCCGTGATACCAGGTGCCTTTCAACCCCCCGCCGTTCACGTGCTGGCCCACGCGGTCAACCGCGCTCTCGGCAACGTCGGCTCCACCGTTTTTTACAGCGAGCCGGTCGTCGCCGAGCCGGTGGTGCAGATGGAGTCGCTCTCGCGTCTGGTCGCGGAGATCAACGCGGAGCAAGTCTCCACGCTGCTGATCCTCGGCGGGAACCCCCGGCAGTCCGCGCCGGCCGACCTCGCGTTCGCCACGGTACTCGCAAAGGTGAAGACCACCGTGCACCTCGCCGCGGACTTCGACGAGACGTCACAAGCCTGCACCTGGCACGTCGCGCAGGCGCACACCCTCGAGTCGTGGAGCGACGCGCGCTCGGAAGACGGCACCGTGACCATCATCCAGCCTCTCGTGGAGCCGCTCTACGACGGCAAGACCGCGCACGAAGTGCTGGCTCTCTTGCTCGAAAGCGGCCCGATGAGCTCGTACGACATCGTGCGCGCGTATTGGCGGAGTCGGAACGAGCAGCAGGACTTCGAGGTGTTCTGGCGCAAGTCCGTGCACGACGGAGTCGTAGCGGGAACCGCAGCGCGAGCTCGCGAGGTCGCGCTGAACGACGACTGGCAATCCCGCATTGCGCCCCTTTCGACCTACGCAGCGGGTGAACGCTCGGTGGAAGTGGACATTCGCCCGGACGCGCACATCTACGACGGTCGATTTGCGAACAACGCGTGGCTTCAGGAGCTGCCGAAACCGGTGACGCTTCTCACTTGGGACAACGCGGTGTGTTTGAGCCCGGTGCTGGCGGCGGAGCTCGGCGCGGAGAACGGGCGGGTGGTGGAGCTCACGGCCGGCGGCAAAACCGTACGAGGGCCGGCGTGGATCCTTCCTGGCCAGGCCGAACGTACAGTGACCGTTACGCTCGGCTACGGTCGATGGAAAGTCGGAAGAGTGGGAAAGAAAGTCGGCTTCAACGCCTACCCTCTTCGAACCGAGCGAAGTCCCTGGCGCGCGATCGGCGAGATTCGCGTCGTCGACGAGACTCACGAGCTAGCGACTACACAGTCGCACGGATCGATGGAAGGCCGCCACTTGGTTCGCGAAGGCTCGCTCGAGCGATTCCGCAAGAAGCCCGACTTCGTGCGCGACTTCGAGCACATCCCTACGGAGGGGACTTCGATGTTCCCCGAGCATCCTTATGAAGGATACGCGTGGGGAATGGTCATCGATCTGGCCGCCTGCATCGGCTGCAACGCGTGCACGATCGCGTGCCAGGCGGAGAACAACATCGCGGTCGTCGGAAAAGAACAGGTCCTGAACGGCCGCGAGATGCACTGGATCCGCGTCGATCGTTACTTCGAGGGGTCGCTCGACGATCCTTCGGTGCTGCACCAGCCGGTGCCGTGCATGCACTGCGAGAACGCGCCCTGCGAGGTCGTCTGTCCCGTGAACGCGACGGTGCACGACGACGAAGGCTTGAACGCGATGGTCTACAACCGTTGCGTCGGCACGCGCTACTGCGCGAACAACTGCCCGTACAAGGTCAGGAGATACAACTTCCTGCTCTACTCGGACTGGGAAACCGAGCAGCTGAAGCTCGGTCGAAACCCCGACGTCACGGTTCGGAGCCGCGGCGTGATGGAAAAGTGCACCTACTGCACGCAGCGGATCAACCAAGCGAGAATCGAATCGAAGCGAGAGGAGCGGAGCATTCGCGACGGTGAGATCGAGACCGCCTGCCAGCAAGCGTGCCCTGCCGAGGCCATCTCCTTCGGCGATCTGAACGACGCTGCGTCCCGGGTCTCGCGAGCTCGAAACGATCCCCGCAACTACTCCCTGCTTGGCGAGCTCGGCACGAAGCCTCGCACCACCTACCTTGCCGCGCTCCGCAACCCGAACCCCGAGATCACGCCCGAAGCCGACGACCACGGTGGCCGCGGCGGCCACGGCGAGCATAGCCACGACGCGAGTCATGGCGTTGAACATAGCCATGACGCGAGTCATGGCGTTAAAACGGACCACGGCTGAGAAATGGCCGCGCGCTCGGGCAGAGACGACTCGACGGAGACCTCACAGCAGGGCCCGATCATCGCGCCGGGTCACAGCTTCGAGACCGTCACCGATCGAATCGCGGGCATCGTGCTTCGCCGTCACGCGCCCGTCGGTTGGTGGGTGGGCTTCCTGATCGGCTTCGCGCTGTTGCAGCTGATGCTCGTCTCCATCGGTTGGCTCCTGATCAAGGGCACCGGAATCTGGGGTGTCAACAATCCGGTCGGTTGGGGCTTCGCGATCATCAACTTCGTGTGGTGGATCGGCATCGGTCACGCGGGCACGCTCATCTCGGCCATTCTCCTGCTGCTGCGCCAGAAGTGGCGCACTTCGATCAATCGCTTCGCCGAAGCGATGACGCTGTTCGCAGTCGCCTGTGCCGGCATCTTCCCATTACTTCACGTCGGCCGTCCCTGGCTCGGCTACTGGCTCTTCCCGTATCCCAACACGATGGGGATGTGGCCGAACTTCCGAAGCCCGCTCATCTGGGACGTCTTCGCGGTCTCGACCTACGCGACGGTGTCGCTGCTCTTCTGGTTCATCGGTCTCATTCCAGACTTCGCGACGTTGCGCGATCGCTCCCGGAATCGCGCCGGCCAAATGATCTACGGCATGCTCGCGATGGGGTGGCGCGGCTCGGCGCGACACTGGCACCGTTACGAGACGGCGTATCTGTTACTCGCGGGGCTCTCGACGCCGCTCGTCGTCTCGGTTCATACGATCGTCAGCTTCGACTTCGCCACATCTCTCGTTCCCGGTTGGCACGCGACGATCTTCCCGCCTTACTTCGTCGCGGGCGCGATTTTCGCAGGCTTCGCGATGGTGCTCGTGCTCGCGATTCCGCTCCGAAAATTCTACGACCTCGAAGACTTCGTAACGCTGCGCCATCTCGACAACATGGCGCGCGTGATGCTCGCTACCGGTCTCTTCGTTTGTTACGGCTACATGACCGAAGCGTTCATGGCCTTCTACGGAGCCAATCCGTACGAAGGCTACATGATGCTGAACCGCTTCGTCGGTCCCTACGCGCCGCTCTATTGGGCGCTCATCTTCTGCAACGCCGTCTCGATTCAAGCGCTCTGGTTCGAGAGGGTGAGGGCGACACCGGCAGCGCTTTTCGTCATCGCGATCATCGTCAGCATCGGCATGTGGCTCGAGCGCTTCGTCATCGTGGTGACGAGCCTACATCGTGACTACCTGCCGTCGTCTTGGGGCATGTATGCACCTACGGTGTGGGACTGGGGGCTCTTCATCGGGACGATGGGCCTCTTCATGAGCCTCTTGTTCCTGTTCATCCGTTTCATGCCGATGATCTCGATCTTCGAAATGCGGACCTTGCTACCCGAAGCCGACGTGGAAGAGCACGAGGATTGAGCGACGAGAAGAGAATCTACGGCCTCATGGCCGAGTTCACTTCGCCGAAGGCGTTGCTCGAGGGCGTGCGCGAAACGTGCGCGCGAGGGTATCGGAAGATCGACGCGTTCAGCCCGTTCCCGATCGAAGGCCTCGCCGAAGAAATGGGCTTCACCCACAACCGCCTACCGTTGCTCGTCCTGATCGGAGGCATTTTCGGTCTCGTCGGCGGTTATGGTCTTGCCTACTGGACGTCGGTGATCGACTACCCGCTGAACGTCGGCGGACGGCCTTTTCACAGCTGGCCGGCGTTCTTGCCGATCACGTTCGAAACCACGGTTCTGTTCGCAGCGTTGACCGCCGTGCTCGGCATGCTCGCGTTGAATGGCCTTCCTGAGCCGCACCATCCCGTGTTCAACCTCGAGCGTTTCGCGCTCGCATCGCGCGATCGCTTCTTCCTGCTCATCGAAGCTTCGGACCTCCTCTTCGAAGAGCGAGGTGCGCGGCGCTTCCTCGAAGGGCTCGACGTCGAACGCGTCTCGGAGGTGGAGCTGTGAGGCGCATCCTCGCTGTGCTCCCCTTCGCGGTGCTCGCCGCCGGCTGTCGCATGGACATGCACGACCAGCCGAAAATCCAGCCCTACGAGAAGAGCGAGTTCTTCGCCGACGGTCGCGCTGCAAGGCCGCTGCCCGCCGGAACCGTCGCGCGCGGCAAGCTGGAGGCGGACTCTTGGTTCTACGAAGGCAAGACCGCGACCGGCGAGACGGTCGCGATCTTGCCCGCGCCCGTCACCCGCGCCGACTTGCAGCGAGGGCGCGAGCGCTTCGATGTGTACTGCTCGCCTTGCCACGATCGCACGGGCGGCGGCAACGGAATGATCGTTCAGCGCGGCTACGTGCAGCCGACTTCGTTCCACGTGGATCGTTTGCGCGGAGCGCCGGTCGGGCACTTCTTCAGCGCGATCAGCGACGGCTTCGGCGTCATGCCGAGCTACGCAAAGCAGATCCCGGCGGCGGATCGTTGGGCGATCGTCGCCTACATCAAGGCGCTCCAATTGAGCCAAAACGCGAAGCTCGCCGACGTGCCGCCGGAGGACGCGGTGTTGTTGGACGGCGAGGTCGAGTCGCGAGACGAAGGCGCGGATCACGGAGGCGGTCATGAGTAACCTCGCGGGCACTCGCGCGGACTACCTGCTGCCCGAAGGTCATGCGCTCCTTCGCGCTCAGAGGACCGGCCTGATCGTCGGCGCGATCGGTCTCGCGCTCTCAGGTCTCGGCTTCGTCGTCGACCGCGAGAGATTCTTCCAGTCGTGGTTGCTCGCCTATCTCTACTGGCTCGGCCCGACGCTCGGCTCGATGGGCATTCTCATGCTTCAGCACATCACCGGGGGACGCTGGGGCGTGGCGCTGCGTCGCACGCTCGAAGCCGGCATGAAGACGCTGCCGCTCATGGCGCTTTTCTTCCTGCCGATCGTCGTCGGCATGGAGCAGCTCTTCGAGTGGATGCACGCCGACATGGTAGCGCGAGACGCGATCCTCCAGCACAAGAGCGTTTACCTGAACCGCGACTTTTTTCTCCTGCGGGCGGGATTCTACTTTCTCGTGTGGTTCGCCGTTGCGTTCGGGCTCTCGCGTTGGTCGATCCGGCAAGACGACGACCCGAGCCCGAGCGTCGATCGCCGGCTGCACTATCTCAGCCGCGCCGGCCTCATGCTGTACGCACTGACGATGACGTTCGCGGCGGTGGACTGGGCGATGTCGCTCGAGCCGCACTGGTACTCGCACATCTACGGCGTGATCGTGATCGGCGGGCAGATTCTGACGGCCATGATGTTCGCCGTGGTGGTCGCGGCGTCGCTCGCGCGCGTCCCTCAGGTCGGCGAGTTCGTGAACGCGGAGCGATTCCACGACTTCGGCAAGCTCATGCTGGCGTTCATCATGCTTTGGGCCTACTTCGCGCTCTCGCAGTTCTTGATCATTTGGTCGGCAAATTTGCCGGAAGAGACACCCTGGTATCTCACTCGACGAAGCGGTGCGTGGCAGCTCGTGGCAGTCGCGCTCATACTCTTCCACTTCGTGGTGCCGTTCGTGTTGCTGCTCTCGCGGTCCTTGAAGCGGAGCCCCCAATTGCTGTCGAGGATCGTGCTCGGGCTTCTCGGAATGCGCTACGTGGACCTCTACTGGCTCGTCGCGCCGTCGTTTCAGGGGGAAGTGTTCTCGCCGCACTGGCTCGATCTCGCGACCTTGCTCGGGATCGGCGGAATCTGGCTGGCCCTCTTCGTCCGCCTGCTCCGTCCGCATCCGTTGTTGCCGCTCAACGATCCCTACTACCAGCTCTCCGACTTCGAGCACGAGGCGGCCTGATGGCAGTGGCGTACGAAAGACGCGACATCGAGCTCGGCCGCCTCGTCCGCATCGGGTTCGTGATCACGGCCTTGGTGGCGATGTCGTTTGTCCTCATGTGGTGGCTGTTCGGCTTTCTCGTAGAGCACGAAGTGAAGACGAGCGGCCGGCCGCATCCGCTCGCCCGAGAAATCGGTCGGAGCACGCCGCCGGCGCCAGTGTTGCAGTCGAATCCGCGCGACGACCTGCTGGCACTTCGCAGGACGGAGCAGTTGGTTCTCGACACCTACGCGTGGGTCGACAAAGAGCGCGGCGTCGTGCGGATCCCGATCGAGAAGGCAATGGATCTGACGGCCCAGCGCGGATTGCTGGCAAGGCCGAAGGCCACGGGAGACCCGCCGTGAGCCTGCGAGTCCCGCTCAAACTTTTGCTCGAACTCTTGCTCGCCGTCTTGCTCGCACTCGGCACGACGAGAGTCGCGGTCGCTGCGCCCGGAGAGACACGAGCCGATTCGATGCTCGCCGGCATCGACGTCGAGCAAAAGCTCGGCACGATGCTGCCGATGGACGCACGATTCCGCGACGAGCTCGGAAACGAAGTGACCCTCGATGCGTTGATCGCGGACCGTCCCGTGGTGATCGCTCCGGTCTACTACGAGTGCCCGATGCTCTGCTCGCTCGTGCTCGAAGGCTTCGTGAAAGCGCTGAGGCCCCTTGGATTCACGCCGGGGAAAGAGTTCGACGTGATCGTGATGAGCTTCGACCCCGGCGAGGGACCGGAGCTCGCTCTGCGGAAGAAAGCCGCGTACCTCAAGCTCTATGGGAAAGAAGAGACGGCCGGCGGTTGGCACTTCCTGACCGGCAGTGAGGACGAGATCCGGCGCGTGACCGACGCGATCGGCTTCCGTTACCGCTACGACGCCGAGCGCGACGAGTACGCGCACGCCGCGAGCATCGTACTCGCAACGCCCGAGGGAAAGCTCGCGCGTTACTTCTTCGGCGTCGAGTACTCGACTCGCGATTTGCGGCTCGGACTCGTCGAAGCCGCTGCGGGTAGAATCGGCAGCGTCGTCGATCAGTTCCTTCTCTATTGCTACCACTACGACCCGAGCATGGGTCGGTACAGTGCGGCCGTGCTGAATCTCGTTCGCTTGGGCGGCATCGCAACCGTTTCCGCGATGCTGGTCGGCTTCTTGGCGATGCGCCGGTGGGAGAATGCGTCGTGCTGAGGAAGCTCGGGCTCATGCCGGAACAAGCGTCCTCGATCGCGGGCGAGGTAGACGCGCTCTACCTCGTTCTCGTCGCTCTCACCGCGTTTTTCGGCTTGCTCATCGGCGGTTTGGTACTCGGCTTCGCGGTGCGCTATCGGCGCGGGCGCAACCGGAAAGCTACTCAGATCGAAGGCAGTCTCGTGCTCGAGCTGCTGTGGACGGGAATTCCCTTCGTCATCGCCATGGGCATCTTCCTTTGGGGCGCGAAGATCTACCTCGCGATCGCGCGCCCCCCGGACGACGCTCTCGAGATCTTCGTGGTCGGGAAGCAGTGGATGTGGAAGCTGCAGCACATGGAGGGAAGGCGAGAGATCAACGAGCTGCACGTGCCGACCGGCCAGCCGGTGAAGCTGACGATGACGTCCGAGGACGTGATCCACAGCTTCTACGTGCCGGCTTTTCGCGTGAAGCAAGACGTGTTGCCCGGCCGTTACACGACGCTTTGGTTCGAAGCGACGCGGCCGGGTAGCTATCACCTGTTTTGCGCCGAGTACTGCGGAACGGAGCACTCGCGCATGATCGGCCGTGTGGTCGCTATGGAGCCGCATGACTACCAGGAGTGGCTCACCGGTGCGGCGACTACCACGATCGCGGCGACGACCAACGGCAGTGCGGGCATCGCCTCGTCATCGATGTCCGACCTCGGGAAAGCCGCCTTCGAGCGCACCGGATGCGCGGCCTGTCACGCGGTAGACGCGGAGGGAGCCAAGACCAGGATGATTGGGCCGCCTCTCGTCGGTCTCGCGGACGAGCGCGTGAAGCTCCAGTCGGGCGTCGAAGTCGCGGTAGACGAAGCGTATCTCCGGAGATCCATCATCGAGCCCATGGGCGAGCTCGTCGAGGGATATCAGCCGGTGATGCCGGCCTACGCCGGTCGCCTGAGCGAGGAAGAGATTTTGCAGATCATAGCCTACATCGAGTCGCTCGAGCCCGAGGCAAGTCGATGACGACAGAGCGCAACAGCCCGAGCGTCAACTATCTCAACGTGGAGCACGGCGTCCGCTCGTGGCTGCTCACGACCGACCACAAGCGCATCGCGCTCCTCTATCTCGTGTCGATTACGATCATGTTCCTGCTCGGGAGCTTGTTCGCGGCACTCGTTCGCGTCGAGCTGCTCACGCCGGCGGGCGACATGCTGCAGTCGGATACCTACAACAAGTTCTTCACCATGCACGGCGTGATCATGGTGTTCTTCTTCTTGATTCCGTCGATTCCTGCCACGTTCGGCAACTTCCTGATTCCGCTCATGATCGGCGCGAAAGACCTCGCGTTTCCGCGCTTGAACCTGCTCAGCTGGTACATCTACGTGCTCGGCTCTCTCTTCACGCTCTACGCGATGTTCACGGGCGGCGTCGACACGGGATGGACGTTCTACACGCCGTACAGCACCGGATTCGCGGCCACGAAGGTGATTCCGACGGCGCTCGGCGCCTTCATCACGGGTTTCTCGTCGATCCTGACCGGGCTCAATTTCCTCGTCACGATCCACAAGATGCGGGCGCCCGGCCTCACGTGGTTCCGGCTGCCGCTCTTCGTGTGGGCGCACTACGCCACGAGCATCGTCATGGTGCTGGGTACGCCGGTCATCGCGATCACGCTCATGCTGGTGGCCTTCGAGAAAGTGTTTCACCTCGGCATTTTCGACCCGAAGCTCGGCGGCGACCCGCTGCTCTTTCAGCACCTATTCTGGTTCTACTCGCACCCGGCCGTCTACATCATGATTCTCCCTTCGATGGGGGTCATCAGCGAGCTCGTGACCGCGTTCTCCAAGAAGCGCGTGTTCGGTTATGGCTTCATCGCGGCATCGAGTCTCACGATCGCGATCGTCGGATTCTTCGTCTGGGGCCACCACATGTTCGTCAGCTCCCAGTCCCCGTACGCGGCGCTGGTGTTCTCGGTGTTGAGCTTCACTGTCGCCATCCCGTCGGCGGTGAAGGCGTTCAACTGGACGGCGACGCTCTACAAGGGGTCGATCACGTTCGAGGCGCCGATGATTTTCACCATCGGCTTCATCGGGCTCTTCACGATCGGCGGATTGACGGGGTTGTTTCTCGCCGCGATCGGGCTCAACATTCACGTGCACGACACGTATTTCGTCGTCGCGCACTTTCACTACATCATGGTCGGCGGCGCCCTGATGGGCTATCTCGGCGCGCTTCACTTCTGGTGGCCGAAGATGTTCGGCCGAATGTACCCGGAGTGGCCCGCGCGCATTTCGGCGGCGATCGTGTTCCTCGGCTTCAACCTGACGTTCTTTCCCCAGTTCATCCTCGGCTATCTCGGGATGCCGCGGCGCTACCACTACTACCCCGAGGAGTTTCAGGTGCTGAACGTCATGTCGACGGCCGGCGCATCCGTGCTCGGTCTCGGGTACTTGCTGCCAATCTTCTATCTCTTGTGGTCACTCCGCTACGGAAAGCGTGCGTCGAGCAATCCTTGGGGAGCGGCCGGTCTCGAGTGGACCACGCCGTCGCCGCCTACCACGCACAACTTCGACGAAACCCCCGTGGTGACCGAAGAGGCTTACCACTACCCGATCAAGCGCAAGCAGGAGGCTCACCGTGTCTAGCTCGCCTCACGCCCCGGCGTCGGACGCGCGACTCCAGCACCACTTCGCCGACAGCGAGCAGCAGCTCGATTCGGCGATCCTCGGAACGTGGATCTTCCTCGTCACGGAGATCATGTTCTTCGGCGGGATGTTCTTGGCGTACATCCTCTACCGCTCTTGGTACCCCGAAGCCTTCATCGCCGGCAGCCACCATCTGGACATCCGTCTCGGTGCTTTCAACACCGCCGTGCTGATCGGTAGCAGCTACACGGTCGTGCTTGGGGTGCGCGCGGCTCAGCAGGGCCGACAACAAGCGTTGCTTCGTTGGCTTCTCGCGACGATAGGGCTCGGCCTCGTTTTTCTCGTCGTCAAAGCCTTCGAGTATCACGAGAAGTGGGTTCATCACCTCTTCCCCGGACCGAGCTTCCGCTGGGACGGTCCGGGAGACGCGAATCACGTCGAGCTGTTCTTTTCGATCTACTTCGCGATGACCGGTCTCCACGCGTTGCACATGTTGATCGGCGCCGGGCTCTTCGGATGGCTCGCGATTCAAACGCTTCGCGGTCGTTACACGGCATCGTACTACACGCCGGTCGAGTGCACGGGGCTCTACTGGCACTTCGTCGATCTCGTGTGGATCTATCTCTTTCCGCTTCTCTATCTCATAGGGCGTCACTGAGGAGGCTCGGCATGTCGGCGACTGTAGACGCTCTCAACACCTATCGCGTGGTCTTCGTGACCTTGATCCTGTTCACGGCCGTCACTGCCTGGGTGGCATTCCAGGACCTCGGCGCCATGAACAACGTCGTCGCGCTCGGAATCGCGACCATCAAGGCGACGCTCGTGCTGCTCTACTTCATGCATCTGCGCCACAGCGCGTCGTTGACCAAGGTGGCCCTCGCGGGCGGCATCGCGTTTTTCGTCCTCCTGGTCGTCTTCGTTCTTGCTGATAGCGTCACCCGCTCCCTCCTCGGCACCGTCCGTCCCCTCTAGGCGCAGCCATCAGAAATAGGGACCGTCCCCGTTTTTGTTTGCTATGCTGCTTGCTTGATGAAGCGCGAGCCCCGCGCCCGGTTGACCCTCGACGTTCCGCGTTTCGAGCAACCGGATGAGCTGACCTGCGGGCCGACCTGTCTCGCCGCGGTCTATTCGTACTACGGTCGCTCTTGCACGGCCGAAGACGTGATCGGCGAGATTCGCCGAAACCCCGACGGTGGGACTCTCGCGATCTATCTCGGGATTTCGGCCCTCGAAAGGGGCTACAACGCGGTTCTCTACTCTTACAACCTTCGTGTCTTCGACCCGACTTGGGCGTCGCTGTCGCAGGAGGATTTGGCGAAGAAGCTACGTAAACGGAGAAAGGTCGTCCGCTCGAAGCGGCTTCGAAAGGTCATCACCGCCTACCTCGACTTCTTGGAGCTGGGCGGCCTCGTTCGCTTCCGCGACCTCGAGACCGAGCTCTTGTTCGAGATTCTGAAGCGCCGCCGACCGATCTTGACGGGCCTTTCCGGGACTTATCTCTACCAAATCCCGCGCGAGCATCGTGACGAGGCCGACGACATCCGGGGCGACCCGGTGGGTCATTTCGTCGTCGTCAGTGGATACGACCCCGACGCGGACCGCTTCCTTATAAGAGACCCCTTTCGCCAGATCCCGTTCAGCGTCACAGGGAGTTACTCTGTGGAAAGCACGCGGCTCTTTTCTGCTATCCTTTTGGGAGACATCACGTACGACGCCGTGCTGCTAGAGCTCTGGCCCGAGAAATGACCCTGTCGACCGAATCCCCGAATACCCCAGCGTCTACGCTACCCGGCGCGGCCGGCGAAGCGACGTCGGGCAAGCGCAAGCAGAAGGCGAACTATCTGCTCGTCCACGACCTCGAGCGCCCAAACGGCCTTGCGGCCATCGGCGCGGTGCGCGCGCAGGATTTTCTCACCGCCGACACGCCCATCGACCCCGAAACCACAGTCGTAAACATCTGCAAGTCCTACGACTATCTGTCGAACGGCTACTACGTCTCGTTGCTTGCCGATGCGCGCGGTCTCAAAATCATGCCGACCCTCGATCAGATCGAGGATCTGCTCCACCCCTACGCCTACCTTCGAGGGCTTCGCGAATCCGGAATCAAGACCATCGACTTCACGGTGCTTCGGAGTCGGCGACGCGTGTTGCCGAAAGTCGTCGTGCCGGGCAAGAAGCCGGGCCGCGCCACCACCGAGCTCGCAGCGCGACTTCGCGAGGATCCCGAGCACCACGAGCTCCGCTACGCCACCGCCGACGTGCCGTACGTCGACGTGATGTCGGCGTTCGGTCGCACGCTCGATCCGCGGTTTCGAAAAGTTTGCGCGCAAGTCTATCGCGCTCTCGGCTTTCCCTTGCTCCGCATTCGCATGTACCGCGAAGACGACACGTGGAAAGTCGGACAAGTCGGCTGTGCGCCGATCGGGTACCTGAGCGCCGAAGAGAAGGCGCTGTTCCTCGAGACGTTCTCGTCTCTGGAAGAGGTGTCGGACCCCGTGCCGCGAGGCCCGGCCCGTAGCAGCATTGCTTGTCTCTGGGATCCGAACGACGTGTTCGCCGCGTCGGACGAAGAGGCCATCCGCGCGTTCGCGCGCGCGGCGAAGCGTCGCGGAGTGCTCTTCGAAGTCATCGGCCCGCGCTCGCTCGGCTCCCTCGCCGAGCACGACGCGCTCTTCATTCGCACGGTCACGGGTGTAGCCCACGCGTCCTTCCGCTTCTCGCAGACGGCCGAGACGCTGGGAATGCCGGTCATCGACGACCCGCAGTCGATCGTCCGCTGCTCGAACAAAATCTACCTCCACGAGCTCTACGAGCGGCACGGAATTCCGATGCTGCCCGCGATGATCGTGTCGCGAAAGACGCCGCCCACGGAGCTGCATGCGCTTGGCTTCCCGGTTGTACTCAAAGTACCCGACGGCAGCTTTTCGGCCGCCGTTCGCCGCGCCGAGAATCCGGCGGAGCTCGACAAGTTGCTCACCGAGATGCTGCAAGGCTCGCCGTTGCTGCTCGCACAACCGTTCAGCCCGACGGACTTCGACTGGCGAATAGGAGTGCTCGGAGGCCGCATCCTCTACGCGTGCAAGTACCACATGGCGCGCGGGCACTGGCAGATCGCGCGCTACGACAAGGACGGGTCGAGCCGCTCGGGTCGCGTCGAGTGCGTTCGCATCGACGACGTGCCGCAGCGCGTGCGTGAGGTCGCGCTCGAGAGTACGGCTCTCATCGGCAACGGATTCTACGGCGTCGACATCAAGGAATACGCGGATGGTCCTCGCTTGATCGAGGTGAACGACAACCCTTCGATCGAGTACGGCTACGAGGATCAGATCGAAGGCGACCGCCTCTACGACGCGGTGATCGGAACCATCGTCGAGCGCATGGCTGCCGCTGCGGCCGCGCGCATCGATGGCTGAGCGCTCCCGTCGCCGCAGGGGGCGGCAGCGCGCACGCGAGTGGCGCGCCTACGAAGTCGCCGGGCTCGAGTCCGAGTACTCGATCGTCGACGAAAATTTGAATCCACGCTGCGGTGTCGCCGCATTGTTCTCCGCGATCACGGGACACGGAGCATCAGACGTAGAGCTCGGCTGCGTCGGTCTTTCGAACGAGCTCGCCGCGCACGTGCTCGAGATGAAGACTCCCCCCGAAGCGAGTCTCGTTCGTGCAGAGAAGCGGTTGGTAGAAGGCGTGGCTCGGACTTCGAAGGTGTTACGAGAGCATTTCGGTTGGCGACTCCTGCCGACCGGAATGCATCCCCTGATGACACCCGTCGCAACCGAGATCTGGCCGCGAGGAAATCGACGAATCTACGCGACCTATGCGCGCCTCTTCGGCATTCGTTCGCACGGGTGGCTGAACGTTCAAAGCTGCCAGGTGAACCTTCCTTTCGGCCCGCCGAAAAACGCCGTTCACATGCACAACGCGGCTGCCTGCCTCGTCGCCTATCTACCTGCACTTGCGGCGAGCTCGCCGCTCGTCGAAGGACGTCGCGGGCCGGCGCTCTCGAGTCGCATGGTGTTCTACGCACGAAACCAGCTTCGCATCCCCGAGATCACCGCCGGCGTGATCCCCGAGTACGTCGAGTCGCTCGAAGACTACCGGCGGCGGATTCTCGGAGGGATCTACGGCGCGCTTCGGCGCGTGCGTGGCACCGAGCTTTTACGGCACGAATGGGTGAATTCGCGGGGCGCCATCTTGCGCTTCGATCGGAAGGCGATGGAAGTGCGAGTCGTCGATTTGCAGGAGTGCCCGAAGATGGACGTCGCGATCGCCGCCTATGTGCGTGCCGTGCTCACGGCGATGAGCCGCCGCATCGCCGCCGGTGAGCTCGAGCTCCCTCCCCGCGCCGCGCTGCTCGCGGACCATCGCAGTGCCGTGAGGCGCGGTCTCGACGCCCCGGTGTCCACGCGCATCGCACGCGGCAGGAGTGCACCGCGCACCGCTCGATCTTTGCTCGGTACGCTTCTCGAAGAAGCGGGAGATGTCGTACGCGCGAGCGAGCGGCCGTATCTCGAGCTCGTTGCTGGACGGATCGAGCGCGGCAATCTCGCCGAGCGGATCCGGCGTCGCACCGACGGCCCACGCACGGCGGCGCGACGCCAAGCCACGATTCGTGCAGTCTACGCGGAGCTCATGGACTGCCTCGAGCGTAACGAGCCATGGCCGGGCTGAGAGCCCCGCGCGCCGCGGCGTCTTGCGTCGTCGTGACCTGCGAGCACGCGAGCAACGCCGTCCCCGGCCCCTACAAGCGACTCGGCCTCGATCGACGGTCACTCGACTCCCACATCGCTCACGATCTTGGAGCTCGCGACGTCGCTCGCTTCTACGCGCGCGCTCTCGGTGCGGAGCTGCACGAAGGCAAGTGGTCGCGACTCGTGGTCGATCTCAACCGAAGTGTCGGCCATCGGAATCTCATCGCGGAGACGTCGTTCGGGACGAAAATTCCTGGAAACACGGAGCTGGAGATCGAGGAGAAGCAGCGGCGGGTGCGCGCTTACCACGAGCCGTATCGACGCGCGGTCGTCCAGTCTCTGGCACGCGTCGCGGAGCAATGCGGCGCCTGTGTGCACCTCAGCGTCCACTCGTTCACGCCGATCGTCAACGGGAAACGGCGCGACGCCGACGTCGGGTTGCTCTTCGATCCGAGCCGGCCGAACGAACGATCGTTGGCGAAACGGTGGGCACAGGCACTCGCTGCGAGCGGCCTTCGCGTCCGTCTCAACTACCCCTACCGCGGCACCGCGGACGGATTCACGAGAAATTTGCGTGAGCTCTTCCCAGCTTCTCGCTACACCGGCCTCGAGCTCGAGCTGAACCAGGCTCTGCTCGCCGATCGCCCGAGGCGGATGCACATCGCGCGCGTGACGGAGCTCGCGTTCGCGGCTAGTCTCGAGATCGGGAGAAACTCATGACGAAGGAACGAAGAACGTCGCCGGTCTCGGCCGGCTTGGATGCCTTGCGACGCTCGCTCTCGTGGACGGGGGAGACACTGACGAGAATCGCTGACATCGGAATCGAAGCTGCCGTTCACGCTCTTGGCCTGGTCTCGGACGAAGATCTCCGCGACATCGACCACTCGCTCGAGCGTCTGGAGCGTAGACTTGCACGCCTCGAAGCGCGCCAACGCGGGCGCATGAGCGCTGCGGCGAAAGCGCTCGATGCGGTCGGCGACCAAGCATCGCAGACCTCGCAGACCGCATCGAGACGAAGTCGTTGACGCCTCAGTAGACCGGAGCCAAGCCCGCCGTGGTGGCGAGCGCGTTCTTGTCGCTATCTTCAGCCGGCGAGGAGTCGTAGGTGTCGGCCACTCCGATTTTGAATTTGAGCCAGCTGATCATCGGCACGAGCAGCGCGGCTTCGGAGCGAATCAGGTAGTCGCCGGTCCAGTCGTCCACTGCCGAGGTCGAGGTCAATTGGTGAGGCGACGCCGGGCGGCTCGCGCTGCGATTCTCAGCAGCAGCGTCGAGAGCGCGAGGATGTAGCCGAGGTCCCAAAGCACGGTCGTCCACTCGTAGCTTCCCGAGAATGCGGCGCGCGCGAGCCGCACGGGGTGAAGGAGAGGCAAGATCTCGGCGACGTTCTGCCAGAACGGCGACAGCCGTTCGTCGAGCGGAAAGAACACGTCGGAAAAGAGAAAGAGCGGGGTGAGGAAGAGGGTGAAGTAGAAGCTGAACACGTCGATGGTCGACACGTGTAGCGCGAAAGTCACGCCGAGCGCCGCGAAGAGGAGCCCGCCGAGCAGAAGGGCGGGCAACGCGAGCAACGATCCCGGCAACGGCGCGAGCCCGGCCAGCGCGACGATGAAGTAGAAGCAGCCTCCGTAGATGAGGGAGCGCGTGAGTGCCCACATGACTTCACCGGCAAGCACGTCGTCGGCGTCGAGCGGTGTGGTGAGCATCGCGTCGTAGGCTTTCTCGAAGTTCAGACGTACGAAGACGTTGTAGGTGACCTCGTAGCTCGCGCCGTTCATCGCGGCTACGCAGACCAAGCCTGGTGCCAGAAACTCGACGTACGACATGCCGGCCATCTGCTCGATGTAGCCGCCCACACCGATGCCGACCGCGGTGAGATAGAAAACCGGCTCGAAGAAATTCGGCAGAATGTTCCACTTCCAAGTGCGCGCGTACATGGACGCGTTCCGGCGCCAGACGGCGGCGGCGTGACGGATCGAAACGCTCATTGCCCGCCCTCGAGTCGCGCGCCCGTCAGAGCCAGGAAGACGTCTTCGAGGGTTGTCGGACGTACGACGAGGAGCCGGTGATGCCCCGGCTCCCGCGCGCGCAGACGCTCGACCAACGCCGTCGCGTCGTCCATGTGGAGCAAAAGCCGGCCGCCGGCCCGAAGCCGATGCGGGGGCAGGGGGATGCCGTCGAGCAGCTTCGATTCTTCGTCGGCGCGGCAGTCGATCTCGATCGTGTCGCGCGCGAGCGTCCGCTCGATCAGCTCGCGCGGCGAGCCCTCTGCGATGAGCCGGCCGTCCGAGACGATGCCGATGCGATCGCAGAGGCGCTCGGCCTCGTCCATGTAGTGCGTGGTGAGCAGCACGGTGGTGCCGGCCGTTCGGAGCTCGCGCACGCGTGACCAAAGCGCGAGGCGCACGGCAGGGTCCAGGCCGGTCGTGGGCTCGTCGAGCACGAGCAGCTCGGGCCGGTTCATGAGCGACATCGCGATCGCGAGTCTCCGCTGAAATCCGCCCGAGAGATGTCGAACCGGCACGTCACGGTGCGAGCCTAGGCTCAGAAACTCGATCAGCTCTTCCGCTCGCTTCGAGAGCTCAGGCTCTCGGAGCAAGTGATAGCGCCCGAAGATCTCGAGGTTCTCCTTGCACGTGAGCGCCTCGACGAGCACGTTCTCCTGGAGCGTGACGCCGAGGCGCGCACGCACGGCGCGGCGATGCGTCGCGATGTCGAGCCCGAAGACGTGCACGCTGCCGCTCGTCGGGCGAGTCACGCCGTAGATCATGCGCAGCGTGGTGGTCTTGCCCGCGCCGTTCGGGCCGAGAAGCCCGTAACAAATGCCGCGCGTGACCGTGAGGTCGAGACCCGCCACCGCGGACCGATCACCGAATCGCTTGGTGAGCCGTTGCGCCGAGACCACGGGAGCTGTCTCGCTTGCCATCAACTGCTCACTTCTCTCTCGTTCCCGTCGGCTTGTTGCCGATCGCTTCGAGTGCTTCGCGGTGGACCTTGCAAGGATCCTCGCGCTCGGTCTCTTCGGTGAACCAAACGATGTCGAAGGGCAACACCGCACCGCCGAAGCGGCGTGCGTAGTCGCTCGGTCCCCGCTCTTTGTCGTCGTCTACTTCGATGAACGCCAGACTGAGCGTCGCGTCGCGGGCGCCAGCATACGTGAAGTAGCTCGGCACTCCGCGATCCGTGCGCGTGTGACCGAACCCCGCGATGAGCACCACCGGCGTGCCGCGCGCGCCCGCCGTGCGCTCGAGCATCAGAGCCAGATGCGCGTCGCGAGCACGCTGGCCACGGATCATTCGCGGCAACACGTCGTCGGGCGCGAGGTTGCAGTGCGATTCCCGAATCTCTTCGGCGAGCTCCGTGCGCTCTGCCGGCGGCATCGACCGCTCGAGCCCGAGATAGCCGATCCATGCCGCGCGCGCGGCCGCACGATCCGCATCGCTAGCCATGATGAGCTGAATGGTGTCCGACGTGAGATCGGCGGCGACGATGGGTAGGCGCGCGTTGATCGCGGCTCGGAACACCGGCTCGAAAAGCTGCCAGGCCGGCCACCCGCTATCGTCCCATTCGACGACGTGGCGAAACTCTTCGACCGTGCAGTGGGGCTCGGACTGACAGTCGCGGATCGCGCCGGCGTGATCGGTGGCCAGCATCTCGAACGCGACGGCCGGCCGGATGCCTGACGCGACGAGCAGAGAGATCACGCGCGCCTGCAGGAGATGGTGGAAGGGGTTGTCGTGCTGCTCGCCGAGCAGAACGAAGCGTGGGCCCGCGAGACGGGCCGCGAGCGCTTGCTCCGAGATGTACGACGCGCGAGCGACGTCGTAGATGCGTCCGACCATGCTGTGGGCGGGCGGAGACGGCGGGGGCGCGGACGCACACGCCCCGGTAAGCGACACGGAGGCAGTCAGCAGAGCTACGCGCAAAGCCTGAGGTCGCACGCGCACTGGATTAAGCGCCACGGAGCGACGAAACAAGCAGAGCGCTGCGTCTCTCGGGGGACGACGGTTGCCAGACCGGCGCGTTCACGCGACGATTTCAAGCAGCGAGCGGGGCAAGGATGCACGGATGGTAAAGATGTTGCCCCGTTCCGACGACCGCCACCGGGTCGTCATCGTAGGCGGCGGTTTCGGGGGTCTCTACGCTGCCAAAGCTCTCCGCGATCCTGGTATCGAGGTGGTCCTGGTCGACCGCCGAAATTTTCACCTATTTCAGCCTCTGCTCTATCAGGCGGCCACCGGCGGCCTCTCGCCGGCCGACATCGCTCACCCCCTCCGATCTGTGCTGAAACGCCGGCGCAACGTGGACGTTTTGCTCGGCGAGGTGGTCGACTTCGACGTCGTCGACCGCCGCGTGCTGCTGCTCGGTGAAAGCGAGCTCGAATACGACACGCTGCTCGTCGCTGCCGGTGCGGTGAATCACTATTTCGGACATGCGGATTGGGAGAAGCACGCGCCGGGACTGAAGAGCGTCGAGGATGCCACCGACATCCGGAGCCGCGTGCTGCTCGCCTTCGAGGCGGCCGAGCGTGAGCCGGACCCCGCGAGGCGGGCGGCCCACTTGACCTTCATCGTGGTAGGCGGCGGCCCGACCGGCGTCGAGCTCGCGGGTGCGCTTGGCGAGATCGCCAATCACACGTTGAAGAACGACTTTCGCTCCATTCGACCGAGCGACGCGAAGATTCTACTGGTAGAGGGCGCCGATCGCTTGTTGCTCGCGTACAAACCTCGACTGGCCGAGCGCGCGGCACGTGATCTCGCTGCGATCGGTGTCACGGTACGCACCAGCACACTCGTCGACGCGATCGATGCCACCGGTGCGACTCTCCGCTCAGGTGAGAGTATCGAACGCGTGGAAGCTGGCGCGGTGATCTGGGCTGCCGGCGTGCGGGCGAGCCCGCTCGCGGAAGCCCTAGCACGAGCGACGGGAGTGACGCCCGATCGCCAAGGGCGCGTGCCCGTAGAAGTCGATCTAACCGTGGCGGGAGCACCCAACGTATTCGTCATCGGCGACATGGCTGCGTGCAAGGGACAAGACGGTAAGCCGCTGCCCGGCGTGGCTCCCGTAGCGATTCAGCAGGGCGACTACGTGGCACGGACGATCGCCGCGCGATTTCGCGGCGACGCGGCGGGGCCCTTTCGTTACCGCGACCGCGGCAGCATGGCCACGATCGGGCGCTCACGGGCGGTGGCGGACTTGGGATTCATCGCCTACGGCGGGTTCGCGGCTTGGGTGACATGGCTCTTCATTCACCTCATGTATCTCGTCGAGTTCGAGAACCGCGTGCTCGTGCTGTTCCAGTGGTCGTGGAACTACTTCACCTGGAATCGCGGCGCGCGGTTGATCACCAACGGGAAGTAGCGCTGCCGCAGGGCGTTTCGAGCTCAGCCCTTGTAGTCGAGCGCGGGATACCAGGTCTTTCCGCGTCCCTCGGGCGTCAGATCGAGCACGTTCCAAAGCGGCCAGAGCATGTCGATGTGACGGGTGTTCCCCGTCGGGAAAGGCTCGAAGAAAAGCTCGGATCCCCAGAAATGGTGGATCGCGCCGTCGCGTCGCACGAAGACGTTGGCCATCGGCCACTGGTCACCTTCGTCGCCCTCGGCAAGGTAGTCGTGGTGGTAGGTGTTGTTGGCGGACGAGAGGAGGGCGAGATTCCGCCAACCGCGGGTCTCGGCGTACGCCGCGATACGATCGATCGGCGAGCGCGCGCAAACCGCCAGATTCATCCGCTGCGTCAAGTGCGGTGCGGCGCCGTCGAGTGAATCCAGGAACGAAGTGCACATCGGGCAGGCGTGGTCCATTTTGGGCCCGAACATGAAGCCATAGATCAGAAGACTGTCTTTGCCGGGAGCGAAGAGCTCGCTCAGCTTGACGCGCGAGCGACGGCCGTCTCTCGTCCGTTGTTCGAAGACGTAGTCGGTTTTTGGCTTGCCGCCGACGGGCAGAGCGCGTCGCAGCTCCGCGACGGACTCGACTTGCTCGCGCAACGCCGCTTCCGCCCGAAGCAGGTTGTTGCGTGCTTTCCGATATTCCGGGCTTTCGTTCGGGTAGGCGCGTCGTTGCATCGTGAATCCTCCGACGCCGCGCATCCTAGAGTGGACGTGCGGGCGTCGAAAGACTCCCCCGACCCGGGCGGGGCGTGCAGGTGACGTCGTCGTCACTTGTCGCGCGTTGCTAGTGGTGAGTCGCTCGGATCGAGACCGACGAGGCGCGTGCTGAACGCCCAAAGTGCAGACGCGCGCTCGGAGTCGTAAGAGAAATCCGACGACGGCGCCGCGCTCCAACGCGAATGCGAGGGAAAGTACTTACCCGAAACCCCTTCCAGCATCGGGTCGGTGACGAGTCTCGCCAACGCAGCGCCGGACTTCGGTGCCGGATTGATCCCCGGCAACACGGGAGAGAGCAGACGGGCCAGGCCAGGGAGCACGCGGTGCCAGACGAAGCGCAGTACCGGCGGATAGTCGCGGCCGAGATTGGAGCCCGGGACGAGGCCCGGGTCGAAGCCGTTTGCGGTGATCTTGCCGAGACTGCTCGGCGGTGCCGACGAGCGGAGCCGTCGATCGAGCTCGTAGGTGAACCAGAGATTGCAGAGCTTGCTGTTCACGTACGCGAGCCGGCCGTTGAACGTCTTCGGATCGTCTCCACCCGTGGCCGCAAGCGTCTCGAGAGTACCAACGCTCGGCTTCGGCATTCCCGTTCGTCGCGCCGGATCGTGAACTCCGGAGGCGACCACGACGATTCGTGGCGCTGCCGTCTCCGCCAATCTTCGGAGAAGCAAGTTCACGAGAAGAAAATGACCGAGGTGATTTACCGCGAAAGAAAGCTCGTGGCCTTCGGTGGAGAGCTTAGGCCCGTTGAAAAACTGGACGCCCGCGTTGCAGACGATCGCCGTGGGCCGGATGTCTTCTGCCTCGACTTGACGCACGAAAGCGCGCACCGATTGAAGCGAGCCGAGATCGAGAGCCCTCTCCGTGGCTGCTCCGGGGCCGGCCTCGTGCTCGATGCCGGCAATCGCGCCGCGAGACGCCTCGCGATTGCGTGACGCAATGAGCACGCTTCGTCCGCTCCGTGCGATGGCTTTCGCACACTCGTAGCCGATGCCGGAGTTGCCGCCGGTTACGATGACCGTCTGACGTTTTTCGTTGCTCACGTCGACGGTCTCCTCGGCCACTAGGCCGCGCTCGTGCGGAGCGTCTGCTCGCGAGCCGTCTCGGCTTTCAAGCGCTCCAAGTCTTCACGCGTGACGCGTTGATACGACTTCGGCGCCCAGATGAGGAAGATGCCGCCTTGGAACGAGAGCAGCAGCTTCTCGATCCAAAAGCCGACGTGACCGATGAGGAAAGCTTTCGCCGCCGGCACGTGACCGCCGAGCATCTCGACGAACACGAGCTCGCGCACACCTTCACCGGCGGCCGTCGGCGTGAGGAAGGTGCCGAGGGTCATCACGGCGCCGGCGTAGAAAACTTGGAGCATGGTCACGCCCTCGACCTGCAACGCCATCGCGTTGGCAAAGTACATCGCCATGGTCGTGATCTGACCGAACACCGCGCAGACGAGGGCGACGACGAGCGCGCTCCGGCGCGCCGAGTACGCGGTCGCGCTCGTGATCGTGCCCTGGATGAAGTTTCGCACTTTCGCGATCGGGATCAGGCGGATCACCGGCGAGAAGAGCTCCGGACGGAGAAGCAGCAGCAGGCCGAAGATCATCGCAGCGGCAAGCGGAAGCGCCATGGCTTGCACGATGTCGGCGAGATCGCGTCCACTCAAATCCGCGAAGGGCATGAACAAGAGAATCGTCGCGAGAAGACCGACGAGACCGATGATGCGCTCCACGGCGAGCGCGGTCGTGCACTCGACGGGCTTTCGTGAAAGGCGGATCGTGTCGTAGAGCCGCCAGCCGTCGAGACCGAGGGTGGACGGCATGACGATGCCGAAGAAACGGCCGACGAAGTAGCTGGCCGTCAGCCAACCGAAGCCGAAATCCAAGCCCTGGCCTTTGAGCAGCACCTGCCAGCGCACGATGTTGGCCATGATGCCGAGGAACTTGACGAAGGTGGCAAAGAGCACCCACGGGATGAAGACGCCGAGGTCGAGGCTCTTCACCTCGGCCAAGAGGTCTTCGAAGGTCATCGGCACGCGCTGGACGCCTTGTTTCTCGACCCAAACTGTATCGCTCGTGAGAGTCGCGAGCGGTGCTTTCGCGTCGGCATCGGCACTCGGAAGCGCTTCGGCGAGCTTTCCGTCCACGCAGTGGTGGAGAGCTCGAAATTTCGCGATCTCGCCGTCCGTCGTTTTTACGAAGACGGTTGCCCCTTCGACGGCGGCTTTGCAGACTTCCTCGCCGGCTAGAGGCACTTGCGCCACCGGCAATTCCCCGCCGGTCACTCGCGCCTTCATGCGGCCGACGAAGCCGGGCATGGCCGGATTCGCGCGGTAGAAGATCGTCCCTGCCGCAAACTCCGTTCGAGACACGGGGACGGTGCCACCGCCGAACTCGACGAAGAGCGAGACGAAGATGCCGATGGTGAGAAGCGTCTTTACGATCGTTATGAGTGCCTTTTTCATGGGCTTATCCCGGCAGATTCACGCGGATGCGCGTCGAGAGCAAGTGCGTATAGAGTGCCTTGCGGTCAGTCCTGCTAAGGTTCCTCGAGACGAGGGCGGGAGACTACCCGGCCCTCGACGAAAATGCTCCGCTCACTCGACGAAAAGCTCGGTACGCTTGCGGCCCGCGCGGTCGCGGCCTCCGTGCGTCGCCCTGGTCTCGTGATCGCCCTGGTCGCCACGGTCACGCCGGCGCTCGGATTCTACACGGCGAAGACCCTCGGGGTGAACGCCGACATGGCGTCCTTGGTATCGAACGAGCTGCCTCACCGGATTCTCGAGCTCGACTACCAGCGCGCTTTCCCCTTTCTATACGAAAACGTCGTAGTCGTCGTCGATGCGCCGACCCCCGAAGAATCGTCCGCTGCCGCGGCTACGTTGGCCGAAGCGATGGAGCAGGACGCCGAGCACTTTCGCCACGTCTTTTACCCCGGCGGCGACTTCTTCGAGCGTCACGCGCTGCTCTACGCCAACCCTGAAGACTTGGAGCGCTTCGCCGACCGCCTGACGCGAGTCCAGCCCTACCTCGCGAGCCTCGCCGAGGACGGCACCCTCCGAGGTCTCTCGATGATGATGACGCGTGGCTTGGTCGCCGTTCGCGACGGAGAGTTCGAGGGAGACGAGCTCGGCGCGATGCTCGAGCGCACTTCCGAAGCGCTCCGCGCTCTCGAAAAAGGCGAGCGCTATCGCGTGTCGTGGACGGAGATCGTGGCGGGTGGCGCCGGTATCGGTGCGCCGGCCGCCAGGGGTGGACCGGATGACGGCGGAGCGACTGCGGCTCGACGTCGCGTCATCATCGCCCAGCCAGTTCTCGATCTCTCGCGTGTGCTTGCCGCCGAGCAGCCGATAGAGCGTGTGCGCGAGCTAGCCCGAAACCTCGACTCTTCCCGGGTTCGGGTGCGCATCACCGGCGACATGGCGCTCTCCTACGAAGAGCTCTCGATCGTCAAGCTGCAGACCGTGCTTGCGAGCGTCGCTTCGTTCTTCATCGTGGCGGCGACCATGATTCTCGCCTTTCGCTCGGTGAGGATGACTCTCCTGGCGTCGCTCAACATGCTGGTCGGGCTCGTTTGGACGCTCGCGTTCGCGACGATCGCGGTCGGGCACTTGAACATGATCTCGGTAGCGTTCGTGGTGCTCTTCATCGGTCTCAGCGACGACTACGGAATTCATTTCTGCATGCGATACCGCGAGCTCTTGCGGGCGGGGCGTGCCCACGCCGACGCTCTCGACGCTACGGCGCGCGACGCGGGTGCCTCGGTCTGCATCTGCGCCGCTACGACGGCAATCGGCTTTTACGCGTTCGTGCCCACCGATTTTCGCGGCGTAGCGGAGCTCGGCCTCATCTCGGGAACGGGCATGTTCATCAACGTGGTCCTTTGCTTCACATTGCTGCCGGCAATGGTGACCGTCGCGATGCGAGGACGCGCGTCATCCGAAGCGGCTGGCGCACGCGAGATCCGCCGGGGCGCGATGTCGTTTCCCGTCCGCTATCCGCGCGCGGTTGCTACGTTGACCCTGCTGGCCGCGCTGGCTGCGGCGATGCTGGTGCCGAGAGCGTACTTCGACGGCAATCCGCTCAACGTGCGCGACCCTACGGCCGAATCGGTGAAGGCCTTTCAGGACCTCTTGGGCGACGGCCGCGGAACCCCGTGGAACATGAGCGTGGTAGTCGACGATCGAGGAGAGGCGCTAGCGCTCATCGATCGGTTGCGTGGGCTGCCGGCGGTGCGGTCGGCGATCACGGTGGAAGATTTCGTCCCGAAGGAGCAGGACGAAAAGCTCGCGATTCTGAAAGACATCGCGTTTTTCCTACCTCCGAGCGGAAGGCCCTCCGGCGATATTCGTCCACCCACCGCGGAAGAGCAGCTCTTCGCGATTCGAGATCTTCGAGCGGAGCTCGACAAAGTCGCGACTGACAAAGATCGCGGCGAGCTGACGGCGCAATCTCGCGCTCTGCGCGACGATCTCGAGCGCTGGCTCGCTTCTCTGGGCGAGCCCGCAACTACCGCGGCCGACATCGCAACGCTCGAAGCGAGCCTGCTCGGGACGCTTCCAGAGCAGCTCGCCACGCTAGAGCGGGCGCTTCGTCCGGGCAGAGTGACCCTCGACGCGTTGCCGCGCGCCATCGTCGATCGCATGGTCGCGGCGGACGGTCGCCTTCGGGTCGAGATCTCGCCGACGAAAGACTTGACCGACGAAGCCGCGCTCGCCGAGTTCGTTGAATCGGTACGTCGCGAGACCCCGAACGCAGCCGGCGGTGCGATCGGTGTCTACGAAGGCAAGCGAGCCGTCGTCACCGCGTTTCAAGAAGCCTTTACGATGGCGGTGATCGCGATCGCGCTAGTATTGCTCGTCATTTGGCGAACCGTTGGCGACACGATTCTCGTCATGATTCCGCTGGCTCTCGCGGCGCTCTTCACCACGGCGCTTGCCGTGGTGCTCGGCATTCCCTTCAACTTCGCGGACGTAATCGTGCTGCCGCTGCTCTTCGGGCTCGGCGTGAATTCGGGAATCCATCTGGTCGAGCGCTGGCGGCTCGGCGACACGACGATCGGCCACCTTCTCGAGACGAGCACGGCCCAGGCCGTCGTCTACAGCTCACTCAACACGATCGGGAGCTTCGGTACGCTCGGCTTCACCACTCACCGCGGCATGGCGAGCATGGGGAAATTGCTCGCGCTTGGCGTGGCGCTGACGGTGATCTGCAACCTCTTCGTGTTGCCGGCGCTGATCGAGCTCAGGACTCGTCACTCGAGACGGAACACCACCGGCACGGCGAACACGTAGCTCTCGCCGGAGATCTGCGACGGGACCGGCGGAAACGGCTCGGCGCGCTTCACCCAGTCTTCCGCAATCGAGGTCAGCGACGGATGCGAGAACGCTTTCAGAATCTTCACGTCGAGCACGTCGCCCGTTCGCGTGATGCGAATCTGCAGCTTGCCGTCCCCTTCGATGCCACGGCGACGAAGCGTCGAAGGATAGTATTTGTGGCGATCGAGCCAGGCAGCGAGTACTTGCTCGTAGGCCGCCGTGCCGCCTGCGCCACCTCCGCCGAGGCCCGTGCCGCCGGGCGCGCCGTTAGGCGCACCGACTCCTTCTGAAGCGCCGCCCCCGCTACCTTCCGAGGCGCCGACAGAAGCGGTGGGGTTCGTCGGGGCGCCTGGTCGCGGTTGTGCGGGGCGCGCGACCGGCGTCGGCGGCTTGGGCTTCGCTTTCTTCACCACGTCGACCGGGTCGGGCGGTGGTTCGGGGGCCGGCTTCGGAGTGTCGGGTGCAGGCCGCTCCGGCGCCGGAAGGTCCTCGCTTATATGGATAGAGCCATCGGCGCCCCCGACTGGTGCCGGTGCACCGAGCCCTTTGGCCGCGCCGACACCGCCCGCCGGCCCGATCGGACCGAGAAAGAGAGGGAAGGGCTCGCTCAGCGGGGTGGGCGCGGGGATCACACCGAGAATCGACAACGCAACGAGCAATCCCGCGTGAAGGACGACCGAGAGCAGTAAGGCCGTCGCAGATTTTCGCGCGTCATCGCGGAGTGTGTTCACGAGGTCGCCGCGCGACCCCGAGGCGTCGCGCTGGTCGAGACATGACGGCTCATGCGCGGGTTGTCAACGGAGCTGCCGTCGCACCCGCCGTGGCGTGCGAGCAAAGCGCGAAGAGTGCTGCTACCCTCTGTTCAACCGCGTGAATCCGCGTGAGATTGAGGCCTGATGGAAGTTAGCGCATGGGCTGAGCTCGGTTGGCAGGCTTACCTCACCCTAGGGGTGATCGGGCTCGTATTCGCGGCTTTGCTCGCGACCGAGGCCGCGACCGACGTCGTGCTCGTCGGCGCCGTCACCATTCTCATGGTTGCCGGTGTGCTGCTTCCGAAAGAAGCGCTGGCCGGTCTCTCGAACGAAGGCATCGTCACCATCGCCGTTCTCTACGTCGTCGTCGCGGGGCTCGAAGCGACCGGCGGCAACACGATCATCACCGAACGATTTCTCAGTCGCCCGAAGTCCGTGACCGGCGCGCTGATGAAGATGATGTTCCCTGTCACCTTCGTCAGCGCCTTCATGAACAACACGCCGGTGGTCGCGATGTTTCTCCCGGCCGTCAATGACTGGGCGAAGCAGAACCGCATCTCCGTCTCCAAGCTCATGATCCCTCTGAGCTATGCCGCCGTGCTCTCGGGCACGGTGACGATGATCTCGACTGCGACGAATCTCCTCGTCAACGGCATGCTGCTGAACGCCAAGGGCCACAGCATGCACATGTTCGAGCTCACGTGGGTGGGAATCCCGATCTCGATCGCGGGCGTGCTCTTCGTCGTCGCGACCAACAAGTGGCTATTGCCCGACCGCCGCCCCGTGGCCGAACAATTCGGCGATCCGCGAGAATACTCGACGGAAATGCTGGTGGACGCTGCCGGGCCTCTCGTAGGCAAAAGTATCGAGCAAGCCGGGCTTCGTCAGCTGCCGAACACCTTCCTCGCCGAGATCGAGCGCGACTGCGAGATTCTTCCCGCCGTGGCACCGGACACGATTCTCCGCGCGGACGATCGGCTCGTGTTCGTCGGCTTGGTCGGAGCGGTGGTCGACCTGCAAAAAATCCGTGGGCTGAAGCCCGCGACCGACCAGATCTTCAAGCTCGACTCGCCCCGCTCGCGCCGCACTCTCATCGAGGCGGTCGTCTCGCACCGCTGCCCCGTGGTCGGACGCTCGATTCGCGACGGCGCGTTCCGCTCGCTCTACAACGCGGTGGTGATCGCGGTGGCCAGAAGCGGCGAGCGCGTGAACCAGAAGATCGGCGACATCGTGCTGCAGGCCGGCGACACGCTGCTGTTGGAAGCGCATCCGTCGTTCGCCGAGCAGCAGCGAAACTCCCACCATTTCTATCTCGTGAGCAGCATCGAGGGCTCGTCTCCGGTCAACTACGATCGCGCGTACTTGGCGCTCGCGATTCTTCTCGCGATGATCCTGGTCGCGAGCTTCACGGATCTCGGCATGCTCAAGTCGGCGATGATTGCCGCAGGCGCCATGCTGTTCACGCGTTGCTGCACCAGCGTTCAGGCGCGGCGCAGTGTGGAGTGGAAGATCATTCTGTCTGTCGCGGCAGCGTTCGCGCTCGGAACCGCGGTCGAGAAATCCGGACTTGCGCGCGCGGTCGCGGAAGGGCTGACGTCGGCGGCTCAGGGCGACCCTATGCTGAGCCTCGCCGCGATCTACGGCGGTACGCTGCTGCTGACCGAGCTGATCTCGCACAGTGCCGCGGTCTCGTTGCTCTTTCCGATCGCGCTCGGCACGGCGGCAAACCTCGGCATCGACTACATGCCCTTCGTCTCCGCGGTCACCGTGGCCGGCTCGCTCGGTTTCGCTACCCCGCTCGGCTACCAGACCCATATGATGGTCTACGGACCCGGCGGCTACCGCTTTAGCGACTTCCTTCGCATCGGCATCCCGATGGACGTCATCTGCTGGGTGCTCGCGATGCTGACCATCCCGCTCGTCTTTCCGCTGCTGCCTCGCTAAATGGTGCCTGACCCTATTTATGGGCCCACTGACAGGGATCACCGTCATTGATTTGACCCGCGTGCTCGCGGGTCCTTACTGCACGCTCGTGCTCGCCGATCTCGGCGCGCGCGTGATCAAGGTGGAAGATCCCGGTATCGGCGACCTGTCGCGCAGTCTCGGTCCCTGGTTCAACGGTAAGTCCGGCTACTTGATGTCGGTGAATCGCGGCAAGGAGAGCATCGCGCTCAATCTCAAGAGTGCCGATGACATTTCGATCCTCCATCGGCTGCTCGCGATCGCCGACGTGCTGGTCGAGAACTTTCGTCCTGGCGTGATGGAAAGGCTCGGTCTCGGCTGGGAGACCCTACACGCGCGGCATCCAAAGCTCATTTACGCCGCGAGCTCGGGCTTCGGTCATAGCGGGCCTTACACGAACTACGCCGCCTACGACCTCGTCGCGCAGGGCATGGGCGGCATCATGAGCCTCACTGGTCACCCGGGGTGCCCGCCGACCCGCGTCGGCACCTCGATCGGTGACATCAGCGCGGGTCTCTTCACGGCGATCGGTGTCAACGCCGCGCTCTACCACCGTGCGCAGACCGGCGACGCCATGAAGATCGACGTCGCCATGCTCGACTGTCAGGTCGCGATCACCGAGAACGCGCTCGCGCGCCATTTCGCGGGCGAGAAGCCCGGTCCTATCGGCGCGCGTCACCCGGCAGTCGCGCCCTTCGACGCGTTCCCGACGAAGGATCGCCACATCATCATCGCTATCGGCGGCGAGGAAGCCTTCCAAAAGTTCTGCGCGACGATCGGCCGGAACGACCTCGGCACGAATCCGCTGTTCACGACCAACGCGCTTCGTCTCGAGAACCAGCAATCGTTGAAAGGCGCGCTCGCCAAGACGCTTGGGACCAAGACCGGTGCCGAATGGCTGGCGATCCTACGTGACGCCGGGCTCCCTTGCGGCCCCATCAACACGATGGAGGAAGTGGCGAATGACCCCCAGGTAGCAGCACGCAACATGATCGTCGAGGTCGACGATCCCAAAGCCGGAAGCGTCAAGCTCTTCGGCTCCCCGATCAAGATGTCGGCTTTCGACGACCCGCACTTCCGTCCGACCGCACCGGATCTCGATCAAGACCGCGAGAAAATCCTGAAGGAGCTGGCAGTAGATGAAGACTGACGCCGTCCGTTCGCCTGGGATTGTCCGTACCCGATGGGGTAGACAAGCGCCACGACGGCACGATATTCAATAGTCGTGAAGAAGCAGAAGCGATCAAAGGTAGGTCTCTCGCAAGAGGAGACGAAGCTGGTGGCGTCACTACAGCGGCAGCTGCGGCTAGGAACCAAGATCGAGGTAGTCCGGCAAGGACTACTCCTTAGCGCTGAAAGCGTATGACGGTGATCGGAAATCAGGGCAGGGCGAAATCTAGTAACGGCGACCTAAAAGCTGAATACGACTTCAGCTCGATGAAGGGTGGCGTTCGTGGAAAGTACCTTGATCGACTGAAGGAGGGCAACGATGCGCTCCAGCCGGACGGTCGTGCCAGGCGCAAAGCCAAACGTCGTGCGGTGCCAAAGGTTGCGCGCCGCTGACGCGCAGAGAAGAATCGGCAGCTCTGCGCGACGCTCACTTGGCAACCAATCTCCATAGCGCCCTCAAACCACTGGCCAAAGACATCTGGGTCGCCGAGCGGCCGCAGAATTTCTACGGCCTGGCGGTAGGAACGCGAATGACCGTGATGCGGCTCTCGGGTGGGCGGTTGTTGCTTCACTCGCCGGTCGTTCTCGACGCCGAGCTTCGGGCGGAGCTCGACGCGATTGGACGCGTGAGTTACGCGGTGGCGCCGAATCGCGTTCACCACCTGTATGCCGGCGACGTTGCCAAGGCGTACCCGGAAGCACGGCTTTGGGTGGGACCAGGACTCGAGCGAAAGCGGCCCGACTTGAAGTTCGTCGCAGTGCTCGGCGACGAATCTCCGGAGGAGTGGCAGGAGGAAGTAGGACAGACTTTCTTTCGCGGCCGCCCCTACGAGAACGAGATCGTATTCTTTCACCGCGCGAGTCGCACTCTCATTCTCTGCGACCTCGCGTTCAACTTGGGGCCGAGCGCGGCCGCACCGACTCGGTTTCTGATGAAGCTCATCAGAAGCTACGGTCGCTTCGGTCCCTCGAAGCTCGATCCCCTACTGATCCGCGATTGGCCGGCCGCTCGGAAGAGCCTCGAGCGCATTCTCGCGTGGGACTTCGACCGCGTCGTCCTCGCTCACGGCGACATTGTCGAGGCCGGCGGCCGTGAGGCGCTGCGCGAAGGATACTCGTGGCTGCTCTCGCGCTGACGACGCTCTCGCCTGCGGCGGCCCGTCGCGTCTACGACCGCATCGGTCGGAAGCAGGACACGCAGGCGTTCTACGAAGACCGCGCCACCTCCAGGCTCCTTCCTCATCTCGATCTCGGCGCGGCGCAGTCCGTGTTCGAATTCGGGTGCGGCACCGGTCGCTACGCCGCAATGCTACTAGCGAAGCACCTTCCGCCGAATGCGACCTATCGCGCCGTCGACATCAGCCCCGTCATGGCCGAGCTGGCGCGTGAACGGCTGGCGCCCTACGGATCGCGCGCGAGCGTGAAGTTGACCGAGGGCGGTCCGCCCGTCGATGAACCGGCCGGGTCCTACGATCGCTTCGTCTCGAATTTCGTCCTCGACTTGCTCTCGGTGGAGGACGTCGCGCGTGTGATCGCCGAGGCGCATCGAATGCTACGCCCCGGCGGCCTGCTCGGCCTTTCGAGCCTCACGACCGGCTTCACACCCGTGAGCCGCGTGCTCGGTCGGCTCTGGGCTCGGATCCACGCTTTTCGGCCCGCGCTCCTCGGCGGTTGCCGCGCGCTCGATCTGCTCGAGTATCTTCCGGCCGATCGTTGGAAGATTCGCCACCACGCCCGTGTCGCGCCGCTCGGGATTGCGCTAGAGGTCGTGGTTGCGGAGCGGGTGTGACGCGAGCGCTCGAACGCGGCGCTCAGGCCTTCTTCCGCGCTCGCTCGTTGCGTCGCGCGGGCGGCGAGGCGCGACTGACTCGCTTCGCTTGCTTCCGTGTCGGTGCGCTCGCACCTTCCGTCACGGCATGGAGGAAGATGTCTGCTACGCGCCCCATGCGTGATTGTAGCGACTCCGACGCCAACGGATCGTCGTAGAGCCAGTGCGTGATCGTGCCGTTGACGAGACTGTCGAAAGCGGAAGCCAGATCTTCGGAACGGTGGCGTCGAGTGATCTCCGCGCGCGCCTGCCCGCGTGTCATGAGATGCACGAGGCTCGCGAGCGCCGCGCGGCCCGCGCGCTGGCCGGCCGTGCCCTCGTCGAGCCCAAGTCGGAGCTTGGCGATTTCGCGGAACACGGAACGATAAAGCCGGCGGTCTTCCTCGATGCCGACAGCCATCGACTCGAACAGCGAACGGATGAGGACGGGGAGGGGAGTGTCGCGGTCTGCGAGGGCGGTTTCGAGCATGCCTCGGTAGTAGGAGAGCACACCCTCGGTAATGCCCTCGATGAGCGCGGGCTTGGAGCCGAAGTGATTGAACACCGTGGCGCGTGCAACCCGCGCGGCTTTCGCCACGTCGCTCATGGTGACGTCGTCGGGACCGCGGTCCGCGAAGAGCGCGCGGGCGGCATCGAGGATTCGCGCCCGCTGGTCGACGCGTTTTGGTTCGGCGGCGGTTGACATTAGACTCAAGTCCAAGATAGTTTGGACTGCAGTCCAAACCAGGTCAAGTATGACGCGCCTTTGCTGCCCAGAGTTCTACGTCGCGTTGACCCTTTGTGCAGCGCTGCTCTTCGCCACAGGCAACGCCCTGCAGAAGCAGGTCGCTTCGCGCCGCGGCGTCGTCGCCGGATTGCTCCGCAGCCCGATCTGGTTGCTAGGGCTCGCGCTCACGATCGCCGCGTTCGCAGTCGAGATCCAAGCGCTGGCGCTCGGTGACGTCACGATCGTGAAGCCCCTCTCGCGAGTGCAGATTCCGATCGTGATCGCGATCGGCGTGATCGCGCTCGGAGAGCGGGTCGCGCGGTCCGAGTGGCTCGGCATCGGGATGATTCTTGTCGGCGCCGTGTGCCTCGGGCTCCAGTCGAGCGACGGTCGCGTCGCCGTGCCGCCCACCGCCGTGACTAGCTCCGTAGCGATCGCCGTCGGTGCGATCGTCGCCGCCAGCTTCTGGCTCACCGATCGACGCTCTATCCGCCGTGGGCGCGAGCACGCTCCCGCGCTCGCGGCAGGCGCGTTCTTCGGGCTCGGCGACATCCTGATGAAAGCGGCCACGAGCGGCGTGCGTGCGCGCACGGGCGACTTCAACGTCGTAAGCACGGGCACGCTCGCATCCCTCGGCGATGCACCCGAGCTTGCATTGTCGCTCGTCGCGACTGTCCTCGCCTTCCTGGTTCAGCAGGTCGCGTTCGCGCGTGGGCGCGTGAGCCTCGTGGTTCCCCTGGCAGGCGTCGCCGGGACGGCTGTCGTCGTCGTACTCGGCGCAGTGCTTCTGCGCGAGCAGGTTACTGTCGCACGAGCTGCGAGCATTGCGTTGATGCTCGCCGGCACTGTGTCGGTCGGGCACGTGCCGCGCGGTCCGAAAGCATGCAAGGAGGCTCGCTCATGAAGTCTCTCGCACTCGAGCTGGCTCTGATCGTCATTGCGCTTGCCGCGCTCGGCCGCGTCGTCGGGATCCTGGTGAAGAAAGGCCGCCAGGCAAGCCACACGAAGGAAGCCGTGGCAGTGCCCCGCGCGTGGCAGGATCTCTGTACCGTCCCCGAGCCTTATCTGCTCGGTGTAACCACACTCGCGTTGTACGTCGCGCGCGACGTGCCCGCAGATGCATCGCCGGTTCGGCTCTTTCTTGCGGGCGCCGGCGCACTGCTTGCGCTGATCGCCATCGGTCTCATGCTATGGGTGCTGAAGACCTTTCCATCGGTCTCGACCGGGCACTATGTTCTTCGCGATCAACCGGTAGTCACGGAAGGACCCTACAGTCTCGTGCGTCACCCGCTCTACCTCGCTGCGTACCTCGTGTGGCTGGCGGTGGCGGTCGGATTCGGGAGCATCGTCGCGCTCGCGCTCACGGTGGGCTACGTGATTCCCAGCTACTGGATCTACATGCGAGCTGAAGAAGGAATGATGATCGCCCACCTCGGCGATGCTTACGCTCGGTATCGAGAAGAGGTCGGTATGCTCGTGCCGCGCCGCCGAGCGCGTGCCGGCACGCCGAACGGGGCGAGTCGCTGAGAGGAATTTGATGCAGATTTTCATTGCGGGTGGCTCGGGCGCGATCGGGCGTTCGCTCGTGCCGATGCTCGTCGAAACCGGGCACCACGTCGTCTCGCTGACGCGCTCGGCGGATCGCGGGGCGGCGCTCGAGGCGATGGGAACCGTCCCGGTGATCGGTGATGTGTTCGATAGCGAGAAGCTGATCGCGCTCGTCGTCGCGGCGAAGCCGGATCTGGTCATCCACCAGCTCACCGCTTTCGGCGCGACGGATGCCGATCCGCTGGCCGAAACCATCCGGGTACGCACCGAGGGCACGCGCAATCTCGTCGCGGCAGCGAGCGCGGCAAAAGCGAAACGCCTCATCACTCAGAGCATCTCGTTCATCTGTTCTCCCGCGCGGACCGGCGTGACGGACGAAGACACGCCGTTGTATCTCAATGCACCTGACGCGATTCGCCCCTTGGCCGAAGCCATCGCGGAGCTCGAGAGACGGACGCTGCAGGCGAAGGGGATGGACGGCGTCGTGCTTCGCTACGGTTGGTTCTACGGCCCCGGCACCAACTATGATCCCGCCGGACCCATCCCGCGTTCCGTTCGCAAGGGTAGGGCGCCCATCGTCGGCGAGGGCGCGGGAACGTACTCGTTCATTCACGTGGACGACGCCGCGCGAGCCACGATGAAAGCACTGACCCGCGCAAAGCCCGGCATCTACAATATCGTGGACGACGAGCCCGCGCGGCTCAGAGACTGGCTACCTTTCGTTGCTACGCTTCTCAACGCGCCCGCTCCCGTGACGATGGACGAAACCGCCGCACGTCATGCACTAGGTGACATGCTGGTCTACATCATGAACGAGCAACGAGGCGCCTCGAACGCGAAGGCCAAGCGCGAGCTCGACTGGGAGCCTCGCTTTCGCTCGTGGCGCGAGGGATTCAAGGCCCTCTACGCGGAGTCGCGCGCACTCTCGTGAGCGCGATCGACTCGGCAGCGCAGAAAGCCGCCGCGACTTACAACGCCGCCGCCGACAACTACGATGCCGGATTCTGGGATTGCTACGGTCGCCGCACCGTCGAGCGCCTCGATCTCAGCCCGGGTGCGCGAGTGCTGGACGTCGCCTCCGGAACCGGCGCGTCGGCGTTGCCGGCGGCCGAAGCGGCGGGACCGGACGGGCACGTCATCGCGGTGGATCTCGCGGAGAACATGCTCGAGCGCGCTCGAGCAAAAGCTGCGGCGCGGGGCCTTCGTAACATCGAATTCCGTGTGGGCGACATGACGGATCTCGGCTATCCGGATGGGAGCTTCGATGCGGTGGTCTGTGTGTTCGGGGTGTTCTTCGTTCCCGACATGAAGGCGCTGGTCGCCGAGCTCTGGCGAATGGTGAAGCCGTGCGGCAAGCTCGCGATCACGACCTGGGGCCCGCGAATCTTCGAGCCCATGTATGGCAGATGGAACGAGGCTGTACGCGCCGAGCGACAAGATCTCTATGCTGCGTTCAATCCCTGGGATCGAATCGTGGAGCCCTTTGCGGTCACGGGGCTCTTCGAAGACGCCGGAGTGCTCGAAGTCGATGTCGCTGCGGAGAGTGGCAAGCAAGCACTCGCTACTCCGGAAGACTGGTGGACGATTGTGCTTGGATCAGGGCTCAGGTGGACCGTCGAGCAGCTAGGGCCGGAGGCCGCGGAGCGAGTGAAGCGTGACAATCTCGACTGGGCTCGGCGAGATGGAGTCGATTCCGTCGAGACCAACGTCGTCTACGCCGTGGCGACCAAGCCCCGCCGTTGACCATTCCGAGAGGAGATTCGCAGTGGCCGAGCAAGCGGAGAATTTTTGGGGCGGCCATGGGTTCTGCTGGGCCTGCCGCGTTTTCGACCGCGTCACTCCGGGCTTCATCGTCACACAAGACGAGACCGTCGCCGTCGTCGTCAACCCCTTCCCTTTGAGTCGCGGCCACGTGCTCGTGATTCCGCGTCGGCACGTCGAGAATATCTACGAGCTTCCGGACGCGTTGGCGGGCCCCATCCTGTCGATGGCCGCCCGTGTCGCTCGGGCTGCCAAGCGCGTGCTTGCGGCGGACGGCGTGACGCTGAGGCAAAACAACGACGCGGCGAGCGATCAGCATCTCTTTCATTTCCATCTGCACGTGATCCCGCGCTTTGCGGGGGATGGCGAGCGGTTCAACGCACCGGTGCAGCAGATCAGTACCGAAGAACAGGCGACGATTGGGGAGCGGCTACGTGCGGCGCTTCTCTAGCGTCGAGATGTGCGACGTTGGAGCGCACGAAACGAGGAACGTGATGAAAATCGACTTCTGGTTCGAGTTTGCGAGTACCTACTCTTATCCCGCAGCCATGCGGATCGAGAAGGTCGCGGCTGCGAAGGGAGTGACCGTGTCGTGGCGCGCCTTTCTGCTGGGCCCGCTTTTCCGTGAGCAGGGTTGGAACGACTCACCTTTCAATCTCTTCCCCGCGAAAGGTCGCTACATGTGGCGCGACCTCGAGCGAACCTGCCAGGCCGACGGAATTCCGTTCCGGCGTCCGTCTGTGTTTCCACGAAACGGGCTCCTGGCGGCTCGGCTTGCTGCCCGATTCACAAAAGCCGAATGGCTGCCCGCCTTCGTTCGCGCGGTCTATCGTGCAAACTTCGAGAACGATCTCGACATCTCCTCTCCCGATGTCGTCGCCCGCTGTGTCGCTCAGGCCGGCGCAGATCCCGTAGCCGCTCTCGAAGCGGCGCAGACCGCGGAAGCGAAAGACTCGCTCCGCTCGCAGACCGAGGAGGCGTCCCGCCTGGGAATCTTCGGCGCGCCGTCGTTCGTGATGGGGCAAGAGCTCTTCTGGGGAAACGATCGATTAGAGGTGGCACTTTCGTGGGCAGTGGAGCGCGCGACGTAGCGTCGCGACGTAGCCGATCGCAACGACCACTCGCTTCGAATCCCGTCGAGCACCGAGAGTCTGAGCGCCCGGCCCGCGGTCGCCCGCCCGGTCGAGTATCGCTTTGTGCTCTATCCGCCAGCGGCGTATAGTCGCAAATGCTGTTCATCGACACTCCGATCTTCACCCGCGCGCGATAAGCGAATCGACGAGCGATCAACTCAAGCTCCTCCGTCGCATCGTCAAGGAGAGCCTCGAGTGAACGACAAAGCATTTTCGAAACTGGTCGCCAGCGTTCGCCAAGCGGGACGGATCCGTCGTGGGAGCTCGAAAGCGTCCCGAGTGCGAGAGGTAAAACCGTTGGACATCAAACGGGTCCGAGAACGCCTCGACAAATCCCAGTCAGAGTTCGCGCTCATGATCGGGGTGAGCGTCGCGACGCTGCAGAATTGGGAGCAAGGGCGGCGACGGCCGCTGGGGCCGGCACAGGCATTGCTCAAAGTCGCTGTCGCGAATCCGCGAGCGGTGGTGAAGGCTCTCGGTACGGAGTCCGTGCGGAAGGCCGGCTAAGCAACGGATGGAGAGGGCTCGGCGCTCCGCGAGAATCCGGAGAACCGCGCCTGGCCAGAGTCGAAAAAGGTCGTGGCGACAAGAACGATCCGCGGCGATGCTCGACTTATCTAGGTCCGTATAATTCTAGTTGAGGCGGCAAATGCGGCGACAACACGAATGTGTGTCCCGTCTCAGCGGACGTCATGCGGCGATTCAGCTATCGGTTCTCGTCGCCGTTTTCGGCGTGCTGGTCGGTGGATGCGTAAGCCTTCGGTACCGTTACATATCGCTGGAGAAGGTCCCGGACATTCGGGTACAGGCGCTTGGCAGAGCACGGCTCGCGCGTAGGCTGATCTGGCATCGCGAAATGCCTCTCGAGTACGTCCTCACACGTGATCGCTACGTGTTGAGAATGAGCATCGATCCTAAGCACTTCGGGCCGCATGTTCGGATCAGCGTCGAGGGTCTACCTGTTCGTCCTCTCATGTTGTTACCGCGCCCGGAGCGTGTGCGTCGCTCAGCAACGTCGCGTCCGTGCGGGACATACAACGGCACCCAGGTTGCACCTGCATTTCAATTCACTTGGGTAATCTGCAGCCGAGGGGAGGGAGTCGAGGAGATGAGCATTTCCTTCGATGTTGTTGGTGCGGACGGCTTGCTCATAGCAGAGGAAAACCTGCCGTTCGAGCTGATCGATAACGGAGTGTACATGGTGCCTGAGGGCTTGTGAGGAGCAGAACCTAACTTGGGTATGGAGCGGACCGGCAGCTACGTTGGCGACACGGATGAGCGGTCGTTGGCCGGCCGCTCATCCGCAGGACGTTGGGCAGCTAGCGTGACTCATGAAATGTGCGACGTGTGGTGAAGACCACGAGCTCCTGGATCCGACCTTTCGTCGGCCAGAAGCTGTAGTTGTAGTGCTCCCCTCGAATCAAGCCACTGACGCCACTTGTTGAGCCCGATATTCGAGCGGGCTTTTGTAGCCGAGCGCACTGTGCGGCCGCTCGGCGTTGTACCAACGAATCCACCTCGACACCTC
>Ga0247727_10000615_pt1 | contig 87060 bp, 71 predicted proteins | sample WisWelCaveWW1625_FD_202498 | JGI IMG/M metagenome (GOLD analysis project Ga0247727, IMG submission 202498) | Biofilm microbial communities from Wishing Well Cave, Virginia, United States - WW16-25 | ecosystem: Environmental > Aquatic > Deep subsurface > Groundwater > Cave microbial mat | place... | reverse complement strand
CCTGTGCCCAAATCTCCCGTTTCCAGGTGTTCGGCTTCGTCGGAATCGGTGTTCGCCTTCCCTCGGAATACCCGTTCGAGTTCATTCGGAACGGGTGTTCGGCTTCAGTCGGAATCTGCAGCCGACGGCGAGTCTTGCACGTAGAGCCACCACTCGTCGGCCTTCACCTCGCGGTGGATCCAGACGCAGTGGTCGAGGCTGGCGGTCATCACGCCCTTGTCGAGCCAGTGAATGCCGTGAGGACGCATCACTGTCTCGGTGAGCGTGAAGTCGGTAGCGTAGACGAGCACGGCGACGTGGACGTGAGGATTCTCGGGCAGCTTGCCGTCGGCGCGCATCCACACCATGCCGCGAGGCTCTCCGCCCTTCTGGGGTCGCCAGCCCGGAGACGGATCCGCCCAACGAATGTCGACCGGCCGCTCACGAATGATGCGCTCGGGCACCCTGGCTCCGTACATCGCGCGGAGGCGGTCCTGCATCGTCGGCAACGTTTCCGGATCGACCACGGTCGGCATCGGCAGATGATGCTCGACGCCAGGCTCGGGTCGCTGAAACGAAGCCGAGAGATTGAAGATCGCCTCGCCGTGCTGAATCGCCACCACCCGACGCGTGGTGAAGGACTTGCCGTCACGGATGCGATCGACGAAATAGACGATCGGCGCCATCACGTCGCCGGGGCGAAGGAAGTAGGAGTGCAGCGAGTGGACTACACGGTCCTCGGGAACGGTGCGCGTCGCGGCCACGAGTGCTTGGGCCGCGACCTGGCCGCCGAAAGCGCGCTCTCGCTCTTCGCGCGGACTGTAGCCGCGGAAGATGTTCACTTCGAGCTCCTCCAAATCGAGGAGCTTCACGACCTGCCCTAAATCGAGAGACACCGAGCGCGCGCCTTACCAGGCCGTCGAGAAGCCGCGATCCGGAATGTCGAGCGCGCTCCGGTCGCCGTTCTTGATGATCCGACAGATGGCGTCGGCCTGGGGCAGGATGAAGTTCACGTAGAACTTCGCCGACATGACTTTGCCGGCGTAGAAGTCGAACTCGTCCTGGCTCTGGTCCTCGTCCTGCGTGCGCTCGGTCTCTGCAACGACCGCAGCGTCGAGCAGCAAATAAGCGACGGTCACGTGAGACATGGCTTCGAGGAAAGGGCTCGCACAGAGCGTGAACTGGTCGAGCTTGCCGGTCATCATGTACTGAATCTGCGCAACACCCGCCTCGCGCAGATTCGTCGCCGTCGCCGCCAGCGCCTTGACCTCTTCGCCGACCGCCGGGCTCTCTTGGTTGTCGGCGACGAAGCGCGTGATGCCTTCGACATAGTCGTTCAAGTCTTTGCCGTCGCGGTGGCGGAGCTTCCGCACCACGAGGTCGAGGGCCTGAATGTGATTCGTGCCCTCGTAGATCGAGAAGATCTTGGCGTCGCGGAGATACTGCTCCACTGGGTTGTCCTTCACGTAGCCCGCACCGCCATAGGTCTGGACAGCGAGCTCGCAGACGCGAAACCCTTGATCGGAGCAGTAGGCCTTCACGATAGGGGTCAATAGATCCACTTGGCCTTGGTGGTAGACGGCCGCGTCCTCGTCCGTTTGGCTCGGCTTGGATTTCTTGCGCAGCGCCATCGCCTTGTCGGCGTGGAGAGCCAGCTTCACGACCAGCGCGCGCATGCCCTCCACCTTCGACTTCATCTCCATCAGCATGCGGCGCACGTCGGAGTGCTCGATGATGGCGACGCGCGGCGCGTCCGGATTCTTGAATGCTTTCACCGACGACCCTTGCTGCCTCTCGCGCGCATACGCCAGCGCGTTCAGGTAAGCCGTCGCTGCGACCGCCAGTCCCTGAACGCCGACGGCGATGCGTGCACCGTTCATCATCTGGAACATCTGCTTCATGCCGACGTTCTCGGTGCCGCCGCAGAGGTAGCCTTCACAATCGTCGTTGTCGCCGAAAGTGAGCACGGCGGTGGTGGAGGCCTTGATGCCGAGCTTGTGCTCGATTGAGGCCGTAACCACGTCGTTGAACTTGCCGAGAGAGCCGTCGTCGTTGACGCGGTACTTTGGCACGATGAAGAGCGAGATGCCCTTCGTACCCGACGGCGCGCCTTCCACGCGTGCGAGAACCAAGTGGACGACGTTCTCGGCCATGTCGTGGTCACCGCCGGAGATCCAACACTTGGTACCTTGGATCTTGTAACGATTTCCCTCGATGAGCATGGCCTTGGTTGCGGCCATGCCGACGTCGGAGCCGGCTTGAGGCTCGGAGAGACACATGGTTCCCGAGAAGCGGCCGTTGCTCATCGGCTCGACGAAGCGCTTCTTGTCCGCTTCGAGACCGAAGGCCTCGACCAGCTCGAGCGCGCCATGAGTGAGCGAGGGGTACATCATGAAAGAGGTGTTGGCGCCGCTTTGAACTTCACCGAGCATCACATTGACGGACGTCGGCCCTTGGAAGCCGCCGTGCTCGAGCTCCATCGTGAAGTTCGGAAGGCCCAGCTCGTAGAGCTTTTTCCAGGCCTCCTTGAAACCTTTCGGCGTGACCACCTTCCCGTCTTTGTGGATGCAGCCGATGGTATCGCCGAGGCCATTGACCGGTCCCGTCATCTCGTTGGAGAAGCGGAGAGCCTGATCGATGACGGCTTCGATCTGGTCCTTGTCGAGGTGGGCGTAGTAGTCGGAAAACTCAGGATTAAAGAGCTCTTGCACCTTGAAGTGTTCGAACAACGTGAACTCGATGGAACGCCGGTCGGCCTTGAAAAAGTTGATCGCTGAGTCGGACATTTCCCTACCTCTAATTTCTACGTGTAGGCGGAATTACGCGCTGCGGCAACCGTACGAGCGCGCTCGCTGGATCGACCTGCTCGAGGCCGATCTCTCCCAGCGCGACGTCCGATCCGTAAGGGTCAGCGCGGCTAGGATTCCAACGAGTATGGACTCCCCCGCTCCCGTAGACGGCTAGAGGCTCAACCCCGATACCGGTCCCAATGCACCACCGCACCCGGCGGCGGTCGTCTGACCGGTCCGAACTTCCCTTTCGGGTAGCCGACGGGGATCGCCGCGTGGAGGCTCCACGTGGTCGGAATTCCGAGTTGCGTCTCGAACTCGCCCGGAACGAAGAAGTGCGGCGTGGTGAGCACCGCACCGAGACCGAGAGCGCGAGCGGCGAGCAAGAGGTTCTGGACTGCCGGATACGCGGTGCTCGCGTCGGCAACGGCGCCCGCGCGCGAGCCTCCGCTCAGCAACTTCACGGTTCCTAGCGCGCCGAACTCGCGGAGCGCAGCGCGCACCGTGGAGAGCGACTGCAGGACCTTCGCGAGCGCCTCGTCCTTCTTCACGCCGACGAAGATGATCGCGGGAGCCTCGTGCAGGTGCTCCACCATGTGCGTACCCGCAGCCGTCATGCGCTGGCGCTGCTCGAGATTCTCGCCCGGCCTGAGCTCCGCGTGGCTGAACGTGCTCGTATAAAAGCGCCAGGTCTTCTGCCAGATCACCTGGACCGCGCGCTTCTGCGCAGCGTCCTTCACGATGATGAAGGCCCAGTTCTGCGCGTTGCTGCCGCTAGGGCCCTGCAGCGCTGCATCGACGAGTTGGAGCAGCACCTCGTCGGGCACGGGATCGGTTTTGAGTCGCCGCATCGCACGGCAGGTGTACATGATGTCGAACAGCTTCGCGTCGCTCGTCGCCCTTCCCATCGGTCCCCCCTCTCGAGCAGAATGTGTCGTTCAGCCCGCCTTCGATCGATCCCGGACGAGGTCTCGCGTGATGTTCTTCTGGTGACTTTCGAGCGTGCCGCCGCCGATCTCGTTCAGCTTCGAGTCGCGCAGAAAGCGCTCGATCTTAAACTCCCGCGTGTAGCCGTAACCGCCGAGCACTTGCATGGCGTTGTCCGCGATGCGCTTGGCCGCCGGCGCGGCGAAGAGCTTCACGGCGTCGGTGCCGAGCCGGTTCCTGCTCCCCGGAGCCACTCGCGCGGCTTCGCGATAGAGCAGGCAGCGCACGGCCTCAGCCTCGGCGAAAGACTCGCCGATGTATCTTTGGATTTGGCCAAATTCCGCTATCGGCTTTCCGAAAGCCTTTCGGTCCGCGGCATACGACACCATGGTGTCCACGCAGCGGTCCGCGATGCCGAGGCTCATCGCGGCGAGGCAGAGCCTCTCGATCTCGAGGTTCCGCATCATGCAGGTGATGCCGTCGCCTTCTTCGCCGAGACGGTTCGCCGCGGGCACCATGCAGTCGTCGAACATGAGCTCGCACATGGTCGACGCTCGCATGCCCATCTTCTTGATCGGCTCGCCGGTCGAATAGCCCGGGAAGTCGCGCTCGACGACGAAGGCCGTGATGCGTCCTTCGACTTTGGCGTAGGTCAGCACGCAGGTCGCTTCGTAGCCGTTGGTGATGAAGATCTTCCGGCCGTTCAGGAGGTAGGCGTCGCCTTTTCGTACCGCTGTCGAGCTCATGCCGAGCACGTCGGTGCCGGCGCCGGGCTCGGTCATGCCCATCGCGCCGATCCACTCGCCCGACAGCACCTTCGGAAGAATGCGCCGGCGCTGCTCGGTTGAAGCGGAGTTGAAGAAGTTGTTCACAAAAAGGAGCGCGTGCGAGAGATAGGCCAGCGTGAAGCCGGGATCGGACTTCGCCATCTCGTGGTGGGCGATGACGGCCGCGACGGCGTCCATGCCGGCGCCGCCTTCGGATTCCGGAACGGTGAGCCCGAGAAGGCCGAGCTCGCCGCAGCGACGCAGCAACTCGACGTTGAGGGTTCCGTCTTCGTCGTGCTCTTCGGCCTGGGGCTCGATCTCGGCGTCGACGAAGCGACGCACGGTACGGCGGAGCATCTCGTGCTCGGCCGTCGGTTCGAAGAGCGAAACTTCGAGAGACATCAGGCCGCGCCCGACTTTCTCTTCGCGCCGATGTCGGCGGTCTCGAAACGCCGGCCGATACCGTCGCCGTCGGGCATGGAGACGGTGACGCGGGTGCCGGGCGGCACCGACTTCGTCAACCACACGTTACTGCCGATCACGGAATCGTAGCCGACTACCGTATTGCCGCCGAGAATGGTCGCGCCGGCGTACACCGTCACGCGATCCTCGAGAGTCGGATGTCGCTTACCCGGCACCGAGTTCGGCATCGTGTTGTCCCGCGGCACCGACAGCGCACCAAGTGTGACGCCTTGATAGAGCTTCACGTCGTCGCCGATCACGGAGGTCTCGCCGACGACGACACCAGTGCCGTGGTCGATGAAGAAGCGCTCTCCTATTTGAGCGCCCGGATGAATCTCGATGCCCGTCTCTCCGTGGGCATACTCGGTCAGAATGCGCGGGATGAGCGGCACACAGCGAATCTGAAACTCGTGAGCGACGCGATACGCTGTGATCGCCTCGGTGGCGGGATAGCTGTAGATGACCTCTTCCACGGTCTTTGCCGCCGGGTCGCCCTTGAAGGCGGCTTCCACGTCGAGCGAGAGTCGGTCGCGAAGCGCAGGCAGCAACGAGAACACTTCCAGTACCACGTCCTGGCTGAACGTCTCGGCGTCACTCGCTGACCGGCACTCGGGCGAGCCTCCGTACGCAACGGCGCGCGCAATCTGCTCGAAGAGCAGCTCGAACGCATCGTGAAGATGCGCACCGACGTGCTGGTGGAGGTTGTGCTTGCTGAGCTCACGCGTTGCGTAGTAGCCCATGTACAGAACGTTCTTCAGGTGAATGAAGGCTTGGATGACCTTGCGCTTGTTGGGCAGCGCCGCGCTCTCCAAGTTGTCGATGCTACGGCCCTGCGAGTAGCTGGCGACCACCGAGTCGATCAGCTCTCCGAGCTTCGCATGGGATTCGGGCGTGGGCTTCATGGTCATCTTTTCAAGTATAGACCGTGGGCCGCGGCCGAGTCATCCCGGCTTTCGGGCTAGACGATAAACTGTCCAAGCGTCCTGGGGCCGGGCGCCGTAGGCCTCGTAGAAGCGGATGGCCGGCTCGTTCCAGTCGAGCACGGACCATTCCACCCGCTCACAGCCGCGCTCTCGCGCCATGTCGACGACGGCATCCAGCAGCGCTTTGCCCGCGCCGCGGCCGCGCTCTTCGGGAAATACGAAGAGATCCTCGAGAAAGATGCCCGGCGCGGTGAGGAAAGTGCTGTAGCTGTAGAATACGAGGGCGTAGCCGACCTTTCGCCCGTCTCGCTCCGCGATCAGCGCTTCGACGTAAGGCCGCTCGCCGAACAGGTGCTCGGTAAGACGTGCGGAATCGGGCGCGCACTCCTGGGTGAGCTTCTCGTAGGCCGCGAGCGCTCGAATGCACTCGACGATGAAAGGCACGTCACCGCGCTCGGCCGCGCGCACACGAATGTCAGCACTCGACATGTGCTGGGACTTATAGCCGAAAACCAGGCTCCAGCGGAAGAAATAGCGTCAGTCGGAAAGGACGGTATAGACGATGTGAGAGGGGGTGACGTCGTGGACTTGGATCTTCATGCCGAGCAGCTCGACGGACGAGCCTACGTCGGTGTAGTCGAGACGTTTCGTGAAAATGGGAGAGCCCGCGGGGTTCCGACGGTATTCCTTGTAGAGAAGATGCCACGTCGAGCCACGGCGATCTTCTGTCATCCCCGCGTAGTCGAGCTCGAAGTGCATGTAGTCGGCACTATCGGTGAGGACGACTTCTTCGGTTTCGTAGCGCACCACCGGCCCGTCGAAAACGAGAGGATCGGAAGTATCGAGCACCGCGAGTGGAATGCCCAGCTGCGTGACGATGTTCTCCGCGCCTACCTCGCGCCAAGCCATGTAAGGCGCGCGTTTCAATCGCCCCGCGCGATCCGTGGCGATGAACAGGGTTCCGTCCACCGTCTCATGCGCGAGCAAGTAGTAGACTTCCCCTGCTTCCTCGAAACCACCCGCCACACGAAGCGTTCGCCCGGTCGGAATATCCAGATAGCCGAGTGGCGGCTTACACGCGATCTTTTCGACCGTAACGGGCGATGAATCCGAAACGACCGCGCTACCGTGACGCGCGGTAGCGGAAGTGCGCTTGGTGCCGCAAGTCTGTTTCAGATCCGCGATCAGCACCGCGTGCACTGCGCGATCTCCTGCGGTGTAGTTCTTCACCTCGGCCACCGGCTCGCCGAGCCGCGCTTCCGCACGCGCGCCTAGGTAGTAGCTTCGTGAGCTGACGGGCCGGGCCTCGTCTTGCGCGGCCGTGAGATAGATCGTCTGACCGCTCGTGTCGGGATCGACGAACTCGGACTTGATGCGAGCAGGACGCGGCTTGCCGGTGCTGCAGGCGCCAGCGGCGGCGCCGACGATGGCGAGCATAGCAACCGCCGCGGCGAGCCGGCTGAGAGGGGTCGACGTCTTCATGGTGGTGAGGCTCGGCCAGTATACTGACCCCTTTTCCGGAGCGGAGAAATAGTCACGCCGCCCTTTTGGGGGGTCCGACGCTCGGGTCAGTCGCTTCGGTCCTGGAAATTCGTCGCATCGTCCTTCTTGAACGGATCGGAGAACGTGCCGTCGAAGCCGAGGGCTCCTAGCGGTAGAAGCACGCCTTTGCCTTTCGCCTTGAGCTTCGCTTTGCCCGCATCGCCCGGCTTGAGCTGAAGCTTCGTCAGCCCGTCGGGCGCCCCATCCTTCCCATTGAAGCGGTAGCCCCCCGAGCCCGGCACCGACCAATCGGCGCCGGGGGTCTCGGCATAGACGCAGAGCGCAAGCGCGCGTGAGCCTTGCCGCTGAGATCACGCGGGGAAGGCTATTCCAGCGTTCGCGAAACCGGCCCGCGCACCCAGTCTGAGCGCGGTCAGGGACCTGTGGCCTTGAATCGCGTATCGTCTTGCGTCACCCCGCCCGCTCCGCCACCGACGTGGGTCGCGCCGTCCCCTATCTCGCGCGGGAACGAAAACGTTTGCATGCAAGCTGAGGCCGTTGACCATAGTCGAACGTGGCCCGGTCACGAAGACTGCTTCCTCGCGACGGTAGTGACGATCAAGAGCACTCCCATTCGCCTGCAGATGGTTGTGAGTGCGTTTATTCTTACCCCTCTGTCTTCGAGCGCTTAGCAACCCTCGTACAACCGTATCGGAGCGTGACTCCGCTTGCTTGCTCCGGCCACTCGACGAGCTAGAGCTACCCGCGAGCGCCAGAAGCTCCGAGGAGATCGCCGTGCCCGAGTTCGTCTTCACTCTACAAAAGCTCCGCAAAGCCCTCTCCGCCGATCGAGTGTTGCTCGACGACATCACTCTCGCCTTCTATCCGGGAGCGAAAATCGGCGTGCTCGGCCCGAACGGCTCCGGCAAGTCGACGCTGCTCAAGATCATGGCCGGCGTGGACAAGGAGTTCAGCGGCGAGGCGCGCCCCGCGCCAGGGCTGAAGATCGGCTACCTGCCTCAAGAGCCCTCGCTCGACGGTACGAGAACGGTCCTCGAGCTCGTCGAAGAAGGCGTGGCCGAGACGCGAGCGCTGCTCACGCGCTTCGAAGCGGTGAGCAACAAGTTTGCCGAGCCCATGGACGACGACGTCATGCAGAAGCTTCTCGACGAGCAGGCGCGGCTCCAAGACCAGATCGATGCCGCCAACGCTTGGGAGCTCGATCGTACGGTCGAGATCGCGATGGACGCGCTCCGCGTCCCGCCGAGCGAAGCGAAGGTCGCGACGCTTTCGGGCGGCGAGAAGCGGCGGGTGGCCCTCTGTCGCCTTCTGCTCCAAAAGCCCGAGATGCTGCTTCTCGACGAGCCGACGAATCACCTCGACGCGGAATCCGTTGCGTGGCTCGAGCGATTTCTCCTCGACTACCCCGGCACCGTCATCGCGGTCACTCACGATCGCTACTTTCTCGACAACATCGCCGGCTGGATCCTCGAGCTCGATCGCGGTCGCGGCTTCCCTTTCAAGGGCAACTACTCCGGCTGGCTCGAACAAAAGAAAGAACGACTCGTAAAGGAGGAGAAGCAAGCCTCCGCACGACAGCGGACTCTCGAGCGCGAGCTTCAGTGGATTCAAATGTCGCCGCGCGCGCGGCAAGCGAAATCGAAAGCGCGTATCGACAAGTACGAAGCGCTCGTCGCCGAGGAAGCGGATCGAATTCCCGAGAGTGTCGAGATCAGCATTCCGCCCGGCCCCCGGCTCGGCCACCTCGTCGTCGAAACCGAGCATCTCATGAAGGGCTATGGTGACCGTCTTCTGATCGACGATCTGACGTTCTCGCTGCCGCCCGGCGGCATCGTCGGCGTGATCGGCGGAAACGGCACCGGCAAGACGACGTTGTTCCGCATGCTCATGGGTCAAGAGAAGCCGGACACGGGCACGCTCAAGGAAGGCGAGAGCGTGGCGCTCGCGTACGTCGACCAAGACCGAGCCGAGCTCGACCCGAAGAAGACCGTTTGGGAGGAAGTGTCGGGTGGTTTGGACCGGATCAAAGTCGGTAAGCGCGAGATTCCTTCGCGCGCCTACGTTGCGTCGTTCGGGTTCAGAGGCACCGACCAGCAAAAGCCCGTCGGGACGCTGTCAGGCGGCGAGCGAAACCGGCTCCATCTCGCCAAGCTGCTGACGACCGGCGGCAACGTGCTGCTGCTCGACGAGCCCACCAATGATCTCGACGTGGACACGCTCCGAGCCCTCGAGGACGCTCTTCTCGGGTTTTCCGGCTGCGTCGTCGTCATCTCTCACGACCGCTGGTTCTTGAACCGCATCGCGACCCACATGCTCGCATTTGAGGGCGACAGCCACGTCGAATGGTTCCAGGGCAACTACGAGGACTACGAGGCCGACTTGAAGCGGCGCAAAGGCATCGACGTGGAGCAGCCCCACCGGGTGCGCTTCAAACCGCTCACGCGCTGAGCGAGTCTCTTCTCGGCCAAGCGCTCGCCGGCGCGAACGAGCGCATCACTCCGGCAGCTTCGCACCCACCGCTCGTGCCTGCGCAACGATAGGCAGCGTGTAGCCCGGCGCTAGCGCTTTCTTCGGATGGCTCGCGGTGAGCTGGCCGATGAAGGGCGGGTGAATCGAATAACCGAGAAGCTCCTGAAGCGGCTCAGGCATCTCGCGCGCGACGTCCGCAGGCGTAGCGAGAATGAAGTTCTCCTGCTGCCGCGCCCAAGGCTGACAGTACTGGTTGGAGAATGCAGAGCGCGGGGCCGCGCTTCGGTTCGCACCGCCGCGATGCAAGAGCGTGCCGGCAAACACGACGCAGGCGCCTGCTGGCATGACGACGGGGACCGCCAACCTCGCCATCTCGTCGTCCTTCCGCGCACGCTCCGCGTCGTCGGCACCTACGTCGAAGGATCCGCGGAGGCGCGTATCGTCCCAGAGATGGCTGCCCGGGATCACTTCCGTACCACCATTGTCGGCCATGAACGCATCGACGGCGACGATGGTCGAGAGCGAAATCATCGGGCGCGGTCGCGGGATGAAATGAAAGGCGTCGTCGCTATGAAAAGGCTGGTGCGTCTCGCCTGGCGCGATTCGTATCGCCTGACTCGCCGTCAGCAGATACCCCGGCAGGAGGAAGTGGCGACAAAGCTCCATGACTCGCGGATCGAGCACGATGCTCCAAAACACTCGCCCGCGGGCGACGAGTGTGTACACACGCTCGGTGCGCGTCCCTTCGAAGTCGTTGCGGCCCGAGTGACTGCCGAGGTAGAGACCGAGGACACGCCGTACTTCAGATAGGGTCTCTCGATCGAGAAAGTCCTCGATGACGGTGAAGCCGTCGCGGTCGATGCGCTCCACGTGCTCCCGCATGGGCCTCACTCCGGCTTCACGAGCGCGCCGTAGAGCTCCGGCCGCCGATCCCTGAAGAACCCGAAGGACGCGCGGTAGCGGCGCACGGCGGCGAGGTCGATGTCGGCCACCGCCACGTCTTCTTCGTCGCGGCTCATGTCGGCGAGCAAGTCACCGCGCGAGTCGGCGATGAAAGACGATCCGTAAAAACGTTGGCCGTCCTCGGTGCCGATGCGGTTGGCCGCGGCGACGGGAGTCGCGTTGGCGACGGCGTGACCGATCATCACACGTCGCCACGGGTCGCGAGTGTCGAGACCGGGATCGTGGGGCTCGCTGCCGATCGCCGTCGGGTAGAGCAGCAGGTCGGCACCGGTGAGCACCATCGCGCGCGCGGCCTCGGGGAACCACTGGTCCCAACAAATGCCGACGCCGATTTTTCCGTAGCGCGTCGACCAGGTGCGAAAGCCCGTGTCGCCAGGGCGGAAGTAGAACTTTTCCTCGTAGCCCGGCCCGTCGGGAATGTGACTCTTCCGATAGACGCCGAGCATGCTGCCGTCGGCGTCGATCATGGCGATGCTGTTGTAGTAGTGAGACCCGTCGCGCTCGAAGACCGAGGCCGGCATCACGAGCTTGTGCTCGCGCGCGAGCTTCACGAGGGCTTCGACTCCCGGATGACCCGACATCGGCTTCGCGCTGGCAAAGTGCTCCTCGCTCTCGGTCTTGCAGAAATACGGTCCCTCGAAAAGCTCCGGCACCAGCACCACCTGCGCGCCTGAGCGAGCGGCCTCACGGATCATCGTCTCCACTTTCGCGACGTTCTCGCCGCGGCTACCGCCGAGGCTCGGCTGCACGACCGCGACTCGGACGTTGTCGGCTCGCTCGCTCATCGTCCATCTCCTCGCGTCGCCGTCCGCGGCTCTTGCTGCGTGATGCAGTGGAAGGACCCGCCGCCGGCCAGGATGGACTCTGCCGAAAGCCCGATCACGCGGCGCGAGGGAAAGCAGGAGGCAATCGTCGCGACCGCAACCGCGTCGTTCGGCAAGCCGAAAGTAGGCACCACGACGGTCGTGTTGGTCACGCAGTAGTTCATGTAGCTGGCCGAGAGCAGGATGCCCTGGGCGTCGACCACCTCACCGGGGGACGGAAGCGTGACGACGTCGAGAGAGCGGGAGAGCGCGTCGCGGGCGTGCTCGAGAACCGCACGAATCTCGCCCAGCACCTCGGTGTTCGGGTCGTCACGACCGGCCGGCGTCATGCAAAGCACGCGGCCCGAGCCGACGAAGCGCGCCAGATTGTCGATGTGGCCGTCCGTGTGATCGCTATCGAAACCGCGATCCAGCCAGATGACCTCTTTCACACCGAAAGCCTTGGTGAGCCAACCCTCGATGTCCGCTTCGCTGGCCCCGTGGTTGCGGTTGAGGTTGAGAGCGCAGCTTCGAGTGGTGAGACAAGTGCCCTCCCCGTCGAACTCGAGCGCGCCGCCCTCGAGAAAGAGCGGGACTTCGACGAGCGGCGCACCGGCCGCGCGCGCCACCTGCGGTGCCACCGCCGCGTCTCGCTCGTGCTCCCATTTTCCGCCCCAACCATTGAAGCGAAAACGCACGGCCTCGAGCGTGTCGTCGGCGCGGACGAAGACCGGGCCGATGTCGCGCATCCAAATGTCGTCGTAGTCCATGCGGTGAAACTGGACGTCGATGCCGGCGAGCGCTGCGCTCGCCTCCGCGCGCGTGCCTTCGTCACGCACCAACATTTCGAGCGCGTCTCCCTCGGCGAGCGCGAGGCAGAGCGAAACGAGCTCGGTTTTGGCGGCAGCGAAGGCGTCGCCCCAGAATTCCTCGTCGTGAGGCCACGCGAGCCAGGTGGCTCGATGCGGCTCCCACTCGGCGGGCATGCGTATGCGTTTGTCCTTCTCCGTCACTCGAGCCCCATCATCTTGGCGAAGCCGATGCGCCGCCCCGCGGTGAAGCCACCGTCGACGACGAGCGCATGCCCTGTGACGAACGATGCGTCGTCCGACGCGAGAAACAAGGCAGCGGCCGCGATTTCCTCCGGCTTGCCTACGCGGCCGAGCTGGTGCGCGTCGCGAAAGCGCTCGAGATACTCCTCCATGCCCGGGTTCGAGAACACGGCGCCGGTCATCGGCGTATCGATGAAGCCGGGGCAGATACAGTTTGCCCGAACGTTCTTCCGTCCGTAGTCGATCGCGAGGTTCTTCGTCAGAAGCACGACCCCGCCTTTCGAAGCGTTGTAGGCGCTGCCGCCTTCGGTTCCCTCCAAGCCTTCGATGCTGGCGATGTTGACGATGTTGCCGGACCCCTGCTCGAGCATGCGAAAGAGCGCATGTTTGCAGACGAGAAAGGTGCCTTTGAGGTTGGTGTCGACGATGCGATCCCATTCGTCCGTCGCCAGCATGTGAACCGCTCCGCCTCCGGCAACTCCGGCTGCGTTGACTACTATGTCGACACGCCCGAAATCGCGGAGCACCGCGGCGACCATGCGCTCTACCGCGCGCTCGTCGCGCACGTCGCAGGGGTAGTCGCCGGCCAGATCCACGCGCGCTACCTTCGCGCCTTCGGCCGCGAAGCGCTGAGCCGTGGCGGCGCCGATGCCCGAAGCCGCGCCCGTAACCAAGGCTACTTTCCCGTCGATCCGTCCCATCCTTCTTAAGCTCCTTTGGGCCGGAGTCTCGGATTTCGCGGCCCACGCGTCAAGCCCCGCAGCTTGCGCTCGCCGCTACGGCGATTTATCTCAACGCCATGGAACGCTCTCGAACCTCATCGGCGCTGCTATCGACCCCGCGCGCCTTGCTCGTCACCGTCGCGTTGCTCGCAGGCAGCACCGCTTTGGCCTGTCGCCCGGAAGCGAGCACGGCGGAGGCAGCGGACGGCGCTCGCTACGTGCTCGGCATCGAAGGGATGTCTTGCGCCGTGAGCTGCGCGCCGCAGGTGAAGTCTTCACTCGAAGGGATCGACGGCGTCAAAAGCGCCGAGGTTTCGTTCGAGGAGAAACGCGCCATCGTGCAGATGGCCGCCGGGCAGGAGCTCACGCAGGCAGCCTGCGACAAGTCCTTTGGCAACAAGGGCTACTTCGTGTCGTCCTTCGCGCGAGACGATGCTCCCGCCGGAGCGGCGGGGGCCGCTGCAGCGCCGGCCCCGGTCGTCGTCCACTGATCCGTCGCCGCGCTTCCGAGCCAGCGAAGAAGAACGAGTCCGGGCAGCGCTGCGAGCGCGGTCAGCGCGAAGAAGCTCGGCCACGACATCGAGTCGGCAAGCCACCCTGCGCTCGTCGATAGCCACGTCCGGGCAGCCGCCATGAGCGAGCTCAAGAGCGCATACTGCGTCGCGGTGTAAGCGACGTTGCAGAGGCTGCTAAGGTACGCGACGAACGCCGCAGTCCCCATGCCTCCGGCCAAGTTCTCGAGACCGATCGTCAGCGCCAACATCGGCAAGCTGTGACCGACGACGGCCTGGGCCGCGAAGGTGAAGTTCGACGCCATCTGAAGCAGGCCGCAGATCCAGAGACTCCTCAGCATGCCGACTTGGCCGAGCAGACTTCCACCGACTCCCGCGCCTACGAGAGTTGCCGCCAGGCCGTAAGTCTTCACTACGGTCGCGACTTCGGTCTTGCTGAAGCCGAGGTCGACGAGAAAGGGATTCGTCATGACACCGGCAAGCGCGTCGCCGAGCTTGAAGAGCGCGACGAAGAGCAGCACGGCAAGCCAACGAGGGCGTCGCATGAAGTCGGCAAACGGCGCGACCACGGCCCCCTTCAACCACTCGACCGCGCGAGCGCCCCGGCCTCCGCCACCGTGAGCGCCCGCATCCGACTGCGACTCGGCGCCGATTCTCGCGGCTGGCTCGCGAACGAGCAGCGTGGTCACGACGCCGACGAGCATCAGCAGCGACATGGTCGCGTAGACCGCCGACCAGCTCGCTTCCTCGGCGAGAAACAGAGCGCCCGCGCCCGACGCAAGCATGCCGATGCGGTAACCGAACACTGCCGCCGCCGCACCCGCCGCGTAGCGGCGCTCTTCGAGCGCTTCCACACGATAGGCGTCGAACGCGATGTCCTGAGTAGCCGAGCAAGTCGCGACCACGAGCGCCAGCACGGCCGTCATCCATGCGTCCTCACCGGGCCGGCTTGCGCCGAGCAGATTGATCGCGGCGATGAGCGCGACTTGGCTCGCGAACAGCCAGCTTCGCCGGCGACCGAGCAAGCGATCAAGCCAAGGCAACGGCATCCGATCGACGAGAGGCGCCCACAGAAACTTGAGCGTGTACGGCGTCGACACGGCCGCAAAAAGGCCGATCGACGTGTTCGTCAAGCCCTCTTCCTTCAGCCAAAACGTGAGCGTCGAAAACGTGAGCGCCAGCGGCAAGCCGCTAGCAAACCCGAGAATAGCGATCCCGAGAACGCGGCGGTCCCGATAGACCTCGCCCCACCCCTGCCATTGCCCCACCGCCACGCACCATTGTCTCCGGGCTGGCCCTTCGACTTCAACTACTACGTCGAAATCGTGTGCGACGAACGCGCAGCCGCTGGTGGGATCCCCGTGCTCAAACAGTCTTCGCTCGCTACGCTCGCTACGAGACTGCGCGCGGGAATCCCACCAGCGACTACGCTTTCGCCACGCTCGGCGTCGCCGTAGGATGTGGGCGCTGAACTGAGGGGAGGAAGGGCGATGTCAGTACTACTTGTGGAGCGAAGCGATGCTACGGCGGTGATTACGCTCAATCGGCCGGAGCAGCGGAATGCGCTGTCGCGGGAGCTGAGGGCGCGGCTCGTCGAGGCATTTCATGTGCTTGGCGGCGATCCGGTGGTGCGGGTGATCATTCTTACGGGGGCGGGGAAGGCGTTTTGTGCGGGGTTGGATTTGAAGGAGCTGGGGCAGCTTGGCGTGACGGCCGGGGGGACGGGCGAGGATCCGGACGAGGTGAACGTGCTGAAGGCGATGGGGGCGGTGACGCAGCCGATCATTGGAGCGGTCAATGGGGTGGCGGTGACGGGAGGATTCGAGGTGGCGCTCGGCTGCGATCTCTTGATTGCGTCGAGCGAAGCGCGCTTTGCCGACACTCATGCGCGGGTGGGGATTCTTCCTGGGTGGGGCATCAGTCAGAAGCTTCCGCGGATGATCGGGATTGGACGAGCGAAGGAGCTGTCGTTTACCGGCAACTACATCTCGGCCGAGCACGCGGAGCGCTGGGGGCTCGTCAACCGCGTGGTGGCGCCGGAAGAGCTCTTGCCTACCTGCCTCGGCATCGCGCGCGATATGGCGTCTTGCGTTCCGGAAGTGTTGCCGAAGTACAAGAAGCTGATCGACGAGGGCTATGCGCTGCCCTTCGGGGACGCCATGCGACTCGAGGCGCGTCGCTCCATCGAGCACGCGAAGAGCGTGACGCCGGAAGCAATCGAGGCGCGTCGCAGCGGAATCCAGCAACGTGGACGATCCCAGAAAAACTGAGCGCGACCGAGCGGCGTGACGCCTTCCTTTTTACTCACGATCGTCGCGATGTCGCTCTTGCTCGGCTGCGTAAACCCCGTTCGCGTACGCAAGGCAGCCGAGCTGCCGCTTCCGAGCTACCGCGTTCCGACGAGTCTCGGACCGACCGCCGCTCGACTCGAGCGTGCAAGACGGGAGTCCGGCGAGAGCGGCACGCGCGAGCTCGTCGCAGTCGCGCGCGAAGCGTGGAGCGACGCTTGGCCCAGCGACTCTCTCGCCAACTCGCGCACACGAATGGTCGCGCTCGAGATCTACGAGCGCGCGCTCGAGGAAATTCTCTCGCGAATCGTCGAGTCGCCTGCGGAAACGATCGAGCGCGCGACGGCCGCCGGCATCACGCTCGACCGCCGCGACGGCACTTGGCCTGCGAGCTGGTTTCGTCGTCTCGAGCCGGCGGTCGATCTCGATGTGCTGGGCTTTCATGAGCGATATCGGCGAGCCGGTTTCGGCCTGACCTTGGTAGCCGAATCCGCGGCCACTGCCTGGTCGGGTCAGGAAGCGAGCCTGACGCCCGAAGGTCTCTTTCTGCCTGCGACCGCGCTGCTCACGTTTCCGGGCGACAAGTGCGCGCTGCTCACCGTCGCCAACCCTCGCGAGGTGGGCGGAGCGCGAGACGGCCCTCGCGTGTTGCCGCTGGCGGCCGACTACACCACACCTTTCGCCGATCTGCTCGCGCGCTCGAAGCTCCGCATGATCGGGCGCTCCGGTTTTCGCGATCCGGGTACGAAGGGACGTCGCGGGCTCTTTTTGCTCGAGCCCTACCATCCGGCGAAAACGCCGGTCGTGATGGTGCACGGGCTCGCGTCGAGCCCCTTCGCCTGGCGTGAGCTCACCAACACGGTCTTCGGTCGCCCGGAGCTCCGCGACCGCTTTCAGGTGTGGCACTACTTCTACCCGACCGGCGCGCCCTATCTCTACGCGGGCCGCATGTTCCGCGACACACTCACGCACGCGCTTCGCGAGCTCGATCCGTTCGGCAGACACCCTGCGAGCTCCGACGTCGTTTTGATCGGTCACAGCATGGGCGGGCTGCTCTCGAAGACCGCCGTCGCAAACGCCGGCACGCGAGTGTGGGACGCGGCGTTCACGGTTCCGCCGGCAGCACTCGACGCGAGCGACGAGGATCGCGCGACCCTCGAAGCGATGCTCATGTTCGAAGCGATGCCGTATGTGACGCGTGCGGTCTTCGTCATGACGCCTCACGCCGGCAGCAATGTCTCGCTCGGGCTCCTAGGCGGTATCGGCGACCGCCTCGTTCGCCTGCCCGAGGACTACACCTCTCTGTTTTCACGGGTGACGGCGAAGAACTCCGATGCGATCGCGCCGGCTATGCGTGCGGTCTTCAGCGCAGGCGGCCCGACCAGCGTGCGAGCACTGAGACCGAACCACCCGGTGCTGCTCGCATTTCGCGACGTGCCCGTCGACCCGCGCATTCCGTTTCATCTCGTGGTCGGCAATCTCGGCAAAGACGGCGAGCGCGCAGGCGACGGTGTCGTCTCTTACGACAGCCAGATCATCGACGGTGCCGCGAGTGTTGCAGTCGTGCCCGCCGGACATCGCGAGCTCGAGCGTCCGGAAGTGAACTCCGCGATCATCGAGATCCTGCTCCGCCACGCGCACGAGCATCCCCGCCCCTCGCCTCTCGTCACGTTGCCGCGCGGCAACTGCGCGCCTTGACTCGCGGCCGAGGCCTCGATTCTATCCACGGCCATGGGACGCATTTTCGAGACCCGCAAGCACACGATGTTCGCCCGCTGGGACCGGATGGCGAAGCAGTTCACCCGGATCGGCAAGGACATCGTGATGGCGGTCAAGGCGGGCGGCAGCGACCCAAACTCCAACTCCCAGCTCCGGCGCGTGATCCAGAACGCCCGCGCCGTGAACATGCCGAAAGACAAGATCGAATCGGCGATCAAGCGCGCCGCTGGCAAAGATGCCACCGCCTACGACGAAATCGTCTATGAAGGCTACGGGCCGCACGGAATCGCGATCCTCGTCGAGGCCGCCACCGACAATCCGACCCGCACCGTCGCCAACATCCGTACGCACTTCAACAAAGGCGGCGGCAACATGGCGGCTAGCGGCAGCGTCTCCTTCCTCTTCAGGCGCATGGGCGCGTTCCGCTTGGACCCTGCCGGCATCGTGCAAGACGAGCTGGAGCTCGAGATGATCGACCACGGCCTAGAGGAGATGGGCGAGAGCAGCGGCGAGAAAGGCGAGCCTCAGCTCCTTCTCCGCTGCGTCTTCGCCGACTTCGGCCGGCTTCAAAAGGCGCTGGAAGACCGCAGCATCAAACCGATCTCGGCGGAGTCCGAGTACGTTCCCCTCAACGGGACCGAGCTAACGGAAGACCACGCGACTGAGGTCGCAAAGCTCGTCGATATGCTCGAGCAAGACGACGACGTCCAGAAGGTCTTCCACAACCTGGCGTAGTTTCGTGGCGAACGTCGCCGCTGCTGCGGAAAACGAAACGCTAGCGCGTCTTCCCCCACTCGTTCCAGAACGTCACCTGGCGCGGCGAGACGCGTTTGGCGGGCTTGAAGTCCGTTCCTTTGTAGTAGGCGACCGGAAATAGAACGGCCTGAGTAACAGTGGGTGGGATGCCGAGCTTCGCCGAGATCTCTTTCTCGGCGAAAAGATGGATGGTGGTCCATGCCGATCCGATGCCGCGCGCGCGGGCGGCGAGCATGAAGGACCAGGCGGCGGGAAGCACGGAGCCGTACATGGAAGCCTGAACCATGGCGGGCCCTTCCTCGAAGCGGCCGTCGATGCAGTAGATGACGTGGACGGGAGCGCGCTCGAAGTTCTCGGCCAGAAATACGGCAGAGTCGACGACGCGGTCCCGCTGCTCGGCGCGAAGGTCGCCCTTCCCGAACTCCGGCGCGAGCCCCATCTTTTGATACGTGAGAAAGCCTTCGCGATATTTCTCGCCGATGAAGCGACGCTTCTCGGGATCGGTGACGACGACCACGGACCAGCCTTGGGCGTTGGAGCCGGTCGGCGCCTGAAGTGAGATGTCGATACAGCGCTGAATGACCTCGGGCTCTACCGGGCGGTCGAAGTCCAGACGCTTGCGGACCGAGCGAGTGGTGCAAAGGATGTTGTCGATGATGTTCGTGACCATGGCCGCCTAGTAGCGCGCGCACGATTGCGTGGCAATGGTGAGCGGCGAGCCGGCGAGCCGCGAACGCCCGCGAGCCGGCGAGCGGGCCACAAGCCGGCGAACGCTGGTGAGCCGGCGAACGCCGCTGACTCTAGTCGGCGACGGACGTCATGACCGGCGCGTAAGGGCGCCGGTTGTCGCGATCCCACCAAAGCCCCTCCGCACGGCGCCCGGTGATCGTCGTGAAGCGATAGTCCTCGATCATCGCTCGGACGTAACGCGGGGGACGTTCCGGAAACGGATCGACGGCGAGGAGCCGGCGAACCGAAGGCGAGCCATCGAGCAGCCGCTGCATGAAGCGCAAGAGCCATGGATTCGAGCGATAGCTGCCGAGAGCGCCGAACCACATCTGCCAATCGAGCCGCGGCTGATGGGGCTGGCAAAAACGCGGTGCACGAGCCGGATCGCCTGGTTTCCAACGAAGCTCGTAGGCCTTCCACGTCGTCGCATCGTCGCTCCCCTCAACGATGATCTCGCGCCGCTCTTTGGTCATGACGGCAAAGAGGCCATACGAATTGGCAAGCTGGAATGGATTCGTCGCAGCGACGACGCGCCGCAGGGAGTACGGCATTTCACCGTAACCGTAGAAGCGCCCCCATGCGTGCACGAGGCTCAACGTCACCAACAACACGACGATCACGCTCGACGCTGCTCCGCGGCGCATGCTCGGCGCGGCGCTGCCCACCACGCGGAGGTCTACCTCACGCGCGAAGCGCAGCGGCAACACTCGCGCCAGAACGGCGTCGTCGAGCAGCGAGATGCAGAGCACGCAGGTGAGCAGATTGAAAAACGTGTAGTTACCGGTGGCCATGATCGCGAGCTGCAGCGCGACGATGCCTGAGGCTGCCAGCACACGTAGGCGGCGCGGCGCAAAAATGAAGAACGGCAACGCGATCTCGACGACGAACATGACGAAGCAAGAGATCCGGTGGACGGACTCTGGAAGGTTGTGCACGTACCAGCTGATCGAGGTCGGGAGCGGCTGGGTCTCGTAGTGGAACGTGAGCGCGGTCAAGTCCCACCAAGCCGGATCCCCGCTCGCGAGCTTCACGAGACCCGATAGCAGCACCAGTCTGAAAAGCAGCCAGCGAAGAAGGAACACCACCGTCCGCGGTACGGGCGACTCGGTGCCGAGCTTCGGAGCGAAACCGCGCGGAGCGAGCAGGACCGCGAGGAAGCCGGTTTCGAGGAGCAGAATGTCCCACTGAAACGACAGGAAGACGCCGCCCACGGTAAAAAGGCTGAGATAGAGCAGCCAGGCGGCGACCGCTGCGAGGCGCGGCAGACGGTTGACGACGAGAAAGACGCCGGTCGCAAGCCCGGCGCCGCTAGCCGCGTGGAGGGCGAAGTCGGAAGCACTGAGCCAAAAGAGCGTCGGCGCTTGCAAGTAAGCCGCGCGGCCGAAGCGCTCGCGCACGGCGGCGAGCCAAGGCTCGGCCGGCTCGATACCTCCGGCCCCGACAAGAGCGCCGAGCTGCGTCCATAGCGAGACGAAAGCAATCACGTAAACGATGCCGAGCCCCCGGAGAGAGACCCAGCGGACGAGATGGTAACGCGGCAAGCGGAGATCCCGCCCCCAGAGAAGCCGAGTGACATGGGAAAAACGCAGACGGTGTTGAGACGCCTCCGCGTAGACGCGATCGCTCACGCCGCGAAACAGCGGCACTCGCTCGTAGAGCCAGAGCCACGCGGACCAGCCCGGCGTGGTCGCGAGTGCGCGAAACACCGCTTCGGCACCGAGGAATACGTTTCCCGCAGCGTCGATGAACACGACGCTTGTCAGATAGGCGGCCGGATCTACTTGCGGAAAGTAGTGGCCGGCGTCGCGCCACGCAGCGTAGGTGACACGATCACCAGTGATCTCTCGCCAACGCTCGATCCAACGGCGACAAAACCCGCAAGCGCCGTCATAGAGAAGCGTCGGGCGAGTACCGAAACTCACCCGCGCATACTAGCAGCTACCGCGCTTCGGCGATGATACTCGCGACCGTGTAATACTCCGGGAGGTTCATGGACCTTTCGCCGGTCTCGAACATCCAGTCGTGACGCATCGGATTGGCAGGACCGGGTGGCGTGATGCGGGAGGCGTGGCTCAGCTGAAAGTCGATCATCGCCACCGCCGGCGTGAAAAGCCGCTTGTCAGGGTAGGTGCGATCGGCACGTACGCCTTCGGTGCACCAAAAGACGTTTTGCCACACCTTCCAGAGCTCGTCGGCCTTGTCGAACATCTCGGAGGTGGAGACGTTGTAGACCTCTTGGTCGATCCAGAGATGGCGCTTCGAGAAGGCGTAGACGGGCAGCAACGTCGGCTTGCCCTCCACCAGCCAGACCTTGCGCTTCTCCCATTTCACGCAGGGCACCCATGATTTCGTCCCTTCGGTGCCGCACCAGACGTCGAAGGTGCCGTAGCGCTCGGCGTGCATTGGAACGAGGATCTCTTTCTGACCGAGGAGACGGAAGTCCCACCATTCGGGCTTCGAGTTGAAGCCCCAGATCGAGTCTTGATCGATGTCGCTACCGAAGAGAGTGCCGCTGCGGTCGCTGGTCGAGTAGCGACGCACGCGCCGGAGCTGGGGCAGATAGAGCCAAGAATCATCCGACCGTGAGGCGTCGTCGTAGCGATGGAGTAAGAAGGATGTGCCGGCGAGATCGAAAGGCGTTTGGATCGGCCCCCACTGTTCCGTGTAGCGCATGGGCGGAGAGTGAGGGATGACGGGGCGCGGCTCGTTGACGATGCGCCCTTCCCACTTGAGGCGACGCCAGACCTCGGACGACAGCATCTTCTCGATGAAGCCGCGATCGTCTTGGTTCTCGACGATCCATTCGGTACGCACGTCGTCGCTGAACGCCGGCTTGTGCTCGTGGTTCCACATGATCTTCCACGCGGCGGCCGGATCGTTCACATCGATGGTGGGAAACGGCATGCCGGCGACGTAGCCTTTGAGGCTCTTCATGTCGGCGGCGAGCTCGACTTGCTTCGAATACTGCTCGGTCGCCTCGATGAACTTCGTCGGCCATGGGCACGACGCCGCCGCGCCGACGTCGATCGTCATGCCGAGCTCGAGCATCAGCAGCACCGACGGCGGCAGGTACTCGCGCGACTCGTCCATGTTGATCTTGTTGATCCTGCTTCCGACCGCCGGCTCGGCAGCTGCCGCAGGATGGACGAGCGTTGAAATCACGGCGCAGGCGAGCGCCAAAAGGCCAAGCGATCGTTCGGTTTTCATCGCACGCACCCCCAGGCGGGGACGGTTCGAAGGGAGAGAGGTCGAGCGAGAGACTGAGAAGGCCCGTCCCGAGCCGTCCTTGATTTAACACCCGCAGCCCGACCTCGGTCAAACCCTTTGAGCTAACGACCGGACCCGCCGAATTCACGTGGACAAACGTCCCTCTACCGCGATAGCAGGAAATGTTAGGCGATACTTGGACGCTACCGGACCAAAGCATTGGACGCTGGCCATCGCGATATTCATGCTTGCCGCGGCGCCCGTTCCTGCCAACGCCGCGAGCCCCCTCGAATCGCTCTGTGCCCGCCAACTCGGCGGCGCCGCGGCGCGGCTAGCCGGCGTAACGACCAAAGGCCACGTCGACTGTCGCCTGGCCGTGATAGCCGGCGACGAGACCGGTCCCTGCCCCACCGCGGAAGCGGTCGAAGAGATCGACAAAGCTCGGCTGCGACTCGAAATGCGCGCCGGCCTGAATTGCGAGAGCCGTTGCTCGCTGTCAGGCGAGCTTCCCTGCATCGCCAACGATCTTTGTCCTACCTCGCCCGCGACGGGAATCGCGGAAGCTTGCACGGCCGGCGCGAGCAATCGTCCTTTCGACATGGGGAACATCGGGTTTCCCGGACCGTTTTGCGAAGTGGGCATCGGTCGGCCGCTTCGGACGAGCGGCGACATTGCCGATTGCGTCGAGGCGCTGACGGCGAGCGCGGGTGAAGCCCTCGCCGACGCCGTACTCGGGGATCCCGCGCCGGCTTCGATCTCTCAGGCGACCCTCGTCTGTCAGCGGACGATTGCGAGGCGCACACGCCGTCTCGCGATCACCATCCAGCGGACGAACACGGCCTGCCGCAACGACATCCTTCGCGGCATCTTGCTCGCAAATCCCGCCGACTGCGCTTCCGTCGACCCGCGCGTCGACGTGCGAACCGCTGACGCCGAGGCACGGCTTCTCGCCGGCATCGCCGAAACCTGCACCGATGCCAGCGTGACGCAGCTCAATATTTGCGGCGCCGGCATCGGAGCGATCACGTCGGCCGCCGCTGCTGCCGAGTGCCTCGTCGAGGCAGCCTACGAGATCGCCTACTCGCTCTCACCTCCGAGCTCGCGCGTGTACACCACCGTGAGCTTGCTCGAAGCGGCCTACCCGCCCGAACCCGCTTGCGGCGATGGCGCGATCAATCGGCAAGCCGATTCGTTCCAACCGCTAGGAGAAGAGTGCGACGGCGACGACGACGCGGCTTGTCCCGGCGCCTGCATTCCGCCCGGCGATGTCTTCGAGTGCAGCTGCGGCGACCGGCCGCGCATCCGCTTCTTCACGCACTCGGCCGCGACCGATATCGATCAGGGCTGGACCGGCGGCGCCGACGACACCACCGTTCCTGACGACTCGGGCTTCGTCATCGATCTCGACGATTGCGCATGCTCCGCGATGGACGGCGCTACGTGCACGGGGAGCGCACCCGATCCGGTCTGCACCGTCAGCGGCTCGCATCGGCCGCGTTGTTCCTGGGACGGGCCGAGCGCGCCCCGCTGCGACGCGCGCGGCAACGGCAACTTTCTCGACGAGGATCGCGACTGCTGGGTTTGCGATACCTTTAGCGCCAACGCCGGCGACGCCTGCAGCGACGAAAGCGACTGCGATGCGATTTGCTACGACCCCGACGACGTCGCCGGTGCCGCTTGCCCCGGCGGTCAAGGCGATTGCGCCGACGGCGAGGTCTGTCGCGGCCGCTGCGACCGGGGTCAAACTTGCAACACCCACACGCTCGCGCCGCCGAGCCCCGTCGCGACCGGCGGCTCGTCCATCTGCATCGTGCAAGCGCTTCGCGAGGACACCAGCGGCACGACCGACGTCGTCACCGGTGAGCACGCGATCCTGCAACGAACCCGCGTCTACATTCACCTCGGCATGACCCTGAGCGTGCCCTGCCCCATCTGCGGCGGGTTCTGCGAAGGCGGCCTCTTCGAAGGCGATGCCTGCCTCGGAAGCTGCGAAGCGAGCGGCGATGCGTGCCGCTTCGATACCGACTGCGCACCCGAAGAGAGCTGCACCTCGACGTCGAACGACTGCCCGGAAAGCCAGTGCAACTTGAGCCTCGTCTGCCGTGGCGGCGCGAACGACGGCGCACCGTGTCGGATCGAAGGCGAAACTCTGCTTCACGGCGCTGTTTCGAGCGACTGCCCACCGTCGGTGAACAGCAACATTTCCGGTGCCGGTCTCGTGGCCGACTACCTGCCGGCGACGAGCGAGCCGCAGAGCTTGGCCTCGCTGCTGCCTTGCACGGCACCCGGCTACGAGCTCTTCGACTGTCCTTGCCCCGACGACGGCGGCCGAAAGACTCAACCGAACTCGTGCGCACCGGCCTGCGATGCGGGGAGCGAGCTTGGCGTGGGCTGCGCGAACGGAGGGAACGCAAGCGGTCGCTTCACGGTCTGCGCCGCCGGCTTCAACATCGGCCGCGCTTGCGATGAGGACGCGGATTGCGCAGGCAGCGCTTGCAGCATCAATCCGACGCACTGCATCGGCGATCCCGCTTTCGAGCAGGTGCTCTGTGCGACCAACACCGACTGCGGGGTCGGCGTGTGCACGGATGCCTGCCCTTCGGGACGTTGCGTGCCGCTTTGCTTGCCGACTCTGGACGATCCGGAAGAAGGCGAGTGCAGCGGCGGTCCGGCGGTCTACCACTGCAGCGGAGCGCTCGACGGCTTTCGCACCTGCGAGGCCGCGCAGACGACGGCGGGGTGCAGCGCAATCTGTGAAACCAGCTTGACGCCTTGCGACGAGCGAGATGACTGTCCCCCGGATGAGGCTTGCGTCGGAAGCTGCGAGCGACGGCGCTCGTGTGAGGCCGGCTCGGACGGCATGCTCGGCACGGTGGATGACTGGGTGAGCGCGGGGGATTGCGTGGCGGATCTCCCCAGTTGCCCTCTCGAGCCTCTTGCTGCCGAAGGCGGCGACGTCTTCAACTCGAAGGGCAGTCCGAGCTCGCCACGCTCGGTCGCCGTCTTTTGTCTCGGCCGAACTTCATCGACCGGCATCAACGCGGTGGTCGGCGTTGGAGGCCCGGGGCGGGTTCGACGAGAAGGAAGTTACTTGACCAATGGATTCACGGATCTCGACTGAGGGGGCCATCATGTCACGCATTACAACCTTCGTATTCGCCGCGATCGTAGCGTCGAGCTCCACGTACGCGGGCGGCGCCGCCGCCCAAGAGCTTCCGTCGAAGCTCGAAGCGACCTGTGGATCGAAGCTCGGCAAGTCGGGTTCCAAGCTGGCCGGCACCATGCTTCGCGAGACGATGCGATGTCGAGACGACGACATCAGCGGCGCTGCCGTAGGCGCCTGTCCGAACGCGGCGAATCTATCGGACATAGCGGCCGCCTCCGCCCTCCTCGAAGAAGCGATCGACACGAACTGCGGCAGCGTCTGCGCCGTGTCGCAGACGATCCGTTGCGTGGCCGACAACCTCTGCCCTGCGATCCCTACGACGGGCGCGGCCGAATCCTGCAGCGCCGGCGCCGCAAACCAGCCTTTCGACATGGGAGAGCTCGGGTTCCCCGGGGCATTCTGCGAGGACGAGCTCGGTGGTCCCATCTTTTCCGCGGCCGGCATCTACGGCTGCGTGGATCCTCTGACGAGCGACGCGGCCGCCGCGATCGTCGACGCCGTGTACGGCTCGATCGACAACGCTGCGGCCCTCAGCGCCAGCCAAGCGAAGTGCGTCGCGAGCATCGGCAAAGGCGCGGCGAAGCTTTCGCAAACCATCTACAAGGGCGTCGCCAAGTGCCGATCGCTGATCGCCAAAGGCAAGGTGAAGCGCAATCCACGCACTTGCGCCCAGGACGACCCGAAGGTCGCTGCGAAGATCGCGAAGATCGAAGCGAAGGTGGCGAAGCTCATCGACGCTCGTTGCACGGATGGCGACATCCTCGCTCTCGACCTCTGCGGCGCCGGCGTCGGCGGAATCCCCGATCGCGCGCAAGCCACCGAGTGCGTCGTCGATGCGGTGACGGACCTCACCGACACGACCGAAGCACTGACGCTGCGCTTCGCTCCGATGCCGTCTCTCATCGAAGCAGCCTACCCGCCCGCACCGAGCTGTGGCGATGGCGTCGTGAACCAGATCCCGAATCCCTACTTGCTGGTCGGCGAGGAGTGCGACGGCGGCGACGATGCGCTCTGTCCGGGCGCCTGCAACCCGCCGGGGGACGTCTTCGAGTGCACTTGCTCGACCGCGCGTCGCCAGCGCTTCGTCGCAAACGGCTTCACGGCCGATCTCGACAGCGGCTGGAACGGATCGTCACACGACTCGGGGGTGACCGACGGCGCCGGCTTCGTCACCGTGGCTTCCAACTGCGATTGCGACGCGATGACGGGTGCCGCTTGCACGGGAAGCTCCGTCGATCCGATCTGCGATTCGGCGGGCAACCAAATGCCGACCTGCTCGTGGGATGTGTTCAGCAACACGCGCTGCGACGACCACGGCAACAACAACAATCGCGATGAAACCGCGGACTGCTATGTCTGCGACGACTCCAGCCTGAACGCCGGTACGAGCTGCGACACCGACGGAGACTGCGACCCTCCGTGCATCGACGGAAGCGGTGCGCCGACGGGTGCTTGCCCCGGCGGCCAGGGCGATTGCGCGAGCGGAGAGGTGTGTCGCGGCCGCTGCGACCGCACCCAGTCTTGCATCTTCGTCTATCTCGGCGCGCCACTGCCTCTATCTTCGGGAGGTACACCTACCTGCATCGTCAACATCTACCGTGAGGACATCTTCGGCACGCGCAACATCATCACCGGCGCGCAGGACACGTTCTCGCAGCACTATTCGCTGGTCCACCTCGGCATCAAGAACTCCGTTCCTTGCCCCGTCTGCGGCGGCTTTTGCGACGGTGGCGGACCGCTCGACGGCGACAATTGCCAAGGAACCTGCAGCGACGACCAAGCGGAGTGCCGCTTCGACGACGACTGCAACCCCGGCGCCACCTGCACTTCCGGGTCTGCCGATTGTCCCGATGGCTTCTGCAATCTGAGCCTCGTCTGCCGAGGCGGCCCAGCGGACTCCCTCCCTTGTCGCGTTGGCGCCACCACGCCGATGTTCGGGACCACGTCGCTCGACTGTCCGCCGACACCGGCTCAGAACATTTCTGGCAACGGCCTCGAAATTCCCTTCTACCCGGCCACGAGCAAAGCGATCTCGCTCGGCTTCACGCTGCCCTGCACGGCGCCGGGCTACGAGCTCTACGACTGTCCCTGCCCCGACGACGGCGGTGAGAAGACGGCACCGAACGAGTGCGCGGCCGCGTGTGACGCTGGCGCGGAGCTCGGTCTCGGCTGCGCCACCGGCAACAGCTCAGGCCAGCTCACGACCTGCGTCGGCGGACCGAACGCCGCTCGAGCCTGCGACGAAGACAGCGACTGCACTCCCGGAACTTGCTCCGGGAACCCGACCCACTGCAGCGGCGATCCCGCCTTCGAGCGTTTCGATTGCACGACCAACGCGGACTGCGGCGTCGGTACTTGTGGCGACGCATGTCCCTCGGGTCGCTGTCTGCCTCTTTGCCTGCCGGACGGAGCGGATCCCGAAGACGGCGTCTGCGCTGCGGGGCCGACCGCCTACCACTGCGATGGCGCAGAAGACTCGTTCCGCACCTGCACCGTCACGGAAGCTGCGGGTGCTTGCAACGCCACGTGCAGCGTCGCGGCAACGCCTTGCACGAGCGCGAGCGGGTGTCCTAGCGGCGAGACCTGCCAAGGGGCTTGCCAGCAGGCTCAGCTCTGCGAAGCCGGCCCCGACGGCGTGCTCGGCAACTTCGACGACCAGCCCGGCGCGGGAATCTGCGTCGGCGACAACCGCAACTGCTATCTCGACCCCATCGTCGGCGAAGGTGGAGACACGCTCAACGGCAACGGCGACCCGATCAACGTGAAGTCGGTCTCGATCTACTGCATCGGAGCGACGAACTCGACGGCCATCAACTCGTCGGCGGGGCTCGGGGGGCCGGGGCGGCTACGACAGCGCGGGGTGAATTTGACCTCAGGATACACTTCGTTGCCCTGAGCGCGACGTCGTCAGGGACGCGATGGTCGGGGGGCGTGAGCGGTCCTCCGTGCTCAAACAGTCTTCGCTCGCTACGAAACTGCGCGCGGAGGACCGCTCACGCCCCCCGACGCGCCCGTGCTTGCCGACGCCCACACTCAACCGACGTTCGCAGATATTTCCGCACGCTCACGCGGGTGGTTGTGGGGTCGCCCGATTTTTTGTGAGGTGCTAGTTTTGTCGGGTGTCGAGCAAGAAGGTCGTTGGGAGGGGGAGTGAGTTGGTCGAGCATAGGACTTTGAAGTTCGTGTTCGAGGAGGGGGGGGTGAGGAAGGAGGGGTTTGTGGTGAGGCATGAGGGGCGGCTCTACGCGTATCGGAACGAATGCCGGCACATTCCGATGACGCTCGACTGGGTGGAGAACCGCTTCGTGTCGCGGGACGGGCGCTACCTTCAGTGCGCGACGCACGGTGCGCTGTATGAGATGGGTACGGGTCTTTGCGTCGGCGGGCCCCCGATGGGCGAGCGGCTTCGTGTGCTACCCGTAGAAGAGGAAGGGGACGACGTGGTCGTCACCCTTCCCGAGTGACGACCACGTCTTTCACCCGTCGATCAGGCAAGACCGCAAGACACGTCGACGTCCAGCCCGACACTCACGTTCAGAATGATGAGCGCATCGGTCGACGTGGTGGTGCCGCTGCTGTTGACGTCGCAGCTCGTCTCGATGCACGAACCGAGACCTACTGCGGTGTTGAGCGCGATCAGCGCGTCGGTGGCCGTTCGGTTGCCGTCCTGATTCGCGTCGCCGCAAGGGAAAATGCTCGGGTAGCCCGTGTCCTCAAGCAACGCGACATCGAGCTCCACGTTGTGGAGCGAGCTCGTGAACGCAGGCTCCATCAACGCGTTCGGCGACAGCGATTTCGCCCAGTGCGAGACCGAAGATCCCGACTCGAAGGGATTCGGCGCGTACATCTCGATGTGGCCGGTTGGATGGCGCCCGTCGGTCAGGTCCTCGCCTTCGGCGATCGCGAGAGCCCCGGTCCAGTGGAGATCGCTCGTCGTCTGCGTGCCGTCTATGGCCGCGGCCTGACGCTCAGCGTCGGTCATGTCCGGGAACAACTCTTGCTGGTTGCTGTGGTCCTCGAGGAAGTTCGAGTAGGCGTCCGTCAGCCCGTTGAACAGCTGGCCGGTGCTCCCGTTGACGAAGGAAAGGAACCCGAGCCCGTGGCCGAGCTCGTGCGTGAGCACCGTGACGAAATCGATGTTGCCGGCGTCGTTGCCATCGAGCCCATAGTAGAAAAACGTTCCCGTGAGACAGCCGATCTGACCGAGCTCGCTGTTGAACATCGCGGTGATCTCGGCCTGCCCCGCTTCGAGATTCGTCCCGGCGAGGGAGTTCGCGAGCGATGCGGCGTACCAGGTGCTGGGCTCGAGGGCACCGCTGAAGTCGCGGTTGACCCGTGCCGGTCCCGCTTGACCCAAGACCGCGCCGAACGCGTTGCAGTTGAGCGCGTCGAAGCTCGCATTGACGACGATGTCGATGTCGCTGTCGATTCGCGCTCCCCAAAGATCCGCCGCGTACTGAAACGCGATCAAGCGCTGCTCGCCGACCGTGGTTCCCGTGTTGCCACCGACGGGCGTTGCAGCCGTGTCGTCGTTGAATCCCTCGTTGGTGCTGTCGTTGTTGACGATCGTGAAATCCACGGCGAAGGCGGGGCCGGCCGCGATCGCGACGATCGCAACGAGCGCCGCTCGAAGGAAATTCTCAATAGAGCGGTGGCGCATCACGGCGCCACCTCGGCGACCATCGAAGCTGCGGTCTCGGGGTCGGTGCAGCCGACGCTGAGCTCGCCATCGGGACCGCGCGTCGCGACGGCGACCGCGTGATAGTCGGAGGGCAGCTCGGCGGCGATGCCGCCTTCCACACTAGCGGCGGGCACTTCCACGGCCGCCTGCCGCTCCGCCGGCGCGGACTCGCCGCGCTTTGCGGCTACCACGCCGATGCCCCACACACCGGTCAGCGCCAACACGAAAATTACCAGTCCGCGGATGTCCCCCAGCGCGCGACGACGCGCTTCGTCTGCTCCTGTCATGTTTCCTCCTCGTCGCGCACTCTCGAGAGCGCGATGGTGACGTTCGGTGGGCGAGTATACTTGCCCGCGGAAAGCCCCGCGAGCGCTACGTCGGTGTCGGGGCAGACAAGGGAGTCGAATCGGTCAGCCCAGCTCTTCCTTGAACAGCTTTTTCACGCGCTCGAAGGCGTCGGCGGCGGAATGGGCGTCGTAGTCGCCGCGGACGTCACAGAAAAAGCCGTGCCCGACCCCGGGGTAAACGACGACTTCGTGGCGAACCTTCGCGGTCTCGAGAGCCCGCCGGATCGCATCGACATCCGCTAGCGGAATGTAACCGTCTTTCTCGCCGAAAATGCAGAGGATTCGGGCGCGCATCGCCGGCGTCCTCTCGATGGTCGAAGGCCCTTTTCCGGGGGCCGCCGGGGAGGCGATGCCCCCGCCGTAGAAGCTGGCCGCCGCCGCGATCGGCAGCTCGCAAGCGATGCGATAGGTCACGTGACCGCCGAAGCAGAATCCCATCGCTCCGATGCCTTTGCCTTTGACGTCCGCGCGTTGCTCGAGCTCGGTTTTCGCGGCGGTGACGTCCGCTAAAATTTCGCTCGGCGCGGCCTTCACCATGAGCTCGATGCCTTTCGTCAGACCGGCCGCGTCGTAGCCGAGCTCGATGCCCGGCGCCGTTCGGTGAAAAAGATCCGGCGCGAGCACCACGTAGCCCTCGGCGGCTACCCGATCGACGACCGAGCGGATGTGCGCGTTGACGCCGAAGATTTCCATGAACAGCAGCACGCCCGGATATGCGTTGCCATCGTCGGGGCGCGCCACGTAGGCGGGCATCTTCGCGGATCCGACGGAAACGGTGACTCTCTCGCTCTTGGTCTTCATCGCGTCAGCCTGCTAACACGACGCGCCATGAACTACCAGCACATTCGTTACGAGGTGGACGCGCGTGTCGCGACCGTGATCCTCAATCGCCCCGAGGCCATGAACGCGTTCACGACGCGGATGATGAACGAGCTTCTCGACGTGATCATGCACATCGATCGAGACGACGAAGTGCGCGCCGTCGTGGTGACTGGCGCCGGCAAAGCGTTTTGCGCCGGCGCGGATCTTTCCGCGGGCGGGTCCACGTTCGACGCGTCTTCGGGCGGCGACACGGTCGGCCTCGGCGACCACCGCGACGGCGGCGGTCGCGTGACCCTCGCCCTCTTCGCTTGCCGAAAGCCCGTGATCGCGGCGATCAACGGCGCGGCGGTAGGGGTGGGCATCACGATGACGTTGCCGATGGACGTGCGCGTCGTAGCGGAAGATGCAAAGTGCGGCTTCGTGTTCGCGAGGCGCGGCATCGTTCCCGAAGCTTGCTCGTCTTGGTTTCTGCCTCGCATCGTCGGGATCGCGAAAGCGAGCGAGCTCTGCATCACCGGCCGGGTGTTTCGAGCAAGCGACGAAGCGTCGTCGGGTCTTTTCAACGCAGTGGTGCCGAGCGCTGACGTGCTCCCTCGCGCCTACGCGATCGCGCGAGAGATCGCCGACAACACTTCCGCCGTGTCCGTCGCGCTGACGCGCACGCTACTCTGGCACGGGCTCGGCGAGAAGGATCCGCAGAGCGCGCACCTCGTCGACTCGAAATGCATCCACTGGGCAGGCAAGCATCCTGACTGTTACGAAGGCGTGAGCAGCTTTCTCGAGAAGCGCCCGCCGCGCTTCTCGATGAGCGCCTGGAGCGACATGCCGGAGTTCTATCCGTGGTGGAAAGAGCCGAAAGTGTGAACCGCGATCAGCCTGCGGGCTTGCACTCAGGAGCCTTGGCTAGCTCGCGGAGGTAAGTGTAGGAGTAGATGCCGGTGCCGTGGCCGTCGGACCAGAGGAAACGGACGGCGTAGCGCCCCACTCCTTCTACGCTGGCGAGCTCGGCACCTTCCACCTTCACGAAGTCGCGCCGGCCGCTATGCCCCTGACACTCGGCACAAGGGCACCAGCCGCGAAGCCCTGTCATCGCGTAGTCGTTGACGACACCGTCGCTCCAACGAATGCGTACGACACGCGTCGCTTTGTCGCCGGATACCTCGACGGGCTCGGGCGCGACCTTCGCCGCCGCCACGTGCCCAAGCGCATGCAGGGTGCGATCGGCGACAGCCTTCAGCGCCTCGGCAGCGGGATGACGCGGATCGCGGACGACGATCGGAACTCCAGCATCTCCGCTTTGGCGTACTGCTTCTTCGATCGGAATCTCGCCCAGCAAGGGAATGCCGAGCTCGCTCGCGAGCTGGTCTCCGCGACGGCTACCGAAGATATCGTCGCGATGGCCGCAGTCGGGACAGACGAAGCCCGCCATGTTGTCGACGACGCCGAGCACGGGTGCGTTCACCTTGCGAAACATCGCAATGCCGCGCTTCACATCCGCGAGCGCAACATCTTGCGGCGTGGTGACGATCACCGCGCCGTCTACGGGGATCTCCTGGCAAAGCGTGAGCACGATGTCGCCGGTACCGGGCGGGAGATCGACGACCAAGTAGTCGAGTGCGCCCCAGCTCACGCCGCGGAGAAATTGCTTCGTCGCGCTCATCGCCATCGGGCCTCGCCAGATGACCGGCGCGTTGTCGTCGAGGAAGAAGCCCATCGACACGACCGAGATCCCGTGAGCATGGAGAGGCGGAATGAGCCCGTCGCCCTCGGGTCGCGGGCGCCCTTGGAGGCCGAGCATGATCGGCATGCTCGGTCCGTAAATGTCCATGTCGACGAGCCCCACTTTCCTGCCGCGGCTCGCCAGCGCGCAGGCAAGATTCACTGCGACCGTAGACTTGCCGACGCCGCCCTTGCAGCTCGCGACGACGATGACGTCGCCGATGCCCTCGAGGGGAGCTTGCTTGGCTTGGCTCGGGCTCGGTGCCGGCTCAGGCATGGCCCACCTCAGCGTGAACCGGGAGCCCTTCTTCGATTTGCTTTGCGATGTCGGCAAACGCGGTCGCTACGGCACCCCGCGGATCGGACGCCGCGAGCGGGAACCCGGCGTCCCCCGACTCACGGAGGCTCCGTAGAAGTGGAATGCCTCCGAGGAAAGGCACGGAGTGGGCCGTCGCGGTCCGCTGCCCCCCACCCTCGCCGAAGAGTCGGCTCTGCTTTCCGCAGCTCGGGCAGATATGAAAGCTCATGTTCTCGATCACGCCGACCACGGGCGCGTGAGCCTGTTGGAACATCCGAATGCCGCGCTCCACATCCGCCAACGCGACGTCTTGAGGGGTCGTGACGATGACGCCACCGTCGAGAGCGAACTGCATCGTGAGCGTCATCTGAACGTCACCGGTGCCGGGCGGAAGATCGATCAGCAGATAGTCGAGATCTCCCCACTTAACATCTTGTAAAAACTGAGTGAGTGCCTTGGTCAGCATGGGCCCGCGCCAAATCAGCGGAGCCCCTTCGCCGACGAACATGCCCATCGATACCAGCTTCACGCCGTAGCGCTCCAAAGGCACGAGGCGGCCTTCTTCGTCGCTCGCGACGTGGTCGTCGGGCGTGATGCCGAAGAGAGTCGGAACGCTAGGCCCGTAGATGTCGGCGTCGAGAAGCCCGACGCGCAGCCCTCGCGCCGCTAACGCTACCGCGAGATTCGCAGCGACAGTCGATTTCCCTACCCCGCCTTTGCCGCTCGCAATCGCGAGCAGGCGGGAAACACCCGCTACTCGTCTGGGACCGCGCCCGGCTTCACGTGGTCGCGAGCCGCCGGCTGCGGGCGTTGAATCAGCAGCCTCCGGAGGGCGCTCGATTACGATATCCGGAGGCGGAAGGCCGGGGACGGCAGCGAGGCAAGACTCGATATCCTCGACGATCTTCCGAGTGACTTCGTCGCTCTGGGTGACGACGTAGAGACGGATCTGGGTGCGCTTGGCATCGACCTCAATCTCTTTGACGAGACCGAAAGAAACGATGTCGCGCGAGAACCCCGGATACTTGACCGACCTCAGTCGCTCCTTGATCTCGTCCGCAGTCATGAGAGAAGCCCCCCGACAGGGGGTCGAGGGCCCGTCATCGCGCGACCGAAACGCGCAGTAGAGCGGCGGTCGGCCTCACGAAACGCATTAGGAACGCCCTGCACCGAAGGATGTCAAGCAGGTGCCGAGCAAGAAAAGCTGGCGCTCTCGCCGACTTGGCGCCTTGACGCCCACGAAAAAAGGCAGCTAACGTCTCTGGTACTCGTCCGCCACAACGGGGCCAACCTTTTGCTCGATCGCAAAGCGAACCATCCCACCCTGAGCCGCGCTCGGTTCGGAAGCCTGCTCGTCCAGCGTGCCCAGCGTAGCCTGCTTGCGCTGCTTGCGCTGCTCGCGCTGCTGGCTTTGCTCGCGCCCGTCGCGGTCGAGGCGCAGACCCCCGAGCTCACCCCCGAAGAGCTCGACTGCCAAAACGCTACGTTCAACGCTGGGATCACCTATGCCCGCCAGGTCTTCGGCGCGCGACAGGACTGCCTTCTAGAGGTGATGAAAGGAACGCTGCTGCCCGAAACCGACTGCTTCGCCGCGGTAGAAGACGGCGGCACGGGCGACCCGGCCACCGACGATGCCTTGGACGCCGCTCAGCGCGCCGTCGCTGTCGCGATCACGAGCCCCTGCATCGGCCTCGACCTCGCGAATCTCGGTTTCCCCGGATTCTGCCCGAACACGATCGAAGGCGACTACACCCTTCTCGATCACGAGCTTTGCATCGTCGGCGGTACCGACACGGTCGTGGACAAGCTGCTCCGGATCGAGCACCCCTGGCCGATCGAGCTGCCCGTGCTCCCTCTCGTCGACCGCGGCTGCAGCGATACCATCGGAAGAAAAGCGGCGCGCATGTTCTACAACGAAGCCGACGTGCGTACCGCCTGCCAACAGCAGCAGCTCGAAGGCACGCTCTCGTTGGCCGTCGACTGCCGGCGTGAGGAAGAACGACTGGCACCCGGGACCGGCGACGCAACCACCGACGCCAACATCCTGCCGCCCCACAACGAAGTGCTGCGAGGCATCGCCGACTCTTGCGCCCAGACGGATCTCGCGGACCTCGGGTTTCCCTTCTCCTGCTCGATTCCGATCGGCTCCGAGTTCTCCAACGCCGATCTCGTCGAGTGCATGTACGTCACGCACCACAACGAGCTGATCCGCTACATCGACATTCTGACCCCCTCGACCACTCAATGCGGCAACGCCGCGATCGAGTTCACCGAGGAGTGCGACGACGGCGACAATTTCTGGCAGATTGGTGAATACTGCCGAGCCAACTGCGACGCCCTCGACGTCTGCGGCGACATAACCGGCGACGGCCGCATCACCGCGACCGATTCGCTCTTCGTCCTGCAATCGGCGGTAGGGCTTCAGGTGTGCTCCGTCCTCGTCTGCGACATCAACGGCGACGGCCAGATCAGTGCGACGGACGCGTTGATGGTTCTACAAACCGCCGTCGGGATATCGGTCGCGCTCAATTGCCCCCCGCCGCCTCCGCTCACTTGCGGCGACTCCGTGATCGATCGCGAAGAGGATTGCGACGACGGCGATACGTCTTGGATCGCCGGCCAGTTCTGCAACGGGAGCTGCGCGCACCTTGCCTGCGGTGACCCGAACGACTCGAAGTCGATCACGGCCCAGGACGCGCGCTACATGCTGCTCGTGGCGATCGGGATCGAGGCCTGCGACCTCGAAGTCTGCGACGTCGACACCAACGGCGCGATCTCGTCGCTCGACGTGCAGAAGGTGTTGATCCGCGCAACGGGGCAAGACGTCCCTCTCCTCTGTCCGGGGAACATCAACGAGATCAGCGCCCGAAGAATCGGGCCAACAACGTCAACAGAAGGCTGATCACCACGCAGGTGACGATCGGGAAGACGAACGTGAAGTTCCTCCTCTCGACCACGATATCGCCCGGGAGCCAGCTCCAACCACGAACGAAGTAGAGCGCGGCGCCGATTGCGAAAGTCAGGCCGCCGAGCACCATCAAGCTCCGACCGAGATCGCGCACGGTCGTCAGTCTAGGAACAGTCCGTCGTAAGTGCTAGGGACCGCGCTCCGGGCAAAGGACGGATCCATGGACCTACGTCTCAAAGACAAAGTCGCGATCATCACCGGCGGCGCTTCGGGAATCGGGCGAATGACGGCCGAGTATCTCCGCCGCGACGGCGTGAAGCTGTTTCTCGCCGACGCCGACGGCGGTGGGCTCGAAGCGGCACGCAGCGAGCTCGTCGAGCGCGGCGCCGACGTCGTCACTACCGCCATCGACGTCCGTGACTACGCCGCCTGCATGCAAATGGTCGCCGATGCGGTCAAGCACTTCGGGCGAGTGGACGCGCTCGTCAATTCGGCCGGCATCGGCGGACCGATCGAGTTCTTCTCGCGCACCGATCCGGAAGACTGGGAAGACCTGCTCGCGATCAATCTCGTCGGCGTGATGAACTGCTGCCGCGCGGTCACCGAGCACATGATCGAGCGCCGCTACGGCAAGATCGTGTCGCTCGCGTCCGAGGCGGGCAAGGTGAACGAGAAGCGCATGGTCGTCTACGGCGCGACCAAGGGCGGCGTCATAGCCTTGACCAAGGGCCTCGCCGTCGAGCTCGGGCGCTACGGGATCAACGTCAACTGCGTCTGCCCCGGCGTCACCCACACCCCGATGACCTCCTACGTCACCGAAGAGATCGAGGAGGCTGCTACCCGTTTCTACCCTCTCGGCCGCCTCGGACAGCCCGAAGACATCGCTCCGATGATCACTTTCCTCCTGTCCGACGAGGCTTCCTGGGTCACGGGCCAGGCGATCAGCGTCAGCGGCGGTTTCACGCGTAGCTGAGGCCTCACGCCGGCTTTGCTATCCTTACGGGCCCCAGCGCTCGTGCGCTGGATGAAATGCTCGAATTCGTCGTCCGCTTTGCCACCGAGCTCACCTCGGTCTTCTACGAAGGCTCGCTCTACATCCTCGTCGGCTTCGTCATTGCCGGCGCGTTGTCCGAGCTGGTGCCGAGCGGCCTCATCGCGCGCCATCTCGGCGGCGAGAACTTTCGCTCGGTGGCGCTCGCTGCACTGTTCGGTGCGCCGATTCCGCTCTGCTCCTGCGGCGTGCTGCCGGCCGCGGCGGGACTGCGGAGAAGCGGCGCGAGTCGCTCGGCTACTCTCTCCTTCCTCATCAGCACGCCAGAAACCGGCGTCGACTCGATCGCGCTCAGCTACGGGCTGCTCGGTCCGGTCATGGCCATCATGCGTCCCGTGGTGGCTGTCTTGAGCGGGCTCGTCGCCGGTCTCTTGTCGACTCGCATTCGCGACGACGAGTCCGAAGACCCGGCGCTCGAGAAAGCGCTCGAGCGTCTCGACTCGCACGGACACGCGCACGCGGACGGAGATGCCTGTCACGCGACGGAAGCAGGCGCGCCGGCCGAGAGAGGCCGCTTCTCGGGAGTGAGGCGCGCGCTTCGCTATGCGTTCGTCACGCTCGTCGACGAGATCGCGTTCTGGATGATTCTCGGCTTCCTCCTCACTGCGCTCATCTCCGCCGCCATTCCCGACGATTTCTTCACGAGCGTGCTCGGCTGGGGGCAAGGCTTGCTGCCGATGATCGTCATGGCAGCGGTGGGCGTGCCGCTCTACCTTTGCGCGAGCGCATCGACGCCCGTTGCGGCAGCGCTCATGGCCAAAGGGCTCTCGCCGGGCGCAGCATTGGTCTTTCTTCTTTGCGGACCGGGCGCGAGCGCGATCAGCATCGCCGTCGTAGGACGGATGCTCGGACGGCGACGCTTGAAGATCTATCTCGGCTCCATCGTCTTCGTCAGTATCGCCGCCGGCCTCGCTCTCGACACTTTCGCCGGCGATGCCGTCAGAGCCACCGTGCTCGCCGCGGGTGAAGGTGGAGACTCCTCGCTGCTGGCCGGCACAAAGACCGCGGCGGCCGTGGCGTTTTTGCTCTTGCTCGTTACAGGCCTGCTCCGGACCGGCTTTCGTGACGGGCTTCGCGACCTTCGTTCCAACGTGGGCGCCCTCGCCGGCGGCGACACGTTCTTCAGCTGGCGTGATTTGCTCTCCGGGCCCTTCGTCGCTGCCGCAGCCGCGCTACTCGCGTTCTCGCTTGCGCGCTCGACGCTGCTCGTCGTCGAGACCGGCGAGCAGGGCATCGTGCGAGCGTTCGGGCGCGTGACCGGTGCAGGCCTCGAGCCGGGCCTGCACTTTCACTTCCCGCCGCCCTTCGGCCGCGGCGATGCCGTCGATGTGGATCGCGTGCGCGCGGTCTCGATAGGATTTCGTGGAGACGCATCCGGGCGTCGCGCCGGCAACGACGACACGTCTTTCTATCTCACGGCCGACGAGAATCTCATCGATGTCCGCTCTGTGCTCCACTACCGAGTGATCGACGCGGTAGCCTACGCACTCCGCGTCGGCGAAGTGGAGCCCACGTTGCGCGCGGTGACGCGCGGGACCCTCGTCGATCTCATCGCGGGACGACCCATCGACGCCCTCTACACCACCGAGCGACGCTCGGCCGAGATCGCGGCGACGAAGCGGCTCCGTCACATCGTCGACTCGCTCGGCATCGGAGTCGAGGTGCTGGACCTCCGCCTTCTCGATGTCCACGCGCCCGGCGAAGTGCACGACGCGTTCCGCGACATCGCGAGCGCGGTCGAAGACAAAGATCGCGAGATTCGCGACGCCGACGGCTACGCTGCCGAGCAAGCTGCGTCGGGAACGGGCCAAGCCGCCGAGCTCGGCGAGCAAGCGCGAGCCGCCGCCATCGCGACGAAGAGCGACGCCGAGAGCCGAGCGATCTCGTTCGGAGCGATCGCGGCAGCTCACAAAGAGGCGCCCTTCGTGACCCAGATTCGGCTCTACCTCGAAACCGTGGAGCGATCGCTCGCGAAAACGAAGAAGGTCATCGGAAGCGCGCGCGCAACGGCCGGCGATGTCGACGTGTGGATAGGGCCCGCCGCGGTACCGGCACCGACGTTGGAGAAGGAGGTACGCCCATGAGGCTCTTCGCCTGGATCATCGCGGCCGCGATTCTCGCCGCCGCCGCGACATCCTTCGTCATCGTCGACGAGACCGAGCACGTGGTCGTGACTCAGTTTGGGAGGCCTACGGCGGTCTACAGCGACGCCGGCTTCCGTCTCAAAGCGCCGGCGCCCGTTCAACGTGTCTCGCGCATCGACAAACGCCGTCTCTTCACGGAAACGCGGGCGACGGAGCTTCTCACGGCCGACAAGAAGAACGTGATCGTCAGCGGCTACATCTCGTGGCGCGTTCGCGATCCCCTCGCCTACTTGCGCGCCGTCCGCACCCGCGAGTTCGCCGAGAATCGGCTCGCGGCTCTCATCCAGTCCGAGCTCGGAAGCGGAGTCGGTGGCCTCGCCTTCGCGTCTTTGGTGTCGCGAGACGCCGAGCGAAGCGGCCTCGCGCCCCTCGAGCGCACCGTACGAGAGTCGAGCGAGAAGACGGCCGCCGAAAGCTACGGCATCGAGATCCTCGACTTCGGCATTGCTCGCCTCGGCTTCCCCCCGCAAAATCTGCAAAGCGTGTTCGCGCGCATGCGCGCGGAGCGATCCCGAATCGCGCGTGGCTTCCGCTCGGAAGGCGAAGCGGAAGCGCGAAAGATTCGCGCGCGAGCCGACCGCGAGCGCGACGAGGTGCTCGCGACCGCACGCTCCGATGCCGAACGCGTCCGTGGCGAAGGCGAAGCCGAAGCGGCGCGCATCTACGCGGACGCCTACCGCGGCCACGAAACGCTCTTCCGCTTTCTTCGCACGCTGGAAGCCTACGAGCGGGCGCTGAAGGACAACACGACCTTGGTGCTGCCGGCCGACTCGCCCTTCCTCGAGCTTTTGACTTCGCGACTTCCCGGCGTCGGACCCGGTGAGCCCGGCTGGCCCCAAGCTGGGCCGGAACGTTGAGGCGCTGAGAGGAAGAGACGACGATGCGTGCTCGACGAGGAATGGCTTTGGCGCTCATGGTTCTGGCGCTCGCCGTCTATGCGGGCGCCGGCGTCTACAGCGTCGAGCCGGACGAGAGCGCCGTCGAGATCGTGCTCGGCCGCGTCGTCACTCGCGACGTCCTTCCCGGCATTCATTGGAGCCCGCCGCCGCCCCTCGGGGAAGTGATCGTCGAGAAGACCGCGACGAGCTTCGTCATGCCCATCGGGTATCAGTTCATCGAGCGTCCCGGCGAGGCGCCGATCTCGGACCTCTGGCTCACCTCCGACACCAACATCGTCACGCTCCGAGCGAACGTTCAGTACAGCGTCTCGAGCCTCGCCGACTTCGCTCTCGCTCACGAAGAGCCGCGCCAGCTTCTCCGGCGAGCAGGGGAGCGCGTGATCACCGCTTATCTCGCCGCGGAGCCCGTCGACGCATTGCTGACGAGCGCTCGGCAGCGACTCGCGGGCGTTGTGCGCGACCGAATGCAGCAACTGCTCGCCGAAGAGGCGGTCGGAATCGACGTGCAGTCGGTGAGCATCGAGGATCTCGGGCCGCCTCTCGACGGAGGCGTGCTTGCCGGCTTCCAAGAGGTGCAAAACGCGACGGCCGATCGCGAGCGCCTGGTTCACGAAGCCCACGCCTACGCCGCACAGACGAGAGCCGCCGCCGAAGGCGAGAGTCAGGTGGAGCGCGATCGCGCCGCAACCGACCGGCACGCACGCGTGGCTCGCGCCCGAGGCGAGAGCTACCGCTTCCGCGCTCTCGCGCTCGAGCACGCCCGAGCCCCGGGCCTCACCGAGCAACGCATTTACCTCGACACCATCGATCGACTGCTCGCGACCACGAAGCTCTACGTGGTCGAGCCCGGGCGCGACGGCAAAGTGAATCTGAGGATCGCGCCGTGACGCTTTCGCGAACCGCGTGGAGAGGCCTTGCGAACTCCGCGCTGCTCGCCTTGGTGGTCGCATCGTGCACTGGGCCCGCACCGGAGACCGGGCGCGGGCCGATCATCGTCGCCACGATTCAACCGCTCGCGTCGCTCGTGCGCGAGGTCGTCGGCGAAGCGGGCACCGTCAGAGCCTTGCTGCCGCCGGGCGCTAGCCCCCACACCTTCGACCCGCTGCCGCGGGACGTCGCCGAGCTCGAGGGCGCTCGCCTTCTCGTCCGCGTGGGCAAAGGCCTCGACGATTGGAGCGAGCGCCTGCTCGCGGGCGTCGGCACGCCGCCTCGCGCGCTCACCTTGCTCGACCTTGCCGCGATCCGTCCCCTCGAATGGCCGACCGACGACGAAGCCTCCGAGCACGACTCTTCCGAGCACGGTACGCACGACCCGCACGCTTGGCTCGACCCCATCCGCATGCGCGACGTGTTTCTGCCCGAGCTCGCGCGAAGCCTTGCCGAGGTCGATCCTGAGAGCGCGAACGGCTACCGCGCGCGTGCCGCGACTCTCGCCGAGACGCTCACGCGAGCGGACGCGCGCATCCGATCGCTGCTTGCGACGATCGAGACGAGACGCTTCATCGCCTACCACGACAGTTGGCGCTACTTCGCGGAGCGCTACGATCTCGAGCAGGTCGCATCCATCGAAGCCTACGCCGGCGACGAGCCGACAGCCGCCGAGCTGGCCGATCTGATCCATCTAGCCCAAAGCCAAGACGTGCGAGCCGTGATCATGGAGCCCCAGCTCGGCGAGCGCATCGCGCGCAACATCGCCACCGATCTTCGAGCCCGAATCGAGATGGCCGATCCCCTCGGCGACCCCACCGACCCGGCCCGCGACACCTACGCGAAAACCATGGAGTTCAACGGCGCCGCGTTCGCGCGTGCGCTCGGGAGCCGAGGCGAGTGAGCGACGTCAGCGACCTGAGCGACTGCGTCGTTCGGCTCGAGCAGGTCACGGTCGAGCGCGCCCATGGCCGCGTGCTCGAAGACATCGATCTCGAAGTCGGCCGCGGCGAGTTCGTAGGTCTCGTCGGACCGAATGGCGCCGGCAAAACCACTCTGCTGAAAGCGATTCTCGGACTTGCCCCGGTCGCCTCCGGAAGCATCACGATCTTCGGCCGCGCGCTCGGGCCGAGCGCGGCCGATCGGCTGAGCATCGGCTACGTCCCTCAGCGCAGCGCAATCCCGCGCCGCTTTCCGGCTACGGTCGCCGACGTCGTCATGATGGGCCGCTACGCCCAAATCGGATTGCTCAGATTTCCGCGCGCTCGGGATCGCGAGGAAGTGCGGCGCAGTCTCGACTGGGTGGGGATGACCGATCGTGCGGGCCGCGCCGTCGGCGAGCTCTCGGGCGGCGAGCAACGTCGCGTGCTGCTCGCGCAGGCGCTCACCGCCAGCACGAAGCTGCTGCTTCTCGACGAGCCGACGATCGGTCTCGATCTTCCCGCCGAGCAGGAGTTCTACGCGCTGCTTCGAAGGCTCCAGGCCGATCTCGCCCTCACCGTCATCTGCGTCTCTCACGACTTGGTCGCGCTCGCCGGCGAAGCCGATCAGCTGCTCTGCATCAATCGTAAGCTGCACGCTCACGGCAATCCGGAAGACGTGATCCACAGTCACGCGATCCGCGAAGCGTACAGCTGCGAGTTCGACTTCATCGCGGGCGAACTGGCCCGTCACGGCAAGCATGGGGGTGAGCACTGATGCTCGACCTCGGCTTCATGCAGCGAGCGCTGCTCGCTTCGATTTTGATCGGTACGGTCTGCGGTCTCCTCGGCTTCTTCGTCGTGCTCCGCCGCTACGCGTTCATTGGCGTCGGCATCTCTCACTCCGCAATCGGTGGCGTCGCGATCGGTTTGCTGCTCGGGCTTCCTCCCCTCCCGGTCGCCGCAGTCTTCGCGGTGGCCGTGGCGCTCGGCATCTCCGTGGTCTCACGCCGTGCCCTTCTCGGCGAAGACGCTGTCATCGGCGTCTTCTTCTCGGGCTCGATGGCTCTCGGCATCGTGCTCTTCAGCCTCAATCGCGGCTATCAGCAGGACCTTTTCTCTTACCTATTCGGTAACGTGCTCGCGATCTCCCCTACAGAGCTCGGAGCGCTGGCCGTCGCCGCAACGATGATCGCAGCGGTTGTCGTCGCGTTGTTCAAAGAGCAGCTCTTCATCGCTTTCGATGAAGAGATCGCCCGCGCCTACGGGCACCGGGTCGACTTGCTCGATGCCGCGCTGCTGGTCTGCTTGGCACTCACCGTGATCGTCGGAGTCCGCCTGGTCGGCGTGCTCCTCGTCGAGGCCATGCTGGTCGTGCCGGCCGCGACCGCCGCGCTCTGGGCCAGCACCTTCCGCCGTCAAGTTGCGATCTCTTGCTCTCTCGGCGCCGCGAGCGGTGTGGTGGGGCTCGGCGCGTCGTATCAATTCAATCTTGCGGCCGGCGGAATGATCGTTCTCGTATCGGTGGCGGCTTTCTTCGTTTCGCTCATCATCGCGCGGCGCTGACGGCAACGGCCTCGGCTACGAAATCGATCGTGAACGGGGTGAGCCCCGGGTAGATGGGCTCGGCCGTGATCTCGTCGCCGCTGCCGATCGCGAAAACGCGCAAGCCCGGGTCGAAGCAGTTTCGATCCACCACCCAGAGCTTACCATCGGCAGTAAGCTCGATGTCAGATACATTTTGGGAGCTGCTTAGAAGCGGAGCGCCCGCGTGACCGGTCTCCAGATCCACATCCACCACGCGCGCCACGAAGCTCTCGTCCGCGACGATAGCGAAAGCTCGACTCGAGCCGACGATGGCGAAGTCGAGGAGGTCGCCGCCGAGATCATTGCCGTCGAGCAGCACGCCGAGAGACTCGAGCGTGACGGCGTCGACGGCTTCGATTCCGCCATCGTCGAGGTCGCTGAACAGAGTGCCGGGACCTCCCACCCAGATCCGGGAGCTGCGTTCGTCGTACGAGAGCCCTTTCGTTTCGACGAAAGGATTGCTGATCCCGAGCTCGACGACGTCGGTCACGGTGTCCGTTCGCGAATCGATCACGATGAGTGCGCCGTTTGAGGCCGGCCGGAAGAAGTCGTCGCGGTTGAGCCGCTGGATCGAGACGAAGAGCCGGTCGCCCACCAGCACCATCTGGTCCATCTCCGGAAGGCCGTCGGCGTCGGCATAGGGCGACAGATCTATGCTGCCAACGACGAAGTCCTCGCAGTCCGGCCCCACCGACGGGTCGACGATGACGAGAGCCGTGGCGTCGTAGCGCGTCACATACCCTTTGGTCGGCGTGGCTAGCACGAAGTCGTGAGGGTTCGAGCCGGCTCCGACGCTGCAGCGCCAAAGAGTCGCGAGATCCGAGTTCGAGTCGAGCTCTTGGACGCTGCTACCGTCGAAACGGTTGATCGCAAAGATGCGGTCGCCGATCACGCGCACGACGGCATCGGCGTCCGTCGCCCCGATCCGATGCCCGATAACGGCGCGGTCCGACAGCGAGATGTCGGCGATGCCGCCCGTCGTGAAACCGCAAGAAGCGCTCGAGACGATACCGCGAGCCATGTCGTTGCTCGCGCAATCCGGGACGCTGCCGGATACGGAAGCGGTGAGCACGACGAGGGCATCCGTCGCCGTCACTTTTCCGTCCGGCTGCGCGTTCGGCTCCGCCTCTGACTGGCTCTGCGGTACGACATCGGCTTCGCCAACGTACTCGCCCTGTACCGCGAGCGTCAGAGCCGCAAGCCCGTCGGTCGCGGTCACATAACCGTCGCTCGTGACGTCGGCGCAAAGCCGGGAAACTATTCGAGCGCGAGCCGAGCTTGCGTCTGTCGCGCACGCAAGCGCGATACTGACCGTTACGAAGCGCGCCGCGCGCGTCATTGTGACTCCGCCCCGCCGTTACAATCAGGGCAAGTGATCGCAACGCCGTCGACACGTACCGCGAAGCGCAGCAAGCGAAGTGCGTCGCTTGCCGTCACGTCGTTCGGCGGGCCGCTCGCGTCGATGTCGCAGACGCAGGGATCGCAGAGCGCGATGCCGGTGGCAACGCGAAGCAGGAACAGCGAGTCCGTCGCCGTGTGAGTGCCGGAATGATCCGGATCTCCACAAGTGACCGACGTGCATTCGGCGTCGCAGCGCTCGCCCGGCTCCCAAGCGATAGTCCCATCGTCACACTCTTCCGCTTCATCCACGCGGCCGTCGCCACAAAGTGGCGTCTCGGGCAGCGTCGTAGACGTCGTAGATGCAGGCGAGGTCGTCGTGCTGGTCAGAGTCGTGGTGCTGGAAGGCGGCGCGCAGCCGCCGAGAACGGCGATCGCATCGAGGTCGAAGCCAGCGCTGTTGCCTGGGGGCACGATGTTTCCCGGATCGGGAATCGACGCACCCGGATCCGTGATGCGAACGTACGCGGCCCAAGCGAGGCCCAGGTCGGCAAGGTCGAAGCTGTCGCCTCCGGATACCGCGGGATCCAACGGGTCGATGTCGTTGTCCGGGTGAGAGTGAACCGGCGAGAGGCCGGCGAAGCCGGTGAGCTCACCTGCGTCGTAAGGGAATTCGAAGAACGTCTCGCCGTCTTGGCTGACGGCGACGATGCCGACTTCGGCGAACACAGGCCCGGCGAGGCCACCGGCATGGAAGGCGTTCTCGAAGATCGTGAAGTCTGGGCCCGCACCGTCACAGATCACTGCCTCCATGAAGCGAACGACGATCTCGCCGCCGTTGCCGAGAGCGAGCACGTCGAGGGAGCCTTGGAGATCCCCGGCTCCTTCCGGTGGTCCGAGAATGATTGCGGGTAGCTCGGCTTGCCCGAACCCCGCCTGGGTCCCAGGCGTGAACGAAACGATCTCGTCGACGAACGACGCGCTCGCGCTCGCAACGCCCGTGCTGGAGAGCACGACCGTGGCGAGCGCGGCGAGCCATTCGCGAGAAAGAAAGCGCCCGGGAACGCGGGTGGGTCCCGCGCGCCGACGCGATGTCTTGCTTACGCTCTTGCTCACGCGCCTGACGGACGACAGACGAGCTTCACGGAGTCCGTGTCCTTCGGCGGCTTCGTCCCGCTTCCGACCGCTCGAATCTTGAACTTCGCTTTCCCGTCCTTCTTTGCGCCGCTGCCGGTGATCTTCACGGGCACCTCGATGCCGTCGCTGAAGAAGCACGCTTCCCCCGTAAGAGGTGTCGCGGCCGTAACCGCGGCGGCCAACGCAGCGAGTGCGGGGCTCTCGGGCTTGCTCTTCACGAGCGTGAACGAGGTCACATCCGTTGGCGTGCACTCGGGCAGCCGTGCGTCGCTGACGCGGAGACACACACCGACCGGGAACACGCAGACGTCGTTCTCCAGGCCGTCCGAATCACAGGCCGCACCGTCGACGCAGATCGCGTGCTTCGCGGGCTTGCCGGGCTTAGGCGGCACGAGCTCGAGCCCGTACACTTCGCTCGTGCAATCGCGCTTCTCGGAGCCGTTGCCGGTGATGAGGCGGTCTTTCGCGACGAAACGATGGAGCGAGCTGTCTTCGTCGGTGGGCACGAACGTGGCCGACAGCATGGTGACACGCCCCGTGAACGCGTCCACGTCCATTCCCGTCGCGAACGTGAGACCACTCGCGAATGGAACGGTCGCGCCGTCGGTCGCATTCATCGAGACGACGTCACCGCCGAATGACCCGCTGACGAGAAGGCGTCCGTCCACGTCGAGCGCGATGTCGTAGGATCCGAAGCCGAAGCTCGGTCCGGCGATCGAGTCCACGAAGGCGCCGGCGTCGCTGTAGCGGGTGACCTCGCTGTCGAATCCGGCGAGCGTCTCGACGACGAGCAGATCTCCGCTCGCGTCGAACACGATGCTGCCGACGAAATCGAGGCCGGTCGGAATGAAGGGCACGAGAGCCCCGCCCGACACGCGCTGCACGGATCCGGTGCCGCCTCCGTTCGCGTTGGCGACGAAGACTTGCCCGATCGAATCGATCGCGACACCAGCCGCGAACGGTAGGCTGCCGGCCGGTACGAGCTCGTTGCCGAGCGCCGTCACTCCCGGCGCGGTGGACGCATCGGCGATCGCGAAAATCGTGTCGCCGGTGACCGCGCCCACGGCTTCGAGACCGTTGTCGGTGACGTAGAGCGTGTCGACGACGGCGTCGTACTCACAGTCACTGATGGCATTGAATCCCGTTGCGACAAGGCTCTCGTCACCCGCCTCCGTGACGAAGACGATGCGTTGAGCGTTGCCCGTGAACCCAGGCCCCTGCCCTACAAAGGTTCCGCCGAGACCGCTCTGTACACAGCCCTGCGTGAAGTCACTGAGGAGCAACGACGAGTAGATGTGATCGGCATCGGCGACGACGACAGCCGACACCGTAGGACTGGTGGCGAGCACGGCCAGCAGAGCGGCCGCACCCGTGATGAAACTTCTCATGATTTCCTCCGCCCGGCCCGCGCCGGGACGCCGTGTGCATCGGAGGAAAGAGACGGAGGCAAAGACGCGTGAGCGCGTACCCGCGAGCGCGGTCATCGAAACCCGCCGCGGACCCTCGCCGCCCCTCTCCCTCGAGAGGCACGACCTAGTACACGAGCCGCATCGGTATCCTGGCTTGGGGATCGTCCTACTCGCCGCGCCTTCCCGGATTCCCTCCAGTGGCATCGTACGGCTTTCGTCCCCCCTCACAGTTGCGGGGCAGCAGAGGCTTCACACCTCTTTCCCGATCAGAGCACGAGTGCTCCGAGGGCTCGCCGATCTAGTTTACGAACGCGACCGAGCGAAGTCAACGCGACGACGCCGGCGACGTGGGAAAATGGGGTCAGGCACCATTTCCTCCCCGCCATTTCCTCCCCGTGGCGGAACAGCATTCGACTCGCGGCTCGGCAGCTCACCGCTCGGGTGCCTGGCCTCATTTCTCGTGCGCGGATCACGACTCGGTGGAGAGGGCGGCGCGAGGCATGTCTCGCGGTCCCGCGCGCGGACGGTTTACATGGACCGCGTCCCGCGACAGAAGAGTGTGACCTCGCGCACGCGTCGTCGATGATTTCGTCCAAGACGATCTGGCGCTACACCGCGCTACTGATTCTCGCGTACGCCGCGGCGCTCGGCGTTTCGGGGCTACTCCGTCATCTCGGAGAACCCGACCAGTACCCTTTGTTTAGCCAAAGGCATCTCCCATCTCGCGCAACGTTTCGCGTCGATCCCGGCAGAAACCCTTACGGTGCTCTGTTCAGCTCGCGCGCGGTGTACATCGGCGACTTCCGGCCTATTTACGACGCAGCTGCGGGTAAGCGGCGAGACCCCGACTACCGCATGTATCGACCGGACGAGCTGAAAGAGCGCCGCGCTGCATTCGTATACACGCCTTTTGCAGCGTGGCTCGTCTCGCCCCTCGTGGCGCGCGACTATACGCCAGAGGAAGCCGCCGACGCGCTCCATCGCTTCAACCGTATCCTTTGGCTCGGCATGGGCACGATGGCGTTTCGCTTGCTTGCTCGTGGACGTCGAGTGACCGTAGCGCTCGCCGCCGCTTTCACAGTGCAGTACCTGGCCTACTTCCCGATCGCGAAAGCTCTGCAGCTGACCCAGGCCAGCGTTTGGATCGCGTTCTTTCTCGTCGCAGCGGCGTGGCTCTTGCAACGCCGGCTTCCCGTGGCAGCCGGTCTCGCGCTCGCGCTCGGCGCTTCCATCAAACCTCACTTGGCAGCGGTCGCGCTGCTACTTGCTCTGCAATCCGGCGCAACGAGGAGAACGGGGCTCGCGGCGCTTGCGGCACTTTCCTTCACCGGACTCCTGTCCATCGCTTACGCTGGAATTCCTTCCTCGCTCGACTACGTGTTCCACGCGTTGCCGATGCTTTCCGGCGGCTACGCATACCATCCGAACCAGAGCGTGAACGGCCTCCTGATGAGACTGTTTACCAGCGAAGACCCTGCCGTATTCAACCTCTCGATGCCGGTATCCTGGATCAAGTTCACGTCGACGGTCTTCGGTCTCTGCGTGCTCGCGCTCGCCGCGGTCACGTGCCGAAGCGCGATCCGTCGACGCAGGGAGCCCGAGCTCTTGTGCTACGCGCTGGCCGTGACCGCCGTTACGATTGCGTCCCCCATTTGCTGGACGCACCACATGACGGCCTTCATCGCTCCGCTCGCGATCGTCGCACGCCGCATCCTCGACGAGCCGCGGCTGCGAAGCCCGGCCCTCCTGGCGACCGCGTTCGCGAGCGCGATTCTAACCGGCGCATTCTACGATGCGCGCCACCTGTCGGGGCTTCCGCTCGGCTTGCTGACCGGGTTCGAATTCTACGGCGCGCTTCTGCTGCTCGGCACCCTCGTCGCGTTTTCCAGGCACGACAATCTGACCTCCGAGCCCCGTGACCGAATCGCCGGAGCGCACTCATCGTGATCTCGGCGCGAGCCGTCTTTGCGGTGGTGACCGCTCGGCTTCTCGCCTATCCCCTCTACGGCTACGCACTCGGGATGAACAATCATTCGATCCAGATCCCGCTCGTCCGCCATCTTCAAAACCCGGCGCTTTATCCGGGCGACCGCTTCGTCGCCACGCTCGACAACTACACGAGCTTCTTTTGGCCGGCGATCGCGTGGTTGACGCTATACCTCCCCGTCGACGCAACGTTCGCCGTCGGGCATTTTTTCGCGGAGCTGCTGCTCCTCGGTGGCGTATTCGCGCTAGCAGCCGCTACGTTCCCGGAAACTCCGTGGGCACCATACGCGGCCCTTTGGTCGGTGCTTTGGGCCAACCCGCGGATCGGCGGAGAATCCATTCACTGGTTCTATTTCACACACACGCAGGTAGCTACGGCGAGCGCGATCTGGTGTCTCGCGCTCGCTGCGCGCGGCGCGTGGAACAGCGCATTCCTGCTCGCGGGGCTCATCTTCAACATCCACGCGATGGAAGCGGTATACATTGGTGCCATGCTTGCCGTCGCGGCGCTCACCGAGCCACGACTCATGGTTCGAAGACTCCTCGGTGGCGGCGGCGTCGCCGCGCTTGCCGCGCTCCCCGGCCTCTACTGGCTAGCTTCCGCCGGCGCACTCGGAAGCCCGCCCGACCTCGCAGAGCTCCTGAGGGCATTTTTCCCGGAGCACTTTTTCGTTTCCGCGTTCACCGCCGCGCACTGGAAAACGCTGGTCGGGGTCGGAATCGTGTTATTCGTTGCTTCACTGAGGGTGGAACGAACCGAACGCGTGAAACGCCTGCTCGCGATGATCGCAGGTGCGCTGTTGCTGGTCGTCGTCGGCACTGTCTCCGCCGAGCTTCGACCCACGCCCACTCTGCTCAAGCTCCATGCGCTTCGCGTGATTCCGACCGTCATCGTGCTCTCCCTCATTTTGGCGTCCGGATGGCTCGCTACTCTCGCGCGGCCGCGCGAACAACCACTGGCGGCGATCGCGTTTCGTGTGCTCGCCGTCAGCCTCCCGCTCGCCATCGGTCTCGATTCCTTCGATTTCGAATCGCCCTTCCATCGAGCCGTGGCCTTCGTGGCGTTCGCATCTGGAGTTGCAGCGTTGCTGCTCTTGGCGACGACGCGCGCGTTACTCGGCGCCTCGATCACGCTTACTGTCTGTGCAATCGCGTTCGCGTGGATCCTGCCAACGCGCGAGTTCACGCCGTTTCAAGGAAAAGCGAAGCGAATCGATTGGATCGCCACGCAGAACTGGGCCCGCGAGAACACGCCGATCGACGCGCGCTTTTTCACCCCGCCCATGGTTCACGGCTTTCGCACGTTTTCGGAGCGCTCGGTTGCCGCGGAATGGCTCGACGGATCCGCTACCATGTTCGACGCCGCGTACGCCGACTATTGGCGTGGTTGGTATCTCGACATGGGCGGCGAGTTCGCGAGCGCCTATGGCCGGCGGATCTGGGATCGCCTCGGCGCGGTCTATGCGGAACGCACCCTCGCCGATCTCACGTTGCTCGCCCGCAAGTATGAAGCCGACTACATGGTCGTCCCACGAGGTCGCCTAGGAACGAATCTCGCCTTGCTCCCGCTTTACCAAAACGCGAGCTACGCCGTCGTCGCGACGCCGCCGCAGCAGAATCCGAATGAGCCGAACTGACTTCAGAGTGAATCACCCGATTCACTTGATCCGTGCGTTGCGCCCGCATCAGTGGGTAAAGAGCGCCTTCGTCTTCCTCGGCCTCATCTTTTCGCAGCGTTGGGGCGATCTCGAGCTCGTCGTTCGCGTCACCGCGGCGGCTGTCGCTTTCGGCCTCACCGCGAGCTCGATGTACGTGCTGAACGACTTAGCCGACGTGGAGCGCGACCGTCAGCATCCCGAGAAGCGCCGCCGACCGATCGCGGCCGGGGAGGTAACCGGCGGATTCGCACGCGTGGTCGGCTCTTTGGCGCTTTTCGCCGGGGTTTCGCTCGGCGCTTGGGTGTCGGTGAAAGTCGCCGGCATCTTGCTGCTCTACCTCACACTCAACATCGCGTACACGGCGAGACTGAAACACGTCGTCATCCTCGACGTCTTCAGCATCGCCGCCGGCTTCATGATGCGGATTCTCGCCGGCACGCTCGGAGTCGGCATCGCACCGTCAGAGTGGCTGCTGCAGTGCGGTCTCATGATCACGCTCTTCCTCGGCTTCGCGAAACGGCGAGCCGAGCTCGGTGTCGTCACCGTCAGCGAGGGCTCGACCCACCGGGAGGTGCTTCGCCACTACACGCCTGCCGTGCTCGACAACTTCATCGCCATCACCGCCGCCGGCGTGGTCATGACGTACAGCCTCTACACGACCGACATCGACACCGTGCGCACGCACGGCACCCGCGACCTCATCTACACGGTGCCCTTCATCGTTTTCGGGATCTTTCGCTACGTGTTCTTGCTCCACAACGGCGGCGCTGGAGACCCAGCCCGCGATCTATTTCGCGACCGCCAGCTGCTCGCCGCCGTCCTAGGATGGCTCGCGGCCACCGTCACCATCCTCACCTGGTAACGACGCTCGTTCCCCGACCTTCGAGGGATTTCTTTTTCCGTCGGATTCCCTGTAGTGAGTCTGCTTCGCACCGACGAGACGCGGCGCGAATTCGAGGAGTTTCCATGCACGCAGGCAAGTTGATCGCGAGAGCTCTCAAGAAATCCGGAGTGGAGTGCGTATTCACACTCTCGGGCGGCCACATCATGCCGATCTACGACGGCTGCCTCGACGAAGGGATCCGCATCATCGACGTCCGCCACGAGCAGGCTGCCGTTCACGCCGCCGACGCTTGGGCGCGACTTCACCCCGGCATACCGGGGTGCGCGCTGCTCACGGCCGGCCCCGGCGCCACTGACGGCGTCACCGGCATCGCGAATGCGTGGCGCGCCAACTCGCCCATCCTCGTCATCGGCGGCCAAGGCCCGCTCGAGAATCTCCGCAAAGGCTCCCTCCAAGAGATGGATCACATCAGCGTGATGCGACCGATCACGAAGTGGGCCGAGGCCTGCTACGCGCCGGCTCGCGCCGGCGAGTACGTGGAAGAAGCCGTCCGTTACGCCCTGAACGGCAACCCCGGCCCGGCCTACCTCGAAGTGCCGATGGACGTGCTCTTCGGCACCGTCGATCTCGAGACGGCTTCCTGCCCGGCACCGTTGCCGCCGGCACGCACTCGCCCTGATCAGCGCGGGGTCGAAGCGGCGGTCGAAATGCTCGCGAACGCGAAGCGACCGATGGTGATGGCGGGCACCGGCGTCAAGTGGTCGAACGGAGCCGCCGAGCTCAACCGCTTTCTCGCCGCGACGAAGATGCCTTGCTACTGCAACGGCATGGCCCGCGGCGCGGTGCCCCACGACTCGCCGTATTTTTTCAACCGCACGCGACGCGAGTACCTCGAGCAATCCGACTGCGTGATTCTCGCGGGCTCTCTCCTCGATTTCCGGATGCGCTTCGGCAAAGCCATCCCGGCCGACGCGAAGATCATTCAGCTCGATCTCGATGCAATTCTCGTCGGACAAAACCGCCGTGCCGACATCGGTCTCGTCGGCAATCTCGGCGCAACCTTCGAAGCTATGGCCGACGTGATTGACTCACGCCGTGGCAGCAAGCTCGACTGGAGCCACCTCGTCACCGAGTGGCGCAAAAAGGAAGTGTCCGCCGAGGAAGAGCTTCGCGGCAAGCTCAACTCGGAAGAAGTGCCCATCGATCCGATGCGACTCTGTAAGGAGATCGCCGACTTCGTCACCGACGACATGATCGTGATCGGCGACGGCGGTGACATCGTCGCGTCGGCGGCCAAGGTCGTGCCGGTGCCGAAACACGGCGCGTGGATGGACCCCGGCCCTCTCGGCACGCTCGGCGTGGGCATGCCCTTCGCGCTCGCGGCCCAGCTGGCCTTCCCGAAAAAGCGCGTGCTCATCATCTACGGCGACGGCAGCTTCGGGCTCAACGGATTCGAGTACGACACGGCGGTCCGTTTCAATCTGCCCATCGTCGGCATCATCGGCAACGACAGCGCTTGGGGTCAGATGCTCCGCCCCCAGATCGCGTCGTTCGGCGCAGACCGCGTAGTGGCGACCGAGCTCCGCCCGACCCGTTACGACAAAGTGGTCGAGGCGCTCGGCGGTTACGGCGAGCTGGTCGAGAAGCCGGGAGACATTCGCGGCGCGCTAGAGCGTGCTTTCGCGAGCGGCAAGCCTGCCTGCGTCAACGTCATGATGCGGCAGGACCGGGAATTCTCCGGCGGCATCTACGTTTGATGGCGAAAACGCATAGGTCGATGCGACTGCCGCTGTCGCGCTCGCTCCGCTCCTCGCGTCACTCCTCGCTCCGCCGCGTGGTATTTGCGATCGTTTGCGTCGCGCTCGCCTCGGTCGGCTCTCGCGCGATCGCGGAAGGTGAAGCCGCCGGTCTCGAGATCGCCAAAAAGGCCGACGACGCCCGTCGCGCGAAAAGTGAGCACCAAGTGCTCACGATGACGCTCGAGAACTCGCGCGGTCAGACACGGGTGCGGACGATCGAGGCCTGGGACCGGGAAATGACGGAAGACGAGGAGCAAAGGTTCTCGCGCTTCCTCGAGCCGGCCGACGTGAAAGACACGACCCTTCTCACCTACGACTACGAGCACAAAGACGACGACATCTGGCTCTTCCTCCCCGCCTTGAAGAAGGTGAAGCGCATTCTCTCGTCGAACAAGAGCGACTATTTCATGGGCTCGGACTTCACGTACGAGGACATGGAAAACCTCGATCTCGTGAATTGGGCCTACACTCTCGCCGGCACCGAGACGATCGACGGAACCGAATGCCACGCTCTCGACGCCGTGCCGAGCAGCGACCAAGAGAAATCCGAAACGGCGTACAGCAAGGTCAAGTACTGGATCGGCGTCGAAGACAATCTCTTTCGGAAAGTCGACTACTACGACAAGAAAGACCGTCTCTCCAAGCGCTTGACGACGGCCGACATTCACACGACTTCGCCGACGGACCCGCGAAAACGCGCTCACAAGCTCACGATGGAGAGTTTCCTGACCAAGCACACGACGCGGCTCGAGATGCGGAAGCTCGAGCTCGACGTGCCCGTGGGTGACGAGCTCTTCAGTCAGCGAAGCCTCCGCGAATAATGACCGAGTCACGCCGCGCGCCAGCGCCGCGCGTGGCGCGCACCATCGCTACTGCAGTCGCGGCTGCCGTCGCGATCGTGCTGCTCGCCGCGACCGGCTCGCCGGCCATCGAATTCAACGGCTACTTCCAAGCCGGCGCCGCCGTTCGTATGAAAGGCTCGCCGGACGCCGTCATCTACAATCGCCAGCTCGCAAACTTCAAGCTCGAAGCCGAGCCCTACGAGCGGACGTATTTGCGCTTCGAAGCCGACGTGTGGAACGACCTGCCGTCTTTTCACGACGGATCGAAAGTGCGCTCGCGACTTCGCGAGGGCTATCTCCGCTACGGCTTCGAGAACCTCGATCTGAAGATCGGTCGCCAGCAGATCGCTTGGGGCCAAGCCGACGGCATCATCGTCGCCGACCAAGTGTCGCCTTTTGATCTCGAGAACTTCATCGTCCCGAAGTTCGACGAGATCCGGCTCGGCGTGGACGCGCTTCAGCTCACCTACTATTTCGACTCGGGTCGAGAGCTCGAGCTCCTCTATATCGCCCAGTTTCAGTCTCCTGACTTTCCCGAAGACGACTCGCCTTGGCGCTTCGTGACCGACGATCAGCTCGACGCGATCGCCGAGAGTCTCGGCGTGCCCGTACCGCCGAGCATCCGAATCGGAGGCACCGACAGCCCGCCCGACGGTCTCGATCACGGCGAGGGCGGCATCCGCTTCAAGAGCTACGACCGGATCGCGGACTGGGCGATCGGCTACCTCTATTCTTGGGACGACCGGCCCTATCTCTACATCGACCCGGCCGCCGGTCTCGCCACTCCGACTCACGAGCGCTATCATCTGATCACCGCTCACGTGGTCGCGCCCGCCGGGCCGGCGCTCTTGAAGCTCGAAAGCGCGCTGGAGCTCGACCGTCGGCTGAACGCGTTCAATCCGGGCACCGCGAACGACGGCTTCGCGTCCAAGGAAAACGTCTGGCGAACGCTAATCGGCGCCGACTTCAAGCCGCAAGTGCCGTATTGGGAGCAGCCCGACGCCGGCATTCAGCTCATCGTCGACAAAGTGTTCTCGCCGGAGTCGGGGCTCGTGACCGAAGAGGACGCGTTTCTCGCGAGCCTTCGCCTCTCGGCTGCTTACCGGAACGAGACCATCAAGCCGTGGATTCTGCTGATCGGCGGACTTCGCGGAGAAAGCACCTGGCTCCAAACCCGCGTGGACTACGAGCCCGTCGACAACTGGCGATTCACCGTCGAGGCCGATCTCTTTTTCGGTCACGCTTACGACGGCGACAATGGCGGGATCTACGGATCGTTTCACGCGAACGATTTCGTCGGAGCGTCGGTACGATGGAGCTTCTGAGATCTCGTCAGCGGCCGCTCTTGGCAGCCGACACCTTCATGTCATCCGACGATGATCCCAGCTCGTCACCTTCTCGGCATGAAAGATGATCGCCACTCGCTTCCGCACCTGGTGCTTCACGAAGGGTGCAGCCTGCTCCTCGGTGACGCTCATATACTTTTCGGCCGACTTGATGCCGATGCGGTAGCAGAGGTCTTGGTCGTCTCGGACCTCGAAGCGACCGCGCATGAAGACGCCGCGGAGCTCGTTGTAGGAGGCGCCGTCTTCGACAAGGATGGAGCCTCGCGGATCACGCTGAATGTTCAGCACTTTCTGCGAGGTCTTGTAGGTATGCATCTGGACGAGCCCGTCTAAGATCGAGTACCACATAGGCATCAAGTGCGGCCAACCATCGTGGTTGATCGTCCCCATGATCACCGTTTTCGACGTTTCGAGGTAAGTACGAATCTCATCATCTGTCAGTCGAATTTGATCGCGAACATTCGGCATCGTCACCACTCCACGGGATCCCGGTGGTCGTCTTCCGGGAGGATTTCATCGGTTTCGTTCACAGGCGCAGCAGGCGGTGCGGGCATCGCGGCACCGTCCGCCGATGGTTGCGAGGGCGGAGCCGGTGCGGCGACTGCTTCGGGCAACGGGGGCCCGTCACCGGTCAACGTCTGCAGCGCTCGCTGCTCGGCTTGAAGCTCGGTCTCGTCGTCGAGCGGAATCTCTTCGACGTTGTCCGAGTCGCCCGCTTCGTAGCGGTCACCGAGACCCTCGCCGACGTCTTCGTCGGGCCAGTTAGGATCGAGGTAAGGATCCGGCAGCGGCATCTCGGCCGCACGGCGATCGACGCGCGAGTCGACCGCAACGGCCGAGCCCACGTACACCGCCGTCGCGAAGACCAGCGTCGTAGCGAGAGCAATGCGAAAGCGGTGCTTGGATCGAGCCACCAATCGTATTGGTTCGCGCATCAAGGCGTCAGCGCCGATCGACGGGAGTCTGAGCCCGTTGCCGTGCTCCTACGATCCTAATCAGAGCGCGACGCGGCAGGAAGCGCGTCAGCAGCAAGCTCAACTTATCTCCCCACCCGGGCACGACGACCGTTTTCCGGCCGAGCCCTTTCAGGGATTCGGAGACGACCGCATCGACCGTCATCCAACGAGTCGACATTTCGCCGGCTACGGCCTGGAAGTTGGTCTTCGTGTCACCGGGAGCGACCACCAGCACGTCGATACCGCTGCCTTGGAGCTCGGCCGCGAGCGCCTCGCCCCAAGTCGCGAGAAAAGCCTTCGTCCCGGAGTACACGGCATAGTACGGCAGCGGCACGTAGCCTCCCGCCGACGATACGAAGATCACCGCTCCTCGACCCGCTTTGCGCATGCGCGGCAGTATGAGAGCCGTGAGCTCGACCGGCGCCGTGCAATGCAAAGCGACGAGCTGGCTGTGGCTTCCCGCGGGCGCAAGCTCGAAGCGCCCTATCCATCCCGTGCCGGCGTTGTTCACCAGCACGCCAATGTCGAGATCCGCGACCGCATCCATCACTTTCCGCGCGGCGCAGGGCTCGGCGAGATCTTGGACGACGGTTCGGGTGTTTACGCCGTGGCGGCTTTCGATCTCTCGCGCAGCTTCGCGAAGCTTCGCTTCGCTCCTAGCGACGAGCACGACGTCGAAACCGCGCTTTGCGAGAGCCTCGGAAAAGCCGAGGCCGATGCCCGACGATCCTCCCGTCACGAGAGCCCAGCCGGGGTAACGCCCCCTCAAGTCACTCGACGAAGATCGCATCGATGCTCCAATCGGCGCGCATCTTGCCGCCCTGCATGTTGAGACCAGGAAGATAGTTTCGGAGCATCCGGATCGGCTGGAGCAAGCGCACCGTCTCTACTTCTTCGACGGCGTTGTCTCCGTGCTTGGCTTTGAGGGCCGGGATGATCTCTTCCTGGACGCGCTCGACGATGTCCGCGTCGGACTCGCCGTCTACGATCAGCACCAGCGCGACGCGGCCGTCGATTTCGGCGATGTGGGAAGCGTAGACCGAGCGAGTGAATGCCGTCATCACGTTGGGCTCGTTCAGTACCCGCCGCTTCAAATCACGTAGCGTCACGCCGACTCCGAATTTGATCGTATAGAGGTGGCGACAGCGAAAGCGCCCTGTCCCGCGCTCCGACATGTCCAACTCGGCGAAGTAGCGCAGCAAGCCCTCGCTCTCCAGCCGCGCGCGCTTGCGACTCACGGTACGGACGGGAATGCCGTACTCCTCTCCCAGTCGATTGTCCGAGATGCGCGGGTCTTTGATCAGCGCCCTCGCGATGGCTCTTTCCTGGTCGTCCAGCTCTCTCACGGCTCGCCCCTTTCAGGTCATACCTGGATACAGAATGTCACATTTAGGCCATTTTCGTATAAAGTTGTGCCTAAACTTGCAAATCGGGCAATTGACTTCTAAGTTCGTGTCGACTACGGTCCGGCCCGTTTCGCCCGGGACATGAGCCAGAGACGGTAGGAGAACGCCATGAGACCGAGGCTAACTGTAGAGCAACCGCCAGATCGTCAGATTCCGCGCCCCCTTCTCGACCCCAGTGTGGAGCACGACGCCTGCGGGGTCGGCTTCGTCGCCCGCATAGACGGCGTCCGCACCCACGACATCGTAGACAAAGGAATCACGGCCCTCGAGAGCCTCGAGCACCGAGGCGCTTGCGGCTGCGACCCGCTGACGGGAGACGGCGCCGGCCTGCTTACCCATTTGCCCCACGACCTCTTCACCGAAGAGTGCGGCAAGCTCAACATCAAGCTGCCTGATCCCGGCGAGTACGGCGCCGGCATGGTGTTCCTGCCCGACGGCGCCGACGATTCCCGTAAGTCGCGTCGCATCCTCGAGAAAGCGCTCGCGGAAGCCGGCCTCAAGTGTCTCGGCTGGCGCGAGGTTCCGGTAGATCGCCGCCACTGCGGCCAAGTCGCGTTGTCGGTGAAACCGTCGATCGCCCAAGTCTTCGTCGGCCAGCGTGGCCCCTGGCAAGGCGAGGCCGCGCTCGAGCGAAGACTCTATATCGCCCGCAAGCTCGCAGAGCGGGCCGCCCGTGCGGCAGGCGGCGCGATCGCAGACCATTTCTACGTCTGCAGCCTCTCGACCCGCACCATCGTCTACAAAGGAATGCTCATCTCCACCCAGCTGAGAGGCTTCTTCCCGGATCTCGGTGACGAGCGTTTCAAGAGTGCGATCGCGCTCGTTCACTCGCGCTTCAGCACCAACACGCTGCCCACATGGCGCCTCGCTCACCCTTTCCGCTATCTCGCCCACAACGGCGAGATCAACACGGTGCGTGGCAACACCAACTGGATGAACGCGCGCGAGCGGCTCTTCGAATCGCCTCTCTATGGAGAGGACATCAAAAAGCTGCTCCCTATCATTGCGCCGGGCCAGAGTGACTCTGCCGTGTTCGACAACGCGGTCGAGCTGCTTTGCCAGACCGGGCGCGAGCTCCCGCACGCGATCTCGATGATGATCCCGGAGGCCTGGGAGAAGCACGAGTCGATGGCTCAGGAGAAGAAGGACTTCTACCAGTACCACGGAACTTTGATGGAGCCCTGGGACGGTCCGGCGTCGATCGCGTTCTCGGACGGCCGCGGCATCGGCGCGGTGCTCGATCGGAACGGGCTCCGTCCTTCACGCTATCTCGTGACGAAAGACGGCCTCGTCGTCATGGCGTCGGAGACCGGCGTGCTCGACATTCCGGCGGCCGACATCGTGCTGAAAGAGAGGCTCACCCCGGGGCGCATGTTCTACGTCGACCTCGAGGAGCAGCGCATCGTCGAGGACGGCGAAATCAAGCACTCGCTCGCCTCGAAGCAGCCTTACGGGACCTGGCTCCGCACTCACATGGTGCCTCTCGCGAGCCTTCCGGATGCGAAGACGGTCGCAACACCCGTTGCCGGCGACGATCTCGTTCGAAAGCAGCAGGTGTTCGGCTACACGCTGGAAGATCTCCGCATCTTGATGGCACCGATGGCGATGAACGGTCAGGAGCCCGTCGGCTCCATGGGTACCGACACACCTCTCGCCTGCTTGTCGGACCAGCCTCAGCTCCTCTTCAGCTACTTCAAGCAGCTGTTCGCGCAGGTGACGAACCCACCGATCGACTCCATCCGCGAAGAGCTCGTCATGAGCATAGGGCTCGCGATCGGCCGGCAGAAGAACATCTTCGAAGAGTCGCCCGAGCATTGTCGCCTCCTCGGCATGGACCAGCCGATTCTGACCAACACCGAGCTCGCGAAGATTCGCGAGATGAACGTGAGCGGCATGCGGAGCCGGGTGATCTCTTGCGTCTATCCGGCCGGATCCGGCGGCAAGGGCCTCGATCAAGCCGTCGCGCGCATCTGCGCCGAAGCGACGGCGGCCGTGAGTCAGGGCATCGAGATATTGATCCTCTCGGATCGCGAGGCCGACGCGGAGCGCATTCCCGTGCCGTCTCTATTGTTCGTCGGTGCGGTCCACCATCACCTCATCCGTACAGGCGTGCGAACACGAGTCGGCATGATCGTCGAGACCGCGGAACCCCGCGAAGTCATGCACTTCTGTCTGCTGCTCGGCTACGGGGCGAGCGCGATCAACCCTTACCTGGCGCTCGACACGCTGGCTTCGCTCGCCGGCTCCGGTGATCTCCACGGTCACGACGCCGATGAAGCGATCGCGAACTTCATCAAGGCCATCGACAAGGGCATCTTGAAGACGATGTCCAAGATGGGCATCTCGACTCTCGCGAGCTACCGCGGCGCGCAGATCTTCGAAGCCATCGGAATCAGCCAGAATCTCGTCGACCGCTGCTTTACTTGGACTGCTTCACGCCTCCAAGGCATCGGCCTCGAAGAGATCGCACGCGAGAGCGAGATGCGGCACCACCGGGCTTACCGCCCCGAGGCGCCCGACGATCACGGTCTCGCGCCGGGCGGCCAGTACCAGTGGCGGCGCCGTGGCGAGTTCCATCTCTTCAACCCTCAGACCATCGCGAAGCTCCAGCACTCGGTGCGAAGCGCCGACTACGCGACGTTCAAGAAGTACGCGGCTCTCGTCGATGATCAGGAAAAGAATCTCTGCACGCTCCGTAGCCTCTTGGAGCTAGAGAAGGCGGAAAAGCCCCTGCCCCTCGACGAGGTCGAGCCGGCCCGCGACATCGTCAAGCGCTTCAAGACCGGCGCCATGTCGTTCGGGTCGATCAGCAAGGAGGCTCACGAGAACCTCGCGATCGCCATGAACCGCATCGGCGGCAAGTCGAACACGGGTGAAGGCGGCGAGGATCCCGCTCGCTTCGTTCGCGACGCCAATGGCGACTGGCGGCGAAGCGCCATCAAGCAGGTCGCGTCCGGTCGCTTCGGTGTGACGATCAACTACCTCGTGAACGCCGACGAGCTGCAGATCAAGATCGCCCAGGGTGCGAAGCCCGGCGAAGGCGGACAGCTGCCGGGTCACAAGGTGGACGCGGTGATCGCGAAGACCCGTCACTCGACCCCGGGTGTCGGCCTCATCTCGCCGCCGCCTCACCACGACATCTACTCGATCGAGGATCTCGCTCAGCTGATCCACGATCTGAAGAACGCCAACCCGGCAGCGCGAATCTCCGTGAAGCTCGTCTCCGAGGTCGGAGTGGGCACGGTTGCGGCCGGCGTTTCCAAGGCCAAGGCCGACTTGGTGTTGATCAGCGGTCACGACGGCGGCACGGGAGCCTCGCCGCTTTCGTCGATCAAGCACGCGGGCATTCCCTGGGAGCTCGGCCTTGCCGAGACCCAGCAGGTGCTCGTGCAAAACGATCTCCGAAGCCGCATCCGCGTCGAGACCGACGGGCAACTGAAGACCGGCCGCGACGTCGCGATCGCGGCGTTGCTCGGAGCGGACGAGTTCGGCTTTGCGACCGGCGCGCTCGTCGCTTCGGGCTGCATCATGATGCGGAAGTGTCACCTCAACACTTGCCCCGTCGGCATCGCGACTCAGGACCCGGAGCTCCGTAAGCGCTTCGAAGGCACGCCCGAGCACGTCATCAACTTCATGTTCTTCGTGGCCGAGCAGCTCCGCGAGATCATGGCGACGATGGGCTTCCGCACCGTGGCCGAGATGACCGGTCGCGTGGACCGGCTCTCGGTCCGAAAGACCGATCACTGGAAGGCGAAGACTCTCGACTTCAGTCAGATGCTCTACCGCCCTGTGGTGGCGGAGGGTGTGGGCATCCGCGGCACCGGCAAGCAGGATCACGGCCTCGAGAAGGCGATGGACCACCAGCTGATCGCGCTCGCGAAGCCTGCGCTCGAAGAGCGGAAAGTCGTGCAGATCGCGCTCCCGATCCGCAACACCAACCGCACCGTCTGCACGATGCTCTCGTCCGAGGTGACTCGTCGCTACGGCGCAGAGGGGCTTCCGCCTTACACGATCGGCATCGAGCTCACGGGGTCGGCGGGCCAGAGCTTCTGCTCCTTCTTGGCCAAGGGCATCTCGGTGAAGCTCGTCGGCGACGCCAACGACTACTTCTGCAAGGGCATCTCGGCAGGCCAGGTAGCCGTGATGCCGCCGGCGGACGCAGGCTACGTGGCCGAGGACAACATCATCATCGGCAACGTCGCGCTCTATGGTGCTACCGGTGGTGACGTATTCGTTCGCGGGCGGGGCGGCGAGCGCTTCGGGGTGCGGAACAGCGGTGCCGCTGCGGTGATCGAGGGCGTCGGCGATCACGCTTGCGAGTACATGACCGGCGGCACCGTCGTGGTGCTCGGCCCCCAAGGCCGGAACTTCGGGGCCGGCATGAGCGGAGGCGTTGCCTACGTGCTCGACGAAGACGGTAGCTTTTCGAGCCGCTGCAATCTCGGCATGGTCGAGCTGCTGCCGATCGACGAAGAGATCGACGGCAAGAAGCTCCGCCAGCTGCTCCAACGCCACCAGCAGTACACCGGCAGCGCAGTCGCCGAGCGCTTGCTCGCCGAGTGGGACGCCTCGGCTCGCCGTTTCTTGAAGGTCATGCCGACCGAGTACCGGAAAGTGCTCGAGAAGATGCACCTTGACTCGGAGGCGTCGAAGCTGGCTGCGGTTTAACCGAGCACGCGGTAACGACTAAGCTCCGCGGCCGGTCGGTTCTTCGAACCACCCGGCCCGGAACGTCAGGGTCATGGGAAAGATCACAGGCTTCATGGAGTTCGGCCGTCAGGTGCCGACTCGCCGTCCCGTAACGGAGCGGCTGAAGAACTATTCCGAGTTCGAAGGCTACCTACCGGAAGAAGAGCTGAAGAAGCAGGGCGCGCGCTGCATGGATTGCGGCGTGCCGTTTTGTCACAACGGCTGTCCCCTCGGGAACATCATCCCCGATTGGAACGACCTCGTTTACCGGGGCCACTGGGCGGAGGCCATCGAGGCGCTGCACTCGACCAACAACTTCCCCGAGTTCACCGGCCGCATCTGCCCCGCTCCCTGCGAAGAATCCTGCGTTCTCAACATCAACGACGACCCGGTCACCATCAAGCTGATCGAGAAATCGATCATCGACGAAGCTTGGAAGCGCGGCTTCGTCGCTCCTCAGCCCGCGAAAGCACGTACGGGCCGGAAGGTTGCGGTGATCGGTTCCGGCCCGGCCGGGCTCGCCTGCGCCCAGCAGCTCGCGCGAGCCGGGCACGACGTAACCGTCTTCGAGCGCGATGACCGGATCGGAGGATTGCTGCGCTACGGCATCCCCGACTTCAAGATGGAGAAGCACCACATCGACAAGCGCGTCGAGCAGATGGAAGCCGAGGGCGTCGTGTTCCGGACCAGCGTCGACGTCGGCGAAGACGTCACCGCGGAAGACCTCCACCGTGACTTCAATGCGATCGTGATGGCGGTGGGCGCCACCAAGCCCCGCGACTTGGAGGTCGAGGGCCGAAACTTGGACGGCATTCACTACGCGATGACCTTCCTCCCCCAGCAGAACAAGCGCGTAGCCGGCGACACCGTAGACTCGAAGACGGCGCTCACGGCCGAGGGCAAGCACGTGATCGTGATCGGCGGCGGCGACACGGGCTCCGACTGCATCGGCACGTCGAACCGCCAAGGCGCGCTCAGCATCACGCAGCTGGAGATCATGTCGCGCCCGCCCGAGCGCGACGCAGCCGGCTTCGCCTGGCCCTACTGGCCGATGGTGTTCCGCTCGTCTAGCTCTCACGAAGAAGGCGCGGAGCGAGAGTTCGCGGTGCAGACCAAGCGTTTCGTCGGCGAGAAAGGCCGCGTCACCGCTCTCGAAGGCGTCCGCGTCGAATGGGCGCGCGGCGCCGACGGCCGCGTGCAGATGCAAGACGTGGCAGGATCGGAGTTTCGCATCGAGACGGATCTGGTGCTGCTCGCGATGGGATTCCTCGGCGCCGAGACCGACGGCATCACCAAAGGCCTCGACCTCGCGGTCGACCCGCGCGGCAATATCGCCTGCGACGACGGCTACATGGCGAAAGGCAAAGAGGGCGTATTCTCCTGCGGCGATGCGCGCCGCGGTCAGTCCCTCGTGGTCTGGGCCATCTGGGAAGGTCGCGAGTGCGCTCGCAACGTCGATGCCTACCTCATGGGAACGACCGAGCTGCCTTCTTCACCTCCGACTCCGGAAATGGGCGGGCGGCCGCTCTGAGCGCCGCGTGTTTGATTCGTTGTTCTCTGAGGAGACAGCCTCGCTGCTCTGTCGCTACCTCAACATCGAGGCGCGGGCACCCGTGATTCCCGAGCGCACGTGGATGCGTTTGACACTCGTACAGAAAGTTGCCGATTCGGCTGAGAATCCGCTGGCCTGAATCTCAGCGATCCACATAGCCGAGCGACTCCAGGAACTCGAGCGCTTTCTCGTCGGCACCCGATGCAATGTGGCCGGTGGCGCGGTCGGAGGTGTCGTCGTACGTCGTGATCTTCTCGACGGGCCGCTTCGCGAGCGCGCCAGAGAAGATCTCCCTCAAGACCTTGCCGTCCATGTCGTCGCCCACCGGTAGGTCGAGATACTGGAGCAGCGTCGGCGTGACGTCGTAGATCTCGGCGTCCTCGATTCGCTCGTTTTGTCGAATGCCGGGGCCTTCGGCGATAAAAATGCCCGTTTGCCGGTGCGAGCCGGAGAGGTGCAGGTACTCCGGTACGTTGATCCTGTGGTCTCCGACGGCTGGCCCCGCACCGTGGTCGGATGCTACCAGTACGAGCCGCGGCGTCCCCTCGTACCGCGCCAGAATCTTTCCGACGGCGACGTCGATCCACTGCCAATAGCGCTCGATCACCTTGCCGAATCGCGCGGCCTGCTCGGGCGTGACGTCGGGGAAATGCTCGGGCTGCATGAACTTCCAGAACCCGTGCTGCACGTCGTCGGTACCGCGGAAGTACACCGCTAGGACCCGAGGCAACGCGCCGTCGTTGAGGATGCGTTCGGTGACTCGCAGATAGTACGTGTCGCGAATCCACGCGCGCACGAAGCGGTCGAAGACGAGATAGTTCAGCCGCTCGGCCGGGTCCGTGCTCTCCTTGTCGCGGTGCGCCGGATCGTAGTCGAAGTCCACGAAGTCGCGCATCGCCGCGCGAGCTTCGTCGACGGTCGGGATCGGAATGCCAGTGACGTACGCTGGCGGGAAAACCCCCTGCTCGTCGATTTCGCCCCAATGCGCGCGGTCAGAGACCATGCGGCCGTTCACTTCTTCAACCGGCCAGGTCACGAACCAGCCGACCACGGCGACGTCGTAGCCGCGCGGGCCGACAATGTTCCAGAGCGCCTTACCGTTGCGCATCGTGCTGGTGACCGGGCCGGGCTTGCCCGTATCGCCGTTCGGAAAGCGAACGAACACCGTGATGCCGTGCTTTTCGGGAACCTTCCCGGTTGCGACGCTCGTCCATACGACCGGCGAGCTGCTCGCGGCTGAATGGACTTGAGCGGACCGGATGTGCCGCGCCGGCGCAGCTTGGCGAGATTCGGGAGCAGCCCGCGCTCCATATATGGGTCGAGCAAGTCCCATGTGCCGGCGTCGAGCGCAAGAATCACCGCGTGCGACGCGGGCTGCTCGGATGTGCATGCGGCGTTGCCGAAGAGCGCCGTGAGAAGCGTGAGGAATCCGCCCATGCGGGCGATGGTCGTGCCGAGTGGCATCAACGTGGCTTGATCGAGAAGCTCTCGAGCGTTCCGGCCTCCATGAACTTCAGCTCGAAACGGTGCAGACGTCTGTCGACCTCAAAGGGCACGCTGCCCGCCATACCGGAAACCAGGACGTCTCCGTCCAGTGTCGCTGTCGTCCACGTGCTCGCGGCCAGATCGAGTTCGTAAGATCCAGGACGAAGCCAGAGAACTCGATGAATTTCAATGGTCGGATCCACATAGAGCACGAGCGGCCGTCGCAGAGGATCGTACAGGCCGTGAGGCTGGCGGGCACCGAGCCGTGTATCCGCTCTGAGGAGATCCGCCAGCGACGTTCGAGCTGCCGTCGCGGGCAGCAGCGGATAGAGGCCGAGCGCGCACGCGACGAGCAGCGCGAACGCGCGTGCAGCGAGCCGCCCCTGCGTAAGGGTCACCGTCGCACCGGCGACGATGAGCGGCGCCACCATGTGGACGCGCCATGCGCCGTCGCTCGGCGGAAGCAGCGGTAGAACGGCGACGACCGGAAGGTAAATCGCGAGCGCGACCGCCCACTTTCGCAACGCGGCGAGCCAGACGAGACCGAGAGCGAATAGCCAGAGAATTGCGGGGGTGAGCAGGTGGTGCAGCGGAGCGATCGCCGCGGCGAGTGGTCGCCCGTGCTTCGAGTAGCCGAGCCAGTACCAGTCGTAGGGGCGTGTCAGGAACCAGAGATTGTCCGCAAGCGTACGCAGTGGATTGGGGCGAAGACGCGCGTACGGATCGAGTGGATGCAGGACGCAATCGAGGTAAGCGGCGGGATTGACCAAGAGAACGAGCACGGCGCTGGTCGCCAAGCCCCAGAGAAGAAGCATGCGAATACGATCCGGCGCGAGCGCCATTACGAGCACGGGAAGCACTCCCAGCGCGACGAGCCCCGTCTGCTTCGTAGCGATTAGGAGCCCGGTGGCGACTCCCGCGAGGATCGCGTTGCGCGGCGTGGATGGGCTACGAAGAAGGAGGACCAACGACGCGAGAAAGAGCGGCGCGAGGAACGGGTCGGCGTACGCCAGCGATCCGTACGCGACGGCGGGCGGATAAACGGCGTAGAGGAACGCGGCGACAAGTCCGACCGCGGACGTGAAGCCGAGCGCTGCGAGTAGCGGGGGGAGCAACGGCACTACCGCGCTGTCTGCGACCGCGTTGAGTCTGCGACCTTGGTGCGCCGCGCCGTCGAGCGACTCGGGCGGCGTCGCGGCGGTCAGGATGCCGAGGACGATGGCGTAGAACGCAGGATGGCCGAGATGCGGATATCGCCCCTCTTCCCCCCATCGTTCGAATTCCCGCCGCTCTGTATCGATGAAGACGTGGTCGCGGGGATGATTGCGCAGGAACGCGACGACGTCGGCTGCGGGCAGCGACGTGTAAGCCCACGCGGCGTCGCGCGCATAGTGCTTCTCGTCGTCGTGTACGAACGCCGTCTCGGCGTTCCACAGGCGAAGCACGACTGCAAGCAACGTGCACGCGATCAGGACGAGGCATTCGTGGCGAACGATCAAGTCGCTGTCCATTGACGATGTCCGACGCGACGCGCTTTCGCTTCGATGAATCCCAAGGTCGCTTGTACGAGCCTACCTTGGTCTATAGGATGCGCGCGCGTTCCGAAACCGCTCACGCGGGAGGTGCAGTGTGCTTCGAATTTCATCGCGTCTAGCCCTCGCAACGCTCATCATTCTATTTTGCTCGTCGAACAACAGCGTCGCACAAAACTGTGTCGGATCGGAGGTTGTACCGGACAACTTCTACCGAAACGTTCCGATCGCAACACAAGAGGAATTTTTCCGCCTGCTCGACTACGACAACATTGCAGCGCTCGCGAGCGTGGAGGCGGCCGTCGACTCCGTGCCGAGCAACTACGTCGGCGCGAAATCGGCGCTTCTCGACTACATGCGAAACCGCGCCGCGTTGTGGGGTCAGCACATGCCGGGGGCCACTCCGCCCCGATACTACTTCGACCCTCAAAGCGAGCGTCGAAAGCTACTTGCCGAGGCCGATATTGGCGCGAACGGCGAAATCGGAGTGGCAGATGCTGACCTTGAGCACGTCTTCAACATTCCAACTTGCGACACGACGTGCGACTTCGGAAGTGACATCGATTGGCTTGTCGATACGTCGTTGAATCCCAACTGTGTAGGGAATACGGCCGACCCAGCGTGCTATCTCCACGAGCTCAATCGCTGGACGTGGGTACCCAATCTCACGTGGGTTTATCTGAAGACGCGGAACGAAAAGTACGCGCGCGAGCTGATCGATCGTATTCTGGTGGATTGGGCTCACCAAGTCCCAGCGCAAACCTTCCCGGTCGCGGGGAACACGCCGTGGGCTCCGCTCGATGTAGGCATCCGCGCAAAAATCCTGCTCGATGCGTACTATGTCTTGCTTACGTCGCCAAGCCTTACGCCGGATAAACATTTCGTGATCGTTCGATTGATCCTGGACCACGCGAGCGTTCTGCATTCGTTCGCTAAATACCAAGGCTACCTTCCTGGCAACCACGGTCAGGCGGTTGCCGGTAGCTTACCGCTCTTCGGACTAATGTTCCCGGAATTCAAAGATACGGTGCTAGAGGCGGACTTCCCCAATCAATGCAGCGTCTCGAGGACCGTACGCGGCGCGCGAAGCTGGCTTGTGACTGGCCTCCAACTGCTCGAGGCGCATCTGTTGACCGGCGGTGCCGGTCTTGGGCAGCCAAATGATCATCCAGAAGCTTGCGACTCGCTGAACCCGTACTACGCGACGATGTGTTGTTTGCCGGACGTATCTGCGGAGGGGTGGAGCAACGAGTACAGCGCAGACTATCACGGGAGCAATGTCGCGCGACTCCTAGAAGCACAAGAGCTACTCGACTTGAATGAGGTGTGGACGGATCCGATTCTGTCGAATGCCGCGTATTTCAACCTCAGCCAAGGGCCGCTCGCCAGAGGAATTCCCCAACGGATACGGCGAATGGCCGACGTGCTCTATCGGTACAAGGGACCGGACAACTACATTTTGAGCGCGGGGGACTCTGTGTTACAGACCCGTGCTCACATTCTCGGTCGCGCAACCGTGTCGTTCGCGGACGCCGACTGGAAGGCGCGGGCCGACCGCCCGCACGTCAAAGACGTTGGGCTCGCTGGCGTCGGAGTGTTCGACAGCATTCAGTCGCGGCCCGCATTATTTTCATCGTTTCGCGATCCCATCGCGGACTTTTTCGTAGCGCGGTCGGACGCGGAGAACACGATCGCAAACGATAGTCAGCTTCTCTTCTTTGACGCGAACAGCAATGCATACTGGACGCATGCCCACGAGGACGTCGGTCAAGTCCGGTACTTTGCATTCGGCCATCACGTGCTAACGGATCCAGGTCGGAGAAGCCAGTATGGAGTGCCGAACCCGAAGACGCGGATGGATTTTCATAGCGTTTCGGCGCCCGACGGCTATTTGCTACCGAACGTCTATCGAGTGAACAAGCAAATTCAGGTCGAAGCCGAGGTATTGGAATTTACAGATACGCACGGCTTCCAATTCAGCAAGGCCGCGATCGGTATAGGTATCCCGATCGTTACGCGAAGCGTGCTGTACCTTCGTCCCGAATACGCCGTCGTCGTCGATCGCTATACCGACCAAACCCCCGTTTCCCCGAACACGGCCGCTGCGACGACGTACTGGCACTTCGGCTATCGAGCCGCCCAGAATGCGGAGAATGCAACCTGCGACAATCCAAGTCAGGCGCAATCGACGGTCACCGTCGATACCGCGACAAAGGTAGCCCTAGCGCGATACTACGATCCGAATGACGGGTTCACGGCATCCCTCTACATTGTGCCGCACCATCCGTCCGAGTTGACGACGGGGAATGCATACCAACTCCTTGACGGCTGCGAAGCCGGCTACGGAGGAGATTTTTCTACAGAACGTGCGACCAAGCGGCTTCTTTATCACTTCAATCGACTCGACTCTCCGACACGTGAGCAGATTTTGTTCCCGCAATCGGCGGAGGATGTCGCGATCGTCCCTGAGCTAGTCGCATTGGACCCTGACAACGACGCTGAAGGTGCGCGCGGTCTTCTGGCCAGTGGAATGCAACTCGATTTCGTCGGGGACGATCGCGTGGACGTGATTCTAATGAATCACGAGCTCGCAGCGTCCGAGGTGACGTTTGGCGGCGACTTTAGCACCGACGCAGATGTTGCATACGTTCAGTACGGGACTGATGCGGTCGTTGACCGGGTCATGGTAAAGAATGGCACTACGCTGAGCGATCCTGGCGGCCTCCTGTTTCGTACAGAAGGGGCGAGTGCAAGAATTCAGGATATCGATCTCGAGTTCGCTGGAACGACACTCAACATCTGGTCAAGCCCGAATCATCACGTGATTACGGTGTACGCCCCCGCCGTCGTCAGTGTCAACTACAACGGGGTGGTGGTGACGAATTTCGTGCGGACTGGCGATGAGATCACACTTGATCTCGACCGTACTGCGAGCCGACTTATTGTCGCTCCGACAGAAGAACAGAGACTATGGCTTGGTGCGGTCGGAAGCGTTCGCGTGGACGCAGTCGGTCCCGATGGGGTCGTGGATTCCGATTTCAACGGCACCATTCAACTGACAGCGAACCCGCAATCGGTCGAGTTCTCGCTCGACGATTTCATAACCGTCGCGGCAAATTCCATCCAGGTACCGCTCATCGCTGGGAGTAGGTCCGTATCACTGCGTGGGATTGCGGACAATAGCGGCAACCCTGTGACGGTGACGGCGTCTTACTCCGGACTCACGAGTGGAATAAAGAACAACCTTTTCGTCGATTCACTCGATACGGTGGGATGGGAGGGGGTGACGACAACCCTCGATCCGACGACGACGTCTACAAGCACGACCACGACTTCCAGTACGACTACCACAACGATGCCGTGCGTCGTGCAGATATTCGCCGACGCATTCGAGAGCGGTGGGTTCACTGCTGGCGGTTGGGTCAACAGCGATGCGCAAGCGTGGACGACGGACACGTACGCTGGCAACTATTCAGCGCGGTTCAACAACGCTGATGTGCTCACCAAATCATTGAACCTTCTCGGATACGCGAACGTGAGCGTCACGTATGCGAGAATGACGAAGCAGTGTGAGGCGACCGATCACTTCAAAGTGGAGTGGTACAATGGCACGGCGTGGAGCACGCTCGAGGACCTCACTAGCGATCACGCCTGGACGCTGAAAACGTACAACTTGCCGGCGAGTGCGAATCACAACCCCAACTTTCAGTTGAGGATGAAAACGGTGAATAACGGTGCCCTCGACCTCGCGTTTTTGGATGCCGTCAGCGTTACTGGCGAAGCGCAAGGACTGGAAACGTGTGGAAATCTCAGCGTAGACGGCACATGCACAGCAGGCCTGGTCGGCGTGCTTTGTTCAACCAACACCGACTGCGACGGTGTGCCGGGTGTCGGGCGGTGTAGCGTCATGGAAGAGTGCGACCATGGGAATGAAATCGACGGAGACGGTTGCTCGTGGATCTGTCAACGCGAAGGGAAGTGTCGTCTGTACCTTAACGAATGTTCAACAAACTCGGACTGCGCTTTTCAAATGCCCTGCGATTGTGCGACGGCGGTTCCTTGTGTCGGTCCGTAGCTCGTGGGTACGGAGTTGGTCCGTGATGCCGAAGCCGCGCTAGCGCTTCGCTTCCGCGTCCTGAGCCCGGCGAAGCGCGCACATCGACGTCTCGCCGGGCGGCCGCTCTGAGCGCCGCGTGTTAAGATGACCCCGGTCTCGTTTGCACACCGAGACCATCGGATACCCCGTTGACGGACTTCCTCGACCGCGACCGCCTGCTCGCCTTCTTCGGCGCCGCCGGCTTCAAGACTCACCGAAGCGAAACCGCCGCTTGGTACGAGGCCGGTCCGCGTTTCCTTCTCGGCATTCCTACTCACATGGCCCTCGAGCTCGATGCGAGCGAAGCGCGTGCGACGCTCCGTGCGACCGGAGCGCTCGGGCTCCGCTACGTGAGCGCTCGGCCGAGCGAAGGTGCCGAGAGCTGGCAGATGGTGGTCTCTGGCGCCGACTACGACCTCGAGAAATTCTCCGCCAACACGCGGAGCAAAGTTCGCCGCGGTTTAAAAGGCAACGAAGTGCGTCGCATAAGCGGCGCCGAGCTGGCTCGCGATGGCGAGCAGGCCTTCCTCGATACCGTCTCACGCCAAGGCCGCGCGGATCGCTACGGCCTCGAGCGCTGGCATGCGCTGCTCGCAGCGGCCGACAAGACGCCGGGCATAGAGATCTGGGCGGCCTTCAACGACGGCAAGCTCGCCGCCTATCTCCTCATCATGGTCTTCGCCGACAACTGCGAGTTCTACGAAGCGCGCTCGCGAGACGACACGCTCAAGTTCTATCCAAACAACGCCCTCCTCTACACCGTGACCCGCGACATTTTGGTGGAGCGCAAGATCCCGCAGATCACTTTCGGCATCGAAGGCCTCGAAGAGCTCGACAGTCTCGACGCTTTCAAGCTCGCGATGGGCTACTACCGAAAGCCGATCCGCCAACGCGTCGTATTCCATCCCGCGCTTCGAACTGCTCTTTCGATCCCGCCCGTACGAAGTGCCATCGATAGGCTCGCGACCCGCGAAGGCGGCTCGAGCTTCTGGCGTCGCGCGCGGGGCCTCATGGGCTATGCCGAGATCGGTCGCGCTCGATCGAGCTCTTAGACGAGAGTCGTTAGGTGACCGCTCCCGCTTTCGTCTTTCCCGACAACGCCGCCGCTCTCGCTGCAACGCGCGAGCTCGGGAGCGCGGGCGTGCCGGTGACTCTCATCACGAGCCGCGACGGCCCGGCTTCGCTCTCCAAATATGCAACGGTCGAGCGCGCGCCGGACTTCTACTACGAACCGGCTGCGTGGTGCGCGTTCATGGTGCGGCTGGCGCGAAAATCACCCGAGCGCCCTGTGCTCATACCTACCGAGGACGCCGCCCTGCTCGTCGCCGAGAACTTTCATACCGAGCTCGCGAGCGTCGCGCGCTTCCCCTATCCCGCGCCCGGCGTACTGTCGCGCATTCTCGACAAGATCGAGCTCTATGCCGAAGCCGAGAAGCTCGGAATCGGCGTACCAAAGTCTCGCGAAGTCAGAGGCGCCAGTGACCAAGTGCCGACTGACGATACCTGGATCGTAAAGCCGTCCTGCCGCTATCACTTCGATCGAGTGCGAGGCGTGACTACCTTCCTCAGCATGACCGGCGGCTCGAAAGCCTTCGAAGGAAGCGTGAAGGGCGCGGTCGCGCGGGTCCGCGAAGCCGGGTTCCGCTGCATGGTGCAAGAGCTCGTCCCCGGCCCCTTCGAAGAGCTGGTGAGTGTGGGACTCTGTCTCGATCGAGACGGCCGCCTTCTCACTTCTTTCTCCACGCGGAAGCATTGCGAGTACCCGGAACCCTTCGGTGACGGCCTCGTGGTCGAGACCATCGAGGACCCCGGCATTCTCGAGCCCTCCCTCGAGCTGCTCCGAAAGCTCGGTTACTGGGGGATCTGCGACGTCGAATTCAAGCGGGACTCCCGAGACGGCCGCATGAAGCTCCTCGACGCAAACCCCCGCGTGTGGCTTTGGGTGGGGCTCGGCCCCGACTCGGGCTCGAGCCCGCTCGCGCTCGCCGCCTACCGCCTTGCCCTCGCGGACGGCCGGCTCTCCTCCGAGTTTGCCGCGGATCTCCCGCTGCCCGCCGACGCCCAGTCGCCGCCTCGCGGGCGTCCGGGCCTCACTTGGGTGTCCCCGCGGGGTGCGGCGGCGTTCGTACTGAAGCAGTATCGTCCCGCACAGCACGGACTCTCTCTTCTAAGCGGCTTGACGCTCGGCGTCTTGCGTACAATGCTTAGAAACTCGAAGGCATTCCGCGACCCGCTTTACGCGCGGCCCTCGACGTGGTGCCGCCTGCTTCAGGCCGCGGCATCCGGTAGAAACCGAAAGAACCGAACCTAGGAGGACTCATGGCCAGCACCGGCAGCAGCAAGGATTTATTTACTCACGACGACAAGGGCAAAACCGTGTTCGACGGCCATGACCTCGCCGAGCTGGCCGGGAGATTTCCGACCCCGTTCTACGTGCTCTCGCAGAAGCAGCTCCGGAGCAACTTCGAGCAGTTCAAGCAGGCTTTCAGTCACGTCGACGGCGGCATCAGCATTTACTACTCCGTCAAGTCGAACTTCGAGAGCATGGTTTTGAAAACGCTCGCGGACATGGGCTGCGGCGCCGAGATCTCGGGCGCCATGGACATGGAGCTAGCGAAGCGCGCCGGCATGAAGCCGAGCCAGGTCGTATTCGACGGGCCGCACAAGCCGACCACAGACATCGAAGCGGCTCTCGATTGGGGCGTTCATCTGATCAACATCGAGTCGCTCACCGAAGCGCGCGAGATCGATCGCATCGCGGGCAAGCGCGGCAAGAAGCTCAAGGTCGGCCTCCGCATCGACCCCGTGCTCTCGAAGCCTTACTACGACAAAGTCATTGCGACCTACCGGAAGAAGTTCGGCGTGCCCATCGACCAGGCGGCCGACGTCGGCGCGCAGATCAACGCGCTGCCGAATCTCGAGCTCGTGGGCATCATGACCCACATCGGCTCTCAGGTATTTCATCCGAACCGCTACGTGCACACGGTGGAGAAGATCTTCGGCTTGATCGCGGAGCTGAAGGCCCGCGGAATCACGATCGAAGAGATGAACATCGGCGGCGGCTACCCGGCGCAAAGCATGCGAAACCTTCGCCTATCGCGCCGTTTCCGCATTGCGAAGCTGCTCGAGAAGTTCAACCGCATCGACGTTTCCGCGAGCTCCATCCACGAGTTCGGGAAGCAGATCGGCGACAAGTACAACGAGATGAAGCGGGCTACGGGCCTCAAGCCCCGTCTCGCGATCGAGCCGGGCCGCTGCCTCGTCTCGAACGCCGGCGCGATCATCGGCAAAGTGCTGATCATCAAGAACGACTGGCTGTTTACGGACATCAGCATCAACAACCTTCCCGAGAATCTCTTCTTCTCCGAGTGGCGCACCGTGTTCCCCGGCCATCGCGCAGACGAGAAATCCCGCGCCTACCACATTTCCGGTCCGACGCTCGCGACCCAGGACGTGCACTTCTTCGAGAAGGAAGTCCCGGCCGTCGGCGAAGGCTCTCCCATCGCCATCCTCGACACCGGCGCCTACAGCATCGCGCGTGCGAACCAATTCACACGCGCCCGCATAGCGGTCTACGGGATTCGCGACGACGGAAGCCTCCGCGTCGTGCGCCGAGCGGAGAGCGTGGACGAAGTGCTTAAGATGCAGGTTTGGGAAGACGAAGACGCCGAAGCGGCCAAGCCGCTCGCGAGCGTTAGAAAGGCTTCCGCCTAGCGCGCGCTGGCGGTCAACATTTTGTGCGCGACTTCGAGGGTTGCGACGGCCTGCTCTCGGGATACCGACGGAAAATCGTCGAGAAACTCGTCTAGACTGTCCCCGCCCTCGAGATAGTCGATCAAATTGCGGAGTGGAACGCGTGTACCGACGAATACCGGCGTGCCTCCAAGAATCTCAGGATCGCTGTGGATTACTGGTTGCTTCATGATTTCGACCTCGTTGCGCACCCGAAGACTAGCCCAATGTTCCCTTGCGGCCTAGTGACCGGCTAAGTCCAAGCAGAGTGCGGTGAGGTTCTCCGTTGTAAGTACCGCCCGCTCGCTCATCCGAGGGTGATCGACCACCAGGGTTGCGCCGGCACCGCCGCGAAGGGCTTCGGCGCCCTCTTTACCTAACGGGAACCGCACGTAGTGAACCGAGCTGATCTTCTGCTCGGACATCTGCGCTTCGTCGAACACCGCTCGGCACGGTGCCGCGCCGTCTACGATGAAGCTCACGTGATGATCGAGGCCGACTAGCTCGCGAAGCATGCGAGCTCGCTCGCCGGGCTCCTCGTACTCGACGAGTAAGGTCGCGACCAGCTCGTCGGCGCCTGCAATCAAGTCGTTGTAGGTACGGATCTCGTGCGCGATCGCAGTCGGCTCGGTGATGCGCTCCACGCGGAGCATCTCCTGAATCTGGTAGAGCACCGTGTCGTGGTTCTCGAAGAGAAAGGTCAAATGCTCGCCGACTCTGACGCGGCGAACTTCCTTGACCTCGAGCACGCGCTTTCGGAACGCGTCGCGGGCGAGCTCGTAGTCGGCGAGGGACTTGATCTCGGCCGGCGTGACGCGGTTCATGACTTCGCCTCTTCCTTCGGCGGCAAGGGCTCGAAGCCGTTCTCGCGGTAAGCTCGGGCCAATATCTGCACGGGATGAAGCGGTCGGTGACCGGTGGCCTGCTCGAACTGCACCGCGGCAAGCGGGCAGTCGGTCGTCATCTCCCCACCCTCCGACATCTCGTCGAAAGCGGGCTTGCCGATCCGCATCGAGTCTTCGAAGTGCTCGCGCTTCATGGCCCAAGTGCCGTCGTGACCGCAGCAACGATCCACGAGGCGAACGGTCACGCCGGGAATCGCCTTCAATGCGTCGCGAGAGCGGAAGCCGATGTTCTGGGCCTTCAAGTGACAAGGAATGTGGTAGGCGATCTCACCGGGTGAGGACTTGAAGCTCGTGTCGAGCTCGCCGGCGCGCTTCAGCTCGAAGAGGAACTCGCCGAGATCGCGCGTAGCGGCCGCGAGCTTCTTCGCCTGCGGCGCCATGTCCTTCCCGACCAAGCCTACGATCTCTTTCTTCAGCATGTAGGAGCAGGTCGGGTTGACGACCAGCACCGGGAGGCCGCGGTCCACGTAGGGCGCAAGTGTCTCCACGTTTTTCCGCGCCTGCTTTCGCGCGAGCTCAATGTCACCGCCATCGAGAGCTGGCATGCCGCAGCAGGTCTGCGCCGGCGACAACACTTCGACGCCGCTTCGCTCGAGCACGTCCACAGCGTCCTTGCCGATCTCGGGCGCGTTGTAGTTCACGTAGCAAGTGTGGAAGAGCACGGCCTCGCGCTTCACCGGCTTTGCAGCGGCCGACCTCGCGTTACGCTTCGCAAACCACTTCTCGAAAGGCTCGGACACGAAGTCCGGGAGCAGCTTCGCCCGATGAATGCCGAGAGTCTTCTCCATCAGCGCGCGATGGGATTTCGCGCGGTTCATGCGGTTGATCACCGGTGCGGCCAAAGCCGAGAGCTTGCCGAGCAGCATCGGATTGCCGAGGAACTTGTCTCTCATCGACACGCCGTTCTTTCGAGTCTGCTGCGCGGTGTAGCGGAGCATCAAACGCGGGAAGTCGAGCTTGAACTCGTGTCCGTCGTCGGGCGTGTAGGGGCACTTCACGTAGCAGAGCTTGCACTGGAAGCAGCCGTCCACGACGGCGTCGTTGTCGGCGGCCGTGAGCTTCCGAACGTCGCCGTTTTCACGGTCCACTGCGTCGAAGAGAGTGGGGAAAGACGGACAGAGATTGAAGCAGAGGCGACAGCCGTGACAGATGTCGAAGACGCGCTCGATCTCTTTCGCGAGCCCGTCGGCGCTCCAGTAGAGCTCTTCGGACGGGCTGTAACAGAGACCGTCGGTGGGCTGCGCTTTGATGGCGGTCATGGGCGAATTCGCGTGACGAGAGCGCGGGGAAGAGCGCGCCGGCTAAGCGCCCTTCCCCGCGTGACTACTCGCTCAGTCTAGGGATTTGAGACCCTGCGCGAAGCGGCCGGCGTGAGACTTCTCTGCTTTCGCGAGAGTCTCGAACCAATCCGCAACGTCGCTGAATCCTTCTGCGCGCGCCGTCTTGGCCATGCCCGGGTACATGTCGGTGTACTCGTGCGTCTCGCCCGCGATGGCAGCCTTGAGATTCTCGGCCGTGCCGCCGATCGGAAGATCCGTCGCCGGGTCGCCGACTTTCTTCAAGTAGTCGAGATGGCCATGCGCGTGGCCGGTCTCGCCTTCCGCCGTGTCGCGGAAGAGGCCTGCAACGTCGGGGTAGCCTTCGACGTCAGCCGCCTTTGCGAAGTAGAGGTAGCGCCGATTCGCCTGGGACTCGCCGGCGAAAGCGTCCTTCAAGTTCTGGTGGGTCTTCGTTCCTTTGAGTTGTGCCATTTTCTCGTTTCTCCTCGCTGAGTTTGTTTCGTCTTCTTACGTCCGTCGTTGCGGCAATCCGCACACAGCCCGAAGCAGTTCATCTTCATCGACTCGATCTCGAAGCCCTCGAGCGCGCTGCCGGGAATTCCGAAATGATCGAGCTTCGGTGCATAGAAATCGGTGACCCCGCCGCACTTCCGACAAATGAGATGGTGGTGAGGGTCTTTGTTGGCGTCGAAGCGCGCGAAGCTACTGCCGGTAGCAACCTCGTCCACCACCCCTGCGGCGGCGAACAGGCGGAGATTTCGATACACGGTCGCGAGCGAGAGGCGCGGTGCCTCCGCCCGGACTTTCAGGAACACGGCTTCTGCGGTCGGGTGGTCGTGGCTCGCGACCAGCGCACGGTAGATGAGGCGACGCTGCCCGGTGGCGGCAAGACCTGCGCGGGTGCAAGCCGCCTCGAAGCGGGCGTCGTGCGTCTCGGTATCGTGAGTCGCGGAGCGAGCCATGAACAGATGCGAATAATTATCATTCGCATCCGCGCAGGGTCAAGCCACCCGGTTACATTTGCTGGCGGCCCTTGAGGGCCCTGCCGATGGTCGCCTGGTCCACGTACTCCAAATTCCCGCCCACAGGGATCCCGTAAGCGATTCGACTGACCGTAATGCCGAGAGGCTTGATGAGCCGGGCCAGATAAACCGCCGTCGCCTCGCCTTCGACCGTGGGGTTGGTGGCGATCACCACTTCCGCGATCGGGGTCTTGTCGTCCGACCCGACGGTCGTCGCATCGACACTTTGGTGCAGACGGAAGATGAGCTCCTTGATGCGCAGCTGCTCGGGACCGCGACCGTCGAGAGGTGAGATCGCTCCGTGCAGCACGTGATAGCGGCCGCGGAAGTTGTGCGCTCGTTCTACCGCGAAGACGTCCGACGGCTCCTCGACGACACAGAGCACCGTCTGATCCCGCTTCGGATCTCTGCAGATGTCACAAGGGTCGGCTTCGGTGAGAGCGTGGCAGCCGCTGCAAAAGCGGGTCTCGCGCTTTACGGCATCTACCGCTGCGGCGAGGTCGTGGGCGTAGCTGTCTTCGCCTCGAAGAATGAAGAACGCCAAGCGCGCGGCGCTTTTCTCGCCGATGCCCGGCATCTTCCCGAGAAGCTGAATGAGGCGCGCTAGCGCCGGGGTGTAGGCCAAGTCGTCGTTTCCTCAGGAGAGCCCGGGGATTTTGAGCCCACCGGTCACGGCCTTCATCTCTTCGGCCATCGTGTCTTGCGCTTTCTTGAAGGCAGCGTTGACGGCAGTAAGCACGAGATCCTCGATCGTTCCGACGTCGCCTTCCTGAACGAGATTCGGCTCGATGCGAAGGGACTTGAGCTCGAGATCGCCGCTCACCACGGCCGTCACCATGCCGCCGCCGGCGCTCGCCGTGATCTCCATGGCCGCGACCTTCTTCTGGATCTGGCCCATCTTCTTCTGCATCTCACGGGCCTGACGCATCATGTCCATCATTCCGCCGGGTCCTGCCACGATCTCTCTCCTTAGCTCCGTCTCACTCGTCGAGACGCTGAATCTTTTCGACTTTGCCGCCGAAGATCTCGACCGCTGCTTTCACGGCCGGGTCGTCGAGAGCTTCGCGCTCGATACGCTTCTGGCGCTCGGTCTCGATGCGCGCGACAGAGATTCCTGGTGAGGCTGCCGCTTGCGGGGCGCCTTGAGTGGTCGGCTGCTCTTGGCTGACGGCAGCACCGGCACCACCCGCGCCGCCGCGCTGGAGCCGCACGACGAAGCCTTCACCGAAACGCTGGGTCGCGACCTCGCGCACGCGGTCGAGCATGTAGGGCCCTTCGAGCGTTCGGCGAAACATTTCCTTCTGGGGACGAAGCTCGAGCGTGCTGTCCGTGAGCAGCGTCACCTCGCAGTTGCTGAGGGCCGTGTAGAGCTCGACGCCGAGTGCTTTTCGCACGTCGGCCAAGAACTCTTCCCAGGGCGCACCTTCTTCTTCGGCCGCGGACACGGCGACGTCTCGCGGTGGAGGCGCAGCCTTCTTCTCTGGCGGTGGCGAGACGGAAGGCACAGCTCGTGTCTCAGGGGTACCGCTCCGCGACTGCGATCCGCCGCGAGATGGTGCCGCACCACCACTCGAAGCAGCCGAGCCACGGCGGAGCTCAGCCAAAATCTCGGCCGCTGATTCCACCGACTCGAGCGCCGCAGCTTTGAGCAGCCCCATCTCGAGAACGAGATCGGGCAGCGAGCCTCGACGCAGCGAGACCGCAGTCTGCATCAGCGATTGGAAAATCCGGTGGAGATCGAGCGACGCGCGAGTCTTCGCGAGCTTGCCGACGAGCTCGCGCACGCTCTCACCATGCTCTTCGCCGATCGCATCCAAGCCGGCCGCGGCGGCGACGGTGATGTGGCGGAGCACGTCGAGCACTGCGATCAAGAACTTCTCGGAGTCGTAGCCGCCAGCTCGTAGCTCGCGAGCGATCTCGATCACCGCTTTCGCGTCCGAGCCGAGCACGGCTTCGACCGTACGGTTGACCATGCCGACACCGGCCACGCCGAGAAGCTCGGCCGCAGCGGCGGCGTCCACCTTGCTGCCGGCGGCAGCCACGACTTGCTCGAGCAGAGACTGCGCGTCGCGCATGCTGCCATCGGCCTCGCGGGCAATGAGCGCGATCGCGTCGGCTGCAATGTCGAGACTGTCGGTCTTTACGATGTGAGTGAGCTGCTTCGAGATCTCGTCGATGCCAAGGCGCCTGAAATCGTAGCGCTGGCAACGAGAAAGCACCGTGGCCGGCAGCTTGTGCACCTCGGTGGTCGCCATGATGAACTTCACGTGCGAGGGCGGCTCTTCGAGGGTTTTCAGCAGCGCGTTGAAGGCTTCCTTCGAGAGCTGGTGGACCTCGTCGATGATGTAGATTCGGTAAGGCCCGATCGCTGGTCGATACGAGACGGCTTCGACGATGCCTCTCACCTGCTCGACGCTGCCGTTGGATGCCCCGTCGATCTCGATGACATCGACCGATCGATTCTCCAAGATCTGCGTGCAGGAGCTGCACTCGTTGCAGGGCTCGCCCGGCTTTTCCTTCGTGCGAACCTGGCAGTTGAGAGCGCGAGCGAGAAGCCGCGCCACCGTAGTCTTCCCTACCCCGCGCACGCCGGTAAAGAGGAAGGCGTGAGCCACCCGGTCGCGCTCGAGCGCGCTGGCCAGCGTGGCAGTCACATGGCGTTGACCGACCACACTCGCGAAAGTGGAGGGCCGCCAGCGGCGGGCTACGACCTCGTACGACATCGGGATAAGCACCCAGGCCCGGTCCGTCCGGGCCCGAGAATGCGTCGAAATATCACCGCCCCCCTACCCCCGCAATTGAGTTTGTATCGGCTACGTGACGAAGCAGGCGACAGCCTTTGAAACCCTCGCCCCGCGCGGCTACCCTCTCCCGTCTCGCTCGGCGCGAAGCACCGGCCGAGTCTCAACGGCGTCAAAACGGAGGGGTGTCCGAGTGGTTTAAGGAGCACGCCTGGAACGCGTGTGTGCCCGTAAGGGTACCGTGGGTTCGAATCCCACCCCCTCCGCCAAAACAGTTTGCGATTGTTTTCAAGTACTTACCGACACGGTATCGCATTCAAATTCGTCGCAGTGTGTCGCATCATTCCGCGTCGCGTGTTCTTGAACGCGACGGCAGAGACGATGAAGTGCCGCGACACGTGACGTTCACGCCCGCGTGTCTCTCGTTGCGATTTTCGCCGAGCGGATTCTCAGCCGAATCGGCAACTTTGTGTACGAGTACTCGACACGTAGATCGGCCGTTGCCGCTTGGGCCGGCCCGAAGCGGATCACGGCGCGGGCTGGACTCCAGTACACTCCATCGTTCGATGCCATACGCGCGCAGCGGGCCGGGCCCTCTCCACGGGAGTCGGTCTGCCATTCGGCGCAGCGATGCCGTTGCGGTTTTATGCGGCTACGTCCTCCAAAGGCGGACAGCGCCCGCAAGACATCGCTCGATTAGCAGCGAGTCGCCGCTTCCGTGCTGCTTGTCGTGCCGACTCGAGCTCGATCGGAATCTCCTGTCCGCGCCCGTAGTACATCTCGTCGGGCGTCTGCCCCTGAAACGCCGCGTGCGGGATCTTCGCGTTGTACTCCTCGACGTAGAACGCCACGTACCGACGGACAGCGCCCACGGACTCCAGGCGATGTAGGAACAGCCACTGATGCTTCAGCGTGTGCCACCAGCTCTCGATCATGGAATTGGAGAAGCGGACATCGACGAGAGCGCGCACTCGCCGCAGAAGCCCCTCCCCTTCGAGTTGGTCGACCTGCTGGTTGTAGTTCTCGACCCCGCCGTCCGTCATCAGCGCAGGCTGGTTGTCGCGGGTTACGGCGCATCGTACGGCCTCTTCGAGCACCGCGACTGTGTTCGTGATTTCGAACTGCACACCCACACGCCAGGCCAGCACCCTCCGACTGAAGTTGTCGATCACGGCATGCAGCCAGACTTTCGTGCCGTCGACGAGCCTCACGCTCGAGGTGTCGATGTGCCAGACCTCGTCGGGCCCCGTCGCCCGAATGCCTTGCTTCGGGCTCTCAGGATGTTGTCGGATTCTGGACCGTCGCCAATCTCGATCCCGGACAAGCCGATACCAGGTCGAGGACGACGCGAAGACCTTACCGAGGCGCTGGGCCAGTACCGCAAGCCGTCCTGTGGGGACATGTCGAAAGCGGTCGTCCGTCACCATCCCCTTGATCGTCGCCACTTCTTCCGCGGTCAGCCGGTTCGGCATTGACCGAAGACAGCTTGCTTGATCCTCTACATCGCAGCCATGCTGCAACCGCTGCCACACGCCGTAGCGGGACGCCGACAAGCCCAGGATTCGCAGCACCGCTTTCTTCGGCAGCACGGCCTGCGCGCGTTCGGCCGCACGTATGAGCACCGCTCGGCTCCTGGGATTTGATACGTGGGCACGCTCGAGATGGAAACCGGACACGCGAAGCAGCGTCATCGACAGCCGTACGACGACAGACAGGGTCTGCACGCGCCGCCGGAGCTTGACGAGCTCGCCATGCAGTTCAACGGCCGACATCTCGACCACGTCGAGACTCACGACGGGCTGTGCCTTCCCACCGAGCCATCCCATAGCGGTCGAGCGCGGGACGCCGAGGTCTGTGGCTACTTTGACGTCGGCGGTCCGTCGAACCAGCTCTCGCAGTCGGTGGTCATAGATCTGCTGAGGGCGTTCCCGTCGAGCCATGGACGGGCATCTTCGTCACCGCTGCTCGTTTCGCAAACGGCTCGGCAACCTGTCGAGTACTCGTACACAAATCGCCCGTTTCTGCTGAGAATACGCTGCGAGGATTCTCCACGCGCGCGGACAAAGAACCGGCGTCCGCCTACTACCAACCCCCACTACTCGGCCCATACCAACATGCCCTATTGAGCCGGTGAGGGGGGGAGACGGTGCATCAGATCCGTAACCGCTGCAGCCAACGAGAGATCATCGGTTAGCGCTGTAAGAAATACGCCCAACTTTTCCACGCCGACACCCTCGGCCTGCCACAATACTTTGCCCGCGTCCCGGTCGAACAAGTACCCTTTAATTTGGCTGTCTGCAGCAATCCCCAGATCAGCTGTTGTCCGCCTCTGAATCCGCTGAACCACCACCAGGAACGGCCATCGCGCGTCAGACGAGCCGAGCGATGCGATCCAATCGGGACGAGGATCAGCTAGTACCTGCGGAGTTATACCGCTGACAACCCCTACTTCGTCATTAACCGTGACTCGGTATCCCTTCTTCTCGAGACTATCGACCACCTTCCCGCGTAACTTAGTGCTTCGAATGTCCGTCTGGACACTTTCCGGTGTTCGATGATCAACAAACGGCAGAAGAGTTACATGGTCGATCGGCGTAGCGATAAAGGACGTGCTTAAGTAGGATGGCGTAGTAGGGGCAGTTACGCACGACGTGATCGCGAAGGCGATGAGCAGCGCTGTACTGCGAATTGGTCGTGCGCAACGTGTTTGTAGTCTACCGTGGACACTCTCCGTCGTCGCGCCACGGGGGCGAGGCGCGACGTACGCATGACCTCGAAGCCCTCGGTGGACACCTGAAAACCGGCCATAGATGGACGGGTCAAAACCGGCCAAAGGCGGGCGGTATCCGAGACGGTCGAGTGTCTACCTTGCCGCGACCTCTTTGTGCAAGTCGGAGTGCACCTTGGTTCGCCAGCTCCGCGGTCCGCACTTGAGGACGTGCGCGTGATGAAGCAGCCGATCGAGCAGTGCCGTGACGGCGGCGGTGTCGCCGAGTAGCTTGCCCCAGTCTTCGACCGGCCTGTTCGAGGTGATCACGGTGGACGCACGCTCGTAGCGTCGCATGATGAGCTCGAGGAGATCCTCGGCAGCCGTGTGCGGGAGCTTCCGCATGCCGAGATCGTCGACGATGAGCAGCGGCACGGTGGCGAGCTCTGAGAGATGACGCTTGCGCGTGCCGTCGAGCGTGGCGTCGGCGATCTGTTCGATCAGCACATGGGCTTCGCGATAGACGACCCGATAGCCCTGCTGGATAGCGGCGCGTCCGATGGCTTGCGCAAGATGGCTCTTGCCGGTGCCGGGCGGGCCGAGTAGCAGCACATCCTCGTGCTGGCCGACGAAGCGTGCGGTGGCGAGCTCGTAGAGCAGCGCACGATTCATCTTCTGGTTGAATTCGAAGTCGAAGCTACTGAGCGAGCGCTCGGGGTCGCGGAAGCCGGCGTACTTAAGCCGCCGGGCAAAGAGTCGGTCTTGCCGGCGCGTGAGCTCGTCGGAGACGAGTGTGGAAACGAGGTCGATGGGAGCGACCTTGTCGGTCTGAGCCTGCCGGAGCCGGGTTTCCAAGACATCGGCCATGCCCGAGAGGCGAAGTTTGCGAAGCGTGTGATCGAGCTCGACGAGATTCATATCGTGTCTCCTGTCCTTTGTTGGATGAGGTCGCGGTAGAGCGAGAGCTGGCGGATGAGCGGATCGACTTGCCGGAGCGTGAGCACGGGCCGGCGCTCGAGGTAGCGGCGTAGAAACCGGTAGCTCGGTGCGCCGAGCTCGAGTGCTGCATGGGCAGCCTCCTCGAGGGGTACCGCTCCGTACTTTCTTGCGAGCTGCAAGACTCCGAGGATGCGGCGCACGCCGAGCGGGCCGTCGTGACGATGGATCGAGTCGCAGAGCGCCCCGATGTGGGGGCCGGCCACGCGAGCACGACGAAGCAGGGCTTCCGTGCTTTTCGGCGTGCGTGCCGAGCGGTCTTCGTCGAGGATCCGATGCCGCCCGCGCTCTTGCCGCAGATGCTCGCGTAGCAGTGCGCCAGTACTCGGATCGAGCAGCCGCACGCGCACCCCGTCCCACTGCACCTCGACACGGCGTCCGATCCATCCGGGTGGCGCTCCGTAGTAGGCGGCATCCACTTCGACGCAGCCGTCCAGATGCACCGTGCGACTCCCGTACTGGTAGTAGCGAAACGGCTCTACAGGCAGCGAGCGGAGATGCGGCTTCTCCTCGGCAAACATCACTGCCACCTGCCGCTTGGTGGTCCCGTGGATCCGGGTGTCGGCCCAGTGGGTCTCCCAGCGGTCGAGATACGTTTGCGCTTCTTCGAGACTCTCGAAGCGGAGCCCGCGTAGTGGGGTGCGCTTGGCGTGACCGACACCGGATTCGACCTTGCCCTTGCGATCGGGATTGCGGACCCGGCACGGCAGCGCGACCGCGCCGTAGTGAGCGAGCACGTCGCGGTAGAGAGGATTGATCGCGGGATCGTAGATGTCAGGGGTGACGACGCCCTCGCGAAGATTGTCGAGCACGACGACACGCACGGCACCTCCGAGCCTTCGAAACGCTCGCTCGTGAAGCTCCGCCCACACCCGCGTGCTCGACTTCATCACGAGTAGCCGCACGGACTTTCGACTGCAGCCGAGCGTGAGCACGAAGAGGCGAGAGCGACGGTACTTGCCGGTGGCGAGGTCCCGAATCATCGGACCTTCGCCGTAGTCGACCTGAGCTTCTTCGCCCGCTGCCGTCTCGATCAAGACGCGGGCCTCTGCGGGCTCGAGCTTACGCAGCCCGGCGACGAATCGTTTAACGCTCGAGTAACGGGCCGTGAAGCCGTGGTCGTCGACCAAGTCTTGCCAGATCGCCACCGCGTTACGACCGCGGGTAAGCGCCTCGGCGATCAGCTCGCGATAGGGCTCACACGCGCTCGCCGCCGGCGCGCGGCCTACTCGCGGTGGCCACGGAGGAGTCCCAGAGTCGGTGGACACCTCTTTGGCCGGTTTTGAATTGCCCCACCGGCCGGGCCCGCGTACCGCGATGCCCGCGGCCTTCAGATACGCGCTCGCCGTCTCGCGGCGAACACCCGTCGTGCTCTCGATCCGGCGTAGCGGCCAGCCGAGCCGCCCGAGCGCCACTACCTGCTGCTTCTTTTCCTCTCCCAAGACGTTGCCCATCCCGGCGGCGGACCACAGTCCTTGCCGCCTCTCAACGTCTCGGAGATCGACTTACCTTTGGCCGCTTTTCAGACGTCCTTCAATGGCCGGTTTTGGGTGTCCACCGAGG
>Ga0247727_10000614_pt1 | contig 87090 bp, 79 predicted proteins | sample WisWelCaveWW1625_FD_202498 | JGI IMG/M metagenome (GOLD analysis project Ga0247727, IMG submission 202498) | Biofilm microbial communities from Wishing Well Cave, Virginia, United States - WW16-25 | ecosystem: Environmental > Aquatic > Deep subsurface > Groundwater > Cave microbial mat | place... | reverse complement strand
CACACCAAATACAGACATGGCTGAATGTTATTAGGCAAATATGGCGTCGCCTGAATGTTCCACACCACTATATACGGCCTCTGCCTAACACCGACCGCCAAATGTGTTTCAAATGCGATTGCCCTACGCCTTCCTCAAGGAAAAGCGCGGCAGGGAAAAGGCGGGAGTATAATTGCAATATGAACAAACGAAAGCAGGAACTACAGAATATATGCAAAGGCTATGACCTCACAGCGTTGTATGTCTTTGGCAGTCGCGCCGCCGAAATGCTTCGCGCGCTGGAAGACGGTTTGTATTCCTTCGAACCATCCGTAAGCGACCTGGATGTCGGCATCTTGACTCAATCCCCTTTTTCCGTTGAGAATAAAGTCAACCTAGCGCTGGATTTGGAGAACCTCTTCCGCGCGCTGCGCGTGGATTTGTTCGTTTTGCAGGAAGTGGACTCTTTTCTCGCGGCGAACATCGTCCGCGGCGAGCGCGTCTATGCGGCGGATTCTTATCTGGCAGACGAATACGAACTCTTCGTGTTAGGTCGCGCAGGGGATTTAGCCGAACTGGAACGTGAGCGCATGGCGATGATCCTACAAGAGGGATAACTCAATGATGCCCGGTAAAATCTCAAAACGCGTGGTGGCAGACCGGCTGGCATGGATAGACCGCATGTTGGCGGAAATCCGCTCACTGCCTTTGGGGTCGCATTCTTTATTTTTAAAAGACTCAAGAAATATTTGGGCGGCGGAATCATGCCTGCGACGATCTCTCGAAGCCCTCTTTGATCTGGGTAGGCATATTGCAGCAAAAGGATTTGGCGAGGCGGTGACAGAATATAAGGAGATTGCGTCAGCATTGAGCCGCCGCGGGATTGTTTCAGCCGAAGAAATGAAATTGATGCAAAAACTGGCAGGCCATCGCAATCGGCTTGTCCACTTTTATCATGATGTGAGCGCAGAGGAATTGTACGAAATCTGTTCGTCACGACTGGGGGATGTAGAGAAGATAGCAAATGCCCTGCGCGTTTGGCTAAAGGATAACCAGAACAATCTGGACGAAACTTTATAACAACTGAATATCATCGTAAGCCTGTATACATTTTTTTTACTTGTGCACCTGTCTACCTGCCCCATGCTCGCCACTCTCACCATTCACCTTCACATCCCCACCTGCGCCTCGCTCAAAGAAAAGCGCGGACGGATCAAAGCGCTCATCTCACGCTTGCATCGCGAATTCAACGTCTCCGTCGCGGAGATGGATTTGCATGACAAATGGCAGGAGGCGGTCATCGTCTGCGCGATGGTAGGGAATGACGCCGCGTTTTTGCAGTCCGCGTTGGGGGAGGTGGGAAAATGGGTGGAAGGTCATTGGACGGATGGGGATGTGTGGGAGAGCAGGATACACGTACACACGTAAACAGGTAGACACGGATACATCTTCCTTGTTTACTTGTTTACTTGTTTACGTGTTTCCTTGTTTCCTTGTTTACTTGTATACTTGCCTACATTTCCCCAAGGAGCATACATGGACTTAAAACTCAAAGACAAACGCGCGCTTGTCACCGGCTCCTCACGCGGACTCGGTTACGCAACGGCGCTTCTTCTCGCGAAGGAAGGATGCAAAGTCGCGATCAATGGGCGCGATGAGGGGAAGATAAAGGATGTGGCGGAGAAAGTACACAAGGAGACAGGTATACAGGTAGTTGGTTTGGTGGGCGATGTCAGTTTGCCTGATGTGCCCGAGAAGTTGATTCAACAAACAGTTGATACATTCGGTGGCTTGGATATTCTTATCACCAACGCGGGCGGACCGACCCCCGGCTCGATTGATTCACTCGATGATGCCGCGTGGCAAAAAGGAATTGACTCGTGTTTGATGGCACACGTCCGCTTGATCAAAGCCGCGTTGCCGCATCTGCGAAAATCGGATTCGGCGAGCGTGTTGACGATCACCTCGTATTCGGTCAAGCAACCGATTCCCAATTTGTTGATCTCGAACAGCGTCCGCGCGGCGACGGCGGGGTTGACCAAGTCTTTGGCGTTGGAACTCGGCAAGGAGGGAATCCGTTTAAACTCCATTCTGCCGGGCTGGACGAAGACCGAACGCGTCGCAGAGTTGCTGAATGATCGGGCAAAGGCGAACAGTTCCACAGTCGAGGAAGAGACGCGTAAACAAATCCAGCAGAGCGCGCTGGGGAGGATCGGTCAACCTGAAGAATTCGCGAACGCGGCAGTGTTCCTGGTCTCGCCTGCCGCGTCTTATATCACGGGCGTCATGTTGAATGTGGATGGCGGCATATACAAGGGAACCCTATAATGGACCTTTCGCGAAAGTCTTTTTGCCACAGAGACCACAGAGAAAATGAGTTTTTCTCAAGGGTCTCAGTGGACTCTGTGGCTAAGCAAAGGGTAATTTATGCAAGAGGTCTAATGAAAAGATTTGTTTTATTGCTCTGTGCCATCAGCCTGCTCATCAGTTGCGCGCCACAAACGCAAAGTTCCACACCAACAGCGTTGGCTTCCACAGCGAGCGAAGCGCAAAAAACATTGATCAACTTTTTTGATTTGCTGAACGCGAAAAAATACGCCGAAGCAGATTTACTATACGGCGGCGATTACGAACAATTGCAGATCTTCAATGCGGATGCCGATCCATCGGATCACGCCGCGCTGTGGGCTTGGTCCTGCGAAAATAGCGGACTGCAATGCCTGAAAGTTCGCGCCGCTGTGTTGAAACTTCAACAAGGCAATACGCAACTCTTTCAGGTAGAATTCAGCAACACAGACGGCAGTCTCTTTGTGCTGGGTCCGTGTTGCGGGGCAGACGAAACCGAAATGCCGCCGGTTTCTCAATTCGATTATCACCTTGCGCGAACCAGTGATGGAACTTTTCGCGTCATGGACTTACCTCCCTACACTCCATAAAATGAATAATAATTCGAACAAGTTAATCATCGCCGCTTTTTTCATCCTGAATATCTTCTCAGTGATCCTGCTCTTGATTGCCGGCGCATCCAAAACTCCGCTCCCCGCGTGGGGCGGCTATGTGGATGTGAGCCTTGCGGTCTTGATCGTGATCGCTGGCATTACGATTTTTGGAAGAGGCAAAAGCAAGCCGAATTTTGAAACCAGCCATCGAGCCGCGCTGTACATTCTGCCCATGATCCTTTTGGGCATGTGGGTTTTTCGCAACGCGCTCGATTTCAACATCCTTCTCCCCGGGCTGGCATGGCGCGCGTTTTTCTTCCTGCACATTTTGCCGTACGGCTTGAATCTTTGGAAACCGGAATCAACAAATGAATAAACTTTCCTTTTTGGCGCGCACGTCCTTGTTGATCGCGTTCTTTTTTTTCATAGATAAAATTCTCGCGTTCGTGCGCGTGGGGATCATCTCGCGCATCTATACCGATGAAGTCGGCTTGCTCGATGTATTCAACTCCGCCAATAATTTGCCAGACGTGTTGTTCGCGCTCATTTCAGGCGGCGCGCTGGCGATGGCATTCATTCCATTAATGAGTGAATATCTCACCACAAAAAGCCGCGAAGCCGCATGGGAGCTGTTCTCGCGCGTTGCCAACCTTGCGTTCATTGTCACCAGCGTTGGCGCGATTCTTGTTTTTATCTTCGCGCAACAACTCGTGGATAATGTCATCGTCCCAGGTTTCACCGCCGAGCAAAAAATATTGGTTGCCGAACTGATGCGGCTCAATCTCGTCAGCACGATCATCTTTTCGATCAGCGGCCTTGTGATGGCAAGCCTGCAAGCCAACCAGCATTTTCTTTTTCCAGCCATGGCGCCCATCCTGTATAACGTGGGTCAAATTTTTGGCGCGCTCATTTTTGTGCCGCGCTTTGGCATTCACGGGCTCGTGTATGGCGTCATCCTCGGCGCGGCTTTGCATCTGTTGATTCAAATCCCCGCGTTGTTCAAATTCGGTTTCAAATGGACTCCCGCATTGGACTTGCGAAATACCGGCTTGCTTGAAGCCCTCAAATTGCTCGGTCCGCGTTTGCTGACGATGGGCGGCATTCAAATGATCGTGATCGCGCGCGACACGCTCGCATCCCTGCTTGGGCAGGACGGCGCGGTCACTTCGCTGGCTTTCGGCTGGATGATCATGCAAGTGCCTGAGACCCTGCTTGGGACGGCGATCGCCACAGCCATGCTCCCGACTCTCGCCGAGCTCGCCTCTCGCGGCGATTGGAGCGGATTCCGTCTAACAATCGAGCGCGCCCTCCGGGTTTTGATCGCACTCACCATCCCAGTCGCGGCGGTGATGGCGGCAGGGATCAACCCTCTCGTGCGCGCGGTCTTCGGCTTCGACGAAGCCACGTCCACACTCATCACGTGGACGACGCGCGCCTACCTCCTCACGCTGACAGGTTTCGCAATTCAAGAGATCGCCGCGCGTTCATTCTATGCTCGCAAGGAGCCGATGTTCCCGTTGTACGCAGTCATTTTGCGACTCGCATTGTTCATTGGGATCGGCTATCTTGGAATCACATTCTTCAGACCCATCGGCGCGCCGGTCATTGCCTTTGCGGAGATCGCGCTGCTGATCGAGTCCATTATTCTGTTTGGCTGGCTGAGCAAACGGATGCATGAACCCATCCTCGTGTGGAGCGCGGTCGGCAAAGGCGTAGTCGCCGCGCTGATCGGAGGCGTGGCAACTTACGGCTTGGCAAGATACGTTCCCGGGTCCGCTGTGATGACCGCGTTGCTGGGCATGGTCATCGGCGGACTCATCTGCATCCCCATCATCTGGTCTGAGATTAAGCTGTTGTTAAAACTGTAAAAACAAGGCTGATATAATATTTTCCATGTCTGATAATCTTGGAAGCACACAACCAAATATGAAAGTACAAAAGGCGGGACGAGGCAGGATATTTTTGCTCAACGCGCTCGGCTTGATCATCATTCTTCTGCTTGCTGTATTGGGAGGGTATCGCTCCGGCATTTCAATCCGCCAGCAGAATCAATCATCTGAGATGATGCAACAATTGGGCGAGCAGTTTCAGTTCGCCCTCGTTGATATCGCGTTCGGGCGATACGAAAATGCGAAACAACGCCTCGAATGGATTCTCCAAAACGATCCCACCTTCCCCGGCGTGCAGGAAGAATTGACCAAGGTGCTGGTGTTGATGAACGTGCCAACACCCACACCGACTGCATCGCTCACGCCCACGCCCGATTTCACCGGAGCAGAACAAGCCTACGCGCGCGCGCAACAACTCATCGCCGCGCAGGACTGGCCCGGCGCCATCGGCGCGCTCGATGAAATGCGAAAACTAGACCCGAACTATCAAACCTCCCTCGTGGATGGAATGTATTATTTCGCGTTGCGTAATTATGGATACAACCTGATCAATCAGGGCAATCTCGAGGGTGGCATTTACCAGATCACACTTGCCGAACGGTTTGGTCCGCTCGACCGCGACTCAAACGGCTTGCGCGAAGGCGCGCGTGTTTATCTCATTGGCGCGTCGTTCTGGGAATTGGACTGGGCGCAGGCAATCTTCTATTTCGAGCAGGTCTATCGCGGCTGGGCAGGCTTATGGGACGGCACGATGACTGCCTCCGCGAGATATCAGATCGCTTCCATGCGCTACGGCGATGAGCTCTTTGCGCAGGAAAACTATTGCGGTGATGGCGGCGCTCTCACCCAATACCAGAACGCGCAAGCCATTGGCGTATTGGATAAAACCGCCCAGGACAATTACGATGAGGTAATATTGGTCTGCTTCCCTGCGACAGCCACAGCGGGACCAACCGAGACGCCAACGCTTGGCGGTCCTCCAACAGATACACCCTTGCCGTCTGAAACTCCAACAGAAACGCCAACACCCACTCCATGATGCCTCCGCCAACCTGGGCAATTGCGCTTGTATACTGGTTACACTTCCTTGCCACAATCACCTGGGTGGGCAGTCTCGCGGCGCTTTCCATTCTCATTCTGCCTGCGATGAAACGCGCGCTCAACCCCGATGCTCAATTGGTATTCATCGAAGCCATACAAAAAAGGTTGGAACCCATCGCGTGGTTCAGTATCAGCCTGTTGATCCTCACAGGTTTATTCCAGATGAGCGTCAACCCGCATTACGACGGTTTTCTCTCGACAAGTACGCAATGGTCGCTGGCGATTCTCGCAAAACACATTCTAGGCATGATGATGGTTGTAGTCAGCGCGATCCAAACGTGGGAAGTGTTTCCTGCCATCCGCCGCGCAATCCTCCTGTCGAAGAAAACAAAAAACAGCGACGAGCTGGATGCACTGCAACGCCGCGAGATGTTGCTTCTACGAATTAATTTCGGATTATCAATCCTGATTCTCGGAGCGACAGCGATTGCACGCGCATCATAAACCCCGCTTTGTGACGGTCTGAGACCGTCACTGAACCTAATAAAAACAGCCCCCCCCCGCAAAGCGTCAGGGACGGGCTGTTTCTGTTTAGAGATTTAATCCAGGCTGACGAGTCTACGGCGCTGTCACAACGAAATCATACCGCTGGACCGCCACATACCCGCCCTGGTAGCGCACACCCACAGTGACCGAGACAGGTGAATACCCGGGGGAGTTCGGAAAATCGCTGGTGGACTCTTTGGCGGTAAACGTCACTTCCAATGTGGCGGTGGTACCTCGCCCAACATGATCGCCCATTGCGCCGACCACACCCCTTCCGGGGAACTGCATGGCAGGTAAGGCTTGGGCAAAGAGAAACCGCTGGTCGCTTTGCACCTGCACAACAACGGTGTATGTGTCTCCCACATTCATTGTCTCGGGCAACCCGCTCACAAGCGTGAACGTTGTCACCGGAGTCGGCGCCGCGGCTGAGACGACCCCAGTCATCAACGCCAATAACCCAATCAACCCGACCACTGAAACGATTCTCTTCAACATAATCAATCTCCTAAAGTATTTTGGCAAATCAAAAGTAAGTTTCTTTGTTCAATTTAGTTTAATGCAAAACACGCCTGATGTGGCTAACAAGATTGCAGGGAAATCAGATTAAAAGGTTACACCTGAATCAATTGTGGCGCACGCACACCGGTGAGATCATAAGCCATTGCGCCGGTAATTTTGACGGGCACGATCTCGCCGATTTTTGCATCCCCTTCGATGAAGACCAAGCCATCAATCTCGGGAGCGTCACGATAGGATCGCCCGATGGCGATGTCTTTATCACGTCCCTCGACCAGCACATCCAAAGCCTTACCGACATATGATTGGTTGACCTGCATCGAGATGCTTTGTTGCAATTCCATCAATTGCTCGAAGCGCGACTGCTTCACTTCGGCAGGGACGGGATCACCGAGAGGCTCGCTCGTAGTCCCCGGCTCGAATGAGAATTGGAACGTGCCGACGCGGTCGAATCGTATCTCCTTCACAAAATCAACCAGTGCCTGATATTCTTCCTCGGTTTCGCCCGGATAGCCAACAATGAATGTCGTGCGAATAGCAAGGTTCGATATTTTTGACCGCATCTTTCCAAGCGTGCGATGCACCCAGTCAATATTCGATGGGCGCTTCATACGATACAAAGTTTTTGGATGCGCGTGTTGAAGGGGCATATCGAGATAAGGCAAAACCTGATTGCTCGATGCCATCACGTCAATCAACCGATCCGTCACATAGCCCGGGTACGCGTACATGACGCGGATCCAGTCCAATCCACCCTCACCCCTAAACCCTCCCGCCATGGGAGAGGGGGACTCTGCCACTTCTTTTACGAGACGCTCCAGCAGAATCGCCAAGCCATCTTTCATCCCCAAATCGTGGCCGTAATCCGTTGTGTCCTGCGCGATCAATATCAACTCGCGTACGCCCGCGTCGCGCAAACGGCGCGCTTCGTCAACGATCAGGTCAATCGGACGCGAGACAGCCGTCCCTTTGATGAGCGGGATGGCGCAAAACGCGCACGGGCGGCGGCATCCATCTGCAATTTTCACATACGCGCTCGCACCGGCAACCGACACGCGCATGGCATTGTTTTCGTCCGTGCCAACAGTTTTTGCTTCGGGCAAATGATACAGCGGCTCGGGGTGTGGTCCTTTGCGAAGTTCGCGCACCACCTGGACAATGTCCATCCAGCGACGTGTGCCAAGCACGCCGTCAATGCCGGGGACTTTCTCGGCAACCTCAGAACCATATCGTTGTGTGAGGCAACCCGCCGCAATCAAGAGTTGATTATCCCGCTTGCCATCCGCGAGTTCGCGCAACACATTGATAGACTCCTGCTTTGCGGGCCCGATAAACCCGCAGGTGTTCACGATCAACACATTCGCACGCGCAGGGTCATCCACCCAATGGTAACCATCACGGAGGAGAAGTTGCGCCATCGAATCAGAGTCGACTGTATTCTTGGCGCAACCGAGTGAAACGAGATGAAAAGTATTTTTAGACACGAATAAATTTTCCTGAATCGTTGAGCGAGATGGTATCTCGCTTTACGGTGTTAATGTCGTTCCCGGAGTATTTGATGGCACCGGTGTTTGCGTCGCGGGCGCAGTGACGGTTGGCGTGAGTGTGATCGTCGGGCTTTGCGTAGGCAGAGCCGTCGGTGTGACGATTTCATCTTCACGATAGATATTGCTCACCACCTGGCCAATCGTGCCCATGAGGCCCAGATCACGTCCATTATAGACGATACGGATCGCGGCGCCGCTTCCGACCAACACTTCAACCTGTTCCTCCGCCTCAAACAGATACGCGTTCCCAGGCACGACCCTACCATTGAAGACCTCATCCCCATCCACGATCACGCGCATATACGTCCGTTCCACCGCGATCAAATTGACTTGCACACTTACGTTCAAATTCTGCGTGGGGATGACAATCGTCACGGTTGGTTCCAGCAACGATTCAACAGGCGATAACGTTGCAGTCGGTGTAAACAGGGATGGGTCGGATGTCGCGAGCAACACATCGGATATGGATGGCGCGGTCGGTTGAATCTCCTGCTCGTTTTGAATGGTCATCACACGGCTCACTCCCCAGATGGAGAACCCAACCAGCAGGACGACAATCCCAATGCCGAAAATCATATCCCCCGCGATGAAACTTCGGAGTGGAGGAATATTGGAAACGATGGGTTGACCCGGCTTGCGCGCAGGCTTTTGCGGATTCTTCTCGCGATGCCGCGCTTGTAGCGCATCGGCAAAGCGGAGGAGGATCGTATCCACACCGAGATCAAGAAAGGTCGCGTAGTTCGATAACATGCCGCGTGTCTGAACGGTGGAAGGCAGGGAGTCCATCGCGCCTTCTTCGAGAGCGTGTAAATAGTGCGCTTTGAGGTGTATGTTGCGTTCAACTTCCTCAAGATGCAGGCTGAGCAGTTCGCGCCGCTGGCGAAGTTCCACGCCGATCTCTTTGAAGATTTCCGAACTTTGGAGTGCAGGAGCAAGCTCCTGCGTTTCTTCCTCAACAGTTTGAGTCTCGGACAGCAAGCTGTCCAACTCCAAAGTTTTACGCTTCGGGGTTAACCTGTTCAGCCATGATTGCCAGAGATTCTCACTTACATCCTGTTGCGATGTTTCTTTGGGTTGTGTTTCAACAGTTTGTTCAAGGGCAGGTTCTGATCTAATTTCGTTGACAGTCTCTTCAACCGCTTGGGGTTGTGATTCAAGGACAGGCTCTGGCTCTGGTTCAACTTTTTTGCGTCCGCGTCGTTTCGGGATTGAATCGGAATCAGGTTCGGGCTGAGAGTCCGCTTTTTTGCGGCGAGCAGGCTTGGGCTTGGTCAGAGGCGTCGCATCTTCAGTTGACAAAGTCTCCAGCGTTTGAGTCTCTGGTGAAGGAGTCAAATCCATCGGCGTGATCATTTTATCCGAAGGCTTGTTCTGTTCGCGCATATCTTCGAGCATTTGCTCAAAGTTCAAGCCTAGATATTCAGCATAGTTGCGCAAATAGCCGCGCCCCTGCACAGGCGATGGCATCGCGGAAAGATCGTCTGACTCCAACGCGCGCAGGAACGGCACGCGGATGCGCGTGGCTTCGAACACTTTTTCGAGCGTGAGTTGTTTGGCTTCGCGAGCCTGTTTGAGTTTCTGACCGATAGTTTGCATTGAAATAAATTTCGTAAGAGGCGAATTTGCCACAGAGACCACAGAGAAAAAAGGTTTTTCTCAGAAGTCTCTCCCGCAAGAACATCGGGACGATGTGAGAACTCTGTGGCTACAATTTGATTTGTTCATTTCAGAAGATGAAATAAAACATCACCAGCGCCCCAGTGAAAGGGAATGTGCTGGTGATGTCATGGATGAAGACGCTACCCTTACGATGCAGTTGGTTCTGCCGCTTCAACTGACACATCAGCGGGGGCTTCAGTTTCCGCGGCTTCTTCTTCGTGCGCTTCTCCATCACGATGAACGATGATCTTGATTTCAGGGATCAGGTCCATCGTGAGACGAACGCGCGCCTTGAACTCGCCCAGGTTGCGGATGGGTTGCATTTCAATCTGTTGTTTCTTTACTTCGTAACGGGTTTTCTCTTGAATGGCAGTTGCCACATCCTGCGTGGTGATCGAGCCATAGAGTTTGCCCGTCTCCCCAGCTTTGGCGGCAAAGGTGAGCATCACCCCATTGATGTGCGCCGCCAGGTCTTTGAGTTCGCTGTTGAGTTCCGTGCGGTGGATCTCAGCCGTCGAGCGGATTTTATCCGACTGCTTGAGCGCGCCAGCGGTGGCAAGCACAGCCAGCCTCTGTGGGATGAGGAAGTTGCGGCCAAACCCATCGGCGACCTTTTTGATATCTCCCGCCCTGCCCAATTTGTAAACGTCCTTAATCAGCATTACTTTCATTGTTCAAGCCCTTTCTTGCATCTGATTTTTTTTCTCGAGCGAAGGGTACTACGCTCGGCGGGGTATTTTACCATAGGTTCTGTAAATCCATGTCCCGCGGACGTTATCCCACAAGGGGACGATGTGGTTGGCAACGGCGCGGCTCTCCTCTCCTTTGTGAGCCCCAAAGGGGTGCTTCGCGAAGGGGCTGGGGGTGAGGTTCTTTGCCCCCATTTTCCCGCCATTCCTGCCGCGGACTCATTACAAATATCGTACAGCGTTCATTAATTCTTCAGCAGTGACATTTTCCAAAAGTTTAATTACCCGTCTTTGAAGCACTCCTTGCGAAAGTTCTTTTGAAACTACAACCCCATAATGCTCTTTGCCATCTTCAAAATATTGAATGGAAAGCGGAATGTAATGTTTGATATTAAACGTTACTACCGCCCTGTGTTCACCAACGGCGTATGCCATGATCTTGTCGTCGGGCGTGGCGATCAAGTCAACTTCATTGACGTGAATAACATCAAAACCCTGCTCGCGCAGGATCTTTGCAAGGTAAGCCCAAATATGTTCATCGAGAAGCAGTTTGGGAGTGTTCTTTTTGCCTCGTTACTCATCCGCCTGTGATTTCCCGATATTTTTTCTCACCCAACGCTTTTCGTAACATTCGGCGCCCAGCCTCCTCTGTATTTTCTTCACGTTCTTTATCAATTTCAGCCTGATGCACAAAGTAATATCTGATGGCTTCATACACCTGTGACAAGGTAATGTGGGGAATGATTTCTTCAACAATCTTTTCGGGAGTTTCCCCAATCAGTAAATAACCGATCAAAATGTGAACTGAAATACGAGTGCCGCGAATCACTGCGCTTGGACCTCCCGCGAATTTGACTACTTCAATGTTGGGAAAAGACCAATCCAAACTTGAAGTAGACTCTTCGACTGTATAACTCGCACGCTGTTCTTCAACTTTTTTATCGTCAAATTCTGGTAGTGGAACATCGAAATCTGGCGCAATCTTTACTTTACTTTTGTCAATTCCAGGTCGGAGCGTTTTCCATTCAGCATTTACCAGATTAACAGCATACTTAATGCAGGCTTTTACATCCGCTTTTTTCAATGACGGATAATGATCTTTCGTAATCTGCTCAATGGTGACACCCTCTGCCAATAGTTCAAGCAAAGAGTAAACAGGAATGCGCGTCCCTTTAACGACAGGTTTCCCCAACATGACTTTGGAATTGATTTCAATGCGTGCAGGCAATTTGACCATAGTGATTTTTCCTGCCCAAATTATACCCCCCAAAAAAACCTGCCGCAGGTGTCTCCACAAGAGACTGATCAAGCGTGACCCACACCCATATCATTCCCTTGTGGGACGCGGACGTTATGTCTGGCAACGGCGCAGGTGAGACACACTTCGATACGCTCAGTGCACCGCCTTTCGGCAGGTTTGCCGCACACTCACCCCACATGCCGCGGAGCGTTCCACAAATCTCGCCGAGGGTGATGTCGTTTTCGGATCAGAAGTTCTGGCACGTATGAAGGCTTACCTTTCAGTCAAGATCCATGACCAGACGCAAACCACCTTCAACTTGTTCAAGCAGATAAACTGGCAGGTTGCTAATTTTCTCTGTCAGGAAATTTTTATCCACTGTAAGCACCTGGGAAATGTTTGCAACAGAGTCTTTTGATAAGCCCGTTGCTTTTTGCGGTAACAGCACATTGCCAGGCGCTTCTGCCAATTTGAGATTGGATGTAATGACAACAACAATCGCAGTTGCAATGCGACTGCGATTGAAATCATCGGATTGAATTACCAAAACAGGGCGGCGATAGCCAGGTTCAGAGCCTGTGGGTTCGGGCAAGTCTGCCCACCAAATTTCCCCGCGTTGAATTACCACTGTTCACCCTCTAATGATACGACCTGCATTTTGACCAATTCAGGTTCCAGAGTCGAAGGTTCGTCAGCGTAAACTTGATCCAGCGTCTCTGTGATGTTTTCCTTTTGATGTTCTGCGACATAAGCATTCAGCGCGGCAGTATATAGCTCGCTCAGTGAAACGCCCATTTTCCTGGCAAGGTTTTCCGCCGCATGAAAAACAGGATTGGGAATGGAAATGTCAGATTTCATAGTTCACCTTTTGAGATTATTCAACACGAACTTCTAGCTCTAATTTTACACCCAAACTAAAACCCCTCCGCCACATACTCACCCCACACACCGCGGAGCGTGTTGCAGATCTCGCCGAGGGTGATGTCGTTTTCGACGCATTCGATGAAGAGGGGCATGAGGTTCTCCAAATAAAAAGGTGACAGTCGCTTTCGAAAGGGACTGTCACCCGATTGCAAAGCTACAGAGTGTAGGGAAGATGAATGCCTTCCCAATCAGGATTGAAATCTTTTGTATTTCGAGTGACCAATACAGCATCATTCACGCGCGCAGTCGCCCAGATAATCGCATCGGGCAGGCGAAGGCGATGTTCGCGGCGTAATTGCACGGCGGTCTCTGCTACTACCAAATCAAGCGGAATGATCTCAAAATGAGTTTCCATGAAATCGCGCAATTCGGTATCGTCACCTTCTGCGCCAATCAATACTTCCATCCATGTGACGCGGCTGATGAGAACACGCTCGTAACGACTATATTCATCGTCAGCTTTGGCGATTCCGTTGAGCGCATCAATCACAATGTTCGTGTCGAAGACCGCGATCATTAAATGCCCCACTCGGCGCGCAGGTTTTGTTGATACTCGATCGCGTCAATTTTGCGATTCTTCCACGAACCGAAGGCGTTATGTTTTTTTAGGGAACGTTGCTTTATAGGTTGTGAAGCATTGGCGCGCTGTTGCAGGAAAACGATGAAATCCAATACCTCATTCTGTTTTTCAGCAGGCAGGGCGCTCAATTGTTTTTCGATTTGTTCTAAAAGGGTCATGGCAACCTCCAAGTCTTTCCTAATTATAATTCTAAAACCCTTGCGCCACGTACTCACCCCACACACCGCGGAGCGTGTTGCAGATCTCTCCCAGTGTGATGTCGTTTTCGACGCATTCGATGAAGATGGGCATGAGGTTTTCTGTCGAGGAAGCAGAAGCCTTTAGTTTTGCGAGCAGGTCGCGGGTAGTCTGATCGTGACGCCCTGCTCGGAGTGTAGCAAGCCTTTGGCGTTGATTCGCTTCGATGGCAGGGTCAACGCTCAGGCGTTCGAGCGTCATTTCTTCCTGCACCTGAAATTGATTGACGCCCACCACGATCTGCTCTTTTCGCTCGATCTCCTGTTGCGCGGCGTAGGCGGCGTTTTGGATTTCGTTCTGCATGTAGCCGCGTTCAATGGACTGCAACGCGCCGCCCATCTCGTCGATCTTGGCGATGTAGTCGAGGGCGCCTTTTTCAATCTCGTCTGTGAGATGTTCGATGAGATACGAACCCGCCAGCGGATCAACCGAATCAGCGACGCCCGACTCGTAGGCGATGATCTGCTGAGTCCGCAACGCGACGCGCACAGCCTTCTCGGTTGGAAGCCACAGGGCTTCGTCCATGCTGTTGGTGTGCAGACTCTGTGTTCCGCCGAGCACCGCGGAGAGAGCTTGCAACGTGACGCGCACGACATTGTTCTCGGGCTGTTGCGCGGTGAGCGTGGAGCCGGCAGTCTGTGTGTGGAAACGCAATTGCCAACTGGCGGGCTTACCCGCTTTGAAACGTTCGCGCATGATCTTCGCCCACATGCGGCGCGCGGCGCGGAACTTGGCGACTTCTTCGAGCAGGTTGTTGTGCGCGTTGAAGAAGAACGAGAGTTGCCCCGCGAAGTCATCTATGTGAAGACCAGCCGCGAGGGCGGCTTCCACATACGCGATTCCATTCGCCAGAGTAAAAGCGACTTCCTGCACAGCGGTTGAACCTGCTTCACGGATGTGATAACCAGAAACCGAAATCGTATTCCAATACGGAACTTCCTGCGCACAAAATGAAAATATATCCGTGATCAATCTCATCGAAGGCGCGGGCGGGAAAATATATGTGCCGCGGGCAATATATTCTTTCAGGATGTCATTTTGGATCGTACCGCGCAGTTTGCGCATGTCCGCGCCCTGCTTCTTCGCCACTGCGATGTACATCGCAAGCAAAATGCCTGCGGGTGCGTTCATGGTCATCGAAGTCGAAACAGTTTCCAATGGAATATCTTTGAATAATATTTCCATATCATGCACCGATGAAATTGAAACGCCTACTTTCCCCACTTCACCATGCGCGATCGGGTCGTCCGCGTCGTAGCCGATTTGAGTCGGCAAATCAAACGCCACGCTCAATCCCGTTTGGCCTTGCTGTAACAAATAGCGATATCTTTTATTAGACTCCTCCGCAGTGGAGAACCCCGCGTACTGACGCATGGTCCAGAAGCGCGAACGGTACATCGTCGGCTGGACTCCGCGCGTATACGGATACTCGCCAGGAAAGCCTAACTTATCAAGATACTGCTGGTGGTCGAGTAGCCCCGCATGCTCGTCGCGGGGCGTATCGAGACCACCGACGTCCACAGGCAACGCCACACGCGGGACCTCGATGCCTGCTGAGGTCTCGAAGCGCTCTTTCCTCTCTTTGAATTTATCCAAAGACTTCTTGAGTGTGGATTCTTTCCATTTGTTGTATTGTTCGTTGATAGTCATATTTTCACCACGAAGTGTCACAAAGGGTCACGAAGGTAAAGGTTTAAAAACCTTTATGTACCCTTCGTCTCCTTTGTGGTTAATAGACTTTCTCCAAGTATAAAGCCAACCCAAAATTAGATGTAGTACACTTAACCCATGGAAATTTGCTACCTTATCGCTTTTCCCGACTCAGACGACGGTCAGGCCCCCCCTGCCGAGCAATTCAAAGGCTTGATAAAAGACGCGCCCTATTTTCAACCCGTTGATATTGACCTTGTCACCCTCGGCGACGAGACTATCCTCATCGAAGGCTACGCCGTTGCTGTGATGTGCCATCGCTACGATGACCGCGTCCAAATGGTGGAATGCCGCTTCGATCTGCCTGATCCATTCGCGGCTTCTGTGCTTCCTGTGCGAACAAAAATCCAGAGCGCGTTGCAGACCCGCTTCATCCCCGAATCATATCGCAGGAGCGGTTTGTACGAAGAATATTCCATTCTTCTTGTGAAAGACGCGAAACCCACACCCGATAAATGGATCGAAAAGAACGACCTCAAGCTTGCCAACTTCATCCGCTCGCAACGCGACGTGTTCGACAAAGAGGAGATGAACGAGATCCTTGGCTCGCGCACGCGCTACTCCGCCGAGGAACTCACCCTTATAGATTGGGAAGGCGCGGTCATCATTGCTCCCAAAGCAGATTACCGCTCTGATATTGCGCTTCTAAAAATCGGTAACTATCAACTGCTCCGATATCGAATGCTCGATCAGACCATCGAAGAAATGCTCGATAAAATCAACGAAGCTTTTTTTCAAAACAAGCGACGTCCGCGCGCCACAAGAGGCATGGTGCGTCAGATCGCGGAACACAGGCTCGAGGTCATGCTCGGATTCGAACGCGCCGAGCAAAACATGCTCCTCATCGGTGATTGGTATACGGCAAAATTATATGAAGCCATTCAAAATGAATTTTATTTGAAAGACTGGAAGGAAAGCGTAAAAAGCAAACTCGATAATCTTGAAAATATTGTCCAAACCATCAAGGATAATTTCCTGCTCTCGTATGAAAACCTCATGGATCGCCTGCAATTGCTCGGCTGGGTCATTTTGCTCGTCGGTTATATTTATCTCTACTTGCTGGACGCTGGCTGGATTCAATTCCCCTGATATGACCTCCCCTCGCAACCCAAGAATCCTCCTCTCGATCACAGCGCTTCTTTTCTCGACCTTAGCCTGCCGCGCCGCCACGAGGCTGATCATCCCCGATACACCCACGCCCCCACCCACACCCACTGCGACATTCACTCCCACCCTGACACCCTCCCCATCACCCACACCGACAGCGCTCGTCTATGAAGCCAGTTGTCCGCAAGTGGTGGATGAGATCATCGAGGATGCCGTTTACAGCAGAGGATATTCAAGTAATGAAGAGGCAGGTTCCAACGATGAGATTACACATCTTGTCCACTATACCGTGGTGGAGGATGAACTAAAAACCCCGTTGTTTGATTCAGTGAAAGACGACCTCGAAGATGAACAGGAGGATCGCGCCGCACACGAAGGCATATGGGATTTATTTGCGAGCCTCATCCCCGCCGATCAGCGCGAATTCGTCAACGGCTTCTCCATCTTCACCGACGGTCCTGAAAATTATCTCGCGGCAGTCAACCAATCAGACAGGGACCCTTTCAAATGGGAACTGAACGTGGATATTGCCGATTCAATCGAAAAGACCAACCTGACGTACACCCTGCTCCACGAACATGGCCACCTGCTGTCTCTCAACTCCGATCAAGTGGAAGTCAGCCTGGCTGTGCACAGAAAGCCCTATGATGAGGAGTTGTATCAGAGCGAAGCATCAGCCTGTCCGCAATACTTCACCGGCGAGGGATGCAGTAACCCGGAATCATACATCAACGAATTCTTCAACCGCTTCTGGCCCCACCTGTATGCCGAGTGGCAGGTGATTGACGAGGAGGAAGATGAAGATACCCGCCACGATCTGCTCGATGATTTCTACGACACCTACGAAGACCAGTTCCTCACCGATTACGCCCCCACCAGCCCCGCCGAGGACATCGCCGAATCCTTCGCGTTCTTTATCCTTTCGCCGAAACCCGAATTGACCTCCATTGCCGACGAAAAGATTCTATTCTTTTACCAATACCCCGAACTTGTGCAACTGCGCGCGGAAATTTTGAACAGTGTCTGCTCGGAGTTCCAGCAATGAGCGCCATACAACAAAGTTAAACCCACCTTAAGGGGAAACAACCGGCAATCAAAAAGCAGTATAATCTTTTCTGGAGACATCATATTTTGGAATCAACCCAATTTGAAACTCAAAATCCACCCGTAACCAATCCCGAGCCGGAAGCCGGCTGGAAACGGATCGCGCTGGATATCCTGGAAACACTCGTCCTTGCAGTCGTTTTATATTTCGGCATCAACGCAGTATCCGCCCGCGTCCGCGTGGATGGCTTCAGCATGAATCCCTCCCTGGAAAATGGCGAATATATCCTCGTCAACAAACTGGCATACAAAATTGGTGAACCCGTCCGCGGCGACATCGTTGTATTCAGCTTCCCCCTCGACCCAAACCAGGACCTGATCAAACGCGTCATTGGTCTGCCGGGCGAATCAGTATCCATTCAGGATGGCAAGGTATCCATCAACGGCATCCTCCTGGAAGAGTCCTACATCGCCGCCCCTCCCATTTACAATGGCGCCTGGGTCGTTGCCGAAGGTGAATTATTCGTGCTAGGCGATAATCGCAACGAATCAAAAGACTCACACGAATGGGGCTTGTTACCAATGGAAAACATCATCGGTAAAGCCGTGGTCATCTACTGGCCCCCTCCAAAATGGGAAATTATCAATCACGTGGAGCAAGCCTCCGCCGCGCAGTAACCGGGAACTTCAACATGAATGAACCTTCTGTCAATCGTTTACCCAATCCCGATCAAACCCCCTGCCATGAATGTTCCGCGGGCGTCATGCACATGCGGCACATCACCTACTTCACCTGGCTCGGAGAGGAACTCATCACCGTTCCCAATTTCCCCGCCTGGATTTGCGACATGTGCGGCAAACGCGAATACGATGAACGCGCCATCTCGTGGCTGACAATGCTCCTCAGCCCGGACGCGGGAAGACCGACCCGCCGCATCAAACGGACCCCGAGGCTGGATCCGGTTAAAAGGAATCACCCTCACCCTCCACTTGATTAATCGCCACCGGCTAATAGGTAATCGTCATGGAAACTTCACCCCGCACATATCGTTTTCTCCCCGCAGACCTGTACACATCCGGTTATCGCATCGTGGGAAAGGTAATGACCGGATCCAACGGCTTGATGGGCATTTTGAACGATGTTACGAAATCACACCTGGAGATTCACGATGCCCGTCTCGCGCGAATTCACATGCCCACAAAACTGGTGGATCATTTTGAGATGGTCCGCCTCGTAAAGTCGCATATATTTGCGCTGTGCGCGGCGCGGCGCGAAGACCTTGGTCCTACCGGCATTGTGCGTGGAGGCTATTCAAATGTTTCCGCCGTTCCCGCTCGCTTAACGACCAACGTCTATGAAATCGAGGGAAAACTCGAAGTCGCGGGTCGTTTTGATTTTGTTACACTGATCTCGGACACAACTCGAAATTTCATTCCTGTCTTTGAAGTCGTTCTCACTGCGATCCTGATCCCCAACCTGAAAGCCGAAAGCGCGGGCGTCCTCCTCAACCGCGAAAAAATTGACATGCTCTCCCTCCTCAACCAGCGCGCAAAAGAGGAAAAATAGGAAAAATGCTTGACCATTGCACAGCAGGATGATAAAATCCGCCCGCTTTGGTATGGGCGGCTTCGTGCCGCCGCATACCATGCCGCTGACATGAGTCAGCGGCGCAACCGGCCCCCATCGTCTAGTGGACTAGGACGCAGCCCTTTCAAGGCTACGACCGGGGTTCGAATCCCCGTGGGGGCACTTTCAAAGACATGCTTTCGAGCATGTTTTTTCGTTTACAACCCGCGCCCCCATGGAGGGGATGATATTCGAATCCCCGTGGGGGTACAAAGGTAAAGACGTGCTTCCAAGCATGTTTTTTATTTAATAGCGCCGTCCCGAAGGCGTCGCCGTGGTGCCCGTGCGATATTTGAACAGACCCACAATGTTTTTCAAGGAAACCCTTCGGGACGTTCTGCGTAAGGTTAGTTAATAAAAAGAGACTATTTTACAAATAGTCTCCAATCTCCAATCCCTATTTTTTATGCATTCAAATGATATGTGTGATACGAATTCTGGCAGGGGTTACCCCAGGCAATGTGCATCTCACGCGCTGTCAGGTCAATCACAAATGCGGTGATCGTGCTTTCGCGATCCATGGGGTCAATGCCTTCGATATTATGGTTACAAATCGAGTTCGGCAAATTCACGTGATCTTTTTGAATCGCCTGCAGTGTTTTGATCGTATGCGTGGAATTTTCCCGCAATAACCGATTCGCGCGGAAATAACGCACACGCGACGATATCAATTCTTCAGGGTCCTTCTCGATCTCTTTCATGGTCTGCGAGAGATAATGGTTGGTGTGAGCCATATATCCATCTGTTCCATGAAAAATATCGAACTTGCGAGCAGAGACCTCCACCGAATACATCTCGCCGCTTTCATGGACGAGCAAATGGTTATAGCCTGCCGCGCGGCGAGAGACAAGCGTCCGCCCGATTGCGCCGGAGATGCGGCGTGATGCCAGCACTGCACGCGCAACCACCAGCCGCGGGATCCCGATGCGGGAGTCGTTTGGGTACACGGTGTCAATTAACTGGGCAATGCCATAGGCGTTGAATCCCACATTAGGCAGGAGCCCGCCATACGTCATGGCAAGAAACGGGGGTTCATCATCCGGTTTCGCAGAGATGACGTACACATCATTTTCGTCTTCCGGCACCCAGTCTTCATTATGCGCGGCGAGAATGTGACCATCCGCCGTGCGCTGTTCATTCGCGGCAAAGCTCGTGCAACGCGTGAGGTGAAGCGCATCCATCGTCACAGCCTCCATCGCATTCAACACAACAACATCGTCAAACGGGACGTTCGCGCCTTCGGCAACGCCGCGCATTTCATCCACATATTGCTGGTAACGCTCCTCGGCAAATGGCAAATATTTGTGAGCCTGTATCTTTGCGCCCTCCCAGGTGAGTTCAAGTGTGCTGTATGATTGATCAATCAGCACGCGCGCATTTTCAATACTATGTTGCACCTGTTCACGCCGAGCCTCACCGATCTGGCGCCCCATTTCGCGATGGGCGCCCGAGACTTCGATGAGCGGCGGCGGCGTATTGTGAATAATCGTGTTGGGAATGGATATTTCTTTCAAAGCCATGCGTCCTCCAAAAAAATCAATCCGCCCCGTTCTTGCATCGGGGCGGATAAATTATATCATGCAGGATTTTATGACTGGGACGACGCGGGCGGCGTTTGCCCTGAGTCTGTCGGCGGACTGTAAACGCTCATCGCCGCGCTTTGAATTGGTCGCGCTCCGAATCGCGTGATCACCACTGCGCCGATTGCCAGCAAGCCGATCATCGCGGGGAGTATCCATGTTACGCAAACCAGTAACGGCAGAAGATCATTCAGTGATTGCACGGATGCAAGCAGAAAAACCAGAATGAAGGTGCCCAGGCTCGCCGTGAGTACTGGAGCCCAATCTCGCCGGACTGCCTTCGCAAAGCGATCGCCAATCTCCTGCCCAATGGCAATGACGCCAAACAACCACGCCAACCCAAGTGGAACTAATCCTAAAAGGGCAAACGGAATTAGGATGATTGTGACAGCAATCAAGATCAACGCCACAATGGTCAACAACCCGATACTGCTTGTCATCAATGGCTGGCTAAAGACAGCCTGCGAGACACGACCAAGCCGATCCTGAAAAAACAAAGTGGCAAGCATTCCAAGGAATGCCATCAGGAGGGAAACTCCCAACACCCTGCCAAACTGCCAGAATGGATTGAACCTCACACTTAAATCGGGGCTGTTGAAATCCGGCGCATTGGGAACGTCAGGAACATTCGGGACATCTGGAACACGAGGAATATTCGGCACATTGGGAGGAGGGATATCATCCACAATGTCTCCGCGCACTTCCGCACCTGCGGCTTTATCTAACTGACCACCAACGGTCACAACGTCACCATCCACAATCGCATTTTCGTCTAACTCGATCTGCCCGCCAAAAATGACGAGATCGCCATTGATCGTTCCATCGCTTGAGACAGTTCCGCCGAAAACTACAAGATTTCCATTGAGATCAGCATCCTTTTCAATGGTTACATTGCCGCCAAAGACAACCAAATCTCCATTGAGTTCCTGACCACTTTCAAGGGTAAAGTTATCTCCGAAGATGAGCTTGCCTTCGCCGCCACCCTGCGCATACACAGGACTGGCAGGTAACAGAAGCAACGCCAGTAACACAACCAAAGTAATTGTTTTCATTATTTTCTTCATAATCTAAACTCCTTGCGGAACACGAACGAACCGCCAAATTGATACCGACCACAAGAGGCTGACTCCCGCAATCGTAGAGAGCAGTATCATCCACGCGAACGGCGGAAGGAATCCCTGAAGCACATTCAAGATTACGATGCCAGCCTGAACCGTTGCCTGGAATGTTGTCACCAAAAACACTCCGAATTCCACAAGCGCGGCAATCCAGGTAGCTGGTGAGGCAAAGAAAGTAACGAGGTAGGGTGATGCAACCCAACCCATCAACGCCAGCCCTCCCAGGGTAAACAAAATGGAACCCGCGATTCTACGCCTTCGGTCAACCGCTTTTTGAGCGGCTAAACGGACCTGAAAACGAGTCGCAAAACCATTCGCGGGTGAAGCCATCTTCACGGTGCGCAAAACCTTGTCCGTTTTAACAAGCGCGGCGCAATACGCGCAGGTTCGCAAATGCGAATCCAGATCACGCTTCTGCTCATGCGTGATCGGTATATTGTTCAACAACCAATCTTCAAAAGGCTGGTGATTCATGGGGTCTCCTTTCGGTGCGGGCGTGAGGGGTTTCCTCCTGCCACATGCCTGCCAATGCCCGGCGTGAGCGATGCAGGCGGCTTTTAACGGCGCTTACCGTGAGCCGCAAAGATTCTGCGATCTCGATCTCGGAATAGTCGTACCAATAACGCATGATGACTGCGGCGCGATCGGTCGCGTCCAGGTCGCGCAGGAGAAGGTGAAGGCGGTCGCGATCCTCTCGTTTAACAGATTCAACTTCAGGGTCGGGGGAAGCGGCGTCTGCAATCTCGAAGGAGGAGCCGTCATCGTTTTCTTCATCCATTGAAAAAACCAAGAGCTTCCGTCTGCGGAGCCGGTCAATGCAATAATGCGCGCCAATCGAGAGCAGCCACGTGGCAAACGACCGGTTCTGATCGTAGCGGTGCAGGTTCTGATACGCGCGCAGAAAAGTTTCCTGCGCGGCATCCTCCGCAGATTCCGGCTCGCCCAACATCCGATAACACAGGTTATACACATGTGTCTGGTGTTCCTCGACAAGTTTTGCAAACGCTTCGTCACTGCCTTGTTGAGCCTGGAGTACCCAGGCAAGTTCGTCATTCACGCGCGCTCCTTGTACATTTCTATACGCCAGACCAGGCGAAAAGTTGCGCCCTTTCACGGAACTGATGACGAAGTTTCCCGCCTCTTTCCGGACCGGGAACCTGCCACCCCGCCCAAACCGAATCTACCCTGATAGCGCCCCTCCCGAAAAAAAAGCCCTCGTTGCCGAGGGCTTGATTTCTGGTTTTACTTTTTCTTCGGCGATTTGCGGAACCGATCAAAAAGGGACTGCCGTTGATTTTGAAATTTATTAAACGCGCCTTCGAGAGAAGTTGTTACATCCGGGGGAACCTCGCCGTGCTCGAAAAACGCCAGCAACTTCTTCGAACGGGAATCGCTTTGCTCTTCTTTCGGCGCATGCGACGCGTAATCGTTATAGTGTTGAGGCGAGTACATGGAAAGGTACTGGTAATCACCGTAGCTTTTTGCATTCGTTGTTGAAATTTTATTGAAGACCACGCCGATCACCCGGGCGCCTGCCCGATTGAGTTGTTCCTTAATTACTTTTGCCTGGTCTTCCTTGGTAACCCCAGGCTCCAATACTAATATGACGCCGTCTACCTTGGATGCAAGATTATACGAGTCGGAGATCACCAGGGGAGGGGCATCTACAATGACTGTCTCATAGATATCCTTCAGCTCGTTTAATATGACCGAGATTCTTTTGGATCCGACAACTTCGCTGATATTAGGCGGAGCAACGCCTGCAGTCACAACGTCAATTTTTCTGTTCTTAACCAACCTGGCTACTTCCTTGGCGTTCACTTTGCTGTGAATCACATCGGCAAGCCCAGGGCTTTGCGATATTTTGAAGGCGGTGTGAACAGCAGGACGCCTCAAATCGGCATCCACCAGAATCACTTTTTGTTCACTCAGCGCCATTGACAATGCAAGGTTCACGGCGATGGTGGTCTTGCCATCGCCTTGCGTGGGGCTTGTCACCAGGATTGTTTTGGCTGAATTGTATGTTTGGAAGAATTCCAGATTGGATTGCAGTAATCGAAAACTTTCCGCAATCAGGGAGTTTGGATGATTGATAATGTATGTTGCATTATTTCCATTCTCGGAAATTCTGGATAGATACCCGATGACCGGGACATTAAACATCTTCTCCACATCTGATGTGGTCTTAATTGTACGATCAAGAAACTCAAGGAGATAGGCGGCAGATACAGCCAGGATCAACCCAACTACTCCTGCCAAGCCAATAATCAGGAACTTGTTTGTGCTTACTGATTTTATAGGCAGGTTTGCAGGCTCAACAACGGTCAAAATATTCAACGCTCCCTGTTGTGAATTTGCAAGAAAAGTCGCGTAGTTGTCGCGCAAGCTGCTAAGTTTTATTGTTAACTGGATAATTTCCCGTTCTGCTTCGGCAACCTGGCTGCTGCTATTGAGCGTAGCAATGCTTGTTTGAAGTTCTTCAATCCGATGCTCGGTCTCCTGAATTTGCGTCTCCAAAGTAGATAATTGTTGTTTGATAAATTCCTGCCTCTGGCCAGTCTCAGAGTCGTTCACTGCAGGTCCCTGTAGAATCAACTGGCGAGCCAGTTCATTTGCAATAATTTGAGCTCGTTGCGGGTTGGAATCAGTAACGGATATTTCAAGAAGGTTTGTATTAGCTACAATGCTCGCCTGATACGTGGGAAGCCAATCAATACCCAAAGCCTCCATTGTTGCCGTTTGGATCGGCTCCCGCTCCGCGATATTCGCATAAATTCCTGACAACTGTTGCGCAACATATAACTGCCCTGATTCAGGGTTAGGATCTGAAAACGGACTGCCAATCATCAGGGTGGTTTGGGATACAAAAAGCTCGGGTAGAAAGAAGGATGACAGGGAACTGGAGATGACAGCAAGGAATGTTGTCACAGCCAGCAGCCGCCACCATTTGATCAATGGCTTGATATATGCGTTAATATCCATGGTTTATATAATTATTCCATTAATAAAGAAAGGTGCACAGTCCTTCCAGTTTTCCAGCAACAGAAAATACAACAAATATCAAAAATAAAGTTCTCACTCTTTTCCATGACGCACCAAATCTATAAAAGTTACCAAATTTGCAAGGGGCAAGCACAACAGGAAAGGCTTGGATATACGAAGTTTTTCTTCGCGTTTTCCGTCACCAGTAGGATCGATAAATCAAGATGAGTTACAAGGCTTTCTGCGCTCTTTTCTCTTGGATGGTTTGGCGATAAATATTAGTTAGTTGACCGGCAATATTCTTCCAATCATGATACTTCCTGACATAAGCCAAGCCTCTGGAGCCGATTTCGCTCCGAAGCTTTGGATCCTCAATCAGTTGTAATATCTTTACCGCGAACTCATCCGGGCTGTCAGCAACCAAGACATCCTTGCCAGGCGCAACATGCAATGCAGAAAGCGTTCTTGATGTGGTAACAACCGATGTGCCGCTTGCCATGGCTTCAAGGATCTTATTTTGTATTCCCGCCCCATATACAAGCGGCACTGCTGCCACAGTTGCTCCCCAAAGATAAGGTCGGATATCTTCCACTGTTCCTGTTACAGTGATTAATGGATTGGCAGCGAGGTTCTTAATTTCACGAGGAGGGTCCTTACCGACTATCTTCAAGCAGATGTCCCGTTTTTTTTGCCATATCCTTGGCATGATCTCACGTACAAGATAGGCGGCCATTGCAATATTCGCATGATAGCTCATCTTGCCGCTAAAGACAATAGTATTCGAATCTTTTCGAATATCGTGAGGGGGCTGATAGTATTTCAAATCCACACCATTTGACAGGATCGAGACCGGGGATGGTTGATCCCCGACGGGCGCCAACTCCAAGAGCGCGTTCTTATCAACAGATGACGTAACTAACACATGATCAAAATCACAAACCAATTGTCCCTCCGCTTTCTGCGTTCTCTTTAACTCCAAAATTGATACGATTTTTCCGAAAGCCCCCCTGCTTTGATTTGATGCCTGTTTGAATAAATAGCTGATGCAATCAACGCTGTCCCAAACCAATGGCACATCCGAAAACCTGGACTTTATACGCGCCCCATACCGAGAACCCCTAAGGTGCTCCACATGAACAAGGTCAAAGTGAGGGGATGTATTTTGGTTGCTGAGAATATTTTCCAATCTGCCAGACAAGGCGGGATTCCAGCTATACACCGCTTGGAGAGGCAGGCTTGATGGCAAAGCGCCCAAACAGTTCAACAAAGAATTCCAGAGAGGCTGGTTTTGATATTGAACATCCTTGCAAGCCGTCCTCATCAGATTTGCATCCCGCAAATCAATTTCGTTTGATCCAAGGGTGAAGAGGGTGATCTCAATCCCTTGCTGTGAAAGTTGAGTAATGAGATTGTACGACCTGACACGTATCAGGTTTGGAACGTATGGCACAACAAAAGCAACTTTCATCGTTTTATTCATACTTCTATTTAACGAGCGGTTGAACACTAAGCCTGTGAAGTAAAAGGGCAAACAGAAAATGCAAATGGGAAAATATTGTCCGAAGAAGTTTCGCCTTGGACACGCCAAAGACCCTACGGTGAAGAGCCGCGGGGTACTCCACAACCTGATATCCCATCAACATGGCTTTTACCATCAACTCCGTAGCGCCCAAGTAATCGTTGGCGTAAAACTCGATCTGGTTGATTACCTCTTTTCGGTAGGCGCGGAACAATGCCGTATAAGTATGGATCCGCCAGTTGATTAATATCCGATACAACAGGGATGATCCACGGCTAAGAAATATCCGGTATGCAGGGACGCCCACTACTTCTCCCCGAGGATGATAGGGAGAGGCTGTAACAACATGGACACCGGAATTCAAATATCCAAGCAGGCTTGGGATTGTAGAATAATGATACGTCCCATCACTGTCTGTTGTAACAACAATCTCACCAGTCACCGCGCGGAAACCCGTCCGCAGCGCCGCACCCAAGCCTTGATTTCTCTCATGTCGTTTGAAAATAAAGGAGACTGGTTCGATTTTAGATTTATGGAAGGTTGATTTCATGGCATCCAATGTGCCATCGCCGCTTCCATCATCAACAAATACAACTTCAATCTCTGTGATCTTCGCGCCGTCCGGGAGATTTAATCCAATCATATCTCTTAATACAGGAATGAGTTCTGTTTCCAGCTTATAGATATTTTCAACCTCATTATAACAAGGAACCACTATTGAAATTTTCATGTTATTTGAATGGGTTAGATAAGTCAAGAATGATTTGATTTGGATTTTCGTATAAAACGGGATAGTGTTTTTTAAGCTCTACAATAAAAGAAACTGGCAGCTGTTCGGGCTGATAATTAACAGCGTTAGGATCATTGTATGGAGGCGCGGCAACAAACAGAGTTGCACCGCGCAAAGATAGTTCTTTTATCTTTTCCAGATTCCAATCTTCGGGTGTGAGGGTCCATCCCTGAAGGTTGGAATAATAGTATAGAACAGGGCTTAGATCATAACCGCCAACATGTTTTGAATATTCTCCAACAACAATTAATTTGGATTCTTCGCCAGAATATTTCGTAATCTTTTGCGCCAGTTCCCAGCGGTCTGTGTGTGCAGGTCCGTTGTAACCAATAATACTCCCAAAATTCTGCCACGGAATAATAACAACCAAAACAAAACACGCCAATAAAGGTACAACCGAATGGCTTTGGTTAGAGACGACGACAGCACGATCTCTTTTGAGCGTTCTCGTGAAGGCTATGAATATGGCAATCACAGCTTGAACACCCAAAGCAATAAATAAAGAGGCAGATGGAATAAGCGGCAGTTGCCTATATGGAGCATCAATGTTTCCCTCAGCGACCAGAGCAAAATAGACACCCACAGCGGCGAGATAAGAGACGAATAAGCCTGCCTTGCGAAGCCACACCGCTGAAGCCAACCCCGTCACAAACAGCGCCGTGCCAAAAAATCCACCCAGGATACCATTGATTACCCTACCTGCCATTGTTCGATACCATTGAATATTGGAGAGCATGGACAAGGTTTGGGATTTGTCGTGCCCAATAAATATGCCGAATAAATGGGCTCCGGTAATTTCCAAATAATAGGCATAGATATACCAAAGCGCGGGAAGTATGAGGGCCAGAATGAGGAGGAACGCCAATCTCTTATATTGTTTTATACCCCAACCGTATTTTCGAAAAGCGATCCAGGAAATCGGTAGAAACAGGTACAGACTCTCTAATTTCAAGGCAATTGTCAAAGAAAACATGATGAAAGCCATAAGAAAATCTCTCCTCCGTTCAAACTCGACCCACTCAGCCACATAATACAACGAGGCGACCGATAAGGCGATCATTACCGGTTCAGTAAACAAGAACCTGCTAAACGGGTGATAAAGCGGCAACACTCCAGCCGTAAACGCGGCAATTACGCCTGCACTTTCTCCCACCTCCCGCGTAACCAGTTTGTATACATAAAACATCATTACCAGAGATGCAATCATGGTGGTTGCGCGTGCAGTGTACGCGCTAAAGCCAAAAAATTCGTAAAACAGCGCGGCAACAAATGGCACAAGGGGAAGTTCCATTTCAGTAACTCGAGGAGGTTCCGCGGGCCATCCCATTTCAGGATGGAAGAAATCAAAACCCTGTTGCCAAAAATTCTGGGAAATATAAAGGTAATCAATCTCTTTCCAGGCGGTCCACTCAAGCGCAGGGAAGCTTATGGTTGCCAGCCGGACCAAAAGAATCAATACCATCATGGTCCCTAGTAACGCGTACCGCACTGGCCTGGATATTGGTTTGGATATAAACCCCTCATAGCTATTTCGCCATAGAATAATAAATTGCAGCATCCCTGTACCTCACTCTTCGCTTATGGAATATAGCCTTTATTGCGCAACACTTCTGCCAAGTAGTCTGAAACTGCCTGATGTCCATCTGATCCCCAGTGCAAATTTCGCCGTTGATATAAGCACCGTGCATACAATTGAAACGCCTCTCGCAAATCAAGCGATACTATACCAAGTTCATTAGTTATTTGATCAAACAACCTGTTCGGCAAATCGTGATCGTAGATGGATGTATCACCAAAATCAACATTTCCGGGAAAATATTCGAGTTCGCCGGGGTCACAAACTTGAATCGGAGCCGGAGCAACGACCATCATCAACTCCGAGCCATTTTGCTCAGCCACGGACCGGATCAAATCGAGTTTTTCAGCAACTTTTATCGAGCCAGTCAGCATAAAATCAGATTGATCTTTTTCAAAATAAACAAACCCGCCTAGAAAATAACCGGTCGTATTCGGCCGGTTCAGCAGTTTTTCACCTAGTTGCTCGGCAACATTTATCTTGATATATTTCCTTAGGTGTTCAAGCCGAGCAATCGAATATAAACCTGCTGGGTCCGGTTGGTTGAAGCCAATTGATTTGTAAAACTGTTCGTTGCTGATTTGCACATCCAGAAAGTCGTTTACGAACACTTCCAGAATGATCAGATCGGGCTTATAGATCGGAACATATCTCTCGATAACGGCGGCGTATTGATTAGGACCATAACCTGTAACAGCAAAATTCATGACTTCTGCGTTTCCAGGTACATCTTCGGATAATCTGGCTTGAAGCAGTCGGGGCCATGCCTGGTCTGTATCCACACCCTCAGCGCTGGTGAACGCGTCTCCGGTGACAAGGATACGAAAGGTCCCAGCTGGTTTTTCGACAGGAAAATCAGGACCTGGAAAGCCCAGTTCATTTGCCGACACTTCATAATCATAGGATTGCCACCGCAACCGAGTCGTCTGGGATGGAATCAGCCGCCAGCCCAAAATTTCATCCTGCTGAAGTGATGGTCTTTCGCCCCAACCCAGGATCTCCTGCGGGTCCGACTGCCGAACAAGTAATTCGCCCGAAATTAATAGGGCTACGACCACTACGCCGATCAACACTGATCGAGATACTGTCTTTGACAAGCCGGAAGTTTTCGCCCGATATTGCAGGTTTTGAACAACCCAGGCGGTCCCCCACTCCACCGCAATCGCAATCACCACAGTAAGGATCAATGCGATGAGCGAACGAATGGATATGGATATTATCGAAGGTGTTCCAACTGTAATCAGGCGCAGGAAAACGGGATGATGGATCAAATACAATGAGTAGGAATGTTGCCCGACCCACTCACCCAGCCTCAACACTCTATTCGGAAGTTTTGGAATTAACATCCCAAAGGTAATATAAAGCAAGACGAAAACGCTCATACCAAGCAGGAACGGAGCAAAGGTCATTCCAATCAGTGTGAGGGCAAGGAACAGCCCAATGATGTACCCAACGATCAATGAGATGATCGCCCCAACAGTTCGTACTCTTCGAACCATCATCTCTGGGTTTTGATGGAGCCACACGGCAAAGCAAATGCCAAAGACAAATTCGGGAAGGCGGGTAATGAAGACCGCTCCTCTCTGCCAGATATCGAGATAGCCATCCAAGACCAGCAAGCCCAAGGCGCGAAGGGGAAATGAAACCAACATGGTTAGAATCAGCAACCGGCTGGGTCCGATGCGGCGAAGTCCGTCCCACAACAACGGGTAAACCAGATACAACTGGAGGATGAGTCCAAAATACCACCAGGCCGGTGAAAAGTAGTAAAACAGTTCGGGCGTAAATCGTATGCCCAGGAAACTCAGGTAAAAGGATTTATCGGCGAGTGATAAACCCCACCCGGTGAGGAGCCAAACCGCAACAAAAAACAAATGTGATCCCCACCATAGTGGGTAAAGGCGGAAAGCGCGTTTGATGAAGAATTCTTTTTTCGATAGGGGCGCATCCTGACCAAGTGACAGGTATCCCCAGGTTAAGCCGAAGCCGCCAACGATGATGAATAATTGCACGCCCTGATCGCCAAACCAGCCAACGTATCGAAATATGTTAATAGGCAGGTTCCATAACCCAAAACCAGCCAGGGGAGCCAACTGGGCGATCCTGTCGGAGAGGGAAGACCAATCTGCTGTAGGGTTGGCGATCAATGGGAATCCGAAATACAACTCAGATAAATGATTGATCAAAATCCAAACCAGCGCAAATGCTTTTACGAACTCGACCCAGAGCAGGCGAGCTTCCAATTTATTCGTTCCATTGTTTAGGTGAGTTTGCACTTATAACCTATTTGAATTACTAACGAATATCTGCATTTGGCAGGAATAGCCCATATTTCAATATTACATACACAGCACGAACGCCGTCGCGCCAATTAATTTTCTTGCCCTCGGAGTAGGTTCTGCCAGAATATGAAATTCCCACTTCGTAGATCGAGCAATTGAGGCGGGATATTTTTGCCATGAATTCAGGCTCAAAGCCGAAGCGATCCTCTTGCAGGATAATTCGATCCAGAACGCTTTTGCGAAACACTTTGTAACAAACCTCCATATCGGTTAGGTTCAGGTTTGTAAACATATTGGAAAGCAAGGTGAGGAATTGGTTCCCCAAATAATGCCAGAAGTAAAGCGCACGATGCTGTTGCCCACCGACAAACCGGGAGCCGTAGACCACGCCTGCCTTGCCTTCCAACAAGGGTTGCAATAACTTCGAGTATTCAGCAGGGTCATATTCCAGGTCAGCATCCTGGATGAGAAGAATATCCCCTCCTGTGTTCGCGAAACCTGTACGGAGAGCGGCGCCCTTCCCGCGGTTTTTTTCGTGGAGGCTGATTTTAATATTCTCCGTGCCATCCAATGATTTCAGGTATTCCCTCGTGGCGTCATTCGAGCAGTCATCACCGATCACGAGTTCGCACTGGACAGGCAAGTCCAGCGAGCGGATTTTTTGGGTGATCAATTCAATTGTAGCCATCTTGTTGTAGCAAGGGATTATTACAGATAACTTCATTGTTTTCCTGTTTTATGCAGCCATTAATTCTTTGTAGACCTCTTGCGAAGGTAGAGCGAAAATTTTTTTATCCACTAACCCTTCGACAGGCTCAGGACAGGTCTTCACGAATTTTCGCTGATCTTTGTAAGACTCATGCAGATTGGCGTCGCTGTGTTAATTGTCATTGATTATCACTTGATACAAGGTATAGTCTCCAACGCTTACGACCTGGACACAACACCCATCAGACAGGAAGGCTTGATACAAGCCAGTTGATTTCGAAAAGGGACCGTCAACCAGGTAGCCTGGTTTATAGGCAAGCGGGTCATACACGTCAATTGTCTTATCGCCAAAATGAATTTCCGCTGTCTTTTTGTCCACCCAGTCGTTCGTGGGGTGGTGATAGGTCATCTCCGGCGCGAGCGCATCAATTTCCCACTCCCACGACTCAATTACTTCATTCGCAGGGATGTTTGTCTTCAAGTAATCGGCGAACAATTGGGGAGAGTTATTGCGATGAAAAAATACCAACTGCAACTGCTTGTAAAAATTCTGGGACCCTAAAAATAGTATGACCGCCAGAAACGATACAAGGCATAATTTCAGGAAGCCTTGCGATTTGGATGCAAACTCATTTGCAGGTTTCCTGATCCACTTTATCATTTCCAGGAAGCCTGCACCGGAAAATATGGCTCCGATGGAATAAGCCTCAAAAGCATAACGATTCCAGCCGACCGATGCCACCGTGAACCAGATGACCCAGGATACGACAAGACAGACAAGAAACAACCGGGTAATACCCTGCCCGTCGCGACTGTGGGTTTGCCTTGCCGCAAACAGGACCCCCGGAACAATGAATATCAAGAAACCTGACTGAAGCAAGTACCAAACGCTGTAAGGAAACCGAATCAGCTGAAACGCAAATACGGTCACCCTGGAACTGGAACGAATCACCTCCAAGTGCTGTCCATAATTCTCCGCCCCCACCAGTACAAATTGGGAAAGCTGCCAGATCCCCAGGCAGGCTATGATCGTTCCCAATAACACCGATCCATTTACAAGCCCAAACTGTTTGTAATAGAACCAATCAGCGGCAATGACCAATCCCAGCGCCGGGATCAGAAGCCAGTATTGTCCTTTGGTCACAAGCGCCAAGCCAAAAAACAGACCAGATGCAAAAGCGTGTCGAATCATTTTGCCATCACCTAATTTGATGAAAAACCAACAACCGCTAAAAAAGTACGCCAGACCGGGGACATTGCCCAATGCCTGACGCCCATAGAGGATAAACCCCTCGGCAGGAATCGCAAGCAGGATGAACATGGAAATCACAGCGGCAATGTTGCCATACAGGCGTGAGGTTATCACAAAGAATAATATCGCCGCCAGAACAAAGTAACCAGCCATAAGGATGCGGGCTTGAAGCAAACCGATCCCAAAAAATGTAAAGACGGCGCTGAGTGGCAGGATGATACCGGGTCCATTCGCGATGAGAGGCTGGTCGAGCACCCGAAAACCTTCCACTGAAAGCATCGCATATTGACCGTGCTTAACCAGATTCGTTGCCCCTTGCATGACAAGACCTTCATCGAACCACGAGACCGGGTAATAAGGTTGACGATACAATCCTAAAAACAACAACGCCGCTATCCCGGCGGCAAAGAGAGTTTTATAGAAATACTTGCGAGTCGGGGTTTCTACATTCATAAATGCCTGAAATGGATTTGGTGAAAAGAAACTTTTGATAATTTTAACAGATGAGGATTGTTGGGTTTTGCGCAGTTGCTGGCATCCCTATCGGGAGCCTGATTCCATCCGCCTGCGAAACCCAAGAAGATTTGCCGCGAGGCAGATTTCCAACCCAATCAAGCCATACACATACGCTCCGGTCAATAAGCCATAATTCTTATTAACAAGAGTTTTATCATAAGCCACGCTCTCCCAGCCATAATATACCGCATCGTGGAGATCAGGATGCGCCATGAACAATACGCAAAACAAGGTAAAGATGAATAAGAGGAGTTGTCTTTTCTCCAATCGCAATGAGGAAAATGTCATGAGCAAACCGCTAATCGGCAACAAGACCCAAACATAGTGAACATCATCCACAAGCGGGGACAGAAACAGCATCGAAGTGACGGTGAACCCGTATTCCAGAAATCCCGTCAGACTTTGGCGATTATCATTGCGGCTGACCAGCGATATCCAAAGATAGGCTGAAAATCCAATCCCTATGATTCGCAGCAGGGGGGCTAGAAAAGGGATCGGCATGAAAGGCTCAATATAGGAGTTGTTCGTGAACAGGCGCAACCCCAACCCGTGAATGGATTGATTGAAAGGGAAGGACAACATATCTGTAACGCTCCACAAGTAGTTTACCTGGATGAAATCTGGAAGCAGATCCCAACCTGCAACGGAGAAGCCGATTATCGTCAGCGTACCAGCCGTCAGGGCGGCAAGAGCGCTCGTCTTCCAGTCCTTCTTCCAAAGGAAATAGATTACCAACGGAGCCACAAGCAACTTCAAGGAGATCGCAAATCCCAACGCGATACCGGCGAATACCGAGCCTTTTCTATAAAAGAAATAAGCAAGGCATAATAGAAACAAAATAAATATATCCAACTGAATATAGTTGAGGTTTAAGTGAAACGGACCATAAAGCGAAAAAAATACAAGAACCGCAAGGATTTTGGCAATATTTTTGTCTCGCAGAATTCCAACGATGGTGATAATCACCGCCGCGAATAGCAACAGCCACGACAGGGCTGTCCAGAAAATCAACGCGGCGACCTCGGGGTAGCGCAATAACGGGATCGCCATCACTGCAACAATGGGGGAATATGGGTAGGGTGAAGCTTTCCACCTCATGAATTGTCCAAAATCAGGGGAGTGTGCATACGGGATCGCATGGCTGTAAATATTTTCGCCATTTACGATCTCCTGGCTGGCTCGCAAGATTTGTCGAAAATCCTGCCCGCTGAAAGGCGCGAAAGGCGGACCAAGAAGCCGCCAATTATCCCCGCGGTAAAACAAGAAGGCAGCAACGAGGAAAAAAAGTGTAAGCACACCATAGAATAGATTTGGGTTTACACGATTCTGGCTTTGGGTCTTGCCTGCCAGTTCTTCTGAGCGCTCTTCAAGGGGCAATGAGTGGATAATTGATTTCAAAGATTTCATAGGCTCCAAGACCATCGTCCCCGAATTGCGCAACTACTGTTGCATTTTGTGAGAGAAATGAAGGGTCATATAGTGGAAATTCCCTTGCAAACCTTCCAACAACAAGAAATGAAGGCTGGGTCTTATTAAAGTATTCATATCCCAACAAATAACCCTGCGAAGACTGGCGGTATTTTGCCGCATGAACATCAATAAGACGGGATTGTTCGGGAAAATGATACAGATGATCAGTGAGAATTCCCAACTCCCTTTCCCAGGTTTCCACCAAAATATCTTGATCAACTTCACGATTCATGAATTCGGCAAGTTGTTGCGGAGCATTATCACGGCCTAATACGTGGAATTGAATTGCGTTTTGTAGTGGATATAGAATAAACATGATCAAAACTGTGTAAAGGATACCAGTCTGAACCAGGGCAGTAAACCTCTCCTGCTCCAGACCCTCAATCAATTTCTCAGGCGGAAGGCAAAACTTTGAAATCAGATCATGCCAGAGTTTTCCGGTAAACAGGGCAACAAGCGCCGAAGGGACAAATAAATACGCGGGCCAGGGGACGCTATAAAAATAGTAAGCCAGCCATAAACCAGCGAAAAGAGTCAGCGCGGCAGTCAGGAAGCCGCGCTCATCCTTTTGGATTGACAAGTAAGCGGCATAGAAAAGCGATGGGATTCCGAGCAGAAAATAAAAGTAATCGCTTTTGGACCCAAGCAGGAATTTCGCCTGTAGATAAATGTTGAATAAGGAAAGCCCCGTCGTCGCCTGCCCAAGTTCACGCATAATCCCGGCATTTCTTGTAAACACTTCATTGCCAAAGTAGAGCCTCTGAAACAGAATCCAGCCGATCACCAGCAAGGATGCGGTTGCGGCGATCCCAAGAACAGGGAACAGGTTTTTCTGCCTGTAGTAGATGATATCCAGTATGCAGAGGGCAAATAGCAAGACGCCGCCAAGCACAACATAGGAACTTTTCGTAACCATCGAAAGCCCGATCAATATACCTGCGAGCGCGTAATACCCTTTTACATTCCGTTGTTTGCCGATAAACCAGCAATACCATCCAGCCAGAAAGAGGCAAAGGGCAGGCGCTTCGCCGAGGGGCTGTCTTCCAAAATAAAGGAACTGCGCCGATGTGGAGCCAATCAAAAGGAATAAGCCGATCATTGTGGAGAAAAACCCAAAAAACGATTTGCCAAGTTTATAAATCACAACGAGAGTCACACAGGCAAAAAGAACTGCAACCATTCTGCCTTGCAGAATCCCTGCGCCGAAAAGTTTGAAGCTTAATGCCACAGGCAGGATCACCGTTGGTCCCACACTTTGAACGGGTCCAAAGGATTGATACCCACCAGAATTGCGCACGGAATAAACGCCGTCTTCCGCAACAGTGCGGGCGAGAAGCATCGCCGCGCCCTCATCGTGCCAGGTGCGCGGGCTGAGTTCCAGGTTATAGAAAAGGGAAAAGAGCGAAACCAGAGTCAGAGTAACAAGGAAAATTCTTTCCCAATTCAATCGAGTCAAAAACCCGAGTAAGAACTTGGCTGAACGAAATAAAACAGGTTGCATGGTTGTCACTGACGAATACCTCTTCAGGTTTTACTCCATGGATTTGGAACGTTTTATTCGACGCGCAAATTGCAAGAGAGCCACACCAACAACCAACGCCGAAACAATTCCGATGCCGGCAATACCAGGCGGGTTGGAACTGATTGAACATCTCACCTGCCGAAACACGGGCCTGAAATATCGCTTTGCCTGCAAACTGAGCGAGCCGCCGCCCGGTGTTGCGAAATTCACCTCCTCTGACATCACTGACCTGCCGGATTGATTCGTTGATGAAACATGAAAGAAATACTCGCGATTCGGCATCAAGCCTGAAATCGTAAATTCGTGGTCGTTTGAAAAAGCCTCGCCAAGCGCATCTGCCACGACTGGGGTCTCGCCAATTTTTTCGGCGGTAATACTCCAATCCACGGGTCCTGAGGCAAACTTGATCCACACCTGTCCGCTTGCAGGTTCACCGGTCTCCCACGAGATTGTCACAGAATCAGGAGCAGGATGAAACTGAATATTTTTGATCTCCGGAATCTTCACTTCATCTTTCTTAAAAACCGTAAAGGCAGAGTCGGACTGACTGGCAAATGTAAAATCGGATGATCCCGGACCGCGCAGGAATTCTTCGATTGCGGACATCATCACCGCATCATTCCCCACCGGAGCCTGCCTCTGTTTCGACGCGCTGGATTCACCCTCGTCCGGCGTCAGCGTGATCGAGGGGGTCGCAGGTTGCACGCCCATATCGGAAAACAGATTGTATGTGACCTGTTGGATGATCGGGTTCGGCTCATAAATTGCCAAGCCCCACGTCCAATGGTTTGTGCCTGCGCCGAAAACGATCGCATCATTTTTTGTGACATAGCGGGTGACATGAGCATTCGCCAATCCGTAATGGTATGAGTGTCCGGCGTCAGCGAGGATCAAGCCGGTTGTTGGGGATTCAGCCAGAACGACGAGAGAGGCGGGTGTGCGTCCGTTGTCAGCGATAGCATCCCATTCCCATCCAATGATGTGTTTGCCGATTCGCGCGAAGGAGTCTGGCGCCATATCCTGCAAGGGCGTGTTTCGGTAGAGTGAATCTTTGGCTTGCTCCGCGCTTATTTGCAGGGGGAAATAATGAGAGTCATTATCACCCATGTATTGAATACCAATCAGTGAATTTTCCGGGTCATTCACAGCAGGATCGCGCCAGGTCGTTGTGGCATGACCGCTCGGGTCAGCGGGTCCGCTTTCGGAAGTTTTGTAAACCGCCATGGTACGGTCGGGCGCGCCGGTTTGGAGATTCGGTTCCAATCGCATGCGCCAGTAACCAACGTTGGAGGAGAAGAAACCCAGGTGAACGCCATGATCGCGCGCGGCTGTGATGGCATCGCGCATCTCCTGGGTCCAATATTCGTCGTGGCCGACGGACAGAAAGATGCGACGTTTCAACAATTCGTTTTCGTTTCCATCCAATCCAAATCGATGCGTGTCAATGTTGGTGACGTATCCGAGGTCGTAGCCCTGCGCTTCGAGCCAATACACCATCGGATAATCGGTCCAAAAATATGTGTTCTGAAAATACGCGCCCAGGCTGTTGGGTCTATTGAATGAAACTTTGGCGGCGCGAGCCGCTCCCGTCACCGTTGGGCAGTAATCAAAACTGAGGGAACTGTAGGTAGATTTGTTGCCGTAGAAATTATAGGCTTGATAGGTGGTGACGCTCAGTTGCATGACCATCCCTGCCTGTGGTTGTGATTCTCGGACAACGAAAACCATATAATTCTCCCCCCCGGTATCCGGTCGTGCCAATTTTGCAATATAGACTCCCGAAACCCAATCGTTGGGAATCACCAGGCTATAGGGTTTCGTCCAATTCGCGCAATCCACCAAGCCTAACGAACTGTCAGACTCGCATCGAGGCTGTTTTTTTCCTTCGAGTTTTTTGGCTTCATGAACGAGTCGCCCGCCCTTACCGCTGTAAAAACCGCTTCGATAAATGAAAAGATCGAACGACTCAGCCGATGTATTGACGTAAAAATCAATCTCTTCACCCGGAGATACACTGGTCAGGGATGCAAACCCTTCAATGTCCCAGAGAATATTTTCAATGTGCCAGTCGGTCGTGCCTTCCTTGCAATTTTCAGCAACAATTGAATTGGCAGGGGATTCGCACAGTGTCGTTGAAGCTTGCGCAGACGCTTCAATCGGCGCCCGCACAAAAAAGCTGGGGAGCAACAAAAGCAATATTAACCGTCTGGAAAACCCGGGTTTATTCTTCATTTGAAACCAAAATACTCACACTATTTGTCCTTGATCCACTGCACCGTCTCGTACAAGTATTTTTGCAACAGTTCGATGACCGAAAGGTTTTCCGCTTCATTTGCAAGGTCTTGTGTTTCTTGCGGGTCGCTCAGCCTGTCGTACAACTCGACGCCAAATACTTCGTGTTCGATAAAATGCCATTCGCCGGTAACGACCGATTTCATCTCTCCGTGCGTGGATGGGTTGATTTCCGCCGCGCCTTCGAACTTTGCCACTTCAGAGATGGGGTTGGGCCACTCGCCAACCACCTGATCGAAAATCAGCTGCGAAAGAGGCGGTCCCGGAAACACATCTTGCTGAGATCCAATCAACGAAAGGATCGTTGCGGGTAACGCGGAAGTCGTCACGGGAGTATTAATGACTTTATCAGCAGGCACATAACCGGGACCCCAGACAATCAACGGCACGTGGATTTCCTGCATGTACAGCGACGCGCTATGCTGGAGCAAGCCATGCTCCCCGAGCAACTCGCCATGATCGGATGTGATGATGACAACCGTATTTTTCAACATACTGCGTTCGTCGAGGTGGGCAAAGAGTTTTTTGATCTCATCGTCCACATAGTTGATCGCGCCATCATACGCATCAATTTCGCTTTGCAATTGCTCCGGCGTCAGAGAGGGAGAGAACTCCTCCGCGAAGCCGTTGATTAATCCGCCCGCGTTTTCCACATTCGAATAGCGGCTTCGATACGGCTCAGGCGGCAGATATGGATCGTGTACATCAAAATAATTGAGGAAGAGAAAAAAGGGTCGCTCCCTATCGTTGTCAACCCAATCCAGCGCCGATTGATTAATATCACTGGCAACCCTGCGACCCGGCGCACCCCTATAATTCAACATGTTGCGCAACCCATAATGATCAAATAAAAAGCCGTATAGTGAATTGAAGCCCAAGTCTGCAGTGGACTGGTAGTTATCTTCAAAATGCAGGAAGCCGCGGCCGAATCCCTGCCTCCGCGTAAAGAAGAGTGTGTTGGCAGAAAACGCACCGGTGCGATACCCTTTGGCTTGAAGCGCCTCCCCAATGGTCGGGTAAGTTCTATCGAGAGGTTTGGTTTCAGCCTGATGTTCGTAAGTATACCTTCCCGTCAACATGGAGGCATGGGAAGGTTGAGTCCAGGAGGATGCTGAAATAGCGTTCTGAAAAAGCAGACCTTCTTTTGCAAGGCTGTCCAGAAAAGGGCTTGTATCGCGGTCATATCCGTACGCGGAGAGATGATCCGCGCGCAAGGTATCCACGACAATGACGATCACATTGGGGGCGTCAGTTGAAGCATCGGGAAGGTTGGCAGTTTTTGACTTCTCACCCAGCCACTGTCCGCCTTGAACAGCAACAAAAATGACAACAGTCACCCCTGCCAGCCAGGGCAATAAAGAACGCGCTCGTTTCAAAAGAGACCCTTCAAAACGCGCCGCATAATTCGTCAGTTGTATGCTTATTCCACCAGCGAGTAGAAATAATGCGACGAGTGAAAGCCGGCCATACAGAATCACCAGGAGCCAGTCGAATAAACACAGGAAAATAAACAGGAACCATGAGGTCTTTTTGATCAATACTTTGTTGAAAGCGAAACCTGCCAGCGCCAGGAATGTCCCCACCAATAAAAATAGCGCAAAATCAAATAACGGGGCGACCCATAAGGTCTCAACCCAAATGGCGCGGTTGTATAAACGCCAGTTCAACCATTGCGCCTGATGGAATGTGAACAATCCAATTCCCTCAATGACGCCGGTTAAGAGACCAAACGCCGCCGCGAGTTGCAGAAGTTCTTTGCCTGGGAGTTTTGATGCCGTTTCCATTTTACCCATTAGATATAGCCCAGCCCGCTTAATCTTTCACGGAGCATGGCTTCTTCTTCCTCGGTTAAACCAGACGCGCTCTTCAACTCCATGCCGGCCACCCACGACTTCCCTTCCACCGCAGAGGGAAGCGGATAGCCCGCCAGCTCCAAAATGGTAGGCGTGAGGTCGAGAGTCGAGCCATCCTGATATCCAGTGATCGGATTGTTGGGAGCGACAAGCACAAAACAATTCTCTCCGATCACAGCGAGCAGCGTATCATCGTTCAAGTGTTGGAGTGTATCGCCGAGGCTTCGGTCAAAGTCGAGGTATGGGTCGGCGGATCCGCCTCCAGTTAAGAAAGAAGCGTCGAGTTGACAGCAGTCCCACATCCCCGATTCGAGTTTCGTCTGCAACGGGGTAAAGTCATCAAACGCCGCAAAATCTTTTCCAGCCTGTACCACGAATTCATTCTGGGTCAACGTATGATTTTCATGCCGAGCCAGAACATTCCACTCCAGCGGATCCCCTTCCAACTCGCCAAAGCATCCCATGTCCATCAGGCGGCGCAGGTTTTCGAGTCTTTCATCACCAAACAACATGGCGCGCTTTGCGCCCTGCAAATTCAAAACTAAAATTTTCATGAGAACAAATCGCTCCCTTCCATCTCGGCGCCTTTTTGAACGCCGAGTGCATTGAGAATTGTGGGCGCTAGGTCAACCAAACCCGGCGCCTCTGCGCTAAACTTTTTATTCATAAACAACACGCCCGAAGACAGGGCGGGATCAATCACATGATCGCCGCCCCATTTCTTGACGTTATCTGCAAACAAGCCCTGCGGCGCTCCGCCCAGCGGCGTATCCCACGAGACGCGATAGCCTTCGGAAAAATTGACAAGCAGATCAGGCGCTTCGTTTGCATACGGACCGCTGTACATCTGCTCGCGTCTTCCCACGCCTCGAACTGCTACTGCACTACGAGCCTCATCCACCAAACCGGTTAATCCGCTTACGATCCCCTCCCGAACTTTTTCTGCCTCTTCAACATTCACGATACCATTGGCCTCGCGTCCCTTCATGTTCAGGAAGATGCAACCCAGCCCCATTGCGAAGGCTTTTGTTTTATCCCAATCCACATTCTGGAAGAAGCCACCGCTCTCACCAGGTTTGAACCCGGATTTCAAAGCCAGGAATCCATTTTGATACAACCATGTATTCACATTCAATCCGCGCTGGAACGAGTTCATGCCGTGATCGCTGAGCACGGCGAACAACGTATCGTTATCGGCGTACTTCATGGCTTCGCCCACGATCCCATCGCACTCGCGATAATGTTCTTCGATGACCTTGGCATAACGAGACACATCTTCGCCGCGGTTGGCAGGATGATTCGGCTCGGTGAACCTCCAAAACATGTGCGCCAAACGATCGGGCGTATCGAACAGGCAGAAGAAGAAGCCTTTTTCAAACCTGCCCAGTTCGTATTCCATCATCTTGCGGCGTTCACGTAAAACGATGCGGCATTGATCGAGATAGGCAGATTCATCGAAGCGTTCGTTGTTCAAGCCGTCGTGATCTTCAGCCATGCCCGCCGTGTAATAACGCCCGATCTTCATCGCCAGATCATGGGCATATTCCTGTGGCGAACTGATCGGGAACAGCGGTTCCTCCGTGTCAAAGTTGACCGGCGAAGCATACAACTCGAAGTCGGGTTCGATCTGCCTGAGATTGAATCGCACGATTCCCGAGACCGATTGCATGATGCCCACTTTAAACTTCACCTTGAGCCACTTGCTCCACTTGCCGAGTCCCACTTCGAGTTTGTCGGGCTGTCCCTGCGACGTGATGATGATCTTGGTTTCTGTTTTTCGTATTTCGATATTTATATCGAATTTATGATCAGACTTAGTCTTCGAGTCACGCGGACCGATGACGTGCGTGGCAACCCTGCCATCTTCCACGCTGACAGCGATCACCTTCTCGCTTTGCTCGGTGGAATGAATCGCGCGGGTCGAATAAAAAGTGGGCGTGCCAAACCCGCCGCGCAAATCAGGGACGCCAACGCCGGAAAGCATTCTGCCTTTGACTTTATCAGGCGGGTATGCGCACGGCACACGGATGATCGTAGATTCGATGTCTTCTGCAGAGAGCAAATCCCAGAACGGTGTGCCGCGCCGCATGTTGACGACTTTCGGCAGTACGAAAGCATTCTTTTGCTCATAACGACTTAATGCCATGATGGGCAGATAGGTTTTCGTATCCCGTGTAAGGAAATCAAAGATCCCATGACCGCCTGGGTTGGTGCCGGTCGAGAAGGTGGACCAAGCCACCGGCGTCTGGGCTGAAGCGGTGGTCTTCAGGCGCGAGTATCCGCCCTGTTCGCGGATTTTCATCAAATTGGGGAGTTCACCGCGAGCCATCAGGGCTTCGGCGATCTTCGGCTCGAAACCATCCAACCCGATCACAATGGCTTTTTTCATTATGACGAATAATTCTTTTTATCTTTTTCTTCCAGCGAAACTTCCATCTCTGTATCCGGCGGGACTTCATTCGGAAGACCACGCACCTTGCGATAGACATTCTTTACGAATTTGACGATAACCCGCCAGAACATGAGGAAGAACCCTGCAATCGCCGCAAGCACAGAAGCCAGCGGCATGAGGGTTTCCGGTCCCAGATAGCCGCGCCCATTGATGGGATCAGAAAGATCCAGTAGAGTGATCAACCTGGATAATTTAAAAGGTGAGTTCATTGTTTTTTTCCTTTCTTGTAAACAAATGCTAACTTATATTTCTGTGTTCCGCACCGTCCCGCAGGTTTCTTCAAGAAACCAGGCATGTTGTACCAAACCTGCGGGACGTTTTGTATGGTAAGTTATTTTCTTTCGCGGTAGAGTTCTGTATCCACCACAGCCAACATCCTCTGAACATCCATACTGCCGCCCAATAACGCATTGACTTTGTGCAGGGCATCGGCCGGGTCGGCGACCATCGAATTGTAGTTCACATATAGCACTTTTATGTTGGGCTGCCGGACGAGCCAGGCTTTGACCTGTTTCAGGTGTTCCTCATAGACCTTCGCCATTTTGTCATCTGGGATGTTGTCATCCCCCTTGCCCAAACGACTGAGCATTTTTTTCTGGGAAGACAACACTTCCTTGATGTCGCGTTGCATGAAGATCACTTTGTAGTTGTGATCCGCTGGCAGGAAGGTAATCAAGCCGGTGACGATCTTCACCACCTTGCCAGCCGCATCCGGGAGCCAGGCGAGATCGCCGTCCTTCATCTGTTTGACGCGCTCGAATTCATAATACCCTTTTGGGTTATTGGCATCCGCTTCGCGCAGGTTGTCGGTCAGGATCTCCTGTCCACCGGCTTCGAGCATTTTCATCATCATGGATGTGCCCGAACGCGGCAAGCCGGAAACGATAATCACATAATTTTTCGAATCCATTATTGTTTCCCTCCCCGAATAATTTCGGACGCCTCACGCGCATGCCTGCTGACCGATTCGCCGTTGGTCAGCGCTGGGTAGATTTGTGACGTCGTGGCAAGGTAGAGGCAATCCACCGGAGTCTTGATGCCGGGAATCGAATCGGTCTCGTTGAGTTTATGCAACGGCTCCACATACCGTTCGCGATGGATCAGGAAATAACGGATCGAGGAGGGATCGAAACCCGGGAACATCGCCTGCAAATTTTCAAGCCAGATGTTCTTTATTTCATCATCCGTCTTCTGTTGCCAGGGACTGCCCGGCGCGGTGTATTTCGGCAAATAAACGAGGTGATAGCCGCCCACATACTTCGGGTCAATATACGCAGTTGTTTCGATGACACCCGTGAATGGGAAACGGTCATCGGTGATGTTCAATGTCCAATTTCCGCTTAGGGGACGATCCATCACGAGGAGTGGCGCAATGATTCCCAGATATTCCGTCCTGTTGAGGAACTCATGATATGTTTGATCGGCGGAAGGGATCAGACGCTGAAAGACGGGGGTTTGCAGGGTGCAAACCACCTTGTCATAATGTACAACTTCATCATTCGCCAAACGGATGCCGGTCATCCTGCCGTTTTCGATCACAATTTCTTTGACAGCTGCCTTGAGATGCACCTCCCCGCCCGCGGCAAGAATCTTTTCTGTCATGGCTTTGATCAGGGTGATATAACCGCCGATCAAATGCCCTGCCATCTCTTTTTGGTTCGCGCCTTCCCGCGTGGATTTCATGCGTACGAGACGCGACCACATATATGTGGCTGGAGTGTTATCAAACCCGCCGTCGAATTTCGCCTTTAGCATGGGGCGCCAGATATTTTGATAGACGCCCTTGCCGCTCCACTTCAACAACCAGTCCTGCACGCTGATCGATTCGAGACTGCGCCAATCCTTGATGAATTGCGCCGCCAGCACAGTCAGGCCAAGACGAAAGCGGTCAACCCAGCCAAGAGGCGGGAATTTTAGAAACTCCACTATATTATTCATCGGGTGAATTGCACCTTTGTAGTAAAAACCGGTTTTGGTCTCTTTGAAGCGCAGTTGGTCGTCAATACCCAGTTCTTTACACAGGTCGCCCAGGTGATGGTCACTTGAAAGAATGGCATGGTAGAAGCGATCAATTCCTGTGCCATCCCCCAGATAAATGGGACCCGCCAAACCACCCAGCGCCGGCGAGGCTTCGTAGATCGTAGCTTTAATACCCTGACGCGACAGGAAGTATCCCAGGCTGATGCCCATGATACCGCCGCCGATAATTCCAATTTTTTGATTTGGTATGTTTTCCATGATCTCTTTCGTTCCAGTTAATTGCCGGATAAGCTAATTTGTCCAAGAATATTGGCGATCTTCCCGCCTGCTGTTCCATCGCCAAAGATCGGAGGTTGTTCTGCGGGCGGATTGAAGTTTTTCCATTCATTCAAAATGCAATCCACATCAACACCGACCAGTTTGTTCCAGCCCACGTGGACGGTTTCGGTCCACTCGGTTTCATCGCGCAAGGTGAGGCAGGGTTTGCTCATAAAATAAGCTTCGCGTTGCACCCCGCCTGAATCTGTGGCAATGATGCGGGCATTCTCTTCCAACATCATCATATCGTAGTAGCCAACAGGTTCTATTAAGTGAACATGACCGGCGAATTGAACATCCAGTTTTTGCAATGCACTGCGCGTCCGCGGATGGACGGGGAAGACTACTGTCTCGCCGACCTGATTCAAGGCTTGAACAATGTTTGCGAGACGAGCAGGATCATCGGTGTTGGCGGCGCGATGGACGGTGACCAAGCCAAAGGTACCAGGATCAACTCCCAGATTAGAAAGAATCGATGATTTTTGTCGGGCGAGAGGGCGGTTGGAAATATTCGCATCCAGCATCACGTCCCCAACCCAAAACACGCTTTTGGTGATCCCTTCTTTTGCAAGCTGATTGACCGCGGTCTGGCTGACGCAAAAGTATGCGGATGAAAGTTGGTCCGCAACCAGGCGATTGATCTCTTCGGGCATTCGCCGGTCAAAACTGCGTTCGCCCGCTTCGACGTGAACAACCGGAATGCGCAGTTTGCTGGCAGCCAATGCGCCTGCCAGTGTTGAGTTCGTATCCCCTCGCACGATAACCATATCCGGTTTTTCTTTGAGAACTAACTCTTCAAACCGAACCATGATTTCAGCAGTTTGACCTGCATGAGAGCCGGAGCCAACTTCAAGGTTGTAATCGGGCGCAGGGATACCCAATTCATCAAAGAAGGTCTGCGACATTAAGTAGTCATAGTGTTGCCCGGTGTGGACGAGAATTTCCCGATGATGTTTTCGCAGGGCGCGGCTTACCGGCGCTGCCTGAATGAATTCGGGACGGGCGCCTACAACAGACACGATCTTCATGCGGTTTGGTTGATCTTCCTTGTTACTGGTTTTGAATCGGAAAGCGCCGCCAGTTGAAACCACGCTGATAAGGCAAACATAACGAGAAGGGCAAGTGTGGATATTGCGTCTGCAGATGCAATCCTTTCAACCACCCCTGCCGGCAACCCTGCATAAGACACAACTTTCGTTCCAATGTTGGGAAGGACCAGCATGGCTGTCAAAAGCCATTGGGATGCGGTAATTAACCTGCCTTCGTTTTGCGTTGGTTTCTGATCCCTAACCAGAACGGCGGTTGTTGCCAGGAAGAAGAAAATCATAAATGGCATGTCGTGGATCCTATGATAAGCGGCAAGGAAAACCCCCAGTGTAAGGATATTTAGATGGTTCAATTGCAACGCAGGTTCATTGCCGCCCGGTCTCTTCCTGCTTAAATAATCGCCCCCCACAAGATAAATTGTTACCACCAGGATCACAAGGACCATCAGGTAACCTGCCAGGGGAATTTCCGCAAATTGCGCGAGCAGGTGAACACCGGTTTGCGAGTAATTCAGGTCGAATACCTTGAGGTATGCTTTTACCGTTTCTAATAACGATCCTTTTTCAAGAGGCATAAGCAATAACAACCCGACAGCCTGAACGATCAAACCTACAAGAATAATACGATATTTTCTCTGCAACAGGAAAAACAAGAAAACAGGCAGGCCTACCGAGTATTTTGAAATCCCAAACCCAAGCAGGATGCCGGCAACCAGCCAACGATCCTTGAGTAATAAAGCCAGCATTAATAGAAAAAGACAAATCAGGGTTTGTTGCCCAACAACTGTACTTTGCCGCAGCCCATAAAAATTGTAAAAGGTCATGGCAAGGATCAGTTGATCCACCATGTTCATGCGTTGACGCTGGTCTATGAGGCGCATACCCAGCCAGGGGATCAGTGCGGCAAAAATGATATTTAATACGATCCAGATCGTACGCGCGATGTTCCAGGAAAACCAGGAGAACAACCCAAGAAATAAACCTAATGGCGCCGTTGCTGAGGGCGCAACGATCAATACCTGGGCTACGGGGTAATCCGTAACAACGCGCCCATCCAAATAATAGATGGGCAGTTTCAAGGCAGATTCGAAATCGCCAAATCGAATACCCAATCGATAAGGAACGCCTGAGCCGGGGATTCTTGGATCCCAATAAATCGGAAACGATGGACCATTTAAAATTGCGGCGTAGGAATTGACGCCTGCTCGAACATAGTGGCCGGCATACCAATAACCATGAAAGTCAATGCCCGAATAGTCTTTATCGCCGGAGTTTTCCGCAACCCACGGAATGGTATAAGCAAACAGCAAGACCGCCAAACCGACCAGCAAAATTAATTTTGCTGGTTTCGTTTTACTCAGGCTCTGTCGAAAAATCTGCATTGGGCTCAACTTTCTCTTCAAGTACTCGGCTGGTTATTTCTGATCGTTGAAACAGGCCTGGATGCAAAAGCGCGTTGAGTAATTTCAGTCAATGCCAAGCCCGCAAACGGAATCAAGGTTGCGTCAACAGGAAGACGATAGCGAATCAAAGTCCAGGTGAGGATGTGAACGCTCGCGTACACCACTGCAAAGATGATCAGGAGTCCCGCAGGGGAGGTGAGGAGACTCTTTCTGTTTCGTTTCACATGCACGAACAAGCCGTAGACCATGAACGGCAGAAAGAGTCCGAAACTGCCGATGCGCGAGATGTTGCTCAACATACCGGACTCGGACGAATACCAGAACATAAAATACGGCGGAATGCGACTCAGCGACAAGAGGACGTAACGCATCGGATCGTTCATCACGAACTGGATGCCGCGCCCAAGCAGTTCCCTATCGAGAGCCGCCTCGTCCAAATGACGGACTTCTTCGGGGATCATGTCTTGATATGTGGCAGTGGGCAGGATCGGGATGAACTTCGTCCCATAAACGGGATGGTTGCCCCAGAAGAAGGCATATCCCGAATTGGTATTGAGCAACACAAAACTTCCAAAGCGGGAATAGTTGAAGTATGTGATGGGCAGGATGAAGGAAACGATCAGGGCGAAGGATAAAACTGTCGGAAGCAGGGGCAGGCGTCGGCTAAGTTTGAAACGGGCGATCCATATCCAAAGAAAGAGGAAAGGCAGGAAGAGCAAAAAGACCTGTCGCAATACGAGTGTAATCCCAATCGAAACGCCCAACGCGACACCGAGTTTAACGTCCTGTTTTTTGTCGGTATTTTCTGCGAGTTGCATCGAGAAAAACAAACTCGAGAGGATGGCAGTGATGTAAAACGGTTCAGTCATCAGCGCCGCGCCGTAATAGAAAAAATACACGTAGACGGCTGTGATGGCGGCGGCAGCAAGACCGATGTTTTTCGTAAACATTTTTTCGCCGATGCGAAAGGTGATGTATGGGTGCAGGATGCCAACGACGATGGCTTGTAGAATTCGCGCAACGATGGGATGCGGACCAAATAATGAATAAAGGATTGCAAGATAAAGCGTGTACAAAAAACTCCAGTGCGCGGTGGGCGCATTCGCGGGCGTGATGGGCCACCACAATTCACCGAACGAAAATCCATGACCACCAGCCACGCGCAAAGCAAGGTTGTGATAGGAAACCTGGTCGAAGATGCCTGGTAGTTCAACGACAGTATCGCCCATCGCAAACGCAGCGGCAACCCGTAACAAAACAGACACCGCCAGAATACCTGGCAGTGGTTGTTCGGTGATACGGTTCCAAAGGTTTTGTTTACGGTTCACTTCATCACTCATAAATCGGTTTCATGGCAGATAGCACCACCTGCCAGTCGTATTTTGTTTCTGCCAATCGTCTTCCGTTCGTTGATAGTTTTTCCTGCAACGGAACATTTTCCAGCAGTTCGATCACGCGGTTTGCAAAGTCGGTTGCCGTATCTGCGACCAGCACATCTTTTTCAAGTTCGGCATGGATGCCTTCGAGTCCAATTGTGGTTGTGACGACAGGCATGGCATACGCAAACGCTTCCAAAATTCGCACGCGCATCCCGCCGCCCGCACGGACAGGCACCACCATCAATGCGCTTTGTTCCAGATACGGAGCCAATTCGGGAACGTAGCCCGTCACCTTGACTACATCCGTGTTACTTTCAGCAAGGTCAACAAAATCCTGCGGCGGATTCTTGCCGATGATGGTCAGGGTGACATCGGGCACGCGCTGACGGATCAATGGAAAGACTTCATTGAAGAACCAGCGGATGCCATCCGCATTGGGCGGATAGTGTAAAGTACCCAACGTGACGATGTTCTTTGAGCCAGGCTTGCGCTTGATGGGCTGCAATTGCTGTGTATCCACTGCAATCGGCACCACTGTGATCGGAGCAACGCGCTCGCCTTGTTTTATTTTTGAAAAGTTCAAGGCTTCTACAAGCCCGGCTCGATCCACATCAGTGACGGCAAGCACATGGTCCACCGTTTTCAACAACTCGCCTTCGTAGCGTTTGACGCGCTTTGCTTCGATTCCCAGCACAGGTTTCAAAAACCAGCGCGCGTTATCCCGCATCCTCTCCACAATGGACCAGACCGCGTTATGCGCATCGAAGATGACTCTCGGTTTTTTGGTCGGGAATGCAGAAGCCCCCCTGAGCGCGAACTGCACCATCGTCAACTGGTCGGCGTGGATGAAATCTAAATCCTGCTCTTTGACCAGTTTATTAACCATCTCCTGCATCGCGGGCAGATCGTCCCTTTCGATCAGGAACGGACGGGTTGCCAGATAACTGCGGATCATGTACCCAACATCCGCCACGCGTGAGCGTTTAATCGACACGGCATGAACTGCTTCGCAGATTTTTTCCAGAGCAGGGATGTGTTGTACTTCTTCTGGACGCACGAAGGAAACCAAAGTTACAGAATGCCCCTGCCCTATCAACGCTCTTAGCACATGATAGGTCTTTACCTTGGGACCTGCATCGGGAGGAAATGGTACGATCTGGGTGAGGAATAAAATATTCATATCAAATATAAAAAATAATCCGCTAATCTGCATTGATCCACACGAAATAAAGGCGGCAAGCCCGGGGAACAAAAATTCGCGGAGACTGGCGAAGATCAGCGGATAAAATCTTGCGGCTTTACTTCAAATTAAGGCACAAAGCCATCACATCCAAATTGGAGCGTAATTCCTTTTTCGCCTGGTCGTTTCGGCTTGGAAACAGGAACCCCATACACCAAACCAATAACTTCAACAAACTCATCACAAAGAACAAACCACGCAGTAACCATGCGCTTAGGAAACCGTAATTCTTTTTATAAAAAAGCATCTTGCCGCGGTAGACCATCTTGCGCCGCTTCCAGCGATCCATGCTCCGCCCGCCGAAATGAATGATCGAAGAAGACGGCAGGAAGTATACCTTCCAGCCCGCTTTGTTCAAGCGGTATTGCAAGTCCGCTTCATCACCGTAAATGAAATAACTCTCGTCGAGCAAGCCGATCTGATCCAACGCGCTCCTGCACACCAGCAAGCAAGCCGAACTCAACCAGCCCGTAGATTTGATCTCGTTCGAGTCGCCATGCGAAGGATAACCCGTCCACAGCAATTCGCCAATATGAGTGACGATCAAAAATTCCTCCAGCAATGTCGAGAACGGCGCATACCCTGATTGAAACGAGCCATCGGGATTCAACAACTTCCCCGCCACTGCGCCCGCTTTGGGATGCGCCTCCAAAAATTCAACCAGCATATCGAGTGCGGGTCCGTTCACAATCGTGTCATTGTTCAGCAATAACACATGGCGTCCATCCGTCACTTCGATGCCCTGGTTACTCGCTTTGCCCAGCCCCACATTGCCCGAATTCTGAATCAACTTCACATCCGGGTACTTCTCCGCAAGCATCTGCTGACTGCCGTCCGTGGAGCCGTTATCAACCACAACAATATCGAACGAACTTTTCAGCCCGCCCTCATACAAGGATTTCAAACACGGATCGAGATACGCCTTGTTGTTCCAACATACCAACACAATGGACATATCCACGACCCGACCATCGCCTCTTTTCTGGACCGTGAGCCTGCTCGCTGTTCCCGACATCTTTACTCCTCCCGATGCTTCTTATCCAGGTCGGCGATCTCCTCGTATGTGCCAAGGTCAATGTACGTGCCGTCCTGCATGTGGACGCCTTTGAATTTCATACCTTTGGCAATCGCGTCATTCATGATCTTCGCAAAATCGGAAATGCTGCGCTCATACACACATTCATGCAAATATTCCGTGAACCTGGGACGCCACACGATGCAACCCCACATCTCGGTCAGGTCGGTCTGTTTCGGCTTGTCAACAACCTCAAGGACGCGGTGATCCTTGTCCATGTTCACCATGCCGAATTTTTCAGGGCGATCTGTAGTGAACATACCAAAAAGCACGTCATCATCAGGGGAAGCGGCTTCATAGATCCGCTTGAAAATATCACCGGGTTTCATCAGGGTGTCTGCCATGCCAAAGAAAACCGTCTTTCCCTTGATGAGATGATATGCTGAATCGAGCGCGTGCGCCAGCCCGGGCGAAGTGGATTTCGTCTTCCCCTCCACCACCTCCTGCACCACATAACTGATGTCGCATCCGAAGCGTTGTCCGCTTCCGAAATAGCCCATTAACTGATGCTTGGTCTCATTCACGACAAAGACAATATGCTTCAACCCTGCATTCGTCAGGTTATCCACAACAAATTGCGAGATCGGTTTATAGTGGTTGTTGCGAATAACAGGATATAACTCTTTCGGGTACGGCAGACCCAGCCGAATACCCTTCCCCGCCGCGGGGATCAGACCAATTAATTCTTCCATTGAATCCTCGTATGAAACTAAAGATTTTTCTTTGCCAGGTAAAGTTGTTCAATTGCGATCAATCCCCCAAAAAATATCCAGGGATAAATACTCGCCCTGAAACCGTCCAGACCAATGTTATAAGCAAAGGGCAGGACCCAATCCACCAGAAACGCCGCCATGACCACCCCTGCAACGCCCCCAAGGACGCCATAAATGTAACCGCGCGCAAACCCCTCCCTCACCTGGGTTGTAAGCTTCCAAGCCAGTGACCCAATTTCATATAGAATCCACACAAAGCAGGCAAGCCCGGCGATCCCGGTTTGCGCAATCAGGTCTACATATTGACTATGCGAGTTGAACCGAATGTTATATCCTCGAAGATCAAACAACGGCGCATACCAGTAATAATTACCAAAGCCAAGTCCAAACAGAGGGCTGATCCGGCTGATGTCCAGCACCACGATCCATGCATCCACGCGCGTCCCCCAACTATATTGGTCCGTTGAAATGAGACTCTGCGCCGCATAAATTCCATAAATCAGAATAAAAGGAATGGCCGCAAGCGCGAGTTTTTTATAACGCAAGCCAACCAAAGCCATTGCAGTGACCGCGGGCGGCACCCATCCAGACTTCCAATCATTTTGCTGGTAAAAGGCGACAAAAAACGTAACCGCCACGATCACGTACAAAATCGCCCTTCTGGATATCTTCAAATCGTTATTGAATAGCGCCTGACCCAGGCAGAGCGCCACCATCCATGTCCAAAACATGCTATTGGCATACACCCCTTTTTGATAGATCTTGTCGAATATAGTCAATTCAGCGGCATTCCCAAGAACATATATCGTGCCCAGCCCTATAAATACCCATACAATTGCCTTTAGCCAGCGAATGTCGGTGATCATATTGGCCATCATCACCATCGTCAACAGGGAGAAAAAATAGATGGCAAAACCACCGAGTTGCGCATCCAGTGGCGCATGCCTGGCGAATGAAAACCAGGAAATCTGCCCCATCCCCAGGGCAACCACTGAAATTATCATGAGAAAACCAGCCGGTCGAATCGCGGGAGACTTGACAAAACGAAATTCGCGCCTGACAATAAACATGTCCATCAGCCAAAGAGCCGCAACAAGGATCAATATTAATATGGAGGCATTAAACCCGCCCGGTCCGGCAAATGGGATAAACATCCCTCCCACTACAACAAGGATATATCCTAAATTGGGAAACCGCATCAACACCAGCAGCCCAGCGACACTTACAAGACCCCCCATCAGTAACAAATAGAGTTGCAAGGAACCCCAGTAAGAAGCAAGCATGGCGGCCAGCACGGTGGCGATGACGATCCCAAGCCGCACTTGTCTCTTGTTGAGTATTATCTTCCAGGTCGTTGAGAATATGTTTAAGTTAAGGTTGATATCCATTTTCGACTCATCCTTGATCCGATCATCTATGCCGCGACGGTTTCCAATAACTTCAAAAACCGGGGCATAACCACAAGCCAGTCATATTTTTCACGTACAAGTTTACCTGCATTTCCCGCGAGTTGCTGCCGTATATCATCATCCTGCAATACTTTTACCACACAATCTGCAAACTTTTCGGGGTCGTCTGCAACGAGGAGATGCTTCCCGTTTTGCACATCGAGTCCTTCGGCGCCTTTTGAGGTGGAGACAACCGCTGTGCCGATTGCCATCGCTTCCAGGATCTTTAGGCGAGTCCCACCCCCGCTTCGCAAGGGGGCAATACTCACCGAGGAGGATGCAATCAACGATTTTATATCATCCACATACCCAGCGAGGGAAATATTCTGATCGGACGGAAGGGGCAGGTTGGCATGGTCGCCGGTGATGGTCAGGCAGGCTTCCGGGATCTTCCGTAAGATGAGAGGATATGCGTCACGAACAAACCATTGCATTGCCTCATAATTTGCAAGATATCGAAAAGAACCGGAGAAAATCAGCGAGTTGGGTTTGGACGCAAGGTTCAGACCCTGATAGTCGCCTATGTTCACGCAATTGGAAATGACTTCGATTTGATTTTTGTATGCAGGAAAATTTTCCACGATCAACTGACGTTCCTGTTCAGAAGCCACCACGCACGCCCGAAAACGGCTTAAGAGGCGCGAAAGGTAACTGCGAAGTTTGAACCAGGTGAGGGTGAGTCTGATGCGTTTCTTTATATCCACAGACTCGAAGGCAGTATCATCACTTAATCCAAGTTCGACCTCTTCAAAAACAGCAGGCACATCCTTGAAATAAGTGAAGTACGCCGCCATAGTTAACTGCGATGCAACCACAAGATCATAGACTTCGCCCGTCAACTGCTGGGTGATCTTTCGCGCCATCTCCGGCGAAAAGGTATCAACAATTGAACGGGGCTTCACACTCAGAAAGCCCAACAGAGACCGCCAACCCCTCGGATTAAACTCCCTCCAGGGGACGACTTGTACATCCCTGCAAAGCGACCGGATTTCAGACGCTTCCTGACTCGCCTGAGGCTGGTCTGTGAAACTGAGCAGAGTCACATCGTGATGCTGACTCAGCCCGCGCAACAAGTTGTAGACGCGAAGTTTTGAGCCGTTATTGGCTGGGTATGGAAACCAGCGCGAGAGAAAGAGGATTTTCATGGTTTTACAAGTGTTTCAAGATAAGTTTTGATTTGGGTCGTCATGCGCTGAATATCAAACTTATTCAAAGCAGTTTCGCGCCCCGCTTTTGCCAGTTGTAGCCGGTACGCAGGTGACTCGATCAATCTCAGCAACTGCCGAGCCAAACTGGCAGGATCGGCTGGAATAAAGGTCAAGGCATTTTTGCCTTCAACCAGAATCTCCGCGGCGCCGCCAACAGGCGCGCCGACAACTGCCAATTCAGAAGCCATCGCCTCCACAATCACCCTGCCAAACGGTTCGGACCAGATTGAAGTAAATAAAAATATATCGGCTTGTTGATACAGTGCAGGTAATGCTTCCTTGGGTTGAGCCGGTAAAAAGGTCACAAGTGATTCGATATTTTCCTGTTTCACAAGTGCGTGCAAGGAAGCCTCATAATCGGGCTCGCCGTTACCAATAATAGTCAACTTCAAATCCTTGAAATCATGTTCATGCACAAGAACCCTCACTGCTTCAATGGCAGTATGCACACCCTTCCCGTGAGTAAGACGCCCAACATACAATAAAGACAATACAACGTTTGGCTTTTTCTGCAAATTTAGATACGGGCTTGTATCAATCGCCCCGTAAATAACTTTTGTGTGTTGCAACACTATCCTCTTTTGCTTGAATTCATCTTCCATAAACGCAGAGGGAAAAAGCATACGCTCAAACTTCAACCCCTGCCTTTTTTCACGAGATAAAATCGCTTGAGCGGCTGGTTTCAACAGCAGTTTGGGAATACTGGCGAAAAAATTGCGAGGCGGTGATTTCCAATATTCCTCAAATTGATCCGGAAGCGTGGGCCAGTAATCTCCCATATAGTAAACGGTCTTTCCGGGCATCAGCTTTTCAGCAAGGGCTGGCAGGGAACGATGCAAATTCCACATACCCCAAATCATTATGAAATCCGGCTTGAACTCCTCAACGATCTTTCTTAATTGGTGGATGTTTTCCTTTTCGCGGGTTTTGCGGCTGACGAAAAAGTTGAGGATATTCCGCGGGGATGCAATTTCCATCTCCAAATGCAATTCCCGTCGAATCCAAACCGGTTCAGGATGTTTCAACTGCTCCCTGCCAAACTTGCTGGTTAAAACCACTACATGATCGCTGCGAGATCTTAATCCTTCCGCCACTTCCTGGCACCATTGTTCATATCCACCGCGGCTTGCAGGCGGGTAGAAGTTGGTTAAGAATAAGATTCGCATAAGATATCGTATATATTTTGAAATTCACAGGGGCGATAACATTCCAGGCGCTGGAAGATCAGGATGATTTCTGGTTCAATTTCAATGTTGCAAAAATATATTCTTCAATTCCATCTATCATGTTGTTAAGGGAAAAATGCTCCAAAGCAAGTTTCCGCCCAAACTGAACCAGTTGCTGTTTGTCTTTAGCGCCGTCCAAAAGGAGGGTGATCCGTGAGGCAAGGGCGTTTGCATCGCCTGCCGGGAAAAGAAGGTCATTATCGTAGTCGTTGAAAATCTCGCGACTCCCTCCTACATCAGAGCCAATCACGATCAAGCCTGCCAGCATGGCTTCGATAATTGTCCTGCCGAATGGTTCGGGCCAGATGGAAGTGAAAAGAAACACATCAAATTTGCTTAATAAGCTGGGTATCTCTTCCCTGGGTATTTTCCCAATGAACTTCACTTGTCCTGCAATCCCGAACTCTGAAATCAGGTTATGCAATCTGGCTTCATAGTCCGGGTGTCCACTGCCTAAGATCGTCAACTCAATTTGATCTGAAAAACCGCGTTGTTTCAATAAGCCAACCGCTTCAACCGCAGTGTGCGCTCCCTTGTCTTCTATCAATCGCCCGAAATAAATCAGGTGAAGAGTTTCGTTTTCCGCTGGCTTGTTTTTTTTGGAAAACTCAGCGAAGGGTTTGGGGTCTATACCTATGTGTAGTACATCTGCAGAAGCGGGAAGCTTGGCGGCATCAACCAGTTTGTCCCTGACGTATTCGCTGCAACAGAGAGTTCTATTGAAAAGAAGCGCAGGAGGATATTTCTCACGGCGTAATCTTGAAAACGCCAGTTGACGAAGCGGCTTCTTGAATTGCTCAGTAATGTACCGCCGAGCCGGGAGCCGCCAATATGCCGTGTGAGGGTCCTCATCCATGGGCCAGTAGGATGCAATGTAGTAGACAATTCTTCCTGGCATCCATTGCTCGATCCAATAGGGCAAATTCAAGGATAACAACCACATCCCCCACACGAAAACAATATCAGGGCGGAATTCGTCAATGGTTTTCTGCAATTTCAAAAGATTGAATTTTTCCTTTGACGATCTCCTGAGAAAGAAATCAACCGGCTGGTAATAGTTCAAAGTGCCCTGCAAATGAAGCGTTCTGCTCACACCATCCTGCGAGGTAATGCCGGCGGGGTCAACCCCGAAACGGGATGTCAATATGGTTATTTCGTGACCCCTGCCCTTCAAACCGTCAGTCACCTCCTGGCAGATTTGTTCATATCCCCCTACATCGTGAGGAGGATACATGTTGGTTAGGAAAAGAATACGCATTACCGATCCTGCACAGGGAATGCCGGATGCCGATTGGCGGTAAAGGGCCTATTTCCCCGATACCATCTGATAATTTTTGTGCTTACAAAGGACTTTATGAAGGTTGTCATCAAACGGCGATTGAAGAATAAAGCCAGGTCGTATTTAAGGGCAAGCACAAGGCATTTTCTTGTATCCCGCAGGTGGCTTGAACCATAATTCAACAATCCCAATGCAAAATATGTTTGTGAATATGCCGCGCGCCTGTGTTTTTGGATGGCGTCCATTTCATGCGACTCGCGAAAGAATCGGTCTAGAAACCCAACAAGCATCCGGGAATTTGATTCCATATTCAGGCTTTCGAAATCGCCGCGATACCCTTTGGGTTGTTCGCCACACCCCAATTCATAAAATGTGTTCAGCCGGGTTAGTAAATCGGGACAGGCAAAAGCCATTTCACGAAAACTGTCGTAAGCGCGATCTGTTTTACGAGCCTGTAAATATTCCACAGCAGAAGCCAGATATGCCTGTCCATAGGCGCGTCTTTGAGGATCGGTCCATTCAAAGTCTACAGATGGCTTGGGACCAAAGTGTTTTTGTATCATAGCCAAGCGGTTTTGTGTCTGACGCGTCGGGTCGGCAGACATGCTGTTTGGCAGGACGCGATGACGCGTCAAGAGGTTGGTAACGCCAAGGACTTTGTATTGCTTTGTGATTCGCAACCACATATCCACATCTTCACAGGCGCGGAAGGATTCGTCAAACAAGCCAACGCTGTCGTAACACCGCTTTCGCACCAAAATCGATTCGGGGACAAGGAAATTTCCATCAACCAATGCTTGAAAAATTTGGCCTTCGGGGATCAGCCGCGCTTCCCTTTGCGGAAGAGAGCGATTCGACTCATCCACAAACTGATAGCCGCAATAGACTGCTTCTGCATCTTGATTCGCCTGAAGAATAGGCACAAGTGTGCTCATAAAATCCGGCTCAACCATATCATCGGCATCCAGCACGCCGATGAATTCGCCCTTTGCCTGTCGGATGCCTGTATTGCGCGCGGCAGATAGCCCTGCATTTTTTTTATGGATATATTGAACTTTATCAGTGAAATGCCCGATCACTTCGCGGCTGTTATCAGTTGACCCATCATCAACCACGATGATTTCGTATCTGTCATAACCCTGGGCAAGCACGCTGTTGATCGCCTCAGCCACATAGTGCGCGTGGTTGTAATTCGGGATGATTATGCTTACCAGACCACTCTCGCGGATACTTGATTTATTCGTCACAGTATCATTTCCTAAAAAGACCGGGTTGGTTGAGTAGTTGCCTACCCAGCCAGCGATTCATGTCAGAGCGAAAACATTCGCTGTCACGGATCGAGCGGAGAACAACTCTCATCCCTTTTTTAGCACCACGGCCGATTGATAATTATCCTCTGCACGAGGTCTGATTTCAATCACCTCAAAATAGCGTCCCCATTCCCTGCGTATCCAAGCGCTGTTGTAAATCGAAAAGGTCTCATCCCAGCGGATTCCTTTCATCGCTACGAAATCATACTGCAAGGCTTCGTTCAAGTCCGCTCCGCGAAAATTCCAGACTTTTTCACCTTGTGTCTTGAAAACTTGGGCTGAATTTTCATCCATAATTGTGAATAAGGCATAGCCGCCTGTTTTTAAGACGCGGTTAAATTCCATCAACCACATATCCATTAAATGTTGCATGTGAGTGAAAACAGAAATGCCATAAATAAAGGAAAACTTTTGATCCTCAAATGGCAAATGCGGATACGATGTGGTGGTCACAAAATTAAAAGGGGGAGCAAGATTGATTTTATTCCAGAGTATTGAACGCTCATCCTGGTCAGCGCCCCAGAACTCACTTACAGCCGCTTCTTTTGCAAAGTGTCGTAAAACGCGGGATGTGGCGCAGCCAAAGTCCAATACCGCATCATCTTTAGTGATGCTGATGCCATATTCATCCCATACGGACCTGATCATTGATGCGGTATTTTCGCCTCGTTCGAGAAACGCCGAATCAGAATTGAGTGAGTATCCCATCCTCATATTGGATGGCGGTATTGGCAGTAAACCATCATGTCCATCGGTAACAAGCGACTGGGATGAGAAGGAATAATAACGGCTTTCAAAATCAGCCGCATCCGGCGTATAGAGCGAAGCCAGCACCCTGTTATCGCCAAAATCGACAACCGTGTTTATAAGGCGTCGAACCCTGGCTTTTAATGAGGATGGAATGGACTTCTTTATAAAATTAACAGTCATGCTGGTACCTCCTTGGGTATGAGTTTAAGGGCGGGAATGCCAACGGTTGGATTCCATTGAAGCATGGGATCAAATTGGGGCTGAGTCTGAAGCGTTAGATCGAGTCCAGAGGCTGGCGGGCAATCACCGCTTCAAACATTGTCGCGAGGCGGGATATATAGTGATCCCAGGAATATTTTCGCTCGGCATCTTCCTTTGCCCGCGCGCCGAGTCTTGAGCGCAAATCTGTATCATGGATCAATTCATTCAATGCATTTGTCAGCGCGGAAACATCACCGGGCGGCACCAGCAAGCCATTCTCGCCATTCTGAATGACTTCAATAATTTGCCCGATCTCTGAAGCGACAACAGCCCTGCCCGACGCCATATATTCGAAGAGCTTAAGGGGAGAAAGCCACATTTCTTGCTGCATCGGAGGATATGGCACAACGGCAATATCCGCGGCGCTCATATAACGCGGCACTTCAGTATGGGGAACAAGGCCGGTAAACGATACGGCATGATAGATGCCGAGATCGGCAACGCGCTTCACCATTGCGGGACGCCGTTCGCCATCTCCCACCAGGACAAGGCGCGCATCCGGATGGGATTTTAGAACATAGGCAAACGCATCGAGCAATGTAGCAACGTCATGCCAGTGAAAAAAGTTGCCAACGAACAGCATCGTGGGATTGTCCACAACATTCAAGGTTTTGCGAACCTGGGTTCGCGCGTCCGTGTTGGATTTGAATTTCCTTACATCCACCGCATTCGGGAAGACAACCAACTTGCGCGCGGGGACGTCCCATTTTTTTATGAGGTGGTCTTTACCAGCATTCGAAACACAAATGATGCCGTCGGCAGTTTCCAGGTTGTAGCGGAGGATTTGCTCTGCGCGCCAGCGCAACAATCCTTTAATCGGTTTGCCCATGATATCGAGTTCCATGATCTGATCGGCTTCGAAGAATATTAAATACGGTATATTCATTTTACGGCAAGCCATCGCCAGACCCGAATTGTAAAGACCATTTCGTTCGTAGACCAAATCATGCCCGGGCAAACGCTGGAGGCACGCGTCCATATAACGATAGTTTGAAAACACATTCAGATAGGGTATGTCAAGAAAGCTTTGCAGTTTCCAGACTGCCTTGCTGAAAAATGTAAACAAAAGACCAGCAGACCAGGTTCGTTTTGCCGGCTTCACATTCTGGTGATCTTCGGTAAACACAAAGTCTTCCAAACCATCCGGCGCAATATATGTTACCTGGTGCCCTTTTTCTTTCAAGCCCATGGCTACATATCGTTGAATCACATAGGTGGCATCTGCCGGCTTATTCTCCATCGCATGCTGGAAAGGTTGCCATTCAGGCACACCAAGGGCAATTCGTAATGTACGGGGCGTTGAGTCAAAATCCCTTTGTGCGGCTGTCAACATAAGACGGTTAATTTTGTTGGATAAGAATTTGAACAGGAATGTTACACATCGTCGATAACGCCCGCGCGGATGATGACCCGGGCCGGAACTCCCCCGCCCGTGCTATGTGGCGGCATATCCTTTGTAATGACTGAGTTCGCCGCGACTACTGAATAATCACCAATTTTTATTGGACCCAGTACCTTCGCTCCAGCGCTGATATGAACGTGGTCGCCAATAATGGGCAAGCCGCCGCCCGGGTTCTTGTACCCAATCGTGACATCCTGAAATACCATACAGTTTTCGCCTATGCTCTGGGCACGGATGATTGCATTAAAGCCATGCTTAATCACAAAACCCGGGCCAACCGAGGGAGTCTCGATGCTTAAAGCGCTTCTTGGTTTGGACACCGCCTTTGCGGCAATGAGCAAAAGTTTATCGAGCAAACTCGCAGGCTTCCCAAGGCGATAATAAAACAAGTTGCGGAATTCAGACAAAGTCTCATCGGTAACCAGCCAGGCAAAATTTGCGAGAAGGGGGTATTCGGACCGCGCGGAATCCGTTATCTGGGTCCACCGGATAATGTCCTTCTCGATTACTTCTCGAGCCGAAGAACGCCTCAACAACAAAATGTGAAAAATTGGTTGGATCATCATGATATCCGATTGTGACTCTTTTCTAACTCCACGCTTGAAAACTCAGGACGCCTGCCTGGTTGCCGCCGAGAGTGATTCTTTCACCTTTACCCCATCCCGCCTGATGATACGCGCTGGCACGCCAGCCACTGTGCAATTGGAAGGTACGTCTCTCAAAACCACGGCATTGGCTCCAATGACAACATTATCCCCGATTTTGACCGGACCCAGAATTTTGGCGCCCGCACCAATATATACATTGTTGCCAATATTGGGAACCCCACTTTGATCTCGGTAACCAATGGCCACGCCTGAATTGACCCAGCAGTTTTCGCCGATCGTTTCAGCTCCAATGATGGTTACGAAGCCATGTTCGATAAAAAAACCAGGACCAATTTTGGACAGTCCAAACCGCATGGTGTCTACAGGCGGGTATAGCATTTTCGCCAGCCACAGCAGGATCCTGCCCAGGATACTCGAATATGTCCCAATGCGATAATAAAACAGATTTCGAAATTCCGGGTATGTTTCCAACAGCCAGGCAAAATTTTCGGCTGGAGATTTTGCCGATCTGTCCGGATTGTGGATGTGAACCCATCGGTGTATATCCATTTCCATGATCTGTTTTACCGAGGATCGTTTGAATAAAATGACAGGAGCTAATGCGCTAAATTTTCGAATCATTATCTATACACCTTTTCGATTAAAAAAGAATTTGAACGCGTGAGCATTCTTATAATGTAGTTTGTATAATTTCTCGATTACAGTTTTGAAAACCGTTTTTGCAATGCTTGATCATAAATGGAAACAAAACGGTTGCTAACAGCCGCAGGCTGGAAAGGACCCGACTCGTAAGACCGGCGGGCTGACCGGCCCAACTCCATTCTGAATAATGGATCTTCAACCAGCTTTTTGATCTTGGAAACCAGGCATTTCGAATCACCCGGCGCACAGAGCAGGCCATTCTCCGAATCCTGAATCAACTCAGGGATCCCGCCAACAGTGGTTGCAATAATCGGCCGCCCATAAGACATCGCTTCGACCAACGCGACCGGCTGACCCTCCAACAGCGAGGGCATCACAAAAACATCCGTCTCTGTCATAATACGAGCCAATTCTTCGCGGCTTGTAAAGGCGCCCATAAGAATTGCTTCACCATCCAATCCAAGCCGGCTAGCCTGGGACAAGAGTTCATCGCGCAAGGGCCCTTCACCATATACTTTTAGATGAGTATTCGGATGTATTTTCTTTACCTCCGCCAGCGCATCCAGCAAATATGAAATTCCCTTTGTCGGGAAAAGGCGCGCCATGGCGGTAAGGCGCAATGACCCGTTGGCGCTCTGCCCAACAGTATTCACACCCCAGTCTTGTGACATCGGGTCCGGCACAAGCGGTCCTTGAACCACAATGGGCTGTGTTACACCACAAATCGTTCGCAAAGCCTCAGCGCTGGTTTCAGAAACCGCTACCACTACTTCCGCCTTGTTGATACTATACTGGAATCCCTGCCACCAATCGAATCGCGCATCCGGGGTCTGATGCTCCTCATACACTATAGGAATTTTTTGGGCATATGCCCAATCAATCACGAATAGCAGGCTATTTGTGTATCCCTGAATATGCAGGATATCCGGACGCCAGCGCAATTTCCAAAATGCAAGCATAAGACGCACAAAAGGCTTTCGCCAATCTGGCGCAATAAAACGCGTCATTACCTGACCCCTCAGCCAGTTCCTCGCACTGACAAAGGACTTCCGCAACGATTGCATCTTAATCAAAGACAGCAAACTGCCAGTCAACAAAATAAGCGGGCTTGCCAGCCAAAGCAGAATCGTTACAATCTTTTCTTTGGTAACCCAATGCGAGGCGGGACGCGAAATCCATTTAGGCAGTTGACCAAACTCCACATGGCTCTTCTGAAGCCTACGCAAGTATTGATTGTCGGGCGACACCCAGGCAGTGGATAATACACCTACTTGATGACCTTGTTGCTGAAGCCCAACAGCCAAAGTCACTGTATATTCCTCCAACCCCCCCAATTCCTGCATATCATATAAAATCATCCAAATTTTCACAGGCGCCGCTTATGTAATTTCAATGGGATTTATCAGATTATCGCCAAGGGGTATGACGCCGATCCAGCCTGCTGTCGAACCATACCTCTCAGCGAACGGACCAGAATAGATATGACACCCGGAGCCCTGAGGTAGGCGGGGTTATTTGCCAGCGCACGTATTACTTTCCCTGGCACTTTTGCATAATCGCCAGAATGGTAACTTCGAAATGCGCGGCTGAGCAAATAGGTCCCTTCCAATTGTCGAATGCCAGCCTGATCTATTAGTTTATCAAAATAACGGGCCCAATCACGCAATACCTTTCGAGCGGCTTTGGCTCCAAATTCCACGTCATAACCCAACAATATCGAACCGAGTCTGTGAAAATGAGATTCGTTGATTTCTGTTCCCGATCTCTCGGCTTGTTGAATAAATGCCTGTCCCTTCTCAGCGCGCCCCCATGCGATGGCGCGCGCGGCTTTCATTACATACCCACATTTCACCGCCCAATCAGATTCGGCGGAAAGATGTTTCATCTCCGCAGATAATCCTGCAAATATCCGTTTAAGCAGGTCAACATGGTCCTGACCTTCGTCTTCGATCACAAAATCAAGCAGGTAGTTTATCAGCGGGGACGGATCGCCCTGCATAATTGCGGGGTTCAACTGGAAAGCCTTCAAGTAATATTCCCTGCCTAACTCGGTTTGACCTTGAATAAAGGCACGACTGCCCCAATAGATGTATATTTGGATGGAGGCAATCGTACGGAGGTTGATCGCTTCGCCAGGGCAGCGCGGGTCAGAGAAGATGATTTCCAGGCACTTTAATTCAGACTGGCAATTGCCCGAGATGTTTCCAAAAATTCTGCCGGACTGAAATCGCCGATAATTCAAGGCGCGATCCACATAACCTGTTTTACAGCCATCGAAAATCAGCCGGCCCAGCAATACAATCTCTCCACCACTGTTTCCCCACCCACCTTCCATATATTCAGTTCGGATACCCCATTCGCGTCTGAACACCAAATCGCTGGGGGCAAGAGGAAACCCGAGCACAGCATCCGAAAATCCGAGTTGTTGGGGAGGATGCCAAATATCCCGAATAGTCTCAAGCGAGTCGATGATGGAAAATCTCGCGTTGTAAGACATCCCGACATCCGGGTGTTTCTTCAGAAAATCAACATGGGTTTGGAGCTTTTCGGGATGATAAAGATCATCCTGATCTAAAAATGCTATGATCTCACCCGAAGACGCATGAATACCGGCTTTTCTGGCAAAACGCGGACCTTGATTTTTCTCCTGAATAAGGTACTTGATGCGAGGATCGCGTATTTTTTTTACGACATCAGCCGTATGGTCGGGAGAGGCATCGTCAACAATAATGATCTCAAAATGCGGGTAGGTCTGATCCAAAATACTCTGGACCGCGTCCGTGATTACATCCGCACCCTTATAGGTCGGAATGATTACACTTACTGTGGGAAAATCCATTACCTTCTCCTTTGAATCACACACCACATTTGCGCAATGGAGTGTTGGAAATAGTCATCACGAGCGAAGAATGACCTTGATGTTGTTCTCCAACACTTTAAGATCGTGTAGAACTTCGACATCATCTGCGCCCCTGATCACCACATGCCCCAGCCGATCAGGACCTAATTGGAACGCCGGCACCTTATCACCAGGCTTGTAATCATGAACGACTTCCACAATATCAAGATGATCGCCATTGATCTCAAAACCCTCCAGCGTGCCTGCACTGGCGGATTTGATCAACAAATTGCCGCACGGAAATTTAGGTTTGAATTCCATCTGGGGCTTAAGTCCCAGACTCAAATCCAGGATATACCCGTAATAATCCATATCATAATATGTTGAAACCAACTCCGGCAAACAGGTTGCCCCTCCCCTGGCTCCAATTTCCAACACATAAACCTGATCTCCGCGCAAGACAAAATCGGCATTAATAACACAGGTGGAAAGGCCCAACGCCTTCACAGCCAGCTTGATCTGCCGTTTTGCATCCTCTTCAACATGCGCAGGTACGGAATATGGGACATAATGACCGACAGGAATATCGGTCTTACCATGATGCAGGATATCGCCATGCAACATGACAAATTGCAACTCGCCTTCAATCACCGCCGCTTGCGCTCCAAACTCCACACCCTGAATATATTCCTCAATCAAGATGTAGTTTTTTTGCGAGGCGCCCCTGGCATATCGAAATGCTTCAGGGAGTTGGTCAACAGTATTCACCTTAATGATTCCGCGGCTCCCCGAAGTATCAACCGCCTTGCAAATTACGGGTTTGGCCAACAAATCGAAGGCAACTCGTAATTGCTCTAAAGAGTCAACTTCCCGAAAATGAGCCGTGCGCACACCACCTGCATCAAACTTCAACTTCATCTCACGTTTATTGGTGGCGAGAATGCCCGCTTCTTCGGTAATCCCTGGCAATCCCAGCTGGTCGCAAACAGCTCCGAGCGCTTGCATGGCAACATCTGTTCCGGTCGTGCATACACAATCTATCATTTCCTCCTGTGCCAGCCGTACAATTGCATCGCAATCCACCGTATTAATAAAATACGGTTTATCCGCAAGAGCAAAACCGGGATAATTACCCGCCACACTCACGACAATAGTATGGAATCCCCTCTCCTTTGATTTTCGGATCAGCGGAACCTGATAGGTCCCAGCACCAAGCACAAGCGCTTTTTTCATACGGAGGGATGATTAAGACTTAATTAAAGGGATATCAGGCTCAAACTTTTAACACACATCGTGGACAACGCTTCGGATCATTCTCACAAAAATCTGGTTCTGCTACAAACTGGCGAACCCACGCTGACGAGGGAAGCAGGCAGAGTGATCTCCCCTCCTGCTACACAATATCGGCAAACTGGAACTCAACGCGCTTAAAAAACCAGTAACCAGCCAAAAACACGATCAGGGAAATCAACGCCGCAGAGAACAGGTAACTTCCCGGCATCTGCGCGCGCAACAACACATCTCGATAAGCTTCTATGATTCCATTCATCGGGTTCAAAAAATAATAGGGGCGCAGTTCATCAGATACAAGGGTCGCCGGATAAATGACCGGCGAGGCGTAAAACCAGAGTTGAAGACCCAGCACCATCATGGAGCGGACGTCGCGCAGGAACACGTTTGCCGCCGCTGTTGCAAACCCTATGCCAAGCATCAGTACGAGTTGAATCGCCAAAATGATGGGAAGAAATAATAACCCGATGGGATATACCCGGACCCCATAAATCACCATCAGAATTACAACGAGCAGAGCCGCGACGCCAAAATCCATCAACCTGGCAAGCATTGAGGCAATGGGCAAGACCTCTCGGGGAAAGTAAATCTTGTTTACCAGCGACATATTATCCACCATGGAGTTCGACATATCCGTCAGTGAGGTTGCCAGCAACGTCCAGGGGACCATTGCCACGTAAGCGAAAATGATGTACGGGGTTTTACCCGTGTCAATCGGCACAATCACGGTAAAGACCAAAGTAAATATCGCAACCTGGGCTGTCGGTTGAACGATTGCCCAAAACCAACCAAGCAAAGACTGTTGATAACGCGCGCGAATATTCCGGGAAGTCCATTGCCACAATAAATCTTTGGATTTAAGTACATTAATCATGTGTATCTACCTTGGGAATCTTATCAGCCTGGCGGGATGTTGAATCTGCATTCATCGAAAGTTCCTTCATTGACTCATTTTGGCGAGATGATGACCAGTCACGATGATGATACGACCACTGTGTGATAGGTTCAAACACTCCACTTGTATCTTCATAGCTCCGTGCAGTTCCCTTGACAGAAAACCAATCCGAGCGCCCTGCCATTAATGTAATTCCCATCGAGTCTGCCTCGTTTAAGAACGCGGCTTCGATGAAGTACGTCCCTCCAATGAGTTGCAACGGATTTAGATCAACGGAAACAACCCCAACCCCTTGTTGAATATCCATCACAAAACCGTCCAGCTTGGTTCGGAGCATAAAACAAGTCAAGCCATCGGAACGGATTCCGAAAACTGACATATTGACTTTTCCCAAATCGCGATAGGCGTTGTAGAAAACCTTGATTTGAGCGGGCTGGTTACTCTGGAACGTTTCTGAAGCCGAACCATTGGCATTCACAATTTCCACTTTGGTAATTTCTATCCCAGCCTCGTCATTTCCCTGTTGTATTCCAAAGTTTGTGAACTTCCTCGCGCGTTCGGCATGAAGATCGCTCTCATATGCCTCGATAACGTCCCTGGTTGTGCCCTGCATTTGAACCTGCCCTTTTTTGAGGTACAAAGCCTTGTGGCAAACCGCCTGCACCATATAAAGATTGTGCGAAACGAATATGATACTGGTGCCGCTGTTGACCAGCGCTTGAATCCGCTTCAGGCACTTCTGACGGAACGCCGCATCACCCACAGCCAGCACTTCGTCCACTAACAGGATTTCCGGCTCAATACATGATGCAACTGCAAAACCCAGCCGGACGATCATACCCGAAGAATACCTTTTAACCGGCGTATCAATAAACCGGTCTAATTCTGAAAAATCTATGATCTCATCAATACGATCATTGATCTCGCGGCGACTCAGCCCCAAAATCGTTCCGTTGAGAAAGATGTTTTCACGACCGCTCAAGTCTGGATGAAAACCGGCTCCCAACTCGATCAGAGCTGAGAGCTTGCCGTTTACTTCGATTCTTCCTGAGTTTGGCTTGGTGATATTTGCCAGCAGCTTCAGTATGGTGGTCTTACCCGCGCCATTGGAACCAATCAAGGCTAAAGATTGCCCTCTCGCCAAATCAAAACTCACATCATTCAGAGCCCATAGAATATCATTCGCGGAATTCTGCGCAACCGATGGTTGAAACACCTTCTTGAACGATTGAGATATCAGGGAAGGCAGACTCGTGCGAGATATGCCCAGCCTATATTTCTTCGATACTTGATCGAAAATGATTGCGTTGTTCAACAACTTTCTCCTTCATATCCTACTTAAGGAATACGAGACAATTTTAATGACCTATCAGACTCGTTTTTCTTAATTCAGGGTTGATTATTTTCGCGGTTCCGATTGAGCGAATAAATAACAATAACGCTCGCCAACAACAAAATTACGATAAGAACTGCAACGAGCAATGATCCGGCAGGGTTGCCAGCCAACCCAAAAGAACGATTCGACAAGTCCACGTTAGGAGCCTCAGATGGGGTCTCTGAAACAAGCGACGGATCTACGGATGAAGTAATTGAAATATCTGGCGTTGAGGATTGCATAGGTATCGGGAGAACAGATAATTCCGGTGTATCGAGTATGGCATAGGAATACCAAACTCCATGTACTTTTTCAGCCCCTGGATCCTGACGCCAAACCACCAGCAGGACATTTCCCTGGCTTACAACCGCCCGCACATCATGCGGGGCATAGGTGGTAATGAATCGGTCCGGGTCACTCCACAGACCATCCTTGTAGGCGCTATGGTAAACACCGCTTATGGCTCGGTACTCATTATTCACCGTTTCCTCGATTCGTTGTACAAACAATGCATGAGTCACATTATTGCTATCCAGCGCCAATGTATGCTCGCCAGACCTGCCTACATGCCGAAAAAATGGCACAACAGGAACGTTCCATGTGCTCCCACCATCATCTGAAACACTTACCATTTGAACGGGTCTGCCCGGTCCAACCGGCCTGCCGGTAAAAGGATTACCATTATTGTACATAATGATCACCTCTTCACCATTATCAACCATGGACGGAAAAGAAGGTCCAAAATTATCCAGTTTTTCAACTCTTGTATTTAGTGTAATCGGCTCACTCCATTCAGATTTATTGAGGTCAAAATTGGCAAAATGAAGCGAAATATCTGTGCCTCTTGATGTAACTACATTCCAGGCAGCGCGAATCTGATTGCTCTTTCCCAAAAATAACCGAAGGCTGAATGGGACAAGGTTAGAATCGTAAGTGAGGAATACAGGTTGAGGTTTTGTCCAGGTTTTGCCATCGTCTTTCGAATGAGTGGCATAAACGCCGTTACCATCGCGAAGTCCGCTATAAGCAACGACTAAATTCCCCCGCTCATCGCCTGCCAAATAAGCGGAACTTGTCCCACCGGCTTTCTCCCCGATAATAATTGGAGTGGACCACGCAGAACTCCGGCCAACATCCACCACTGGCGCAGTGGAATAGTAAATATGTGCGTCACGCGGGCTTCCCCCCCAAAATATGATATGCATCATTCCAGTTTTGTCTAGGAAAGCGCCTTGTATTTGAGTATCTCCCTGGGGCAAGAACAAAATATCCACAGGGATTGTCCACCCCCCCGCCAAACTCCATTGTCGATAGAAAATTGCCCGATCGAAAACCTCATTGTTTACCCTTTGGCTTGCAAATGCATGAACCGTTCGATTTCGATCTGCAACCAGGTAAGGGGTAAATGTGTCGTCAAGATAACCCGGCACCCGCTGATCTGGTTGCCACTGGTTTTCCGATCGAGCGAAGGCAACAGAACTATTTGCGGCTAGGACTACGAACGCCAAAGCATAGAAAACATATCCATTGATTTTTGTCATACACACTTTTAATTTTTCAGATAATGGTTTATTAAGTTGGGAGTGGTTGCAATCTTTCGACACTTCTCCTGGCAATACCAGAAAACCTCCCGCCAAAAGATTCAATCCTATTTCGAAGGACTTACTTGCTTCTTGCAGTTCTTCTTAGGAGTATGACAGCCAGGGATATGACGATAACCACAAAGAATCCAGCGCCAATAAGATTCCTAAGAGTTGGTGGGGACGCATCTTTCAACTCATCCGGCAATGCGGTCTGCTCAAAGAGAGGGGGTTGGGTATTTGCCGCCTCAGTAATGACAGGCTGAACGCTAGGGATTATTATCACTCCTGGAACCTGCGTCAGAGTATCTTGCTGGGAACTGAATGAACGGCCGATTTGGATTACCTCATTTATTAGTTCGCCGCTTAAGTCATTGTATTCAGCATGTATCGCAACCCCCATGTGACCGTTTAGGGTAATCCCACCGACAATCGCGTATTGAGCTTTCTCGCCCTTGATCACCAATTCCTGGAATGGCTGGCTCGTCCATTCAGCCCCATCCCATCGTGAGTCCTGAACGCTCAGGTAATATTCCTTGATGAAGGAGGGAGAATCTTCCTCCCGAAGTTGTATAAAATGAAGCTCCTTAGTTCCATTGAAAATCACCGACACAGGAGCGACGATATCACTGATCGGAGTAACATTGACGGGTCCTGCCCACGTATCCCCTGAATTGTTTGAAATTTGATCGAGGTTGGCAACAACTGAGTTATCAGACTCCTGCCAGAGCCGGTGGACAGTTCCTTTACCATAACTAACGACCTCGCTCCAAAGTATGTTCCCATCACTGACTTCCTCCGGAGCGATCCACGTCAGTCCTCCATCAGACGATTGAGAGTAATACAAACCGGTTGATTGATTATTAAGTGCAGAGTATCGAGTATAGAGCAAATGCAGCCTGCCGTCACCGCCCAGGCTGATTTTCGGGTGATTGACGATCTGCCAATCCGCCAAAGCAGCATCAAAAACCTTTTGGGGTGATGACCAGGTAATTCCGTTATCTGAGGATTGAACGAGATAAACTCCGCGGTCCTCATTGAAAGGTACGGCATATACAACCAGTATCCGACCCGCACCATCAACCAAAATTTCGGGGGCATTGCTCAATTTTGAAGGTATGGGCAGGTTTATGGGATCTGCCCATTCTGAACGGCTGGTTGCGCGTTGGGAATTCGCCCAACTGAACAACAGTTCCGAATTCTTTTCGTTGACCCATACCAACATCAACCGATCAGTTCCGTTTGCTGTGAACGCCAGTTGAGTCGGTTTTCCGTTCAATCCAGTAATGGCGATTTGAGGCGAGGACCATTTGTCACCATTCCAACGGGCATAAAAGACAGCATCCTCCCCTATCGTCTCAGACAACGGGGAATCCACCCAAACCGCGTGAATACTATTATTGTCCGTTGTATACGCTAATGATGAAATCCTATTCGTTGTGTTTTCCAAAACAGCGGGCAAACTCCAGATGGATGAGGGAGGAAACCAGCTTTCCCATGAGGAAAGAGATCGTGAAGTCAGCCAAATATCGCCGCCTTTTCCCAAATCGCAGGCGATTTGATACAACTGATCGCCAAACATGGTATAGGTCTGACAACCGAAGAGAATTGTCTCAAATGTTAATGGGTTCGAAAAATACAACATTTCATTCTGGGGCTGTATATCGCTCCACTTCTCGCCGTCCCATGCCGCCAGCGATGGGCTTCCAAGGTTCGTGAATAATACAATCGAATACTCCTCATTTTGGGCAATGACGTTCAAACTTTGCGGGCAGGCGGAGCGGTGATCCAAAATGGCTTCCGGCTCCTTCCAACTTTCGCCTCCATCGGGAGATCGTTGCGCATACACGGCACACTGACTGGCGCCAGGTTCACCAACTTGCCAGATTAGCAGCAACTCATCGCCGATAATGCCTGCTTCCGCGTTATAAGGGGCTCCAAAACCGCCGGCATCTTCGGGACCTTTGATTTGATTGGATTCAGACCAGGTTACACCGCCATCCACCGAGCTTGCCATAAAAACGCGTTTTTGGGACTGGTTATCCCAAACCACATATACCTTTTTATCTGCAGGATCGTCCGATGCGGTTACCTGAACATGCGCATTCGCCAATGTAATGGATCGAAAATAGGAAGATTCGTACAGGAGTTTTGCTTCAGACCACGACCTGCCGCCACCCAGAGACGAACGATAGTAAACCCCACTTGGGCTCCTCGTCGTTATGATTCCGGCGTGCATGGCGCCGTGAACGGTTATCTCGACATGGAAATCGAGAACAAACCTAGCCAGTCTATAGCTTGAATCCCACGAATAGGGCTTATCTAATTCGGCGGGTATGACGCGGCTGAGCATGAGCGCATGTTCTTTATCCACCCAAAAAACGTTTACGACTCCTTCGTGGTCTACTACAAACTGAACAGGTTGTCCCTTGACAAAAGGATATCGCGCGGTTATTGGGTTGCTCCAGGTCATCCCATCAATACTTTTCGAATACTTGAACTCTTCAAGCTGATCCTCCCAGATCGCGTGCAACACTCCTTGGGCATCAATGATGAGATGAGGATTTTTGGCAATCCCGGATCTGGAAATGTTGATTGGGTCCGACCAGGCTTGGGATGATTGCGCAAAGCCTGGTGAGGCATTTCCAAAAAGCAACCCAGCGAATATTGACACAACAAAAAACACAGTTGTGATGCGAAAATAATTGATCTTCACGATAATCTCCATGTTCACGGTTGTCCAGATAACGAGTTCAATCTGCCTGCCATATCGGACGCATACACTGAAAGTTCAGGTTGCCCCTGCTCGCCCCACCACCAGACGTATACATCGAGTTCATTCTTTGCCTCAGGAATAACCATCAATAAGGGTTGCGCCTTATCCAGTTTACCCAGCCATACATAGCAGAAGCCCAATGCCTTGATGATTCCACGATGGTTAAGCGACTGGGCATGAGCTGTTTCCAAATAGCCTCTCGCGGATTGGAAATCTCTTCGCAACATGGCGATCAAGCCGAGGCGGTGATTCGCTGTCCGGTTGAAAGGATCAGCTTCGAGCGCGGAAAGAAACGATGTTTCCACCGATCCCATCTCTGCCGCAATTTCCGATCCAGCCCATCCACCCATCGGAAAACCAGCCAATTCCACTCGAGCCATTCTGACCGCGCCGATATTCGCATACCAGGCAGATTGGATTCGATTCAAATTCAGTAGAGATAAACCCAATATGATGATGATGATTGCCGGTGTAAAAAATCTTGCCCGTGAAGAACGGAGCGGCTTTCTTTCCAAAACTGCTTCTGAACGAAAAAAATTTACTGAAATACCCACCAGGAGCATGGAAAGGATCGTCCCGTTTTCATAATAGAGGTAATCGTCCACCATGCCATGAATGAAAGCAATCACAAGAGTTAGCAGCGCGAGCCAACCGAACATCTTCAAGTGCGATGAGTTTGATCTCACAATTGCGCAGGCGGACCGCCAGATACTCGCGACATACAAAGATAAAAACGCAAGCCCGCCGAGTAAACCCTGTTCAATGAATACGTCAAGGAATAAATTGTGCGTATTCGGGACATTATAATGGGGTATGCCAAGTACATAATGCGAATATAAGGCGGGAAATGCCCCCAACCCCGCACCGGTAAATGGGAAATCGGAGAGAAAGTACACACTTCGCGTGAATAACTCTGCGCGACTGCCGGTGCCAAAATAACTGTCCGTTGAAATACCGCCTCCGATTTTTGCCGGACCCAGAAAAAGAAAAGCGACGACCACGAGCAAAAAGATCACAACAAGGGATGGGAAAACCGCTTCATTTCCAAGCCGGAACTTGGTCCTGTTTAATTGAACGATTCGCCATGACACCCAAACGCCTGCCGCGCTCGCGATTGCCATGAGAGTCCCACGCGCTGTCGTCATAAACAAAGCGAGCAAGACAACACCAATCCCCAAAACACTAGACAGATGCAGGGCAAATTTCTGATTCGCACTTTTGCCAATCTCCCAAAGAGGATAAAAAATGAATGGAGTTGTTATTGCCGCAATTCCAGAAACGTAGTTGGGGTGGATTGATTTCCAGCCTAAAGAGGGCCTGGCTTCCATGATCCAGCGCCCAATGTTATTTACAAATTCCAGCCTTCGGGGGAAGGCTAGAAAATCATGAGTTAGAAAAAAATAGGCAGAGATCCCTACCCCAATACAAAATAGCCCGGTTGACACCCAGAGCAGGTTTTCTTCGGGCTGCGCGCTGAGTGCGTAAAAAAGCAGTACCGAAACGAAGATTAGCAACAGTTTGGTGAAGGCTATCGTTTTATCGTATGAAGCCCAATACCCAGCCACCGCTGTGATTACGAAAACTGCGATCAACCAGTCGAATCTTGTTCGTTGAAACGGAGCTATCCCGGCAACCAGCCTGAACCCCCAGGGGATCAGTGCGATCAGCAGGGACCAGACTCCAAAATCTGGAAACAAGCATAACACCGCCCCGCTGATCGCCACGATGCAAAGATCAGCCAGTAAAAAGTCCCGGCTCCGAACTGCTTCGCGCAGTAACGTTACATTCATTTATGATAATTGTGTCGTTGCTAACTCGCCCCGCCAACCGGCGCGCCAGAATCGGAGGAAGCCCAGAGGATATGTTGCATCCCTACATTGATTGCAGTCTTCAGCGTTGACCGATCGTACATCAACATCTTGAGGTAGGTCATTGCGGGTCCGGGACGAAATGCCCATTCGCGGAAGGCGCGTTTTTGCCAGTAAAGTAGTCGTTCGGCGGGCATGTCCGGGTAATCCAACACCGTGCCTTTATCCATGTCAACCTGTTCCCAGCGCGTGCCTGGGCGGAACCACTTGTTCTTCACAACTTCAAAGAAGAATGGCGTTCCCGGATACGGCGCGGCTACGTGGAACAATGCAATATCGAGCGGCAGTTTCTTGGCGAAATCAATCGTCAGGCGAATGGTCGCTTCTGTTTCGCCGGGCAAGCCGATGATGAAGTAGCCCCAGTTCATAATGCCGGCTTTCTTTGCCCAACGCAATGCGCGTTCCGCTTTATCGGGGTATGCGCCCTTGCGAGCGTGTTTGAGGATCTGTTCGCTTCCGCTTTCGATGCCCCACGAAATCAAACGACAACCCGCCTTGCCCATCAAAGCAAGCATTTCTTCATCCACATAATCAACGCGGCTGTTGCATGTCCATCCTACATTGATCTTTTCGTCAATCATCATCTGGCAGAGTTGAACCACCTGGTCGCGGCTTACGGTGAACAAATCGGCATACATGTGAATGTTGTTGAGTCCCAGTTTCTTCAAAGCCCATAACTCTTCCATGATCAATTTCGGCGATCGAAGACGCGTGGCATATTGGTAACTGACGTGCTTGATGCAGTACGTACAACCGGCAGGGCAACCGCGGCTGGTGACGATGAAAGTAAACGCGCCTTTAATCAACGGCATTCGGTAGGACTGTAAAGGCAGTAATTCATGCATCGGGATGGGCATGTCGTCCAGGTCGGCGATGAAGGAACGCGGGAAGTTGAGGATAATCTCGTCGCCTTTCCGCCATGCAATGCCTTTGATGCCATACATATTCACACTGCCGTCTTCATTGATGGCTGGCTTATAGGTAAGGTCATGCTTGTTGAACATGTGCGCGATCTCGGGAGATCGTTCGCCGATCCTGCCTTCGAGGTGGTCAAGCAGGTCGCGGATGGTCAGATCAGGTTCGCCGACCAATGCAAAATCAAGACCCGGATAGGGACGCATCGTTTCTACGGGGATGGGCGTGATATGTGTTCCAAAGGCGATGGTCTTCGCCCCGCGCGCATGCGCCAGAAAACACCCATACACGTCGTTTTCGAGGGTCGGCGCAGTCATTTGCGTCAGGTAATACTTGGGCTGATACTTATCAAGTAATTGGGTAAATTCGGGCCAGCCCATGCGCTCGGCATTGCAATCAATGACCTTTACCTTATAGACGGGGTGTAACAGCGCCGCCATTTGAGCCAGTGAAACCTGGGGCCATACCATATTCTCGCGCGTGCGACGACCCACGCGATGCTGTGTGCGGATCCAAAGTTCGCCGTCGGGGGTGGGAGGATTCACCAGCATAATGTCAACAGCTTCGGGTGAGCGAGAGGCGGTGAGCAGTCCGTCGCGCACGATCGCGTCCGCGTTGGGAAAATCCGCAGTGCGCAGTTTCGGGATATTCCTGGCGCCGAGGTTTACAGATCTAATGTCTTGTTCTTTGTTATCCATCTTATTTCTCCTTTAACTAATCACAGACCTACATGCCCATATCTTGCCTGGTGAGAATTTCGCGCTGACTCAATTCTTCCAGTATTCTCAACAATAACCAATAAACAACCAACTGGATGCCAACCAGAAACAGCATGGCGCTTCCAAGTAAATAGAACCATAACCTTTCAATTTCCCAACCCTGGAAGCCCAGGAGCAGGCTGACCACGCCAATGGCAAATCCAACCAGCATCGAGACGATGCCCATCCATCCAAATTGCTGGTCGAGCGGCGTTTTGAAAAGCGGTTTTCCAAACAAGCCCTGGCGGATGGGTTTCTTGTAGAAGAGCGCCACCAGGTAGTTGAACGTGATGCCGAGGGCGAAGATATTGATCCCGGCAATGGTGGAAATCATACCGATGAAAAGCGCCACAACGCCCAACGATCCCAGGGAGGTGATTCCATTCAGCCTTGCGATCAGCAAACCCAGGAATACCAAACCGGCAATTCCGATTCCGCCGAGACCGATCAACCCAAGAATCCGTACCGGGTTATAGGACATTGCCGTCCACACCATGCTCTGCAGGAAAATGCGACCATCTCGAATCACGCTGAGTTTGGAACGCCCAACCCGTTCGCTGTACGGGATCGGCACCTCTTCAATCTTTATACCTTCATGCAACGCACGAGTGCTCATCACAGGAGTCAGGTTCAATCCATCGGGCAAAGGGTAGACGCGTTCAAGGATTTCGCGTTTGAAGACGCGCATTCCGCTCGCGCTGTCGGTCACTTTTTGCCTGCCCAAAATCGTGAGCAATGTGGCGAAGAAGAAATTTCCCACGCGGCGCGTGAGGGGCATTTTGCTGTCTTCTCCTGCCATGCGTGAGCCAATCACAAGGTCCGATCCATTGAGGGCAGACTGGCACAACCTGGGGAAATATTCCGGCGGGTATGTGCCGTCGGCATCCAAAAAGCCGATCAATTCGCCTTTCGCCTGGGAGAACCCGGTTTTGAGCGCCGCGCCATATCCCTTGTTCTTTGGGTGACGGATCAGGGTCACACCTTGTATTCCAGAGGCAACTTCCGCCGTACGGTCGCGCGAACCATCGTCCACGACCAGCAATTCCAATCGGTGGACGCCAGCCTTTTTTAATGCAGGTTCAACCGAAAGCACACGAGCGGCGATTTCGGTAATCCCATCTTCTTCGTTATATGCCGGAATAACTACTGATAAAACGGTCATTTGTTTCCTTCTATCATACCTGATATATTTTTCGACCCGATGGATTCTCTTTTCCATCTATCGTTTTGATCACTTTTGCAGGAACGCCGCCGACAACCGTATGTGGCGGCACATCTTTTGTCACTACTGCGCCAGCCGCGACTACGGCTCCTTTTCCAACTCGAACGCCATCTGTGATGATCGCGCCCGCTCCAAGCCAGACATCATCTTCGATCACGATCCCTTCAGCCGTAATCCCCTGCTCGACGAATGGACGGTTTGGATCATCGAACACATGGTTCACTGCGATGATCTGCGTGAAGGGCGATGTGTACACCCGGTCACCGATCTCCACGCCTCCCTGCCCCCGGATCACTGAGTACTCGCCAACGAGGCTGTCGCGCCCGATTTTGATACCGGACTGCGCCATGCCGCGAAAATTGTAAACATGCAGAATTGCGCCGTGCATAACAATCGTACCGGAACCAATCTCAATCCCTTGCGGGCAGGCATGGAGATACGTCTCATGATCGAGATACGAACCATGCCCCAGCTTGATATGATCCGCAAACCGCAGGCGCACATTATTTTCGATTGCGGCAAACCCATCCATCTTCAAGATCAATCGGTATAAAACACTTCGGATCGCAATTCCAAAAATTGTGGGGATCCAGCCCAGCAAAACAAAAAAGAACTGCTCGAAAAAATAACGAAAAACTGAGGATGCCTGGCGGCTTATATATAGGCGGATATTCGCTAACATAATTTTAGAACTTGATTCTGGCATGCTCCGCCATCCCGACATACAAGCGGGTTGAAAATTTGGCCCTAATCACCAAGCGGCTAGTATATAATAAAAACATGCTTCCTGCCGTTTTTCTTGACCGCGATGGTGTTTTGATCAAGAACCGTTCGGATTATGTCCGGGACTGGTCTCAGGTATCAATTTTTCCTAACGCGTTTTCCGCGTTGTCGCGCCTTCAGCTTGCCGGTTACAAAATCATCCTTGTCACAAACCAATCTGCAGTCGGACGCGGTTTGGTTTCTTTGCAAACCGCCAGCGCAATAAACCAAAAGATTGTTGATACGATCCGGATGAATGGAGGGCAAATTGATGCCGTTTACATGTGTCCACACCATCCAGACGATGATTGTGCCTGCCGCAAACCAAAACCAGGTTTATTGCTTCAAGCGGCTGACGAGCTAAAACTGGATCTAAACCGCTCGTGGATGGTTGGCGATGCCTGGAGCGATCTACTGGCTGGTCAAGCCGCCAAACTGAATGGGGTGATTATGGTGAAAACCGGTCGTGGCAGTGCACAACTGCTTCAACCTCAGCCAAAAGAACTCAGCGCCTTTCACTTTTTTGAAGACGTTCTGGAAGCCGCAAATGCAATCACTTCGAATGATCTCAAATCAACCTAGCATCATTTGTCACCGGAAACACCGACTGAATATTTCATAACCTGTTCAGAAAGGATCATGCGTGAATCGCCGGTCTCTTTGATGGTTTTTACGATCATGTGCTCGAGCATCAAGTGAATATCTTCCACATGTTCTATCACATCACTTTTTACGTGGATATGAAGATCCACCATTGCGCCCAACCCGCCTCCATCATAACCGGTAAAGCCGATCGTGATGGCGTTATGCTTCCGGGCTTCTTCCATGCCGCGAATCACATTGGGTGAATTTCCGCTGGCAGAGATGCCGATCACGATATCTTCATCATGGATCAAGTTAGCCAGTTGTGATGCAAAAACACTTTCGTAACCCTCGTCATTGGCATAGGCTGAAAAAATCGCCATGTTATCTGTCAAACCAATGACGCGATAGTGAGGTAGTCCATCCCGGCGGGTATTCTTGGCAAGGTCGCAAACAAAATGTGTCGCCGTCGAAGCCGACCCCCCGTTGCCCATGATGAATACCTGCCTGCCGCCTAACCGTGCATCCTGCAAGACTTTTACAACCTTCGCAATTAAATGAACTGGCAACCGGTTTATGGTTTCCTGAAGCGCTGCAATGTACGCAGGGATTTGTTCCATAGTCATATCCTTTCCGTGAAAGTCTTTTCTTATCTTCGGTAATTAAAAATCACTTTGGTTCCGTCAGGCTCGAGCTGAAAAGGCAGTTCCTTCAATTTATTCAACGCCTTTCGGATTGATTGATGTTTTTCATAAGGGGCATAAAGCAAAAGAAACCCTCCGCCACCAGCGCCTGTAATTTTCCCGCCGATGGCGCCAGCGTGCCTGGCCGCATCATACATCTCATCAATTGTTCCATTACTAATCGGACCTGCCATACGTTTTTTCAACTCCCAGGATTGATGCAACAGGGAGCCGAAATCATCGAAATTCCCAAGTTCCAAATCCTTTTTAGCCTGATAAGCCATTTGTTTTATTTCGCGGAGTATGGCCATACGATGCTTGATGTTGTTTTTTTGCTCGGTCAGGACGGTATCTGCACGACGGTTTATTCCGGTGAAGAAAAGTAGAAAACAATCGTTCAAGCCCCGCCGAAATTCAGGGTCGAGATTCATTTTTTCGACCTTGACCTGCCCATCCGGACAAAACTCAAAGAAACGCAGGTTTCCATACGCGGCAATATATTGGTCTTGAATGCCAATGGGCTTGCTAAGCTTGCCAATTTCGATATCACAGGCTTCCTTTGCGAGCTTCTCCATCGAGGCAATCTCACCTAAATAAGCATACAATGCATGAAGAGCGCCAACCGTCACTGTGCTGGATGACCCAAGCCCCGAGCCTTCAGATGGGATATCGCCCATCGTTGTTACTTCCAGTCCCTTGGATACACCAGTAACCCGTAAAGCCTCCCGGATAATTTCATGTTGAACCTGATCAACACTGTCAACCATCTCAGTTTGGGTGTAACCAATACGCAATTTATTATCGAACCGTTTCTTCACAGTAACAAAGATATATTTATCAATTGCCGAGCTTAAAACACACCCTCCCTCTTCCATATAATAAGAGGGAAAATCAGTTCCGCCGCCAAAGAAACTGATACGCAATGGGGTTTGAACAATTATCAAGTCACTCGCTCCGAGACCCTGAAATATTCCACAGTTTTCTTCAAACCATCTTCAAGACTCACGGCGGGAGTCCATCCTAAATCTTTTTTGGCTTTGGAGGCGTTAAGGTAGATGCCGCGCGTCTCGCCAACTTTCGCAGGGCCGTACTTTACCAAATGACTGTATTCCGTAACTTTAGCCAGTGACGAAAATATTTCATTGATTGAAGTTGGGCGACCCCATCCAATATTGTAGATACCAGGTTGATGATCCATCGTTACCGCCAAAACATTGGCGCGAGCGCAATCGCCAACATAAACAAAATCACGGGTTTGCCCGCCATCTCCATAAATCATCACCGGCTCATCCGCAAGCATTTTACCGGTAAAAATGGCTACGACTCCTGCTTCTCCATGTGGATCCTGCCTGGGACCGAATACATTCGGATATCTTAAAACAGTGTACTTCAACCCGTAATTGACATAGTACATATACAAATAATGCTCAACCGTATGCTTACTGGCTCCGTATTGGCAAATTGGATTGATCGCATCGGTCTCTTCGCATGGAACTCTTTCAGGCTCGCCATACACAGCCCCACCGGTTGAAATGTATATGAATCGATTTACACCAAATTCCTTGGCGCATTCAATCAAATTGATTGAGCCGAGGATATTTACATCGGCATCGAACAAAGGTTGAGCCACCGAGCGGCGAACGTCTATCTGGGCGGCATGATGGCTGATAAAATCCGGTTTCTCGGCTTCAAATACATCCCGTACCTTCGGGTCACGAATATCCATTTGATAAAACCTGGCTGATGGATTCAAGTTTGAAGCGCGCCCGGTTGACAGATCATCGAGAATAACGACTTCAAATCCGAGATCAAGAAATTGATCAACAACATGAGACCCAATAAAGCCAGCCCCACCCGTAACAAGTATTTTTGCCATATTAACAACCTTTTGGGTGATTTTAGTAAGCGCCGCGACTCTTAAGAACCGCTGGGATCGTCTGGAAGAGAAGTTGCAGATCGAGCCAGATGCTCCAATTGCGGATGTAGTACATATCAAGGCGCACTCTTTCGTCGTATGAAATATCCGAGCGCCCGCTCACCTGCCACAAACCCGTAATGCCGGGCATTACAGTCAACAGGTTCATATCAAATTGTTTATACATGGCAACTTCTTCCGGCGAGATCATTCGCGGTCCAACAAGGGACATTTCGCGTTTAAGCACATTGAACAATTGGGGTAACTCATCCAAACTGAACTTTCGGAGGAAGGCGCCCGCTTTGGTAATCCGGGGATCACTTTTCAGTTTATAGGTTTTAGCCAGTTCTTCCTTTAGTTCAGGGCGCTGATTCAAAACCTCGTCACCGTTGGAAACCATGGTGCGGAATTTCAACGCATTAAACTGCCTTCCATTCAAGCCCATGACGCGCCGTTTGTGAAAGATTGGCCCACGGGATGTTAATTTTATCGACAATGCAATTAAAATTAATACAGGAGAAGCAACAATCAAAACGCCGATTGACACCAGATAATCAAGTACGGTCTTCAAAAAGATATCAAAACCAGTCAATCTTACTTTATTTACATATACCAATGGGACGTATGCAAACTCATTCACTGTCAAACCTGTGGTAATCACTTCGTACAAACCTGATGACATTCGCAAGTTAACTTTATCGGAAATTCCATACGTCTTGAAAATCTCCAGTAGATAATCGCGCGTGGAGATCGCGCTGGACGCAAGGATGACTTCACCGATTTGATAACGTTCGATAATTTCTCCCAATTGATCCACCGTACCCAGTGAGACAAGGTTGTTATAAAGAGGGGTTGTCACAGCAACCTTCTTATCAACAAATCCAACAATGTGCAGTCCTGAAGTCTCCCAACTCTGCAATTGCTCCGCGAGCCAGCGTCCCTCCTGGTTGGCTCCCACAATGATCGCAGGAGTCAGGAAAAATCCCTGACGGCGGAGGAAATAAACACACCGCCGGAGGAAAAAACGACCAACAATCACGAACAAAAATGTAAAAAGCCAAGCCATCACCAGCCAGCCGCGGGCAACAATCAAGTCAGACCAGATGAAACCCGCAATAATAATAGCCAGCACACCCTCGGTGGACGAGCGAACTACACTGGAGTATTCGCGAGTACCTCCAAGCAGGTTGCTGTGGGTATATAAGCCATTCATGGCAAAAATCACAAGCCAGAGAATGGATGCCCCAAGCATCAGTATATTGTAGTATTCGAGGGAAACAAAGGCAGTTTCGTCGAAGATGCCAAACGGGACATCAAATCGAAGAGTATATGCCAGTTGAAATGCCATGTTGACTACAAATGCATCCACAGCAATTAAGACAATTCGAAAAATCAACCATTGGACCGGCCTCGGGATGAATGAACTAGCTTTACCTATCTTTTTCCCTAATGAAATAACGTGAAGTTTTTCCATATTTGGTCCTGCGGTTATCATTCCAATAACTCCTTCAGCGATATCCTCAAAAATCTGTGCCTGCAAAACAAAATATTAAATTAAAGCCTTAGTCTCTACGATAGCACCATGACGAAAGTGGTTCTAAAAGGTTACTCGGAATTCGCGGTGTTTCGACATCACGACACCCCCCAAAAGGTCTCAAACGGATTTGTCGGACAAAGGATCAGGACCGCTTCACGCGCCGGATTTGCCGGTTCTGCAACTCAAGCGGGACCTGACGCCTCTGCAAAAAGTTCAACAAGACGCGCACACGATCCTGACCTGAAATTCGACCATCGAAAATGGCTTCATACCCGGCAAAGGGACCGTCCTGCACAGTGACAGAGTCGCCTGGTTTTAAGTCACCAACCCCAGGCTTGCTTGAGGCGTTTATTTCGTCCACTTGTTTTTGTAACGAGACAATCAACATATCCGGAACAGAGGCAGGTTCGCCGCCAAAACTTACCAGGCGTGCGGCGCCAGGCATCCATTGAAGGGTCGAAATATTTATAGTATCGAAATCAACCTGTATAAAGAGATAACCCGGGAAATACGGTTTTACTTTGCGCGCGCGAGGGTTTACAGGAAACGCATGGAGGCGCGGGTAAAAGACATTTATGCCATGGGCTTCGAACTGCCCTGCAAGGAATTCTTCTTTATTTGGTTTACTTCGCATGGCATACCACAGAACAGACATTAATCGAATCCTCTGAAAGCGGGAACACGGATCTTTCACCACAAAACCAGCAGGACTTTCGCTCAACCTCGCTTTTCCATGTCACCCTCCCGAAGGACATCGGGACGATGTGAGCGTTAGCGAAGGGTCTCTACCCCTGAAATCAGAGATTCTTCGCTACGCTCAGAATGACAAGCGAAAGTCCTGACCAGGTTACTTTTTGAGTGAGAAGCGTCTTGTATGGAAATTTTTACTCCGCACAAGGCAAGTCAATTATATTCGCAAACGTCTTGAATAAATGTAGATGTTCTCAATTTAAGCACAGCGGAATTCTTCACAAACAGAAAGATTACTGTCACAAGAACCGCTATCGTGACGGGTGGACTTGCAACATAAACGTTTCTATAAGTATGAAAAGAGCCTCCCATGTTGGGAGGCTCTTACATTCTGATGACCCCGGAGCGATTTGAACGCTCAACCAATTGATTAAGAGTCAACTGCTCTGCCATTGAGCTACGGGGCCCCGTCGTGCGGACGGGAATTATACTCGAAGGAAAAAGCCTGTCAATAACAGAACCAGCCGTCCCTGAGGAGGCTTGCGTTGAGCATCGTCGAAACGAAGCGATGCATTTTATCCGCATGACGCGCGTCCTCCATCATCCACTTTATCCCTGTATAATTGAAAGACATGAATACCGACGAACCCGCATCACAACCAGCAGATCAACCTGAGGAATTTGTTTCCGCGCGCGCGCGCAGGCGGCGCGCGCAACGGCGCGCATACTTTCCAACCGATGAGGCTGGGCGCGCCGCGCTCTTCCAACACCTCACGCGCCGCGCATACCCATCGTATGAACTTTTTGTTTTCTCGCTCGTAGCAGGCTCGATTCTGGGCGCGGGATATTTCATCAACTCGCAGGCGTTGTTGATCTTCGGAATTCTCGTCGCGCCATTGATGACGCCATGGATCGGCATATCGCTCGCGACGATTGCAGGCTCGGGGCGATTCTTCGCGCAGACTTTCACCGCGTTGATCGTTAGTTCATTGCTCATTTTTATCAACGGCTTGCTCGCAGGGATTGCATCGCGCACGTTTGGTCCGCTCAATTTCAATGAAGCGTTCACACACAGCCGCTTATGGTGGCCCGACTTCGTCACACTCACCATCGGCGCGGTCGTGTTCACCATTTCGTTCGTCCGTTCAGAAGATCGTCCCTACCTCCCCAGCGCGCTGGTTGCGTATGAATTTTTTCTTCCATTGTGCGCGGCAGGCTTCGGCTTGGGAAGCGGCGTCGGCATCAGCGAAATCTGGCCCCAGGGCTTGTACGTCTTTTTCGCGCATCTCGCCTGGGGGACGTTCTTCGGGATCATCACACTTTTCTTTTTACGATTCTATCCAACAACCTTTGGCGGAATATCTTTAACCGGATTTCTGTTGGTCGTCATCATCGCTGTTGTGACTCTGTTAACCGGCTTCGATCAATGGATAAAAGTACAGACGGGTCTTGCCACACTTCAGCCTGCTCCTGTTACCCAGTCGACCTCCACCCTCGCGCTGGCTCCCACGATCACCCCCTCCTCAAAAGTTGACTCAGCCACTGCCGCGTTTACACTTGCACCTGGCGCAAGTGCAGGTGTCGGCGTCCCCACACAGACTCCATCACGGACTCCTCGCCCCACGCAACTTACCACTCTGCCACCCACTGAAACCGCGACCTCCACCATCACAGCCGAGCCAACTCCCATTATCGGGCTGATCAAAGCCGCAGAGGGAGGCGGCGCGTTCATCCGTGAAAAGCCGGGCGGAAAAGTATTGGCAACGCTCGGCAACGGCGCGACCGTGACCATCATTCCCAACGATTTCCAGGATGTGAACGGCGTGATCTGGGTGCACGTCTTTGCCATCGTCAACGACATTCGCATCGAAGGCTGGATGATTCAAGCCGTGCTGGTAACAGCCACCCCCATTGCAGATTGGCAGCCTTCGCCGACATCCCCTGCTACATCTACACCATAAACAACTATTAATCTTGTCGTTCTGAGCGCGAAGAATCTCTACAATCTTTTCAGAGACCCTTCGCTATCGCTCACATCGTCCCGATGTCCTTCGGGAGGGTGACATGTCAAAAGGAATCGTATGCCCATTCACTTCGGAACAGACGGCTGGAGAGCAGTGATCTCAGACTCATTTACCTTCGACAATCTCCGCATCGTCACACAGGCAATCGCTGATGCAGTGGATTCAGATCACTGGGACAAAACCGGCAATGGAGAAGGCGCGCCCGACCCGAAGAAAATCGTCGTCGGATTCGACACGCGCTTTCTCTCAGACCGATTCGCGGGCGAAGTGGCGCGCGTGCTCGCCGCAAACGGATTCACCGTCCTGCTCGCGCAATCAGACTCGCCCACCCCTGCAATTTCATACGCGGTGAAAAATCAACGCGCCATTGCGGGCGTGATGATCACAGCCTCGCACAACGCGCCGCGCTATAACGGGGTCAAGCTCAAAGGCGCGTTCGGCGGCTCTGCCCTGCCCGAACAGTGCCGCCGCGTGGAAGTCTACATCAACGACAACGAAGAACAGGCGCGCGGTCCCAACCTGATGGATTTCAAAAAAGCGCGCGAAGCGGGCTTGATCCAGAAGTTCAATCCGCTTCCCGCATATTTCGATCACGTGCGGACGTTGATCAACACAGACATCATCGCCGAAAATCCACAGCGTTTTGTTGTGGACGCGATGTACGGCTCAGGGCGCGGCGTAATTAAATCATTTTTACAAGGGACGGGTTGCGAGATCGCTGAAATCCGCGGCGAAATGAATCCTGGATTCGGCGGCGTGCATCCTGAACCCATTGCAAAGAATCTCGGTGCGCTCGCCTCTGCGGTCAGTTCAGGGATGGGCAACTTCGGCGTCGTGACCGATGGTGACGCGGACCGCATCGGCGCGATGGATGAGCGCGGCACATTCGTTGACCCGCACAAAAT
>Ga0247727_10000613_pt1 | contig 87390 bp, 78 predicted proteins | sample WisWelCaveWW1625_FD_202498 | JGI IMG/M metagenome (GOLD analysis project Ga0247727, IMG submission 202498) | Biofilm microbial communities from Wishing Well Cave, Virginia, United States - WW16-25 | ecosystem: Environmental > Aquatic > Deep subsurface > Groundwater > Cave microbial mat | place... | reverse complement strand
CTCGCGAGAATGTCAGCGCCATTAAATTTCTCGGCCAGGAGATCGTCAAAAAATATCCCGTCGTCAAAAACTGGTCGGCGCCTTCGCCGGCGCTCATTCCGCTCGATTCGCTTGCGCTCGCATCGGGAAAATATCAGGCGCTGCGAGAATTGCGGCTCGCTTCGATTTATCCCGTAATCGAGGGCTATAAAGATTTTGCCGCCGCGGGCCTGCGTTGCAATTTTGCCGATCCGCTGCTTTTGCACAGCGTCGATTTCACGGCCTCGTACACACCCAATCAAAATTTGCCGGCGGGAGAACGGTTTCATGCCGGGCTGCAGTACAGCCATTGGAATTGGGAAATGCGCGGGACTTATAATGGCGCGGATTTTTACGATTTGTTCGGCCCCACCAAAACCAGCCGCAAAGGCTACTCGCTGTCGCTGCAATACAAAGGTCGCCCGATTCATGAGCATATCAAAAAGTTGGATTACACGCTGCGACTGGCGGGATACGGCGGATTGGAACGCTTGCCGGAATTTCAAAATGTTGCGGCTTCGTTTGGCAAATCTCTGGCGCTGCAAGCGCGGCTCAATTATTCTTATTTGCAACGCACCATCGGCTCGGTTGAAAGCGAGCAAGGCGTGAAATGGCAATTCATTTCTCACAACAATTATCTCAATGCCAAATTGTTCCCGCGCGTATTTACGAATTTCGATTACGGCTTTTTATTGCCCCTCGATCATTCTTCGCTCTGGCTGCGCAACTCGCTCGGCTATTCGTTCGGCGGCAGAAATGAGCCGTTCGCCAATTTTTACTTCGGCGGCTTCGGCAACAATTGGATCGATTATCAGGAAGCCCAACGCTATCGCGAATATCACAGCTTTCCCGGCATGGAACTCAACGCGATCGGTGGGACGAATTACTGCAAGCTGCTGCTGGAGTGGACGCTGCCGCCGCTCCGTTTTCGCCGCGTCGGATTTACGAGCTTGTACGCGCGTTGGATGCGAATAGCATTGTTCTCTTCAGGAATCGTAGCCAACTTCGACAGCCCATCACAGCAGAGGAAATTGTTGAATGCCGGCGGCCAACTTGATGTGCAACTCGTTTTGTTTTCCGTGATGAAATCGACTTTTTCGGTGGGTTATGCTGCGGCTATAGAAAAGGATCGCAAGTTGAGCAAGGAGTTTATGGTTTCGCTGAAGATTTTGGAGTAAGGAAAAAAATACAAAAAACTTCTCCACTTGGAAGTGGACCTTCGCCGTGACGGTTTGCTAAATTCATTCTAATTCCGTGTACAGCCCAGGCCTTGACAAAACCGCTAAAATTGTGCAATATAAAGCCCTCAAATCAGCCTTTGACTTGAAAGGAAGCAGCCCAAGTGCTTCATCTGAAAAAAGAGCAGGAAACTACCGTCTCGGATTTGGAGCTTGTCACCCGCTACAAGCAAACAGGTGAGCTGCATCACGTGGGCTTGCTCTACCAGCGCTATACTCATCTCATTTTGGGCATTTGTTTGAAGTATCTCAAAAACGAGGAAGACAGCAAAGACGCGGCGATGGAGATTTTTGAAAATCTTACGGAGGTGCTGCTGAAACACGAGATCACCAATTTCAAAAGCTGGCTGCATACGACGACCAGAAATCATTGCTTAAGGAATAAGATCATGTTGGTTGCATTTGAAAATGTGAAAGCCGCAGACGAGCAGAAAATTTCCTGTCTAACCTTCGAGCAAATGATGCATTATGTCGAAAAAACTTTATCGCCGGCGCAACGCGCCGCAGTCGATACACACTTGACGCAGTGCGAGCTTTGCAGCGAGGCATTGGAAGGGTTTGCCGCTTTTCCGGACAAGGCCCGGTTGCCGCTCATGGTGGAAGATCTGCATGCTGAAATTCAGACGCGATACATACCGGAAACTGTGCCGGCATACCAGCCTTCGTGGTCCGAACGTCTCGCCGAAGCGGCACAGTCTGCCAAAAATTGGTTTGCCGAGGCCATGGAAACCACCGTATCGATTTTGACCACACCGCGACAGAATTTGAAGCTGGCTTATGCTATGGCAACGGTCTTCTTGGCCGGCGTGGCGTCGGTATTTTATTTGAATCGTGAAACCCCGGGCGAAAAACTGTTCGCGGCGTATTATCAACCTTACCCGAATATCGCTTCCTCCGTGCGCGGCGAAACCAGCGCAGACAAATTGCAAGACGCATTGCAGCAATACGACGCGCAGAATTTCAAAGCCGCGCTCGCGTCGTTGCAAGAGATTCTTCGCACTGAGCCTGGCAACACCACTGCGCATTTTTACGCCGGAATTTGTTATTTGAAGTTGGAAGAGGCCGCGCATGTGCGGCCCCACTTCTCCAAAGTGATCGAGGCCAACGATGAAAGATTGGCCGGGCCTGCAGCTTGGTATCTGGCGTTGGCTTATCTGCAGCAAAATGATTTGCCGCAAGCGCGCACGACGTTGGCAGGCATTGGCGCAAGTGGCCAGGTTTATCAGGAGCAGGCGAGGCAATTGTTGAGCAATTGCGGGAGCAGTGAAGACTTTCGGAAATCTTTGTTGTAAATATCTAGCGAAGCTTCGCCTCAAACCGACGAGAAAAAATTTTGTTCACGGAAATGAACTCTCACGGAAATTTTTCGAATTCAATTCTGCGAGAGTTCCACTTCGGTGAGCCTGAAAAACTTGCTCTGTTTGTAAAGGTTTTGAGTTTCAAAATCTTATCTCAGCTTTAGTGACTGTCGAACTTGGGCTAACGCTGAACAATGATATCAAATTCAGCAGTTTCGACCTCACCATGCCGAAGATCATAACAATAAACGGCCCCTTCAATTTCGCGCTGACGCTGCGGCGCTATCAAGCCTTCGGCGAAGACGCGGCCAATTGCTACGACGGGCAAACGTTCTGCAAAGTTTTCAAAGCGCATGAAAAGCTCTATTTGCTTTCTCTGCAAATGCAAAACGACGCAATCGTGCTCGAGGTTTGGCCGAAAACGCGGGCACAATTCGTTTGGCAAGAAGCGGGGCGTATTGCGCAAAAGATCCTGGGCTGGCATTTTGCTTTGGAGGATTTTTACACATTTGCGCAAAGCGATTCGGTTCTAAAACTTTTGACGGAAAAATTTCATGGCTTTCGCCCCACGCTGGCTGCGAATTTGTTTGAATCGCTGATTACTTCGATCACCGCGCAACAAATCAATTTGCGCTTTGCTTTTGCCGTGCGCAGCCGGTTGACCCGGCGTTACGGCGAGAAGTTGAGCATGAACGGCAAAACCTATTTCGCCTTTCCCACGCCGGAAAAATTAGCCCGTGTGCGCGTGCCCTCCTTGCGCCGTTTGCAATTCACCGAAAAGAAATCCGAATATATCATCGGCCTCGCGCGCGCTATTTGCGCAGGCAAACTCGATCTCGAAAGTTTGCCGCAGCAATCGGATCAAGAAATTGCCGCACAGCTTCTGCCCTTGCACGGCATCGGCCGCTGGTCCGTCGATTGGCTGCTCGCGCGCGGTTTGGGCCGCGGCGACGCCATTGCCGCCGGCGATCTCGGCGTGCGCAAAGCCCTCCAGCATTTTTATTTCAACGGCGATCAAAAATCCGAGTTGGAATTGCGCGAGTTCGCGCAACGCTGGGGCGAGTTCACGAATTTGGCCGTGCATTATTTGTTGACGGGCATGGCGCTGGGGGCGTGATTTTAGCAAGCTATGGAAGAATAACTGCTTGCGAGTTAACTATCTTTTGTTAAATTTTACTGGCAAGAAAGATTTATTAGAAGTAGAAGTTTTTCCTTATTTAGCGAGGTGGATTATGGGCTTAGTCTCGGTTCAATCTCAAATAAAAAGCTTGGAACTGCAATTGCAGATTTTACAAGCCAAGTTGCGGAAAGAACAGCAAAAATCTCCGAAGAAATCCTTTGGCGATTTATACGGCCTTCTGAAAGGCCAAGCCGAAAGTACAGAAGAAGAAATTGATGCCGTGCTTTATCAATTACCGCCCGAGCCTGAAGAATGACATATGTCATCGACACTCATCCGCTTGTTTGGTTTGTTGAAGCCAACCCTCGTTTAAGCTCCGCAGCAAAGACAGCAATGACTGATGCTGAGGCACAAATTATTATTCCTACGATTGTGCTGGTGGAGGTGCGATATCTTCAAGCTGCAAAACGCATAAAAATTGGTTTGGCGGAAGTGTATCAAGAATTTTTTAACTCTACGAATTGTAGCGCTTGCCCCTTAGATGAAGAAATTGTTAGTCGTATCCCAGAAAACTTGAATATACATGATGCCATTATCACCGCGACAGCATTGGTCTATCGGGATGTTTTGGGACACCCCGTCAAGCTGATTAGCAAAGACAAAATGATTCGTGACAGCAAGCTCATAGAAATTCTTTGGTGAGTTTTATCGTGTCGTTTTGAAATTCCACTGTATTGGCCCACGGAGTAGAAATGTCCGCTCTCCTCGATCAAGATCTCCAATCCCTCCAAGAAGTGCGCAGTCTGATGCAGCGCGCAAAGACCGCTCAACTCGCGTTCAAAGAATTCTCGCAAGAGCAAGTGGATCGCGTGGTGGCGGCGATGGCCGAGGCCGGCTTCAAGGCTAGCGAGCGGCTGGCGCGCATGGCCGTGGAGGAAACTAAATACGGCAAAGTGGCGGACAAGACCATCAAGAATCAATTCTCCACGCGCGATTTGTACGAAGGCATCAAACATATCAAAACCGTGGGTGTGATTCGCGAAGACACGAAGAAGAAGATTCTCGAAGTTGCCGAGCCTATGGGCGTGGTCGCAGCCGTGGTGCCGACGACGAATCCCACTTCCACAGCAATGTTCAAATGCATTATTGCCGTGAAAGCGCGCAATGCCATTATCGTCTCGCCGCATCCGCGCGCAAAAGAGTGCACGCAGGAATCGGTGTTCGTCATGCGCAAAGCCGCGGAAAGCGCGGGCGCGCCGGCGGATTTGTGCTTGTGTTTGTCATTGCCTACTAATGAAGGCACGAACGAATTGATGCGCCATCGCGATACTGCCGTCATTCTCGCCACCGGTGGCACGGGACTCGTACGCGCGGCTTATTCCGCAGGCAAACCGGCATATGGCGTGGGCCCGGGCAACGTGCCGGTGTATATCGATCGCAGCGCGGATATTCCCAAAGCCGTTGCCGATGCCGTTGCCGGAAAAACTTTCGATTGGGGCACGTTGTGTTCTTCGGAACAAGCGCTGGTTGTGGATGCGCCGGTCGCTGATCGCGTCATGGAAGAATTGAAACGGCAAAAAGCTTATTTTCTGAATGAAACCGAAGCGGATAAAGTTGCCAAAGTTTTGGTCACGCCAGAGTTTCGCATTAATGCCGAGATGGTGGGCCAAGCGCCGCAGCGCATTGCCGAAGCCGCAGGTTTCAAAATTCCTGATGATGTTCGTGTATTGGTCGCGCGGATCGTGGGTGTGGGAAAGCAATACCCTCTTTCTGCAGAAAAGCTTTCTCCCGTGCTGGCGCTGTTCATTGAAGACGGCTGGGAAAAAGGCTGCGAGCGCTGCATTGAATTGCTGAATTTCGGCGGCCGCGGCCATTCGCTCGCCATTCATTGCCAGGAGCGCGAGGTGATCATGCAATTCGCTTTGAAGAAACCGGCGTTTCGCATCATCGTGAATTCACCCGCTGCGATCGGAGCCGTCGGCTATACCACTGATCTCGATCCCAGCATGACTTTGGGCTGCGGCTCATACGGCGGCAATATCACCAGCGACAACATCGGCCCGGTGCATTTGATGAACATCAAGCGCGTGGCCTGGGAAACCAAGCCGCTCACCATGCCACGCGACACCGGCGCATGGCGGCCCTCACTTGCCGCCGAGGTGCGCAAAGCGGAGTTTCCTTATCAAAAAGCATTATCTTCGGACATCTCCCGCAAAGGCTCGGGTAATGTGACTGAATCTTCGGCCAAACCATTGTCACTAAATCGAGAAACTTCCGAGCAAAAACTCGGTACCAGCGGCATGAGTAACGAGCAGGTGGATAAGATTGTGAAGGAATTTGCGAAGACGAGACCGGGAAAATAGGTAGAGTCGTCCCGAACGGGGAATAATGCCTTGCATGTTGCATTCACATATCCGACCATTTGTCATGATAGTCACAGTGGATACCAACGTCATATTTGCAGCATTATATAGCAAAACAGGCGCTTCCCATCGAATCTTTAAACTCAGTCTCAATGAAAAGTTGAAGTTGGCGCTCTCTGTGCAGACCTATTTCGAATACTATGATGTCCTGGCCAGAAGTGAAAGTTTGAAGAAGCTCAAGCTGTCAAACGATGAAGTCGAAGATGTTTTGGATTTGCTGGCGCTTTTGGCGCAAAAATACTCAATCTACTATTTGCTGCGCCCCAACCTTGCCGATGAAAAAGACAATTTATTTGTCGAATGCGCTTTTGCCGGCAACAGCGAGTATTTGATAACGTCGAATGTCAGAGATTTCAGAAGCGGAGAACTGAAAGGTTTCAAGTTCCAGGTTATCACTCCCGGAGATTTCTATCAGCTTTGGAGACAAGAACATGAATAACACCCAAGCCATAACTCTACGGATGCCCGCCGACTTGAAGGCGAGGCTGGAACGGGAGGCGAAATATCAAGGCGTATCGTTGAACCATCTCGCCAATTACATGCTGAATCTTCAGATCACCCAGCTTGAGTCGAATGATTTAAAGGCGAAGCAATAGCACTGGAAATCATTGCAACGAGCGCGACATCATTCTGCAATTCGGTTTGAAGAAGCCGGCGTTCCGCATCATCGTCAATTCGCCGACCGCGATCGGCGCCCTGGCTACACCACCGATCTCGATCCCGGCATGACGCTGGGCTGCGGCTCATATGGCGGCAATATCACCAGCGACAATATCGGCCCAGTGCATTTGATGAACATCAAACGCGTGGCCTGGGAAACCAAACCGCTCGCGAAGTCGCGCGACACCAGCGCGTGGCGGCCTTCGGTGTCCGTGAAAGCGCGTAGCCCGCGAAGAATTTCCCTACCAGAAGGCGCTCTCTTCCGAAGTCTCGCGCAAAGGCCCGGCGCACGCTTCAGCGCCAACCGCTTTGATAAAGCCGACGACGGTCACACGCGAAGCTTCCGAGCAGAAATATGGCACTAGCGGCATGAGCGGGGAGGAGGTAAATAAGATTGTGAAGGAGTTTGCGAAGGGGAGGCAAGGAAAATAGGTAGAGATACACTTGACTAGTAGCATCTAACTGATTCTGTCAAACTTCGTACTTGACTTTTGAAATATTCTTCTGCAAATACGCGTCACAAGATCAGCTTCCCACCCCGATTCCGCCAATAGAACGAAGAAATGTTTACAAAACAATTATCTATCAAGCTTGTAAGCTTATTTGCTAGTGCAGCTATAGCATTTAGTACCTCCCAAAACGCTGTGGCACAAATTGCCAATAAGCCAAAGTGGAAACTAAAAGGCCATAAAAATGAAGTGGCATCGGTCGCCTTCTCTCCAGATGGTCTTATATTAGCGACAGGAGATCGTGACGGAACAATAATATTTTGGGATACTCGGACAGGAAAACTAAGGCAACAATTTCTAAAGAAGAATCAATTGCTCGTGTATAAGATTTCTTTTTGGCCCGATGGTGAAACTGTAACAAGTGTAGATGCTTTTACTATATTACTGTGGGAAGTGGAAACAGGCGAACAAAAGCAGAAGATATTTGTAGACAATCGAGGCATTTCTTTGTCACCTGACGGCAAAACAATAGCCGCATGGTATGATACAACACTTATGCTTTATGATGGACGAACAGGAATGCGTCTACAAAAACTAGTAACAAAATATCGGATAAACAATGCTATATTCTCACCGAATGCAAAAATGCTCGCAGCAACCGGCAGAGAAACTGAACAGAAGGAAGCTGTTACTAGTAACATTCACACAGGGATCACCGAATTGAAAGGTGAAGCAATACTTTGGGACCTGCAAAAAAGACAAAAGTTGGGATCAATAGAGTACCCAAATGAATCTATGGAGCATATAACATTCTCACAAGATGGGAGAATGATTGCAATTGCAGGTGTTGAAGCAGGAAATATTTCTTGGGCAGGTGGTGTTAGAGCAGTAGGTGATAAGAACCATATTGGTAAAGTGAGAGTTTTTGATTCGCTCATGGTGCAAGAGCGGCAGGTTCTCCAATGGGAAGCTCGCGATAGATGCAAGATAGGAGCGTGGGTTCATTTTTTATCTGATAATAAAACAATAGTGAGCACCGGTCTGAATTTAGATTGGAATAACATTTGGGGAGCCAATCGAGATGTAGTAGAGTTTACACCTCTTGATGAGGTAGAATTTGAGCTAAAACAATTTGCAATATTAATACCTTGAGAACGTGAATCGACCCGTATTAGAATTTGGAACGTAGAAACCAGCCAATTGAAAGGGACAATCGAAGTGGTTCGTAATCCAATTGGGCTGGTGCGCGATGATTTCAAGGTGGCTTGCTCTTCGGATAGTAGAATTTTAGCAGTGGGTGTACATCAAGCTATATTTTTGTATAATATGCTTCAACTAACTCCTGACACACTTCTGCAGCCAACCAACGTCTTGGAAGGACATCAAGATACAATAACTTCGCTTGAATTTTCACCCGTTGGCAATATACTTGCTAGTGCAACTCAGTCAGGTAAAACAGTATTGATTTGGGATATTAGTTTATTTGGGCATTAAAGTGTAATAACGACATAAGATTTCGTGCGGCGCGAGGTTTTGAGAAAGTATTCAAGTCGCGCACAACGCAAGCCGTCGTAGAATTAGACGTTACATCAAGCGTTTGCCATTTAATAAAAAAGGACAGGCAACACCGCCTATCCTTTTCATTCGCAAAACTCATCATTCAAGTGCCGTTATCACATCTCGCTATATGAACCAAACGAACACGCCGCTTTCCTTGCTAAAGGCCGCTTGCGCTCGCAAGAACAGATTCTACCCTCTCCGAAATTCCATCACACAATCCCCCACTTGAATCTCATCCCCCTCCCGCAACGGATGGCGCTCGCGGATTTTTTGCCATTCACCCACATACCGTTGCCGGAATTCAAATCGTCGATGTAGAATTGCCCTTCCCGTTCATAAACCCGCGCGTGAAATTTTGAAACCGTGTTGCTTTCACTCGAATAAAAAAGGCCCGTTTTGCAACGGGCCTCGCAGCCGAAAGCGTTGTCATCTGCGGGTTATAAGCCCGTGCTGCTTTCAACTTGAAAACAAGTGCTGTTATCCTCTCCTGCCAACGCTTTTCTTCACTTCACGCTTCCCCAAAGCTTCGGCGAGATATGCCGTGATCAGCGCGTTCATGCTCACACCTTCTTGCTTGGCGCGCGCGATGAGACGGGTGTGCAGGCTTTTGGGCACTCGCGCCACAAACTTGCCGCTATTTGATGCTCCCGGCTTGGAGATCGGATCTTTAAATTCTCGTGCGGTGGCCAGCCACGACTTGACCGCGTCCAAGCCATTTTTAATTGCCTCTTCCGGGGTTTCTCCGTCGGATATGCATCCAGGCAAATCAGGGAAAGTAATTAAATAACCGCCGCCCTCATCTAAAGGCAACGGTCTAACATCAAATGGATAATTGTCCGGTTTCAAGTTTCAGTCTCCTATGCCTTCATCAACGAGACGAATAAATTTCTTGACGTAAATTGGCTTGATCAGCCGATGCGCCGGAACCGTGAGTTTCGCGCCATTCGGATGGCGGAATGTCACATGGCTGGTTCCAGGCTGCCGCCATTCGATGTCATATGCCCGGGCAATCGTTTTTAGGCTGTCGATTCGCCAGTCACGCGGATTGTTCCGCATCCTTTCCAAAGTTTTATCGGCTGTGCTCATCTGATTGATGATACCAAATGTAGTATCGAGGTGCAAGAATTTATTTTTGCTTTTCGACTCCTGCTCGGAAGAACAGATTCTACGCTCGTCGAAACTCCATCACATAATCCCCCACGCGAATCTCATCCCCTTCGCGCAACGGATGGAGCTCGCGGATTTTTTTGCCATTCACCCACGTGCCGTTGCCGGAGTTCAAGTCGTCGATATAAAACTGCCCGTCCTGCTCATAAACGCGCGCGTGAAATTTTGAGACCATGTTGTCTTCGAGCTGAATGTCATTCTCGCTGCCGCGACCTATGCTGAGCTTGCCTTGCGCTAAACTAAACCGATTGTTTTGTGCCGAAGAGGGGCCGCCACGCTTCACAAGCTTGCTCCGAGAGATTCGCGGTGAGCCGACTATTTTCAAATACGCGTCTGCGAAAGAGGGCGTGCTTGCAGTTGTGAACGTTGGCGTGGCAAATTGCGTTTCGGCTTGCGGCTGCGGCGCGGGAGGTGGAGGTGCTGCTGCTCGCGGTGGTGATGGTATCGGCGGCGCGACCGGCGTTGGTGCTACAGCCTTTTCCTCGGCGTGCTGCTTCTCGCTCGTACCAAAGCTTATTGGCTCAACTTCCGCAGTCGCCGCCGGCGGTGCAACCATTGGTGGCCCGACCTTCGTGGCTTCCCGCTCGATAGCTTTTACGGTTTGCAACTCTTAGGGTGGGGATAAACAACGCAATGCCGCGCTGACGGGAAAATCTAAACCAAAAGTGGAAAAACGCAACCTAAATTTTTACGAAGTGTAGTAAACTGGGCGGAAACTGTGTCTATTGATAAAGGCACGTGAAACGTAAGGCGTAATTTCAAAACTCAAAGTAAGGAGGATTATCCCATGAAAAAAATGATTGCAGTCGCAGCGATGACGGCATTGCTGCTCCTCGAGCGCCTGGCCCCGGCCATAGCGCAAGCTCAAAGCAAGAAGCAAATTGAGACGGCTTGGCAGGCTTTGGCCGCGAACGACCAAGCCCAAGCCGAGGCCGCTTTTCTTGCCACCATGGCATCGGATAAAAATAATTTGCGCGCTTATCTCGGGTTGTCCTATCTCTACAGTATGCAGACGAAAAACCGGGCGGCCTGGCAAAACTTTGAGAAGGCGCTGGCACTAACGCCTGATCCCAACCCCTACATTTACGCTGCTTGGGCTACCGGGAAGATGCGGGATGCAAATTACAACATGAAGGATGAACATCTTGCGCTTCTGGAGAAGCTGGGACAGCAAGCGGATGCCGGCGGCGCGCTCAAGGCTATGGCGAACGATCAATTGGCGCAGCACTTTCTGAGCAAAGGAGATTTCACCAAGTCGCAGGAATATTTTCAAAAAGCGGGCACGCTGCGGGAGTGGACGGTCATCGGGCCTTTTGACAATGTCTCGGCCTCCGGCTACGACAAAGTTTTTCCACCCGAGCTGGAATATTCTCCGGCCAAAGAATATGAAGGCAAAAACACCCTTCCGGTTAGTTGGTTTGCACTCACGGCAACGCCGCACACCGGCTGGATCAATCATCGCGATTATTTTTCCCATCTAGAAGCGGTCTATTATGCCAATACTTTTGTGTATGCGCCTGCCAAAATGAGGGCACAACTGCGCCTCGGAACCTCCGGCTCAGTGAAAGCTTTTCTGAACGATGAGCTGATGATTGCCGGCCCGGATGAAAATAACAATGATCTGGACACCTATATCGTAACCACTGAGCTGCAAGCCGGCTGGAATCGTTTATTGATCAAGTGCGGCTTCTCGGAGATTTATAGCTGCAATTTTCTCGCACGCATCACGGATGAAGCCGGCGCGCCGATCACCGGGCTGAAGCTTTCCACAACGCCGCAAGCTTATACTGCGCGTCCCGGGGCGCCGGTGCAAGCCCTCACCAATTTCGCCGAGACTTTCTTTCAAGAAAAAATTCAGCGGCATCCCGAGCATTTGGAAAATTATCTGCTGCTGGCGGATTGTTATCTGCGCAATGATAAAGCGACAGAGGCGGAGCTGGCGCTGCGCGAGGCGCTGCGGCAAACACCCGAGTCGGTAATCATTTTGCATCGTCTGCTCGAGGCGTATCAGCGCGGAGAAAAATACGACGAACGCGCCACTACCATGGAGAGAATTTTTACGCTGGACAAAAATGTTCCCACCGTGCTGAAAGAGAAAATCGAAGAGTATCTGAAAAACGGCGATTTCGACAAAGCCGAAGAGCGGCTGGCGGCGCTGGAAAAACTGCTGCCGGAATCGGTCGAAGTCTACGCGCTGCAGATAGGGCTTGCCGGGAAGAAGGAACAGGTGGAGAAGATCATCGCGCTCACGGCCAAGGCTTACGAAAAATATCCCACGAATCTGGAGTTTGTAACCGCGCAGGCGATGCTGTCGATTCTGCTCAAGCGCGACTATCAGCAAGCCCTCGCCATTTTCGAAAAATATCTGGCGCAAAATCAGGATGCCCGTGTATGGATCCTGCTCGCCGGTGTGCACTTGCAAGCTTCGGATCGCGCGGCGTGGCGCGCATGCTATGACAAGGCTTTGGCGCTCACGCCGACGGCAAGCGGGTATCTTTCGCAGATGGGGAACCAATATGTCGCCGAGCAGAATTATATGGAGGCAGAACAGGCTTTCAAAAAGGCGCTGGCCATTGCGCCCGGAGTCGCGCAATATTGGTCTGCTTTGGGTGCCAATTACCGCGCGCAAAACAAGAGCAAAGAGGCCCAACAAGCTTATCGGGAAGCGCTGAAGTTTCAGCCTAGGGATTACGAGGCACGCCAGGCTTTGCGCGAGCTGGAAGGCAAGAAATCCGTGTTCGCGCAATTCCAGTCTGCGGATATTTCGAGCTTGATCAAGCAAGCTCCCAAGCAGAGCGCTTATCCGGAGGACGGCGCTATCATTTTACTGCACGAGGCGCAACGCGCAGTTTATGAGGCCGGCGCTTCAGAAGCGAGTGAAGAGCTGCTGGTCAAGGTTTTCAACCCTCGCGGCGTTGAGGCATTCAAGGAATATTGGCTGAGCTACAATCCCTATGCGCAGGCATTGTACGTGGACAAAGCGGTGGTGATGAAAGCCAACGGCGCCGAGGTCAAAGCGGATATTGCGGAGAATCATCTGGTCTTCAAAAACCTGGAGCCGAACGATTGCATTTATGTCAAATGGCGCCTCAAAAATTACTACGCCGGCAAGCTCTCCCGCCACTTTTGGGATACGTTTTATTTCAATGGTTTTTATCCGGTCAAGAGGGCGTGTTATACCTTGCTGACGCCCGCGAATTTTCGTTTTCAACATAAAAGCCAGAATTTTGCGCAGACGCCCAAGCAGATGAAAAGCCCGGAAGGAATGATTTATGAATGGACGGTGGAGAATGAGCCCGCGGTTCGATATGAGTACGACATGCCACCGCTCGGCGTAGTGGGTAAAGTTCTTCATCTTTCCAGCATTGAGCGCTGGGAAAGCCTCGTGGCTTGGTATCAAGAATTGATCGGAACGAAGACCGAGATCACTTTCGAAATCAAAGAGCAAGTCGCCGCTTTAATCGAGGGCAAGCCCGGTCTTTCACAGGAGGAGAAGATCAAGGCGGTGTATGAATTCATCACCGAGAACATTCGCTACAGCCACGTGGCTTTCCGCCAGTCGCGTTTCATTCCGCAAAAAGCGCGCGACGTGCTCATGACCAAAATCGGCGACTGCAAAGATATGGCGACGTTGTGCATTGCCATGCTGCGCGAACGGGGAATCACGGCGCACTATGTTCTTGCCGCTACCACGGTTGAAGGAAAGCATGACAACGCGCTGCCGGCGGTTCTGTTCAATCATTGTTTGGTAGCGGTGGAAATGGAAAAAGGGATGAAGTTTTTGGATCTCACGGCCTACAATTATCCTTATGGTGCTCTGCCTGAGACGGACATTGGCGCGTTTGCCCTGGTGATCAAATCAGATTCAAAAGCGCCCATTCATGTGCCGGCAGAGGGTTTATTGGCTAACAATCTGTTCAGAGATATTCGGGCCGAGTTGCAGAATGACAACAGCATCGTGGTGCACAGCCAATCGTTGCGCACCGGCATTCTCACCGCAGGAACGCGCTATCATTATCGCCACAAAGGAGCGCAGGAAATTGAAAAAGACCTGATCGCGTCTTTTAATCGGGATTTCCCCGATTTGAAACTGCTGGGTTACGAGTTCGAAAATCTGGATAATCTCGCACCGGCGCTGCGTACGCAATACCGCTTCCAATGCCCGAACTATCTCAAAGACGCGGGTGAATTCAAAATTCTGAGCCTGCCCTGGTTCGATAAAGCCGGGGCGCTGGCAGCGTTGTCCTATGAACGCAGAAACTATCCGTTTCAATATGCGGACGTTGTGGACACCTTGGTTGAAAAAATTGAACTGCGTTTGCCGGTGGGATATATGCCGGTCGAGCCCGCCACGGCGGAACGCTTCACTTGTGCGATCGCGGATTACAGCCTGCAATTGAGCTTTGCCAACGGCACCATCACTGCCGAGCGCCGGCTCATCAATAAAAAATCAGAAGTATCAACCGCCGAATATGCCGAATTCAAGGAATTTTGGAACAGAGTCATGAAGCAGGATGGCAAACAAATTCTGTTGCAAGCATTGCCAAAAATGGGAGCGCGTTGAGTTTCTGAGAAACTACCCTTGTCAAGGTTTCAAACCTTGACAAGGGTGTGACCAAGGAGAACCCATCCTTTTCAAGATTTCAAATCTTGAAAAGGGTGTGAGCCAGCGTCAGAACGGCTTTCATCTCGCCCGGTTAGATCGTTTCAAACGGCGCAACGATCACGTCTGCAGCCAATTGCGAAACTCGCGAGGAGAGACAAACCAAATACGAAAGCCGCACTTTCTTGGCAAACAACGCACGCAATGCTTGCAAGTTGGCGGTTAAAGCGGGCGCGGGCGTGGCTGTCAGTTTGACTTCGAGCGGCATCAAATAAGCGCCAAAATCGAGGATGAAATCCACTTCCTGACCCGCAGCCGTGCGCCAAAAGAAAATGCGGGGAACCTCGCCGCGATGCGCGAAGCCGCGATAGAGCTCTGCAAAAACCGCATTCTCGAACAACGGCCCGCCCATTGGTCCGAGCAAGGCATGTTTAGGCTCCACCAGGCCGGTAAGATAGGCCGGCAAGCCCGTTTCCAGAAAATACAGTTTCGGCGCTTTCACCAACCGTTTGCCCAAATTCGCATAATATGGTTTCAACAACACGATCTGAAAGCTGGCTTCCAGAATCGAAAGCCAGGCTTTGGCCGTATTCACGGCAATGCCGATCTCGCGCGCGATTTCAGAAACGTTCAGCAATTGCGCGGTGCGCGCCGCCAGCGCCAGCAGGAAACGCTGAAAATCCGCCAGACTGCCGACGTTGCGGATATTACGAACGTCGCGCTCCAAATAGGTTTGCACATAGGCGGCAAACCATGGCCGCGGATCACGATCCGGCTCCGCAACCAATTCCGGAAAGCCGCTGCGCAGAATGCCGGCCATGATTTCTTCCGCTGCGATCTTTTGTCCGGCCGATTCCATTGCTGCTGATCCGGAATCGGCTTCCCAGAAAGGCCGTGCATGCGGATCGCCTTTCTTTTCTTTCTGCGAAAGCGAAAGCAGCGTCAGCACGGCGATGCGGCCGGCCAGTGTTTCCGTGATCCCTTGCATCAACAACAAATTTTGCGATCCGGAAAGCAAATAGCGGCCTTTCAGCCCGCGATGCGCATCGATGTCGCGTTTGATATAATGCAACAATTCCGGCGCATATTGAATTTCATCAAAAATCACCGGCGGCGGGTGTTGGGATAAAAACAAGCGTGTATCGGCAAGTGCGAGTGCGCGCAAGTCCGGCTCATCCAGCGGCACGAAGCGATGGCTCGCGCCGAACAGGTGTTGCAGTATTGTGGTTTTTCCCGATTGCCGCGGCCCGGTCACCAAAACCGCAGGAAAGTCTTTCGCCGCTTGCCGCAACGCCGGCTCCAATGTTCTTTCAATATAATTGGTCATACTCCCTAAATTAATTAAAAAACGCCTCTTTGCAAGCAGATTTGCATTTGAAATGCAAATCTGCTTGCTGCCTAGTTTTCATGTCCCGCATTTTTTCCCAAACCTCAATGGAGATCGCGCTTGATTTTTCAAAGAAAAGGCATTATTTTTCATACGTAGAAAGACAAACGCAAATTGTTTTTTTAAGCAAGGAGATAATGGCATCATGACGCTTACTTTAACCAGTGAACTTCCGCAAGAAAATATCCTTCCGGTTTTGCAGCATTCTTTCGAGAGGGAGATTGGCTATTTGTCGGTCGGGCTGCAAAAAACCCAACAACGTTTGGACGCATTTCGAAAAGAATACGGCATACTATCCTCCGCAGAGGCCCAAACCATTCATCCGCTGGACAAACTCGAATGGGAGGGTGAGGAAATCACCCTGGCCAAGTTGGAAGAAAAAATCCAAATTTTAAGAAGTATCGTCATTGCATGAAAATTCAGAATCTTTTTAAGTATTTAGCACAATGTCCAAATGCAGAATTTTCCCAGTGCTGAAAAAGATTCTTCCAGAATGAGAGTGTTAGGGGATTCAACTTCAAACGGCTATATTCTTACCCTTTTTTAAATCCCTTGCCTCATCCACTAACTTCGGGAGGTTGTTTTATGAACTCATCTTATAATGTGGGCATGCCCGCTGCAACGCAAACCGCCAGCGTCAGAGCGGCTTTCATCTCGCGCACCTATGGCCATCTTTTCGCCGCTATCGTGGCCTTTGCATTGCTCGAGGTTTATCTTTTCGATTCCGGACTTGCCGTGGCCATCGCGCAAGCCATGCTCGGAACTTCCTGGCTGTTGGTGCTGGGCGGATTCATGCTCGTGAGCTGGCTGGCCAGCCGTTTGGCTTACAGCGCTCAATCCACGGCGGCGCAATATGGCGGACTGGCGGCGTTCGTCGTGGCCGAGGCTATTGTGTTTGTGCCATTGCTTTTTGTGGCGCAAAGCGTCGCGCCCGGCGTGATTCAGAGCGCAGCGCTGGTGACGCTGTTGGGATTCACCGGTTTGACCGCGCTGGTTTTTTACACGCGCAAAGATTTTTCTTTTTTGGGCAACGTGCTCAAATGGGGAGGCATTCTCGCGCTGCTGCTCATCGTCGCCGGCGTGATTTTCGGCTTTCAGCTCGGAACGTTTTTTTCCGTGGCGATGATCGGCCTGGCGGGCGCGGCCATTCTTTACGATACTTCAAAAGTGATGAGGGATTTTCCGGCGGACCGCCATGTGGCAGCGGCCTTGCAGCTTTTCGCTTCCGTGGCCATGATGTTTTGGTATGTGTTGCGGCTGCTCATGGGTTCGCGGGATTAACCGCGTTGGGCCATTGCGCAGCAAAAATCAGAAAAAATCCTGCGTTTTTAATTTCCAACGGATGGAAGAACTCAACGGATTTTTTAATCAGTTGGGTTTTTCCATCCGTTGGAAAATTTTTCTTTAAAGTTTTAGCCCACCTTCATTTCACCAAACTCATTCGCTTCGTTTGCTCGAACTCGCCCGCGCGGAGCTTGAAGAAGTAAGTGCCGCTCGCGTGGCCGTTGCTGCTCCACGTTACGCTGTGCCTGCCGGAATTTTGCCAACCGTCGCTCAACGTTGCAATCGCCTGCCCGAGGCTGTTCATAATCGTCAGCTTCACGTGAGCCGGATGCGGCAAGCCGTATGCGATGGTGGTTTGGGGATTGAACGGATTGGGATAATTTTGCGCCAAATAAAATTGCTGCGGCACCGGCGCCGGGTCCTCGACGCGCGTGCCGGTATTGAACAACGGCAATTGCGTGAAATTTTCTTCGAGCACGGCCGCCGGGTCTCCCGCCAGCCATTGCTGCAACAGCGTCGCATAAATCTGGCGATAATCAATCAAATGTTTCAAATCGCCGTTTTCCAAATCGTCGAGCGCGGGATGCGCGCCGTGCACGCCGCCTTGCACCGGCTGCCCGAACAAAAACATCGGCGCCGAAGTGCCGTGATCCGTGCCCGCGCTCGCGTTCTGTTTCACGCGCCGGCCAAATTCCGAAAAACAAACGCCGGCCACGCGTTCCGCCGCGCCCAGCTTTTCCAAATCTTGCTGAAAAACCGCCAGTGCGCCCGCCAACTGGTTGAGCAGCGTGCGATGCGTGCCGGCTTGATTGGCATGAGTGTCGAACCCGCGCATCGAGACGATATACACGCGCGTGCTCAAGCCGCCGGCAATCATGCGCGCCACGATCGCGAGCTGCAGCGCCAGTGCTTCATCGGGATATTCCACTAAATTGGTTTTGCTTTCATAGGCCTGCACGATCTCGCCGGCAAATTGAAACGCGGCAGCCGCGGTATCGCGCAAAAATTCCAATTCGCGATCGGCCGGCGTCAACGGCTCCGGTTTGGGTTGCGGATCGTGGCCGCTGCCTTGCCGGCTGACCAACTGATAAAATTCCAGGGGGTTTTGCAGCGCAATGCCTTTCTGCTCCCGGCCCAACAATGCCAGCGAAGAAGTCAAGCCGATTTGAATCGCCGGCGGGCCAAAGCTGCCACAGGCTTCGCCTTCGGGACAAACCAGATCGAAATAGCGTCCTAACCAACCCGTGCTTTCCACTTCCTGCGAACCCGAACCGGTCAGCCAGATGTCGGTCGAGCGAAAGTGCGAGCGATCGGGATTGGGATAACCCACGCCTTGCACCACGGCCAACTGTCCCGCGTCATAGAGCGGCCGCAACGGCGCAAGCGCGTCGTGCAATCCGATTTCATCGTTGAGCGGAAGCACTTCGTTTTGCGGAATCGCGATTTGCGGCCGTTCGCGATAATAAACGTCGTGACGAAACGGCACCACCGTATTCAAGCCGTCATTGCCGCCGGCAAGCTGCACCAACACCAGCACCCGCCCATCCTCCGGAAAATTAAAACTGCGCTGTTCTTTGCCGCGCGACAACGGCCTGGCAAACGACCACATCGGCCACACCACCGGCAAACCCGCCACCGGCAGCATCACTTGTATGAATTCTCGGCGCTTCATGGTTGCTTCCTTATATGCGTTCAATGTTTTTGTGCAATTTTTTTACGTTTCACGTTTTACGCATTACAATTCGTAAAACGTAATGCGTAAAACGGGATTCACATCAAATGAAACTCCGGCTGGCGCACGAGTGCGATGAGAAAATTTTTCACCTGCTCTTCGGCGCCGGGATAATCGAGCGACCAATCTTCAGGATCGGCGCTGCCCACCAGCACCGTCAGCAAAGCTGCGCTCGTTTCTTTCGCCGGCGGCACGGCGAGCAGATGCTCCGTCATCGCCTGGGCCAAGGGTTGCGCCTGGGTTTGCCCGAAGCTGCGCGCAAAAGCCATGACGTCCAATGGAGCCAAGCCATTATTGCCCCCGGGATTGTCCAGCGTGCCGCCGAGGATGAAGGTTTCCGAAAAAGCATTGCGGCCGACAAAAGTTGTGGGCGAAATCCAATCGCGCTGGCCCGGCCAGCCGGCAACGTTGGGCGGATTCAGCAAATCTTGATTCAACTCGGCGCTGGCCGAAAGCACATAGCGCAAATTGATGCGCGCCACGGCCAACATTCTGGCATTGCCCGCCGCCATTTCAATCGGCGATTTGATCAACGCGCCCGTGGCTTGATCGCCGTAAAAAATTTCGCTGCCAAACAATTCGCGCAGCACGGGCTCCAGCTCATAATCGTGCACGCGAAAAGTTTGCGCGAGCTGTTGCACAAATTCGTCTTTCACTTCACGATTCAGAAATTCCCGGCACAATTTGCGGCACATAAACTCCGCCGTGACCGGCTGCTCGAGAATCATGTCGATGATATCGTCGCCATTGAAATTGCCGGTTTTGCCCATGAACGTTTTGCTGCCGGCGTCGTGCCGGCGTTGATTGAACGCCGAGGTTAAATTAATGGAATCGGCCTGCCAGCCGGTGAAGGCACGCGCCGCAGCCTGGATGTCGTCTTCGATATAATGCCCGACGCCCATGGTAAACAGCTCCAGCAATTCGCGCGCAAAATTTTCATTGGGCTGCCGCGCGTTGTTGCTCGCGCCGTCGAGATAAATCAGCATCGCCGGATCCCGGTACATCGCCTGCAAAAACGTTCTGAAATTTCCGAGTGCGTGCTGCCGCCACGCGGCGTTTTGCAAATAAACGAACTGCGCCAATTGCACCGTGCGAATGTCGGAAGTGAAATGGTTGTGCCAGAAATAGGTCATGCGCTCGCGCAGATTATACAGCGGCACCAGCATCAGCGCCAGCCACCAGCCGCGCATCTCGTTGAGGCGTTGCCGGTTTTGCCGCTGCCAGGCTTGTTTCTCTTCGGAGGAAAGCCGGGCATAGACTTCGCGGTCGAACGGCTCGGTAGTCCACACGCCGGGCGGATCCGGCTGCGGCGCCTCGGCTAACAAATTATTGAGCAAATCCTCCCGGGAAAGGCTGGAAAGCGCCTTCACCTCGGCGACACTCACGCCAAAGCTCGTGCGGCCGAATAAATGGCGGAGATGCGCCGCGCTCCAGTCTGTGGTGTGTGGTTGTAAAGGAACGGAGTAATTTTGCGTGGGGGGGAGAGCGCCATTTTGCGCCGCACGGCTGCGCGGCAGAGCGATAATCCATTTCATTGCCGGAGAAAAATCTTCGTCGCGGGATAAATCTTCCAGCCGGGGATCATACCCCAAATAAGCGCGCCGCCGCGCCGGGGATGTCACCTCTGGTGAGCGGCGATCAACAGCAGCTTGGACGACCTCAGGCATAAGGCCTCCTTATTCCTGAAAAGAAAGTGGAGAAAAAATAGAGGCAGGTGCAAGATGCAGTGCGGATGATTAAAAAGGACCGGCCGGTTGTGTGGGGAGTAAAGTTACAGCGCCGAGATCAAGCGGGCAGAATACAACATGCTCCACTCACAACCGCGGTGGCAAAATTTCAGGCGAGAGTATTTTTGACCCGGAGAAAGCAATTAAAACCGCACGTAGGTAGATAAATTGTTGCAGAAATGCAAGAAGATTTTTGCACCGAGGCAACTGGCGCCTTCTCCCAATTGGGAGTTTGTTCGCCAGGTAGCACAGGCCTGTCATCCTCGTAAGGAGCTTTTTAATCTATTAAAAGTTCAATCGTTGCAAAAAGCAAAAATTTTCAACACAGAGAAAACAGAGTAAACAGAAATTACAAAGCTAAAGGGAGTTTTCCAGACACTACCCTCTCTGTTTGCTCTGTTTTCTCCGTGTTAATCTTTTTTGGTTGCGGCTCGTCCGCGTTGGGCATGGAGCATACCAATACTTGAAAAAAGAAGAGACTTGCGCTACCGTCCTCAAGATCAAATCGCTTGATTTTTTAACTTCAACGGAGTAATTTGCTTTATTGAAATTACGGCGGCACGATTAAATTTTTTCGTGAAAAAAATTTATGGTTATTTGCACAAGCCTGTAATGGTTGGTATAATATTCGTTAAGGTTCGAACTGGCTCACCATATTCTCCTAAGTTTTTGTTCTATGAGTTATTATTCTCAGCATTATCAAAAACAACCGTTGTCGCACACGGAGATTTTTTACTGGCAGCAATTTCTTGGTGGCATCGAAGGAAAAATTTTGGAAGTCGGATGCAGCGCCGGCCAATTTTTGCGAGTGGCTTCAGAACAAACCCTGGGAATCGACATTGATCTCGATGCTCTCAAAATCGCAAGAAGCAAAGGCTATCAAGTCTCAAGACAAGATATTTGCAAAGGAACGGCTTTTCCCGATGACACTTTTAGTGCGATCCACATGCACGCAATTTTGGAGCACCTGAAAGAACCTCTTCTTGCTCTCATCGAATGCCGGCGAATTTTAAAGCCGGGCGGCCGGATTATTTGCTTGACTCCCGACATCATGCGATGGAAATTTACATTTTGGCGTGAAGATTATACCCATATCCGCCCGTTCAGCAGAAAGAGCTTGCAGATGATTGCGCAAGATGCCGGCTTCAAAGACATCCACATCGCGGAAGAGCCTCGCTATGTTAAAGGATCAAAAAGACTGCCTCCTCGTGCGGGCTTTCGTATCCATAAGTTTGCTTATCACCTCGGCTGGCGGAACTACGCCAATATTATTTTGCTTGCGATAAAATGAACGTTTTAGCAGTATCCGAGCTTTGGCCACCCGCTTCGGGAACTTTTGTTTTTGAGCAAATCAAGGCGCTCGCACCTTTTGTTTCGATTACCGTCGCCGTATTAATTCCGCATACGCCCCAGTTGCCGCTTTATCGCACTCCTCATGCAAACGTAACCTCGCCGGTCCGGATGCCGGAATTAGATGCGAGTGTCGAGATTTACTATTTGCCTTATCAAACGATTCCAGAATTGGGAAAATATCTCAACAGCTTGCAAGCCCGGCGTGTGCTGGCGCGTTTTCTCAATCAGCATAAAGGAAGATTTGATCTGATTCACGCACATTTTGCTTATGTTGCGGGGTTTGCAGCAGTTTCTGCCGGACGGCATGCCGGCATTCCAGTTCTTGTCACGGCGTACGGCAGCGACATAAACGTTTATACCCGCCACAACCCAAGAAATCTGGCTGCTGCGCGGTTTACGGTATGGGGACTTCGAAACGCAGCAGCCATAACCGCTCTGAGCGAAGATCTCAAAAAAAAAATTGCGGCATTCGGCATTCCCGATCATCGCATAACGGTCTTGCCCCCGGGCATCAGACAAAACATTTTTTTCCCGCGCGGCGAAAAACGCCCTTTGCGCAGACAGTTGCAACTTCCGGAAAACAACGAGCTTTTTTTATTTGTAGGAAATTTGGTCGCTGTAAAAGGAATCGAATTTTTATTGGAAGCCTTTGCGCGAAGGCAGCGATCACTTGCAAAACCCGCCACATTAGCGCTCGTGGGCAGTGGCGTATTGGAACAAACTTTAAAACAACGGGCGAAAGCCCTTGGCCTCGACTCCCACATTGTTTGGCAGGAAAAAAAAGCGCATGCGGAAATACCTTTATGGATGAGCGCCGCTGATTTTCTTATATTGCCCAGCTTGAGTGAAGGCTATGGTTTGGTCCTCCTCGAATCCTTAGCCTGCGGCACGCCGGTCATTGCCAGCCGGGTCGGAGGGGTTCCGGAAATTCTGATTTCTCCGGATTTCGGCCCGATGGTTCCGCCGCGCGACAGCGCCGCCCTGGCGCAGGCCATGATCGAGGCCGCCGCCAAAAAATGGGATGCTCAAAAATTGGTAAACTATGCGCATCAGCATACCTGGACGGAGCGGGCGCAACGTTATTTGAAAGTCTATCGCCGCGTGCTGGAGCAAAGGCCAGCGAGCAGCGGCCGCTGAAACGATGATGAAGATTGTCTTCTTGAGCGAGCTCAAATGGCGCTATTTGCGCACGCGCAAACAACAACTGGTGCGCTGCTTTCCCAAAGAGTGGCAGATTCTTTTTGCCGAGCCTTACACCGTTGGCCGTGAAAATTTTTTAAGCCGCCGGCAGGAAAACAACGTCACCTACATCACCGTGCCCTATTTCAAAAATTTCCCGCAAACCGGGCTGCAAAAGCTGCTGCTCGTGCCGCCGGTTCGCGCGGGAGTCATTTTGGCCAATGCCTGCTGGTTGTGGATCGTGTTGCAGAAGAGCGGCTTTCGCCGGCCCGAGGTGGTGGTGGTTTCCAATATTTATTACGCCCCCATCCTGCGCCTGTTGTTCGGAAAAACTCCGGTGATTTACGATTGCAATGACGATCATTTGGCGTTTCCCATGACGCCGCCATGGGCGCGGCGCTATTTTTCTTCGCTGTGCCGGCGCGCGGACCGCATCGTGTGCTGCTCACAAACGCTCAAAAAAAATATTGCGGCCGGACACCGGCACAAAACTTTGTTGATCGGCAACGGCGTGGATGCCGGCCTGTTCACACCGCCCGCAACCATACCGCGAGAAATGCAAAATTTGCCGCAACCGATTTTGTTATACGTCGGCGCGCTTTCGGAATGGATCGACATGGCGTTGTTGCAGCGTGTGGCCGAAGCGCATCCCGGCAAATCCTTGGTGTTGATCGGCCCGGCCGCGCCGGCAGTTCGCCCGGCGCTTGACCGGCTGGTGCAAATGCCTAACGTTCGATTTCTGGGCGAAATGAGCCATGATCGTATCCCGCAATATCTCGCCGCGGCCGAGGTCTGCTTGATGCCGTTTATCAAAAACGCCTTGACCGCCGTGCTGAATCCCAACAAACTTTATGAATATTTTGCCGCCGGCAAAGCCGTGGTCAGCGTGGACGTTTCTCCGGAAGTGCGCGCTTATCAAAACGAAATTTTTCTCGCCGATGATCATGAAAGCTTCGTGCGCCAAATCGACGCCGCCGTCGCTGCCGGTTCTTCCGCCACTGCGCCCGAACAAGCTGCGCGCCGCCGGCAATTGGCGCGGGCGAATGATTGGCAGGAAAAGGCCGCTGAATTTCGCGCATTGATTGAAAGCCTGACGAAAAATAATCGACACGAATACCATTTATCCTCGCTGAAAAAATCACATGGCTAAAAAGAAAATCCAAACACCTCGCGCCGGCCGGCAGAGATCTTCGCCTCCGGCAACGCCGGCCACGGCAAAAAACCGGTCCTCCCGCAGCGGCCTTGCGGGTTGGATCGTGTCGCATCCCACGTTGGCCGTGCTGGGCGTGATGACGGCGCTCGTTCTCGTATTCTTCTTTGAAATTATTTTTCTGGGAAAAACTTATCAATCGCCCGACGCGCAGGCGCCGGCCGCGCTTTCCCTGCCGCTGCGCGAATCTTTATGGGAACACGGCGTGCTGCCCCAATGGACCCCGTTTATTTTTGCCGGCATGCCCAGCTTTGCCAGCCTGACGTACGCGCCGTTGGTTTATTTTCCCGGCGCCGTGCTGGAAACCCTCGGCCGTGTGATTCCCATTCGCGGCATGCTGGTGATGGCGCTGCATTACGTGCTGGCCGGCGCCGGCGTATATTTGTTTCTGCGCCGCAAAGGCGCGGGACATATTCCGGCTCTGTTTGGCGGCGTCGCGTTCATGCTCACGCCTTACATGATCACCATGCTCATCTTCGGCCATGGCTCGCAAATGATGACGGCCGCTTATATTCCGCTGGCCCTGTGGGCCGTCGATCGTTTGCTGGAAAAATTTTCGCTGCTCAATCTCGGTTTGGCCGGCTTGCTGATGGGGTTCATGCTGCAACGCGGGCACATTCAAATCGCTTATTACGGTTTGATGCTGCTCGGGCTTTATGTGCTCTATCATATTTTTCTCGCCTGGCGGCAAAAACAAGCGCAGCGCGTTTTGCCGAGGCTCGGCGGATTTCTGGGCGCAACCGCGATCGCCTTCGCGCTGGCGGCAATGCTGTTTCTGCCTCTGCGTGAATATACGCCGTACTCGATTCGCGGCGCGGCCTCGGTGCTGGCAAACTCTGCAGAAAAAACCGATGCCGGCGTCGGCTTTGAATATGCCACGCAATGGTCGTTTTCACCCGGTGAAATGATGACCTTCGTGATTCCGTCGTTTTACGGCTTCGGCGGTGTGACCTATTGGGGCAATATGCCGTTCACGGATTATCCCAATTACATGGGCATTCTCGTGCTCGTGCTCGCGTGCGTCGCGCTGGTCAAGCGCGTTCCGCTCGCGGGGTTTTTCGGCCTCGCCATTTTGCTGGCGCTGTTGATTTCATTCGGGCAGCACTTCGCGTGGTTCTATAAAATTTTCTACAATTATTTTCCCTATTTCAACAAGTTCCGCGTGCCGGTGATGATTTTAATTCTGGTGCAATGCGCCGTTGCCATTCTCGCTGGTTTGGGCTTGCAAGCCTGGTTGCAGCCGCTGGCCGAAAAAACCGATCGCGAAACGGCTAAAACAAAAAGTGCGCGCAACGCGGTTATGTCCAAGCGGCTAGGGGTGGCGGTGATCGCAGTGTTTGCCGTGGTGCTATTATTAAGCCTGGGCCGCAGCGTTTTTTTTGAATTGATGCAGGGATTTTATCCCGACCAATATGAAGCGCAAACGCAGAGGCAGCTCGATCAAATGCGCTTCAGCCAATTGCTGGGCGATTTGTGGATAGTGGCGTTGATCTTGGGCGCAGGCTTGAGCGTGCTGACTTTGGCGCTTTCCAAAAAACTTTCCGCAGCCGGGGCCGCGCTCATCATTACGCTTTTAACCGTGATCGATCTTTGGATCGTTGACAAAAAAATCGGCGCCGGGCCCGTGCCCGAAAAAAGTTTTTCCGCCTTTTTGCAGCCCGATGACGCGACCCGCTTCGTGCAGCAAGATCAAAGCGTGTTTCGTATTTTTCCGGCGGCGGATTTGTTCGGGGAATTGCGCTGGGCCGCGCAAGGGCTGGAAAGCGTGGGCGGCTATCATGCTGCCAAACCGCGGCGCTATCAAGATTTGCTGGAAGCCACGCAATTGCAAAACGGTTTTGTGAATGATTATTTTCGCGAAGTCAATCAAAACGGCCGGCGTGCGTTGCAGCCGCTGACCCTGCAGGAAATTCCACCGGAGCGCCATTTGGCGAATCGCCGTTTGCTGGATTTATTGAACGTGAAATATATTTTTTCATTTTATCCATTGCCGGAAGCGGGCTGGCTCAAACGTCAAGTGATCAATTATGAACGCGAGGGCAACGCCCGGCCCATGGTGATTTATGAAAATCCCAGCGTGCTGCCGCGCGCTTATTTAGTAGGGCAATACCAGCACCTCGCAGACGATCGCGAGATTTTAATGCGTTTGCGCCAGGGAGATTTCGATCCGCATCAAACTGTGCTGTTATCGGAAAAACCGGAGACGCAACCGCAGCCCGATTCTACGGCACGCGCCGAGATCAAAACTTATGAATGGCACAAAATCGCTGTTGAAACCACCTGCCAGTTTCCGCAAATGCTGGTGATGAGCGATAATTATTACCCAATCTGTTGGCAAGCTTTTATCGACGGCCAACCAGTGAAGACTTTGCGCGCGCATCATGCTTTTCGCGCCCTAGAAATTTCACCAGGAAAGCACACGGTAGAATTCCGTTATGCTTCTTCCGCGTTCACGACCGGGCTGTGGACGAGCCTGCTCGCCTTTGTGATGGCCGGCGCTTTCATTTTCCTCGGCTGGCGCCGTGAAAAATGACTTGGAAAATTGCTTTAGCCGTTCTAAATTCGCCCCGTTTATCGCGTCCGGCCAGAAACTGAAATCATCCTATCCGCCACCCGTGGGATAGGCTGCCCCGCCGCAGATTTAACGGTGATCGCGCTATCGGCCAGCTCAAATGGCCGCAGCATCGCCATGACAAAAACAGTCAGCGGCCGTCTGAATCCCAGGAATGCCCCAACCACGGCCGGCCTATTCCTTCGATCCATCCGATGCCAATTCAGTGACGTACGCTTCCCTTAGGAGGAGAGATGTTGCGAGCGGACAAGCCGTATTGTGAAGGAGAAAATTTAGCAATGAAGTTGCAAGATATTCTCTCGGAAAACCTGATCAAAGTTCCGCTGTCGGGCCGGGAGAAAAGACAAGTGATTGAAGAAATGGTGGACATGCTGGCCGCAGCGCGCCGCATCAAAAGCAAAGACGATGTGCTGCGCGCCATTCTCGAGCGTGAAGCGGTCATGAGCACGGGCGTGGGCGACGGCGTCGCCATTCCGCACGGCAAGGCCGAGGCCGCGCCCGAGATCGTGGCAGCGTTAGGCATCGCGCACGCGCCCGTGGAATTCGACGCCATTGACGAAAAACCCGTGAATTTGGTGTGGCTGCTGGTGGGGCCGCCCAATCAAACCGGGCCCCATTTGAAAGCCCTCAGCCGTATTTCCCGCCTGGTGCACCGGCCGGATTTTCGCCTGCGCCTCGCCACCGCCGTCACCGCGGCCGATGCCTTCGGCGCAATCAGCCGCGAGGAAGACAAGTACCATGACGTTTGAAGAAGTTCATCGGACGCGAACGGTGTGGCGCCATGCTGACAAAAAATGATTTCAAGTCGATCTCCCGCTTGACGCAAAAAAAATACCGCGAAGAAACGCAGCAATTTTTGGCGGAAGGGGGCCGCCTCTGTGAAGAAGCGATTCAATCGGGTTGGGAAATCGAGCACATCCTTTACTGTCCCTCTTTTTTACATTCGCTTCGCGCCCGCCAGGCTCTCAAGCTCGCGCAACAAAAGCAGCTTCCCGTTTCCGAAGTCGCCGTCGATGATTTCGTCGGCATTTCGGACACCATTCATTCGCAAGGCATTGTGGCGGTGGTGCAGCGCCGGCTTCCGGATTGCGAGCCGCTGGAGCATTTGAAAAAATCGCCGCGTTGTTTGTTGGTGGCGGTTGAAAAGTTGCACGATCCCGGCAATCTCGGCACCATCTTGCGCACGGCGGATTGGATGGGAGTCGATGGCGTGATCGTCGGGCCGCAGTGCGTCGAAATCTACAACCCCAAAGTCGTGCGCGCCAGCATGGGTTCTATTTTTCACCTGCCTCTGCATGAAGTCAACGACTTCGTGGATTTGCTGCGCAAGTTTCAAATGTTCGGCGCGATTTTGTACGGCGCGGATCAAACCGGCGATTTTCCTTATACCACCCTGCGTTTTGCTTCGAAAAAAGTGCTGGTGCTGGGCGACGAAATCGAAGGCCTGTCGCCGGCGCTCAAAGAAATCATTCAACATCGCGTTTCTATTCCCAAGCGCGGCGGCGGCGAATCGCTCAATGTCGCCATCGCCGCCGCCATTTTGTTGGCGGAAATGTGCCGTTGACATGCAAACGACCGAAGACCTCAAGCTGCCCTCCGACAAGTATCCCACACTCAACGGCGTGGTGCGCGTGTTGTTGTGGACCATCGTGCTCTATTTGCTCGCGAGCTGGTTCGGGCAATTTACTTTTGAAAAATGGGCGCTCTTAGCCGGTGAGCTCGCGTTGTTGTTGCCGGCTTATGTTTATTTGCGCCGGCATCATTACCGGGCGAGCGTCGTGTTCCGCTTGAATCCGGTGAGCTGGCGCGTGGCGGCCATCAGCGTCGTTTTGGGCCTGGCGATTACCGCGCTTGCCATCGAGCTCGATCGTCTCATCAATTTCATTTTGCCCTTCCCCGAAGTTTTAGCCGAAGCCTTGCGCCAGACGCTGCAAGCGGAAAGTTGGAGCGATTGGGTTTTTATCCTGCTTGCGGCCGTGGTTTTTGCCGGCGTGTTCGAAGAAATGCTGTTTCGCGGCTTCGTGCAGAACGCGTTCGAGCAGCGCCACAACACTTTGATTGCGATTTTCATTACCGCCATTTTGTTCGGCTTTGTCCATCTTTCGCCGTGGTGGCTCGCGCAGTTGATGTTCATCGCCATGTTCCTCGGCATTCTGGCGTGGAAAAGCGATTCGATCGTTCCCAGCGCCATCGTGCATGCCCAAAATAATCTCATCGCCGTGCTGTTGAGCAATTTCGCCGAAGAAAAAGGCAATCCCCTGCTCGATTGGAACGGCCATCTGCATCCCGTTATTTTGCTGTCCGCGTTGTTGATCGTCGCCCTCGGCTTGCGCTTGTTCTTCCGTTATTGTGAAGAAGACATTCAAATTCCCACGCTGTTAAACACGCCCCTCACCGCCGCGCAACGATGAACCACTCTTTCCGCATTTAGATGAGCTTGTTCCTACTTTTGAACACGAGGCAAACGGTTTATTTGATTTTGCGCTCGCTCAACGCGGCCGTTCGCAGAGCGTCACAGGTTTGGAAAAAATTTGACGATTGAGACCCTGGACTTCAACTATGTATCGCATCATCATGCTGAATGACGATTTGGAATCCCAAATGCGGATGTATTTGGCGCTGTGTTCGCGTTACCGGATTGAAATCGCGGAGAACGAAATCGCCTTGATGCGGTTGATCCGGCGCAAGCGGCCGCAATTGTTGATTCTCGATGCGCATCACAGCCGGCTCAGCCACAACGGCAAATCGGCAGGGAAACTGGTCGAAAAAATCAAACACAAATACGGCCGTTTGCGCATTTTGGCGCTCGTGCGGCCGGAAGAACTTGCGCAGGGACCGCGGCTGCAACAAAGCGGCGCGGACGATTGCGTCGATCATTTGATCGACGGTGAGGTATTGTCACAACGCATCGGCCAGTTGCTTGAATCGGCGCCGCCAATTACAGTGACCTTTAGCGGAGCCGGACTTTCGCAAGCGTAAAGCCCGGCTTCACCGGCTGAACAAAACCCCGGATTTCCAGTCTCAAATGGAAGTCTCGGGGTTTTTTTTTAAGGGGTTGTCGCAATACCAATACTTGATCGGCAGTAAGAATTTAGCCGCTTGAAGTCCATGTCATTCTGGAAGAATCTTTTTAAGCATTTAGTAAAATGTCCAATTGCAAAACATTCCCAGTGCTGAAAAAGATTCTTCCAGAGAATGACAGTGTTAGGAGATTCAACTTCAAATGGCTAAACTCGTACGATCGTCACACAAATGACGGAACTATTCAACTTGATTTTCCCCCTCTCTTTCTCTATTTTGATCGTAAATCCGCCGCCCATGCAAAAACGTATTTTGAATGATACCTCATTCTTTCATCATCAAAATAAAGGTAAAATCATGCCCAGACGCCTGGCCTTTTTTTCGGTCCTTTTTTTATCCGCTGCCATAAATCTCAATCCGATTTCCGGGCAAAGCTCCGCTCCGGCAACTGCTCGCAATCATCCGGAGAAAATTTGGATTTTCTTGCGCGACAAAGGCCCGCAGGGATTGGCTAAAAATTCAGCGGCATTTCGCCGGGCGGAAGAAATGCTTTCGCCGCGCGCCCTGACCCGCCGCGCCAAAGTTTTACCGAAAAATGCCCTCATCGAAAGCACCGATCTCGATCTTTATCAACCTTATCTGGACGAGCTGGCGCGTTTGGGCTTGCAGCCGGTGGTGCGTTCGCGCTGGCTCAACGCGGTGAGCGTTGCCGCTTCGCGCGAGCAAATTCAAGCCGTGCAAAAACTGCCTTTCGTCGCTGCCTCGCAAACCGTCGCGCGTTTGCGCATTCCGCCTAACCACAAAACTTCATCGCCGCCGGCGCCGCTGCAAAAAAACCAGGCGCGCCGTTTCGCCTACGGCTCTTCCCTGGCGCAAATGGAACAAACCGGCGCGATCAATTTGCACGATGCTTCCATTACCGGCCGGGGTGTTTTGGTCGGCATGCTGGATTCCGGCTTCCGCTGGCAAGATCACGAAGCCTTTGATCGCCTCGCGGTCATCGCGGAATTTGATTTCGTCAAGAACGACAATGTCACCCGCCATGAGCCGGGTGACCCTGCGGCCCAGGATGAACATGGCACCGAAACGCTGTCAACCATCGCCGGTTTCAAGCAAGGAGAATTGATCGGCCCGGCATTCGACGCGCAATATTTGCTGGCGAAGACCGAAAACACCGCGTCGGAAACGCATGCCGAGGAAGATTTTTGGGTGGCGGCCATGGAATGGATGGAAGCCCGCGGCGTCGAGGTCACTTCGACGTCATTGGGTTATAGCACGTTTGACGCAGGACAAGTGAGTTACACGCCGGAACAAATGGACGGCAAAACGGCGATCATCACCATCGCCGCGGAAATTGCCGCAAGCAAAGGCATCATCGTGGTCAACAGCGCGGGCAACGAAGGCGACAATGTGTGGCGCATCATTACCGCGCCGGCCGACGGACCAAGCGTAATCGCCGTGGGCGCGGTGAGCGCCAACGGCGCACTCGTGGGATTTTCCAGCCGCGGCCCCACGGCCGATGGCCGCATCAAACCCGATGTGATGGCCATGGGTTCGGGCGTGCGCACCGCGGCTTTTAGCTCGAAAGCGGAATACAATTTCAGCGGCGGCACTTCTTTTTCGTGCCCATTGGTAGCCGGAGTCGCGGCGCAAATTCTTTCCGCCCATCCGGAAGTGACGCCGCAACAAATGCTCAACACGCTGCGCAATACCGCCACGCGCGCGCAAACGCCGGATAATGATTTCGGCTTTGGCATCGTCAATGGACGTGCGGCCATCACCTCTTTCGGTCCGGCATTCAGCAATCTGCCGCAAGTGAGCGCGGAGCAAAGCGGCGTGCTCGGTTTGACCGTGCGCATCCTCTCTCTCGCCGGCATCGCTCCCAACAGCGTCAAAGTGCATTATGCCGAGCGCAACAGCAGCAGCTTCACCACAGCAGCGATGGTGCAGACGGATTCGATTTCCTATTTCGCCCAGGTTCCGAAACCCATACAGGACACCTCTTTCGTGAAAGCTTATTTCACGGCCACAGACAACGGCTTCGGCAACGTGACCTATCCTAAAAATGCGCCGCAGAATTTTCTGTTGGTGCCCACGAAAGTAGACGAAGATTCCGAGCCTGTGCCCACGGCGTTCGCGCTGCAGCAAAGCTTGCCCAACCCTTTCCGCGTTGCAACCACGCCAACCACGAATATCACTTTCACCTTGGCCGAACCGGCGCAAGTGCGCTTGCGCGTTTATAATCTTCTGGGACAACAAGTGCGCGAATTGCTGCAGGCCACACGGCCCGCCGGCCGCTATACCGTGCAGTGGGATGGCCGCGACGAGCGCGGCGGTTTGGTGGCGAGCGGCGTTTATTTTTATGCGCTGGATACGCCGCAAGCCACGCAGACGAGGAAGTTGCTGTTTTTGAGATAGTATCATATGCAGCGGTAATATGAAAAATTTGCCCCCTCTTCTTCAAAAATTAACCGGCGGCGATCGCCGTTCCACCGGCCGTGTGGAAGAAGTGGTGGCGGAAGTTTTGGCAAAGCCAAAATATTTTCGCCTCGTATTCGAAGGCATGCTGGCAGAAGATCCGCTGGTGCGCATGCGCGCAGCCGACGCCGTGGAAAAAATCTCGCTTCAACATCCGGAATATCTTCGCCCCTTCAATAAGGAAACTGCTCGAGCAAGTGGCCCGCAGCGAGCAGCAAGAAGTGCGCTGGCATATGGCGCAGCTATTTTCCCGGCTGAGATGGACCGGCCGGGAACGCCGCGAAATTCTGAGCCTACTCGCAGACTATTTGCAGGATCGAAGCAGCATCGTCAAAACTTTTGCCATGCAAGCATTGGCAGACATTGCCCGAAATGACGCCAGCTTGCGGCCGGGGATCACAAAAAAAATAGCCCATTTGACGCGCATCGGCACACCTGCCATGCAAAGCCGCGGCCGGAAATTGCTGGTTCAACTCGAACAAAATTGAAGATCGTGATCTTGGTGGAAATACGTTGCTAAAGAAGCGCTCAAAAGCGCTTGCACGCAAACACCAAACGGAGGTAGGTATGTCGATCAATTATCTTGCGGTTGTCGTTGCAGCGGTGGCCTATTTCATGATTGGCGGCTTGTGGTATTCGCCGTTGTTGTCCGCCAAAAAATGGCTGGCGCTTTCGGGCATGACGGAGGAACAAATCAAAGCCAGCGGCGGCGGCGGAAAAGCTTACCTCGGTACGTTTGTGGGAGCATTGGTCATGGCCTATGTGCTGGCGCATATCGTCAACTAAAATTTGCCTTGCATTTTTGCTGCTGGAAGCTTAAAATCACAACCGTTTTAAAATAATTTCTGAATAATAGCATTTTGACTAGCGAGGAGTTATCTCATGGCCAAACAACAATCCTTCGGCGAAAAAGTCGCAAAGCAAAGAGCCAAAGCCGCCGAAGAAGGCATCGTGATCAAATTGGTCGAATCCAAAAGATCCGCCGACGGCAGAAGCTGGAAATTCAATGAACGCCTGGTGCGCGTGAAAAGCTTGGATGAGCTCGACAAAATTCAATAACCGTTTGACATTTCTTCAGAAAGGTTTTATAAAATGGCGCGTCGTTGTCAAGTAACAGGCAAAAAACCGGCGAGCGGCAACCAAATCAGCCACGCTCACAACGTCAACAAAAGGCGCTTTCTGCCCAATTTGAAAAAGAAAAGGTACTGGGTGCCGGAAGAAAATCGTTTCGTGACGTTGACGGTTTCCACACACGGCATGAAAATCATTGACCGCGTGGGCATTTCCAAAGTGCTGCGCGAAATGCGTGGCCGCGGCGAAAAACTGCACTATGGCACCTCGAAAAAAGATGCCGCGGCCGTCGCTGCAAAAAATGCAAAAAAACCCGCACCGGTCGCGGCGGAATGATTTTCCGCCATGGTGCTCGTTTTTGTTGGCATCGTGAACCGACGTTGCATCAAGAGTTGTCATGGGGACTCTCTCAGCGCGAAGTTATCTATTCGTCAACGCCAGAGCGCTTCGCTCACAATGACGATCTGCTGCAACGGCAATAATATTGTTTGCTCGTAGCCGCCTCCGTATCGCTTCTTACCACGTCTTCATCATGGCTGAAAAAACGATCACGCGACATTGGGATATTCTCGGGGCCATGGCTTCCACCGCGTGCGCCGTGCATTGCCTGCTTACGCCTCTCGTGATTGCCTTGCTGCCTTTGCTGGGCGCGAGTTATTGGGCCGCGCCCTGGCTGGAAAACAGCGCCGTGATTTTTGCGATGGTATTGGGGCTTGCTTCCCTGTTGCACGGATACTCGCATCATCGCCAATTTCACGCACTCGGGTTGTTGCTGGGCGGCATGGTGCTCCTCGTCACCGGCAGATGGGTGATCGGCCACGCGGCACAGATCGGGGAAACCGTTTGTGTTGTTCTCGGCGGAATGGCGATCGCCGGCGCGCACTTGATCAATCGCCGCTTGTGCCAAGAATGCGATACTTGCCATTAGCCTATTACAAGTTGAATCTTGGTAAAAGCAAAAAGTTTTTCACGCATTACGTTTTATGCCTTATGGCTTACGTGATGCGTAATTCGTAAAACGTAAACAACTTGTTTGGTTGCGGCTTGTCCGCGTCAGGTTTGAGGTTATTTTAAACGGAAGCAGTTTTTTTACGTATTCACGGTTTACTCTTTACGCCTCACAGGGACGAATTATGGACCAGGAATTAGTGAAGATTCTTTGCTGCCCGCAAACCAAAGTGCCGGTGGAATTGCTGGCCTCCGGAGATTTGGAAAAGCTGAATCGAGGCATCACGGAAGGCCGGGTGAAGCAGGTCGATGGCGCGACGCTGAAAAAACCGGTTGCCGAAGCGTTGATTACACGCGACCGCAAAACCATCTATCGCGTGGACGAGGGCATTCCGATTATGCTGATCGAACAAGGCATTGCCGCAGCGCAGATTTAAAAAATTGCTGAACCCCCAAGTTGTTTCAAACGGCGCGAACATTTTCTTTGGGGTGGAGCCATGTCCTCTTTTCTGCGAGGAAGTTTCCTCACCGTGTTCGCTTCTTTCTTCTCGCCTCTCTTCGCGCAAGAAGCGTTGATTGAAAAATTTTCCCAACAGGAACAAGAAAACGGCGACGATGCCGATCATGTTCTGCAAGAATTGCTGGCGGCGCCGCTGGATTTGAATTTGGCCACGCCCGCGGAATTGCTGCGCCTGCCGTTTCTTGCGCGCGCACAAATCGAAGCTTTTCTTTCCCGGCGCAAAACTGCCGTTTATTTTTCCAATTTGGAAGAAGCACTCGTCGCGTTACAAGTGCACAGCGATACGCTCGCGCTTGGCCGCCGCGTATTCGAGGTTTCACTTCCTGCCCGTGCCGAAACCGAGAGCATTTGGCGCGCCCATGCGCGCGGGCGCATAGCCATGCCGGCAGAAGTCGAGGCCAACTGGCCCGGTCCAAAATATCGGAGCTATCAGCGCCTGCGCCTGCAGTGGCAGGAATTTGAAGCCGGTGCGCTCGTCGAACGCGATCCCGGAGAAAACAACTGGGATGATCATCGCGTGTTTTATTTGCGCTGGCAAAGACTGCGACCAGAAGACGATTGGAAAATAATTTTTGGAAATTATCAAATTGAATGGGGACACGGCCTGGCGTTGTGGAGCGCCTACAGCAATAATCTCTCTGCCGACGCGCATGCGCCGGCGCGGCGATGGGCGCGCAGTGTGCGGCCCTTTCTATCGGCGTTGGAAAATTTTTCTTTTTATGGCGGGGCGGTGCTGCGCCGCCGGCGTTCATTGCAGGTCATGGGTTTTGCCGGGGCGCAGAAATATGACGTGCACTTGCACGAAGCCTCATATGCCGTGCGCTACAATCTCTCGGGCTATCATCGCACTGCGCGTGAAATTTCGGAACGAAAAAATTTGCGTGAGAAAACCTGGGGCGGCGGCGCGCAATTCGGCGATGCCAGGCGTGCGGCGGGCCTGTTGATTTACATGACGAATTATTCTCTGCCGTGGCGCGTAGATGATTCTCATGCAGAATATTTTGCCTTCCAGGGAAAACATAATCTCGTTGCGAGCCTCAGCGGTTATTGGCGCTTATCAGAAGCGACGGCAAGCTGCGAAGTGGCGCGCTCGCGCAGCGGCGGGAAAGCCGGCTCTTGCATTGTTGCCGGCGAACAAAAGTTTCTGGCCTGGACTCTGGCATTTCATCATGCTGAAGCCGATTTTCACAGCCCGCACGGCCGCAGCCCCTCCGGCGATGATGAAACACCGGGCGGAGAGACAAGTTATTCTGCCGGCATGACGCTAAAAATGAACCCGAACTTGACCGGCGAATTTTATTATCAGCACGCGCAGAATCTTTGGCGCACGGCTAGTCTTCCTTTGCCGCCACGGCGTTCGCGTTTCGGCGGCCAAATGGAATGGAAACTCGCAGCGGCCTCAGCGTTGCGATTGCGTTATTATCGCAACGGCAATGAATATCTTTTTCGCGAAAACTCCGGCGTTTCGCCTGCACCGCAATTGCCGCGATACACCCAAAGCATTCGTTGCGAGCTGGTGCAGCGTTTTGCGAACAAACTGCAATTACGCCCGCGGTTTGAAAGCACACGGGAGTTGCGCCGGCAAATGCCGGCGCCGGATAAAAATGCCGCCATGGCTTTGCCGCAACAGAACCTTGCCGGACCCTGGGGCGCGGCGCTCTCGCTCGATCTCGCCTGGCAAATTTCAACAAAAATTCACCTCAGTTTGCGCCAGGTTATGTTTGATACGGCCACGCCCATCTATCAATATGAAACCGATGTTCCCGGCTTTTTTACCGTAACCGCCCTCCGCGAACGCGGCGCGCGCCGGTATATTTATTTACATTTAGCGGCCGGCCGGCATTTGAAAATGAGCGGAAAAATCGCGGAAACCGCGGCCCGGACGCCGTTTTCAAATTTCGCCGCCGCGCTCTCGTGGGGCGCGCAAATCGATTGGAGCTATTAATTTTGCGAAACGATCATGCTTGAGCTTCCCGCCACAGGTGTTTTGCGCCCGGCGCGCCGCGACCGCTGCCGGTGGTGCGCGAAATTGTTGTTGACAACCTTTGCCTTGCAGCTTATATTTCATGCAACTTTTGCGCGAATTTTTGATCGAAGTGAAATCATGAAGAGCTTGATGCAAAATTTTACGGAGCTCGTCTATTTGGGGTATGCGCGCATGCAAAGCCAGGAAGAGGTGATCGACATGCAGGATCATCTTTCCCAAATTCTCACGGCTTTGATCATTGCGCCGGCGAGCCCGCAGGAATATCCGCATGCAGCCCGGCTCTTTCGCGAGCTGCAAAACACTTTTCCCGATGCGCATTTTTCTCTTTTAATCGAGCAGCAGTTTTTGGCGCAGGCAAAGGCTCAGGAAAATTTTCAAGTGCTCACGTATGACGCGGGCCAAGTGGGCTTTCATGGCCTTCCCAAAAAAGATTTGCAAGACCTCATTCGCACCCGCCGTTTCGATCTGGTCGTCGATCTCAATTGTGAATTCAATTTGGTGGCGGCATGCCTTTGCCGCGTGAGCAACGCCAAGCTGCGCGTGTGCCTGCAAAACCCCAAACGCGATCCGTTATACAACTTCCAAGTGCGCGTGGCGGAGCACAACAGCATCGAGCTGAAATACGACAGCTTGATCAAGTATCTCGCCATTTTTAGACCCTTGCCCAGCGCCCCCGCCACGAATCTCATGCCGGCTTAGGAGGGGATTAAAGCACGCATCTGCATCGGAGCACGACATGGCGAGGACAGCTAAAACTTCCAACGCGGCTACAGTTTCCAGGACGAAGCGAGCACGCGGCCAGAGCGGGAATTTCCCACCGGACGGATTTTTTCGGGAATATTATTTCCTCTATAAAATCGCCGCAACGTTGACGGCTGAAATGGACGTCGAGCGCACGCTGCGCGCCGTGAAGAAACTCGTGCGCGAATTTTTTCAGCCGCAGCAATTTGCCCTAGTGCTGCGCGAAGAGAATACGCCGGCGTTGCGTTTGCGCAGCCATTTCGGCTGGTCGCGGGCGCAAGCGCAAAAAGCGCAAGCGGCCTTTGCGAACGGCGCATTTGGTTATGCCATGCAGCGCAAACGCATGCTTTATATTCCCGATTTGGCCGCCGCACCGGCAATCTTTTGCCCACACCCCGGAGGCGCATTCTTGTCTTTGCCGTTGTTTCTCCACGGCCAGGCGCAATCTTTGGGCGCGCTTACTCTTTACCGGCAAAAACCGCGCAGTTTCAGCTCCCATGAAATTCATCTCTTGCGCAAAATTGCGGGACAGCTCGCACAGGTGCTGGATAAAATCGCACTCTATCACCAAACCCGCGCGCTTTCCATCACCGATCATCTGACCGGCATTTTCAATCGCCGCCACTTCAATGAGCGCTACGCCGTCGAGTTCGTGCGCGCTTTGCGTTACCGGCGCCCGCTGTCCGTTATTATGCTCGATCTCGACTATTTCAAAAAGTTCAACGACAGCCACGGGCATCTGTTGGGCGATAAAGTCTTGCGCATGGCCGCGCACGTTTTGCAAGAAAGCATTCGCAAGGCCGACATTCTCGCGCGTTACGGCGGTGAAGAGTTTGTAATTGTGCTGCCGGAAATCGACAAGCAACATGGCCGGCAAGCCGCCGAGAAATTGCGCCGCGCGCTCGCCAATACCGCTTTTCCCAAAGCGGAATCCCAGCCGTTCGGCGGCCTGACGGCTTCCGTCGGCCTCGCTTCTTTTCCCGAAGACGCGCAAGAAGAAAGCGCTTTGCTGGCGTTGGCCGATCAAGCATTATATGAAGCCAAGGCGCGCGGCCGCAATTGCGTGGCAGCCGCGTCCGAAGCCAAACCCGTACTGCGCCGCAAACCGCCATCTGCCCGCACCAATAACGCCGCTTCGCGTTGAGCGCACTCCCGCCCGGCTTGGTTGCTGCAATTATTTCCCTTTCCCCAACTTAAAATTATCGCCGCTTGGATGAATTTTGACAATCAAAATCAGCCCGCGCAAATGTCATCGGGCAATGACTAACCTTTCAATCATACTACAACGTTGAGTTGGCGTTACCACCGGGGAATGCCATTCAGAAAGAACCTTCCCACGCGCTGGGCACAAGGTTCAAATTGACGGCAGCGCTAGTGCTTGGGAAGATTCCTCTTGCTGAATGACGGGAGATAAGCAGCGATTACGCTCGCAACCTCGGTGGCTTCGAGCCAACGGACAAAAAACGCATACCTAACTATATCGAGAACCATCTTCAGGGTGTTCATACGCCGTCCGGCAAATAAAAAAACTTTGTGACAACGCCGCGATTTGCATTTATTGCTTGCAATTTTCGTCTGCACTGTTTAACATCGCACTTGCGATGAGGCCCGGCAATGAAATCATTCACGTGCAACCGAGCGCAAGCCGGTAGGGCGAGATTTTCGCAGCAACAATGCCAAGCTCATTGCACGCTCAAAGTATAAGCAAGAACGATTGGAGTGCTTCATGACGACAAATAAACGCCCCGCTCTCGGCAAAGTAGTAGTCATTTACAATATCGATAGCGCCTGGCCGGCGGCGGATCAAAAAAATTCCGCACGCTTGCTGCATCACATGGTCGACAGCCTGCGCCGCTGGCACGTCGACGTCGTCCCGGTGCAGATCCGGCACGACTTGAATCCGTTAAACGACTTTGATCCGGAAACCACGTTGGTCTTCAATTGGTGCGAAGGCTACGATGGCATCCCTTGGTCGGATGCCGTGGTTGCCAAAGAATTGGAAACGCGCGGATTCATTTACACCGGCGCCAATTCCCGCACGTTGAAAAAATCCGTCAACAAGGAATCGATCAAAAGAATTTTGTTCGAAGCCGGCGTGTCCACGCCCCCGGGACGGGCATTGAACCACGAGCAAGCCAAAGATTGGAACGTTTTTCCGGCGATGGTCAAACCCGCGGATCAACATTGCAGCTTCGGCGTTTCCCGCGCCTCGGTGGTTGAATCTCCCGCGGAATTGATGCGGCAAATTTGCCGCGTCGAAGAAGAATTTGGCAGCAAAGTTTTGGTCGAGCCTTTCATCAATGGGCGCGAATTTCACGTGGCGGTGTGGGGCAATCGCAAGCCCGAAGCGCTGCCACCGATCGAGCTCGATTATTCCAAATACAAAAACATTCACGACCGTCTATACACTTTCGAATCGAAATTCAATCCCAATTCGGAAGGCTGGTCCGGCATTGGCTGGTTGTGTCCTGCGCCCACGACGGAAGAATTGGATACCGCGCTGCGCGAGGTTGCGGTGCGCGCCTATCGCGCCATGCGCTGCCGCGATTACGCCCGCATGGATATTCGTTTATGGAACGGCATTCCGGTCGTGCTGGACGTTAACCCCAACGCCGATCTTGATCCGGAATCGGTGATGCCGGTGGCGGCATTGCACGTCGGTTTCGATTACGGCAAAATGGTGCGACGCATTTTTGAATTTGCCGCGGCGCGCTTGCAGGCACGCAATGCCTCGCGGCGCCGGCGCCAAGTGTTGCAGGTCATTTAAAACCTCGTCGCTGGGCGCGATTCTTTCCCCGAGCATCTCGCAGTTCGTGCGCGGGAAAAACGGATTGAAAAAATGCCAGTGACATTGATTTTTCGGGCAGATCGTTTTTGCCCGCCAGCCGTTTTTCTCCGCACGACAACATGATTTCTTCCCACCTGGCAAATGATTTGATTCCTAGGTTGCGGCAGTTGCATAGCACCGTTTGAAGCGCAGGCCTATTTAGAATCCGGTCCCAATAGTGGCTCATCATCTTTGCGAGAGACGCCATGGTCCATGGTTTCATGCACGTTGAAATTCCCAGCGCCAATCTTCAGCGCGCCGGGCGCTTCTATCACGACGTCTTCGATTGGAAGATGAATTACGTTGCCGAAGCCGATTACATGCAATTCGAAACCGGAGGCGGAATCAACGGCGCATTTTATCACTCACCGGATCATGCCGGAGGGCAGGGGGTGGTGGTTTACATCCAGGTGGAAGACATCGAAGGCACGCTGGAATGGATCAATAAAGAGGGAGGAAAAACGCTCGTGCCGAGAACGGTAGTGGAAAAAATGGGCAGCTTTGCGCTGTTTCGCGATCCCGACGGCAATGTGTTAGGCATTTGGCAGAACGAGACTGAGACGGGTTGAGCGAGCGGTTCGCGGCAACTTCGCTCTCAAGAAGATTCCTTCAAATAGGAAATGCTGCGTGTTTTTTTTGCAAGCCGTTTCTTCCCAGCGTGCGCATGCTGTTTTAAAAAAGCCAGGAACTGTTGGATTTCCGCCGCCAATTGCGGTTGTTGCGCGATAACCAATGCAGATAGTTTTTCGATGACATAGGGCGCGGGCACGTAACCGTAAATGTTGCGCTGGAGGTTGCGAAAAGCCAGCAGCTTTTGCAAAAGTTTGCAGTGGGAAGCAGTCAAAATAGGAGAACGCACGCCGGGCAAGGAGATTTCAGCTTCCAGCAAGAGCCGGCTGCGCCAATCGACGTGGCGAACCAGACGCCCCTCGACCTTCCCCTCGATCAAAATCAAAATGCGTTCGCAAACGGCGTAAAATTTCAGCAAGTATCGCGCGGCTTTGCCACAATCACTATCCTTCCGGCGCGCCTGCAAACGCGCCAGCGTTTGGGCCAGCTCTTCCACTTTTTGCAATTCTCTTTGAATCGCCGTGACCCGTAGCAGCATTTCGCGCTCGTCCGTCGCGCACATGGCTAGGCCTAATTTTGTCAGGTTGATTGCACATTCCCTTGATCACAAACCTCACAACCCCGAGGCTCAACCTCGTTCTTTTTCTAACGGCAAACTGCGCGTTACGCGGAAAGAAGGGAGAAATAAATCAAAAAATTTGTGGGGAGATCGTTGCTGCGGATTTCAAATGTGGAATGGGTCTGGTTCTCATCTAAAAAAACTACGTCTGTTTATACAAGTCAAACAGAAAATTGCAAAACCGTTCAATTTCTGATTGCAAGCCCGGGAAAAGCGCAACGGTCATTTCAACAAGTTGCTCCACGCGTCCGGGTTCCAACTCAAAGCCATAAATATTTCTTACGAGGTGCCTGAATTTAAGCAGTTCCTCTAAATCTTCGCGTGTCGCCGGAGATAAAACCGCCGGCCGCAGGCCTTCTATTTCCAAAGCCATTTGCGTCAGCAAACGCTTAATATAGAATTTCTCCGTTCGCAACGATCAGTGCGCGAAAGGGTTCATCCAATTCTTCAAAGGGCTTGAGATCGACGGGCCAATCCAAAGCCATCATGAGATCGGCGCCGGCGCGCAAAAAATTTTTGAAAGGAATGCCGGAGACGGCGAGATCGATATCCGAGCGGCGATGGAAGCGCTCGCCTCGTTGGAGCGATCCAAACAAGATGATGCGCTTGGCGCCATATTTTTTCAAAATCTCCAGCGCTTGCGGCAGCGCCCGCCGCGCCGCCTCGGCCAGAGCTTGATTTTCGGCTTGTTGCGCGGCAAAACGCCGCCGCCAACCTTCGACATATTTCAAGTCCAGCATCGTGACAACCCATTTAAAAATATTCCTGCTGTTGGTTCATCAATTTTCAATAACCAGCATGGTCAAAGTAGTTACCCGTGCTCATTTTGTCAATGAGATTTCTCATCAGCCCAATGGTAGCGCAAGCATCTTGCTTGCAGTCAGGATGACTGCGCTACATTTTTCCGCGCGTAATTGAGGCCTTACTTAGCCCGGTTTTTCCGCTTGACATTCCCGGCCTTTTTCGATATGATGCTGGCGAATAGATAAAACATTTACCGAGTCATTGAATGATGTCCACCGCTACCATTCTGATCGTCGACGACGAACCCAATATCCGCCGTTCGCTGGCCATGATTTTGAAAAGCGCGGGTTATAGCGCCGGCGAAGCGGATTCTGCACAGCAAGCGGAAAAAAATTTGTCCCAACAAACCTACGATCTCATGCTGCTCGACATCGTCATGCCCGGCGGCGATGGTTTGGAATTTTTGAAGCGTGTGCGTGATTTTCCGTCTCCGCCCCTGGTGATTATGATTTCCGGCAACGCCACCATCGAGAATGCCGTGGCCGCCACCAAAGAGGGCGCTTACGATTTTATCGAAAAGCCGATCGCCAAAGAAAAATTGCTGCTCACGCTAAAAAATGCCCTGGCGCAGAAACAATTGGCGGAAGAAAATTTGCGCCTGCGGCGCGAAGTCAAAAGCCGCTTTGCCATGATCGGCGCCAGCCCGGCTCTGCAGAAAGTTCATGAGCACATCGCGCTTGTCGCGCCCACGAATACGCGCGTGCTGATTCTCGGCGAAAGCGGCACCGGCAAAGAATTGGTCGCGCGCGCCATTCACGAAGCCGGCGAGCGCGCGCAGAAGCCGTTCGTCAAAGTCAACTGCGCCGCGATTCCGGAAGAGCTGATCGAAAGCGAATTATTCGGCCACGAAAAGGGCGCGTTCACGGGCGCGACCGCGAGCCGCGAGGGAAAATTTCAACAAGCGCATCAAGGCAGTTTGTTTCTGGATGAAGTGGGCGACATGAGCTTGAAGGCGCAGGCAAAAGTGCTGCGGGTTTTGCAGGAAGGAGAGTTCGAACGCGTCGGCGGCAGCCAAACCCACCGCGTCGAAGTGCGCGTCATTGCCGCCACGAATAAAAATCTTGAAGAAGAGGCGAAGCGCGGCGCGTTTCGCGAGGATTTGTGGTTTCGCTTGAACGTGGTGCCGATTTATTTGCCGCCATTGCGCGAGCGCAAAGAAGACGTTGCCGTGCTCGTGCAACATTTCACCGAAATCTATTGCCAAGAGAACGGCTTTCGCCGGAAAAATTTTGCGCCGGAGGCGCTCGAAAAACTAACGCAATATTTCTGGCCGGGAAATATTCGCGAGCTGCGCAACTTGGTCGAACGTTTGGTCATCATGACGCTCGGCGAAAAAATCACGCCCGCAGACTTGCCGTTGCCTTTGCAAGCGCCGGCAGCCAAAGGCCTCGGCGCTTTTCAGGCGGGCGTCACTTTGCGGGATATTCGCGACCGCATTGAGAAAGAATATATTCTCTCCTGTCTTGCAGCCACAGCGGGCAATATGTCGCAAGCTGCAGAATTGCTCGGCCTGGAGCGCAGCAATCTTTATAAAAAAATGCGGGCCTTGGGAATTGAAACTTCTTGAAAATTTCTTGATTTAATACACGAAAGGTTTTAGCTTTCGCACAAATTATACTTTACTCCAAATCGGCACCATTGATCATGAAAACAATTCAACTGATCATTGACGACGAGCTGCTGGTTCGTGTCAATTATGCCATCAAACAATCTCGAACGACGCGAGTGGAATTTTTTCGAGACTCTCTCATTTACTATCTCGAGAAATTGCGGATCAATGAACTCGAAAAACGGCAGCGTGAGGGCTATCAAAAAAAACCGGTTCAGACAGGCGAATTTGATGTTTGGGAAAACGAGCAAGTATGGGAGACAGAATGAAAAGAGGAGAAATTAGGAGTGAAATCTGTGCAAAAATAACAAAGATTTTCAACACGGAGGAAACAGAGAAAACAGAGCTTAAAAAGCTAAAGAGAATTTTCCAATCATTGCCCTCTCTGTTTTCTCCGTGTTAATCTTTTTTGGTTGCGGCTCGTCCGCGTTATGTTACGATGACTGAAAATCCGCTCTCCCTTCATATCATTTTGCTCATGCTGCTCTTTTTTGATTCAAGGAATAAAAAACCTTCCCTCTTTTCAATTATTCTCTTCGTGGTTGGATTTAACCGGATTGCCAGCCCGCAAACGCCTGCTTCGCTGGCGCAGCAAATTACCGATCTTCAGCCCACTGTTATTTTGATCGGCTTCGATGGTTTTCGCCATGATTATATGGATAAAACCGGGACGCCGGGTTTGCATCGTTTGGCGACTCAGGGCGTGCGCGCAGAAGGAATGATTCCGGTTTTTCCTTCCAAAACTTTTCCGAATTTTTATAGCCTCGCCACCGGGCTCTATCCGGAAAATCACGGCATTGTCGGCAACACCATGTATGATCCGGTATTTGATGCGCGCTTCAGAATGAGCGATCGCGCCGCGGTCGAAGACAGCCGCTGGTGGGGCGGCGAGCCGATTTGGGCGACTGTGGAAAAGCAACGCCAGCGCGCCGGGATTTTTTTCTGGGTGGGATCGGAAGCGGAAATTGCGGGCGTGCGGCCAACGTTCTGGAAACGTTACGACGCTAAAATTCCAAATGCCGAGCGCATAGCCCGGGCACTGGATTGGCTGGATTTGCCGGTGGCCGAGAGGCCGCGTTTTATTGCGCTCTACTTCAGCGATGCGGATCACGCCGGTCATCGCCATGGCCCGGATTCACCGGAAGTGATCAAAACCATTCAAGAGCTCGATCGGATTGTTGGCGTGCTTCTGCAAGGCCTGGAAACGCGCAGTATTTTAGAGAAGGTTCATATTATTCTCGTTGCCGACCACGGCATGTCCGCGACGAGCAAAGATCGCGTCATCTATCTGCGTGACTACATTGATTTGAACGCCGTGCAAGTGATCGATGGCTCGCCCGCGGTGACGCTGCGGCCGGTGCAAAACAACGAAGACCAAATTTATCGCGCATTATTGCAGGCGCATCCGCATATGCAGGTTTATCGCAAAGATACCATGCCGGCGCGTTTTCACTACACGCGCCATCGCCGCATCCCGCCGATTCTTTGCCTGGCGGATGACGGCTGGACCATCAACACGCGTGCGGCGACGGATACCAGCCGGTCATTTTGGGACAACGGCGCGCATGGTTATGATAGTTTGCTGCCTTCCATGCGCGCGACATTCGTTGCGCATGGCCCGGCCTTCAAAAAAGGCGCGGTAGTAAAGCCGTTTCAAAATATTCATGTGTACAATTTAATGGCGCATCTTTTAAATTTGCCGCCGGCGCCCAACGATGGCAGCCTGGATTCGGTGCAAGTGATGCTGAAAGCGTTGAACGAATGACTTTATCGGCAGATCATTTAATCCAACTGGCACTGGCCGAAGATTTAAACGAGGCTGGCGATATTACGACGCAAGCGCTTAGCGCTTCTGCCGGCGAAAGCTCTCGCCCAGAAACCAGCGCTGCTATTATTGCCAAATCCGCCGGCGTTGTAGCCGGGATCGCAATTGTGCAGCGCGTGTTTCAGAGCGCCCAGCCGCCGGTCAACGTTGAAACTTTGGTGCGTGACGGCGAAAGTGTTGCTGCGAAAACCACCGTGCTTGGTTTGCACGGCGCGGCAAATTCCATTTTAACTTACGAGCGCACGGCGCTCAATTTTTTGCAACGGCTTTCCGGCATTGCTACGCTCACGCGTAAGTTTGTCGCTGCGATTGCTGGCACGCAGGCCGTCATTCTCGACACGCGCAAAACCACGCCCGGTTGGCGCGAGTTGGAAAAATATGCCGTGCAATGCGGCGGCGGCAAGAATCACCGCTTCGGCTTGTATGACATGTTTTTGATAAAAGAAAATCACATTGTGGCGGCCGGCGGCATTCCCCCCGCGGTCCAAAGATGCCGCGAATACAATCGCATGCTCGGCGCAAGCAGGCGCATTGAAGTCGAAGCCAAGAATCTTTCCGAAGTGGAAGAATGTTTGCATCTCGGCGTCGATCAAATTATGCTCGATAATATGTCTTTGGCGGACATGCGCGAGGCCGTCACGCAAGTGGCGGGCAAAATTCCACTGGAAGCTTCGGGAAACGTGAATTTGGAAACCGTGCGGTCGGTTGCCGAGACCGGCGTCGATTTCATTTCCGTTGGCGCTTTGACTCATTCTGCGCCGGCAATGGATTTTTCACTTTTGATTCAAAATCCGTAGCCTATAGCGGTTTTGGAATGAATGAGGAACGTAGACTAAATAACGTTTCAGTTCATTCGAAATGGTCATTCCCTAATCAGCGTTTTGCGTCTGACGTGTAATTGAACATGTCTTTCAACGGCGGTTCATGCTTCCTCCCTTCGTCGCAGTATTAGACAACGTTCGCAGCTTGCACAACGTCGGCGCGATTTTTCGCACGGCAGACGGCGCGGGCGTGGACCAGCTTTATCTTTGCGGCATGACCGGCACGCCGCCGCGGCCTGAAATTCGCAAAGCCGCACTTGGCGCGGAGGAAACGGTGCCGTGGGAATATTTTTCGAAAACAGAGCAGGCGCTGCAATTCTTGCGCGAACAAGGCTATCATTTAATCGCCCTTGAAAACACCTCCACCAGCCCAATTTATCACTCCTTCTCTTTTCCCTTCCCCCCTCGCCCTCGTTATCGGCCATGAGTTTGAAGGCATTACACCCGAAATTTTGGCGCTCTGCGAAACCGCCGTCTCTCTTCCCATGCGCGGCGAAAAAACTTCTTTGAATGTCGCGGTCGCTTTTGGCATTGCCGCTTATGAAATCGCCCGCCAAAGAGATAGCCAAAAAGCAAAATAAAGCAATCACCTCCGGCCTCATAAATTTTCCTGAAATCATGCGTGTTTTTTCGCTCAGTCCGTGTCTTTTAGAACGAGTGGAAGCAGATTCGTTTAAATCTCAAGATGAACGCTTGGACACATCCATACAGGTGAAGAGATGCGACATGAAACGGAAGAGCGCTGGCTTAATTTGAAACGTTTGCAAGCGCTCAAACCCGGTTTGAACCCCGAGCAGCGCCGGCTGCAACTCGTGCTGCAAATTTTGGGTTACGTCTTTTTAGCCGCAACTTTTTTATATGCGCTTGGCCCGTTGTTAGGGCCGTTCAAAAATTTTTTCCGACAGCTTCCTTTTGTTTCCAATTCCGTGGTGAAAGTTTACGGCTTGATGTTGATTTGCCTTTATGCCGCCGGCGATATCAAAAAACGATTCAATCTCGTGCCGATCTTCATCGCCGCCCACGTGCTCTCGCTGGCTGCCATGCTCGTCTTTTTCATTGCCATTGACACGAGTTATCCGGTCAGCATCGGAAAGCTGCAAATGCCCATCGGCGCCGTGTTGTTGCTCGCCAGCGTGCTGGATTTGGCGCTCTGCGGCGTTGTCACTTTTTTCTATGTCAAAGCCCGCCCCAGCCTCGTCGCCTTGGTGTTGAAGGGGATGAAAAAAAATCTGCAGCAATTTTGGCAAAATACCCGAAGAGTTTTCAGCGCCATTGGATTGTTTCGGCCCGCGCCCGAGCCGGTGGAGTTGACGGGCGCGGAAAAATGGATGCGTATGGCATTGGTCGGGTTCGGCAGTCTGTTCGCACTTGCAGCCTTAGCCTATGAAGCCGGCCCATTGTTCGCGAAATACCGCAGCTTTTTCGTGGAATTGCCGTTCGTATCCAATTCTGCGGTGAAAGTCGGCATTCTTGCCATGCTCAGTTTTTATGCCGCCAAAGACATTCGCAACAACTTGCCCATTGCGAGCATTGTCATTGCCGCACATCTAGTTTCGGCGCTGGCGCAATTGCTTTTCATTTTGTGCAAAGACACCGGCTTCATAGTGGCGATCGGCGCACACACGCTGCGGCTGAAACATATTCTTTGGGGAGCGATTGCGCTCGACGTCGTGATCGCCGCCGTATTGTTCCTGCTCTACAATCGCGCCTGGAAAGCGCGGCATCAATTGAAATTTTTGGGAGGAATCGAATATCGCACTTTGGCGGTGCTGGCAGAGGTTTTGGTGCGCGGCGATAAAGAACGCCTTCCGCCTGAAGAAATTGCCGGGCGCGTCGATCGCTATGTCAGCCAAATTCGCGCGCGGCGCTTGTGGGTGTATCGCGCGGTGCTGTACGGCAACTTTTTCCATCCCTGCCTTTATCTCAAAGCGCCGTTATCGGAATTGGATGAAGAACTGCGTCTGCGCCATCTTAAAAAACATTTTTACCGCGACGTGCTGATCAAGTTTTTTCCCACGATCATCCGGCAGTTCGTGCAGCAAATGATTCGCGTCGCCAAGCAGTTGACTTACGTCGGCTATTACAGCGATGCCCGCACCTACAAAGACGTTGGGTACGAGCTCTTTTCCCAGCGCGATCGCACCAAACGCCTGCCGCTGCGCCCGATTGCGGCGCATCCTCTCAAAGTGCAGCGCAGCAACGAATTGCGCGTTGAAACTTTGGACGCGGACGTTTGCATCATCGGCAGCGGCGCGGGCGGCGCGATTCTCGCTTATTTTCTCGCCAAAGCCGGCCGCGACGTCATGCTGATCGAGCGCGGAAAATATGTCGAGCCGCGCGAATTTACCGAAGACGAAGTCGACATGGTCGGCAAGCTTTACGCCGATGGGGTGTTCCAACAAACGCAGGATTTCAGCTTCACGATTTTGCAGGGCAGTTGCGTGGGCGGCAGTACGGTGGTGAACAATGCCGTAAGCTTTTCGCCGCCGGAAGAAGTGCTGCAAGCCTGGAACGATCCCAACGTGCATCACGCGGACTTGAATATCAAAGAGGTCTATGAGAGCGACGCTGCCATTCGCAAATTTCTCGACATTCAGAAACAAGAGGGCGTGCGCCTCAATCCTTCCGGCGAGCTTTTTCTCAAGGGCGTGAAAAAATTAAATAACGGCCGCCAGCACATGGCGGCAGACATCGTCAGTGCGAACATCAAAGATTGCTTCGGCTGCGGTTATTGCAACATCGGTTGCGCTTACGGCAAAAAACTCTCCATGCTCGACACCGCGTTGCCGTGGGCGCAACGCGATTTTCCCGGCCGCGTGCAAGTCGTCGCAGAATGCGAAGTGCGGCGCTTGCACGCCAACGGAAAATCGATCAGCCGCATCGAAGCCAAGCGCTCCGACGGGAGCAAGGTGAATATTCGCGCCAAGACGTTCGTGTTGTCTGCCGGCGCCATCGCCTCGAGCTATTTGCTGCTGCGCAGCAAAGTGGGCAAGCACCTGCCCGTCGGCAAAAATCTTTGCTTCAACATGGGTTCGTATCTGACCGCAGAATTTGACGACGAGATCAATGCGCACGACGGCTTGCAGATTTCGCATTTCGGCATTCCTCAACCCTGGCGCGGCTTCGTGTTCGAAACCTGGTGGAATCCGCCGGTGGTGCAGGCGCTCAACATGCCGGGCTGGTTCGAAGATCATTTCAACAATATGCTGCGCTACAATCACATGATGGCCGTGGGCGTGCTCGTGGGCACGGCCGGCAACGCGCAGGTGAAACGCGCCCTCACCGGCGGGGCGGACGTGGCATACAAACCTGCGGCGGAAGATTTGAAGAAAATGGCGGACGGCTTGAAAACGTTAGGCCAAATTCTTTTCAACGCCGGCGCCGAGCGCGTGCTGGTCAACACCGCCGGTTACGACGTTTTCAACAAGCCGGAAGAATTGTCGCGTTTGGACGACATTACAAGCGATCCCAGTTATCTCACGCTCGGCACCGGCCATCCGCAGGGCGGCAACGGCATGAGCCAGGATCCCAAACGCGGCGTGGTGGGTCCGGACTTTCGCATGCACGGCTACGACAATCTTTATATTTGCGATGCCAGCGTCTTTCCGGGCAGCTTGACGGTCAATCCGCAGTTGACGATCATGACGCTCGCGCATTATGCTGCTTCACGGATCAAGTAGTCTTTTCAGCGGGAGGAAAAATGCAAACGCGCACACGTTTTTTTCGATGCCCGAATTGCAATCAATCGATCAGCACCACGATGACTGAATGCCGCCATTGCAGAGCGCCAATAGATTCAGAGGTATCATGACCAAACAATTGAAATTCTCGGTCTATATGCTCTTCGTGATTTTGGGGCTGCTGGCCGTGGCTTGGATTTTCGGCGTCATGCGAAACTGGCAGGGCATGATCGAGCGGCCGGTGCGCGCAGCGTATTTTCTGTGTGACGTCACGCTCGTCATCCCTTTGGGCATCATTGCCGGCCTCGGGGTCTTGGCTGACAAACGATGGGCACGTTATCTCTTTGTCTTCGTTCTAGGCGCCTTGCTTTTTGACACCGCTCATCAAGTCTACTATCTGATCTGGGATAATTATTTCGGCGCGCCGATGACGTACTTCATCATCCTTTATATCATCGTCGCTGTTTATTGCATCTTTACTTTCATTGCGGTGTTGAAACGCCGGCTGTTTCCGATTTTATAAACAGATTCAAACCGTTAACCAGTAAACATGGGAAGGTCTATGGCTGAAGAACGTTGGCTCAAGCTGGGAGGAGATGACAAGCTCTTCAAAATTGGCGGCATTAGCGCGTTGCTGTACGTGGGCTTGTCCGTGGTGGGCAACCTCATGCATACCGCCATGCCCCCCACGCCGGCCGGTGCCTTGGAGACCATTGCAGGCAGCGGCTCGTGGAAGATCGCGCACGTCATCCTCACCAGCACTTATTTTTTCATCGTGCCCATGCTCATCGCCGTAGCCGCGACTTTCAAGGAAGGCTCGACGATCATGCGCATCGCCGTGCCGATGATTTTAGTGTGCGCCGCAGTGGGGATCGTGCAAATCTCGACGCACCTGACTATCTTTCATCATTTGGCTCACAAATATGTCGCCGCGACCGATCCCATGGTCAAAGCTAATATTCTCCTTCTTTATGAAACGTTTTGGCCCTTCAACGTGGCCCTGGAGGTTGCGCACCTTCTGGTGATTTATTCACTTATTATTGCGATCGGATTCGCCATGGTGCACGGCGCTTTCCCCAAATGGGTGGCTTGGGCCGGCATCATCGGCGGCGCCGTGGCCGTGGCCGGCATAATTATCGGAGAAATTATCCTGAGCGGCTCGGGCGGGCTCATGGGTGACCGGATCTTTGGTTTCAGCCTGCTGCCGGTAATGGTGTGGCTGCTTGCGGTCGGCGTAATTTTGCTCAAACGTTAGGAGGCGGCACATGCATAAGTATCTTAAAATCTCGGTGTGGGTTTTCTTCATATTGATAATGGCGATAACCGCCGGCTGGGTTCTTACGGCAATGCGCGTGTGGAATGAAATCATTTCCCGGCCTTCGCGTTTGTCCCAACTGATCAGCGACGTTTTGGTTATCGTCATACCCGGACTCATAGCCTGCATCGGACTGTGGGCGGGTAAACCTTGGGCGAAACGTTTGTTCGCTGCCGCTTTGGGCGCGGCGTTATATGCCTTCGTCTTCAATGTTTCATACTTGCGCTGGGACAACTATTTTGGCGGCCCCTGGATCATTGCTCTTTTGCTCTTGCTGGCCTTCATCGGCTACGTTGCTTATGCCTTTTGGGCATTGCAGCTAAAATGGGCCTGGTTCCGAGATGGGAATGAATTGAAGCCTTAACCGCGGAGCCGGGGTGCCACAACAAACAACCGCACTTGCAATGCTTGATTAGGAAGTGAAAAGCATCTTCTCATTTTGACTTTGGATGAACAATATGTACACGATCACCCCCCTTCGCGTGCTCGGCATTCTGCTGCTGTATGCCGCGCTGTTCGTGATCATGCGCACCATCAGAAAGCGCATTGACGGCGACGAAAAAGGCCTGTTTGTGTTTATCGGATTGTTGTGGGCCGGGCTGGTTTTTATCGGCAACTATCTTTTTTATCGCATCGGCATCATGAGCTTTTTGCCCTGGCTCAACAATTTCATGCACACGTTCATCTGGATCGGCTTCTGCCTGACGTGGCTTTTTCTCAGTGTGCGTGCAAAAGAATCCCTGCCGGTGCAATGCGTGCTGTTCGCGGTTTTCAGTTTGATCGTGAAATACGCCGAGCAGCTTTTGTTCGGCATTTGGGAACACGATCATTTCTTTTTCGTGTTCAAGGGCAATTTTGCTTACGTGCTGGGTTGGTCCCTCATGGATGGCAGCTATCCCATCATTACCAAGTACGGCTTGAAGCTGCTGGCGTGGATGAAAATGCGCTGGCAGATTTTCAAATGGCTGAAGCGGCTCGAACTGGTTTGAACTTCACCCGCCGTTTCACACCGGCGATTTTCTTAAAACACACTTTGAATCGTATGCACTTTCCCAATCAACCTCGTTTCAGGTTGCGGGCGCCGGCTCTTGCTTTGCTTCCGCTTCTGTTCATGGCGTGCGCCAAATCGCTGCCACTATCTTCGCCCAACACGGAAAAATTTCATCAACTCGTGGCTTCACCGGCGTTGCAGGACAGTTTGCGGCACGGCAAATTGACGATCGGCATGCCTTATTTCGCAGCGGCGGAAATTTTCAACCGGCAAAAAGGCACGCGCCGCATTCCGGTGCCGGGCGTGGGCAGCGCGCAAAGGTTGGAAGAATCCGAAGGCTGGGGCCGGCGGTTTCAAGATCCGAATATAAAAGTTTACATGGATGAATATCCGCTCGCCAAGGGCAAGCTGCGGTTATGGTATCAACTGCCGGATTTCTATCGCATGGGCGTAGCCGCCGGCGACACGCTGTATGCGTGGCGCGGCGGCGCAATGCTGCGTTTGGCGATTGCCTGTTTGTTGCATGAGAATCGCTTGCAAACTGCGGGAGCCATGAACGAGACGGGAGGCGAACTCGATGCGTATGGTGAGATTCGACATTTCGACCATCCGCAGCGAAAAATTTCGCATTGGTATAATCTCAAAAGCGGCCGCGATCTTTCTTCATTCAGCTTGACCGGCATCAGCTATGAACTTTATCCTATACTGTGGATGGAATGGCAAGGCGAGCCGGTTGCTTCTTTTTCCTGGAAACAACAGTAGCGCAGACTTCCAATTGGGAGTTTGTTGGTCAAGTAACACAGGCCTGTCATCCTGTAAGGAACTTTTTAAGTATTGAGCACGGTGCTTATTGCTAAGGCAAAAACCATATGACAATTCTCGACGATTTCATGCGCGGCAATCGCCGCATCGGCATCATTTCCAACGGCGGCCGGCCGTACCAAATTCCGGCGCATTGGCAGCCGCTGCCTTCGGATTGCGCCATGCTGGTGGTCATTCCCGACCTGCACATGTACGTGCATGGTTCCACGATCGACAATTTCAAATTCGGCGCGGAAGCCATGCTTTCTTTTTTGGATCATCTCAGCGAATTGAAAGAGGAGCTGCGGCCTCAAGGCCGGGGATTGCGCATTTATCAGATCGGCGATCTCTACGAGCAGAGATTCCCGGTGCCGTTGTCGCGCTCGCCCAACGTGACTTCCGAGGAAATTACCACGTCGCATCCGAGCTATAGCAAAATCGTGGACACGATCAAGCGCTTGCGCACGCATTTTGTTTATGGCAATCACGATTTCGAGATGCGGCATTTTTGCAAATTCGCCGCGCTGGAAGGCAAGATTTATTTGGAACACGGTTTCATGCCCGATCCCTGGCACAAATTTTCCAACCCGCGTGCGGCCTTGTGGGAGCCGGGTAATTTCATCTTCAAAGGCATTCGCGAAATCGAAGATTATTTCGGCCAGCTTGCGGTGGACGCAAATCTGATCGAGAAAGATGCGCATCTCGCCATCGGTGTTCCCTCCGGCAAAGATGAACGCAGCGATTATCCTTCCGAAGCAACTTATCCGCAACGCCAGCGCGATTATTACACCAAACGCTTGTTGCAAGCTGCCGGCCGCGGTGAGGCGCGCATTTCCATCATCGGCCACACCCATCATCCTTACTTCAGCGCTACGGCCGAAACTCTCTATATCGATGCCGGCTGCTGGACCACCGGCCGTTCGGACTTCGTCGTGGTGACGAATCAAGAAGCGGCGATTTGTCATTACCACCGGCAATAAAGCCCAGCCACTGCTTATTTTTCTTCTATCAACAAACCTGAGCGAAGCCGGACTCGTGCATGAAAATCATTATCGCAATCACCATTCGTGTTGCGTAGGACCGGCTTCATTTAATTGAGGAAAGGAAGGCATGAAAATTCGTGTGGCGCAATTCGGATTGGGGCCGATCGGGCAGGCGTGCGTGAAAGCGTTGTTGCAAAAACCGGCGGTGGAATTAGTCGGCGGCATCGATATCGATCCGGCAAAAAGCGGCCGCGATCTCGGCATGGTTTGCGGTTTGGAAAAGTCTTTGGGCGTGTACGTGCGCGCCGATGCCGAAGCGGCGTTAGCCGAATGGCGGCCGCAAGTGGTGATGCACACCACCAGCTCGTTTCTGGAGCGCGTCGAAGATCAGCTCGCGACGATCATCCGTGGGGGCGCAAGCATTGTTTCATCAACCGAAGAATTATTTTTTCCCTTCGAGCGCAATCCGGAATTTTGCAATCGCATCGATCAGCTCGGACGACAACACAACGTCGCAGTCGTGGCCACCGGCGTGAATCCGGGTTTCACAATGGATGTGTTGCCGCTTTGTTTGACCGGCGTGTGCACGAATGTCAAGTCGATCAAAATTTTTCGTTATGCCGATGCCAGCACCCGGCGCCTGCCGTTTCAACAGAAAATTGGCGCCGGCATTTCGCGCGCGGAATTTAAAAAGAAAGTTGCATCCGGCACTTTCGGTCATATCGGCTTGCGCGAGTCGGCATTCACAATTGCCAAAGCCTTGCAGTGGGAAATTTCCGCGTTCAAAGAAACGATCAGCCCGGTGATTGCAACGAAACGAGTAAAGACGCCTTTTCTGATGGTGGCAAAAGGGCAGGTCGCGGGCATTCATCAAACTCTGAAATGCCGCATCGGCGCAAAAGACGCGCTGGTGTTTGATTGGATGATGTACGTGGGCGCAAAGGAAACAGTGGATGGGGTAGACATTGCCGGGGATCCCCCGATTTCAATGCGCATTCCCGGCGGCGTGTTCGGCGACACCGGCACGATCGGCGCGCTGGTAAATGCGATTCCGAAAATTCTGCACGCCAAACCGGGGTTGCGCACGGTGGTGGATTTGCCGGTGCCGTATGCGTTTAGTGGGCAACTGTTTTAAATCTTGTGCGAATGGCTGAATTGTCGTATAATTTCTGTACCGGGCACTTAAATACTCAACACAAAAAGGCAGGATGTCCTGCTCTTCTTGCAAGCATAGCCAAACCATGAAAGGAGTTATCTATGAAACTGAGAGTAACTGCGAACGGCGTACTGATTCCCAAGGAATTCTTGGAAGGGTTCGAAGAAGTGGAGGTGCGTCGAGAGAATGGCTTTATCATCGTGATTCCCACAACCATTCCCGATCCGATTCTTGAACTCGGAAAAAACCCGGTGACATGCGGCGTTGTGGATGGATCCGAGCATCACGATAAATACCTTTATGGTGCGGGTCTATGAAAACGGTTTTTCTGGATACAAGCTACATCATAGCATTGGAAGCAGCCGATGATCAAAATCACAAAGCAGCGCTGGAACATTGGTTAAGCATTGCCGCCTCATTGCCACAATTGGTAACCACTTCTTACGTTTTCGGCGAAATTGCCACCTACTTTAATAGTCGAGCGCAGCACGCCAAGGCTGTTGAAATTGGAAATAAACTAATCAAAAGCACTTCAGCCCAATTGATTCACGTGAATGAAGATTTGTTCTTCGAAAGCTGGCGGTATTTTGAGCAACATGCAGACAAGTCTTACTCCCTCACGGATTGCGGTTCGTTTGTAATAATGAACCGGCTGGGTATAAAATCCGCTTTCACTTTCGACAGACATTTTATTCAAGCCGGTTTCGAGAAATTTCCCAGATAAATCGCTTCATGCGTAATCTTACCTATAATCCGCTAGGAATGGGAATTTATTTCCCAACTCATCTGTGCGTCTGCGAGTACAACTCGCGGACGAGCACCCCAATCCTACGATCCCTCACAATCCATCATGCCTTTTCAGAATGTCCACGCCAGCCCCACGCGCGGCAAATGCAAAAATTCATACAAATCGCTGAAGGGCACATATAAAACGTCGTAATCCGCCACCAGCGCCAGCGCTCCCCTTGCAATGAAAAACTCCCCTTGAAACCCGCCGGTGAAGCTGAATTTCGTTTCCTTGTGCTTTTGATCGAGCACATTCTTCGCCTCTAATTTATATCCGCCTGCACCGGCGTGCGTGTGCACAAAGAGCTTGCCCACGTGGAAGAGATGGTATTGAAATTCCAGGTTGGCGTTGTACATTTTAGCGTCGACTCGATCTTCGCCCAAATCGAATCCGTCGGAAATATAATAAGCCGAAAGCTTCAATTGGCGGCTGCGGCTGAGTTGATAGGCATAGGTCAGCTTGAAAGTGCGCCCGTATTGCGCCGCGAGCGTGCTGGAGTGAATCGTGTGATAATACCAGTTTTGCTGCGCCAGGCTCGCATTTGGCAGAAACAACGCCAGGGTTGCCAAGGCAATCAAAAACGTGGATCGTAGATCGTGGGCCGTAGATCGTAAAAAGCACGAAGCAACGGCGAGATCATGATCCACACAATCCACGATCCACGATCTACGATCTACCATTTTCGCACCTCTATCCTCAATATCCGAACTTACCTTCTCTTCAAACATAACCACCTCGTTTGCCGCTTCCGATTAATTGCATGGTATTTGAACTTGTTTGGTGACTGTCCCAGTTACCCCTCTAATACGTACTGTCAAACTCACATTATATACGTCGGAGGTTGGAAATTCATGCTGCACAGTGGAGAGCGCCCCTCCGCTCTGCGCAGGGCTGCCGTCACCGAAGTTCCACTCATAATTATCGATTGGATCAATAGGCGGCATCGGGTCGTAGCTGGTCGAGACAAAAGTCACGTTGCCGAGATCGCAACGCTGCCAAATAAAATCCGCCACTGGCGGCGTGATTACGGTGACAGGTATAGTTTGCGTGTTGGTGGCGCCGACGTTATCGCGCACCGTGAGCTGCACGGCATAGGGGCTGTTGGCCGGACTGTCACGCGTATAAGTATGCGAGCCGCTATCGGATTGCGAGCTCATGCCGTCGCCGAAAGTGACGTCATAAGCCACGATCCGCCCGTCGCGGTCGCGGCTGCCGCGAGCATTATAAATGATCGTCAAAGGCGCCCCGCCCGTCGTGGGCGTCACACTTAACGCAGCGATAGGCTGTTGATTGAACGTCGTCACCACTTGATCCAGACTGTCCGTCGCGCCTTCATCATCTTTAATGATCAAACGCACGGTGAACGAGCCGGATTGCAGATACTCATGATGAATGGTATTCGAAAGCGAAGTATTGCGTGCGCTGTTGTCGCCAAAAGACCAGGTATAGGAAGAAATTTTACCGTCGCGATCCACGCTGTTCGCGGCGTTGAAATCCACGCCATAGGGCGGATTTTGCTCGCCGCCGGTTTGTGTTTGAAAACGCACAAGCGGTTTTAGATTCGGGAAGAACATGGTCGAAGCGGTTGCAATACCCGCGGCTTTGATACCGTCGCTCAATTCCAACTGCAAATCCACGGCGCCGGCGCGATCGGGCAACACCAAAATCTCATCATCGAATTGCGCCGGCACTTCGAAGGTCAAGCCGTCGCCGCTGGGATTGCTGAATTTGTTGCTCGACACGCGGCCGCTGCCTGCCACGAAGCTGAAGCGCGCTTGCAATGGGCGGTTTTTGCTTTTTGATTCAGCATCGGAATAACGCAGGACGACGGGATAGGTCTGGCCGGTTTTGAATTTCAGCGAGTCGCCGTCCGCGCGCAACGAGGCATCGGGCAAATTCGTATCCGGCTTAAATTCGAAGCGTGAGATGGACGGTGCGGAATTGTTTGCCGAAAAAGGATCTTTGTACTTTTCGCACGACCATGAAGCGATCAACGCGCACAAAACCCAAGCTGCATGCCAAAAGCTGAGGCGCATTTCTTTCCTAAAAAATGCTGGTAATATGAACATAGAACTCCGTGCCTTCCTCAAAACGAGCCGTTTCTTCAGTTAAAGCATTGGTATTGGTTTGATTGGCATAGCGGCCCACCACCGGAATGCCGGAGGCCACGCTTTTCAATTCATCGACCACGGCTTTGCCGGCGGAAGATTGCGCCGCCTGCAGAGGCGAATAGGCCAGGCCGAGCTGCTTTCTCAAATCGTAAGCGCGGCCGCTGCAACTGCGCGACACGCCGTCAATTTTGATTTCGCGAAAATCCACGTAAACGCGATTGCCTTGCAGGCTGGCAATGCCGAGCAATTTCGCGCGCCGTGGAATCGAAGTATTGCCCAAATTCGTTTCACTAATCACGCGCGCTTCCACCAGACTGTTATTGTTTACCGAAACCTTTTCCGGAAGCGTCACTTTGACTAACGTCGATTGCACGCCCAAAATGCTGCTCGTCGCCGCGGGATTGTTTCCGCTCATGCTGCTGACCACGATCATGTTCGGATTGCGGTCTGCAACCGGGTTCGAGGCAATGCTTTCAAAACGCGGCGAAGCCGGATATTGTGCCTGAGTTTCCGGAGCGCGGCGCGTGCTCGTGGTTGTGGCTCGCGGCTGCGGTTGTCTCACTACGCTCTCCGTCACTGCCGGGGCCGCTGCGGGTTCTTGCGATTTGAGATAGTCGCCCAGGCTGATCGTGTCGATTTGCACAATATCATAATTCAGCTTTTGCCGCGGCAAAGAAGGGCGATTGGCAAACGGGCTGTCTACCTGTTTAGGCCGGGCATTTGGGCGCGCCAACATGAACACGGTGAGCGCGAACAAGCCGAACAACGCCACGCTCATTCCCACCATCACGCGCGGCTTCAAACGGCGCTGGCCGTTTTTGGTTTCGAAAAGTGTTTTGTTCAGGTTCATATGATTTCCCGATTCAAAAATAATTCTTGCGAAAACGCAATTGCTCCCGGCCAAAGCAGGAACACAGCGTTCCCCCGGCCTCGCGACGCCTAGCGTCGTGCCGAGAATAAACCGAGGCCTCACTCTACAAACGAAGCCGGCACTGCCAAAGTTAGTGTGCGGCGGCCGCTTTCTTCGCTGCACGAGATTTCGATTTCGCTGCGGTCGGACAAGCCGAATTTGTCGAACACGAACAACAGCCGCGTCGAGTTGTTCGGCAAGACATGAGAATTGAGAAAATCCCGCGCCGGCTCGAGCTCTTCCTCTTTCACCCGCTTGGAAAACAAGAACAGTGAGCGGGCTTTTTCCACCAGCTTGAAACGCACGAAACCGACGTCGTAGGCGATGGGCGAATCATTGATCAAAGTGCACAGCACGTGCAGACGATTGTCGATCATGGCCATGTGATCGACGGCAAACACCACGCTCGAATTGGTCACGCTGTAAGCATAAGGCCGGGGCGTTTTCATATAGCCGCCGAGCATTGCTCGCGCCTTGGGGCTCAACGCTTCCAAATCTTTCGCTTTCATGGCGCCGTGCAAAGGGGAAGCGGAGGTGTGGCTGGCGCCATTCGTGGCCGCACCGGTTTTGGGCGCAAGCGAGGCGCCATTCGCAGGCAACGGCGCGCTCGGTTGCAAGCGCAATTCCAAATCCGGCGTGTTGGAAACTTGCAAAACCAGATTGTAAGAGTCCGCGCCGGATTTGATGAACAAGTTGGTCGAGCCGGCATTTACCAACGGTTTGACCAAAATATAGTTGCCGGTGCTTTGCACGGAAAATTGTTCCGGGCTGCCGACCGTCACCAATTCCGGCTGTGCCGGGCAAACGATGACCGTGGCGTAGCCGGGCTTCACGCGCACGATATTGGTTTTTTGCGGCTGCGCGCCGGCGGAGGCGAACAGCAACGCGGCGAAAAACAAGCTGGCGTGTTTCATGTTTTCTCTTGCGTGTAATTGGTGATGCGCAAGCCGAACGGATTGTGCTCGGTGCGATTCACCACGTTAATAGTCAACACGAATTTCAAAGGAATAGGCGTCTGGCCCGGAAAAATTTGCTGGCCGGCCACGCGCGCCATGCTGGGGTCGCCTTCCTGCACCGCGATCTCTTCAAGATCGAACCGGATCAAGCCCGGCGTGCTTTGCACCACGCGAGGGATCTCAGAAGTTTTAATCGTATTGTACATTAAAAGTTCCAATTCCGGCGAGCACATTTGCAGTGCGGATTTGATGCGTTCGTTGAAATTTTCGCGGTTGAACTCCAACAAATTTTTCGCGAATTCGTGCGCGAATTGCCGCACTTCGTGGCGCGAGCGCTGATATTGATACGGCGCCGTGGCATAGGCCTGGCCGTCTTTGATCATGAACGTTTCCACCGGCCGCGTAAAGCCGAGGTAGGCGAAGAACGCGAGCACGAGATTGGCCGCGATCAAACCGATCATCAAACGCTTCAGAAAGATATTGCTTTTGACGATCTCGCCGTAAAATTCGTAGTATTCGGGGTTTTTGGACATGGCATTTGCTCCCAGGATTCAATGCTGAATTTAAAAAAGACCTCTTTCCTAATACCACAACGTTAAGTCCGGTTTTCCGTCCAAAATCAACACCCTGTCATTCGGGAGGAATCAGACTGTGTGAAAACGCAAATACATGTCATCCTGAGCGGAGTCGAAGGATGTTAAGTGCAATGGATCGGGCTTCGACTCCGCTCAGCCTGACTCGAAATAACGTTTTCACACAGTCTGAATCTTCCCAAGCACTAACTCTGCCGTCGATTTGAGCCTTGTGCTTGGCGCGTGGGAAGATTCAGACTGTGTGAAAACGCTCGAATTTGTCATTGCGAGCGCAGCGAAGCAATCTCTAACTCCAATACGTGCATGCATCCGGATTGCTTCGCTCCCGCTCGCAATGACGTTTTCACACAGTCTGATTCTTTCTGAATGACAGCGCCCAGTGGTAACGCCAACTTAACGTTGTAGTACTCACACGACCTTCGATCTTCTATCTTCACAGCAAAAAAAAAACTCATGCCTCACGCGAACCTCCGGCCGCCTGTCGGGCGCCGCCGAAAGGCCAGCTCACCACGGCGGGATCGCTGCGCGTCATGGCTTCCACGGTTTTGCGCGTCGCTTCTGCCGCCGGGCTGGCGGTGAGCGCGCGCGCGCTGTTAATCACGGTATCGCCCGTGCGACTGGTGATGTTGCTCGAAAAGGATTTGGCGTTCTTCCACACCGTTGAGATCACGATGCCGGCGGTAGCCGCGACCCCGTAGGTGCCCAAGTCCGCGCTGGCGGAAGCCAGTTTGAAAATGCCGGCCGCGATCTTGGGAATGAGAACGATGCACACCGCAATTAACACGCCCAAAATAAAAGTATCCCACAACATGCCTTTGTCGCCGTTCGCCACGGCCTGCTGAAATGCCGGTGCGTTCGTGATCGTCTTCACCAGGCGAAACAAAATCGCCACCAGCACCGACCAAAAATTCACCGCGCAAAAATTGGCCAGCCAGACTTTGAAAACGTCGTGAAATTGCGGGAACAAGGAAATCACAATCGCGACCGGGCCGAGCAGATAAAAGAAAATTTGCACGATGACCTGAATGATCACGAAGATTTCATACACGATCATCACCAGCATGTACGACAGCGAAGACAAAGATTCCAGGCTCAATAAATTTAACCACGACATTTTCAAGCCGCCGTTCTCGTCGCCAAAAAAAGCGCCGAGATATTCCGCCATCAAATTATCGGATTCCAAATCGAAAATCGCGCGCGCCAGATACACGAACAGCTTGCCTAGCCACACCGCCCAAATTTTATAGGTAGCCAGCCCGATCGCGGCGAAGGCGATGAACAGCAAATGATAAAAATGGTCGCTGTTCTCCCGTCCGGTAGACAAGCGCAGCACCATGGCCAGAATATAAACCACCATTCCGAGCGTGAACATGTACGTGGCGATGGTGATGAGATCATCCACCAACTGATGCACGGAATTGAAGAATACGGGACTGAAGAAGGCTTCCAGCATAAGTCGCAATCCGTAAATTATGAGGCGTGACTCGTAAGACGTAATCCGTAAAACGTAATCCGTAAGCAGCGGTTACGCATTACGCATTACTTTTCATCACTCTGTTTTCGCCGCACTGATATCAAAAAAACCATAGCGCACCTTCGAGGTCCGATTCGCCTGATCTTTGAGCGTTTTCCAATCGAATTTTTTGTTGAGATGGCTCAACTTCTTGTCGTACATATTCAATTCATTGGTATGCGCTTCTTGCGAGAGCTTTAAATATTTTTCATAGTACACGTTCGAGTTTTCGCGCAGCTTGACCGCTTCGAGCAAAAGCTGGGTGCGCTCGGCTTCGGTGTATTTGTTTTTGTTGTTCATTACCTGGCGCTGCAATTCCACCGCCATGGAGTCGTAGGTTTTCGCCATTTGCTGGCTCTTGATCGCGTATTCCAGCAACGCCTGCGAAAACACTTCCTGCCCGAGCAAAGCGTTGTGCTCGCGCGCCGCCAGGTCGGTGGGGATTTCATCCCTCTTGGTGGACACGGCAAAGCTTTCATAAATTTGCTGCATAGCTTCGGCATTGCCGGCGAACGCCCGCAAATCCTGCGTCGAATGCGCCAGGTCTGAAGTCGTCGACGGCAGCCAATAATCCAGCCGATCGCCGTTGATAATGAAATTCGAAACCGCAAAAGTATTGTTGAAATCGAGATTCTTCACCGCTTGCATGTCGTTGTACAAACTTTGCGTGAACTCGAGATCGTTGCGCAGCAGTGTGTAGGTGTCGTAAAATTGCTTGACCTGTTGCACCATCTGTGCGGTTTGCCGGCGCTGCTCTTCCAGTCCCAATTGATGCTTCAAAGAAATCTCGCGCAATGTGCTGAGCATCAGACTGGTGCTGGGGTCGAGAAAAAATTGGGCGTGCGCCGGTTTGGTCAACAACAAAAGTAATGCACAGCAAGAGAGCACGGCAATGTTTTTGAGTTGAGTTTTCAACTTCGGCGCTTTTCTCCCAATTTGGAGTTTATTCGTCAAGTAACACCTCGCTGTCATCCGGTAAGCAATTTTTTAAGCATTCAGGAAAATCTCGGTGCTCAAAAGATGTTTCCAGTATTGATATATTGGATTGAAATCACATTACAGCAAATACGGCGACAGCCCGTAATCCTTCTCCACCGCGATCTCTTTGATGGCCTTGATGAGATCGCCCGAGTTTTTGCTTAATTTTTCTTCCAGCAGATTGTTTTCCTGACGATCAGTCGTGAAAAGATAATGATCATACGTGCTCATGTCGGCGCGCAGCACGGTCATTTTGCCGTCGCGGTCGAGAAAAAATTCGCCGCGCTGCAAACTGGAGATGATTGCCAGCTCGCGCTCGGTATAGCCGAACGCGCGCGCCAGGCCTTCCAATTGTTTCGGCTTGTGGCCGAGAATAAAATGATTCAGCGCGTTGTCTTTGATCGGCGTGGAATAACTCACTTTGTCGATGTCTTCGATCGACTGCGAGATCGCAAAAATTCCCGCGCCCATTTTGCGCGAGGTGCGAAACAGTTCCACCACGAGGTGGCCGATGGTGGAGTTGTCATCCAAAACTTTCCACAGCTCGTCCGCGAAAATCACTTTATTAAACGCGAGATTGCGCTCCATCAAATCCCATAACAAACCGGTGATGATGATGGCGATGATGCCCTGCAAATCCGGATGCGTCTCCAAACCCTTCAAGTCGAAGCACACCAAATCCTCGCGAATGTCGATCATCTCGTCGGCGCAGAGAAAGCGGCTGTATTCGCCGTGGGTATACATATACATCTTGCGCGCCATGAGCTTGACGTCCACATAGCCGTCGGGGTCGGATTGCCGCGCGAAAAAATCGACAAAGGTTTTGAGATTGCGCGGGCCGCGATGATGCTCGAGATAGCTTTGCAACGTTTTGCTGATGAAGCCTTGCTCGACTTTCGAAATGGATTTCTGTTCGCGTTCCAGCAACAATTTTTCAATGAACGCGCGCAGGAACAAAGTCTTCTTGGTATCGAACTCGCTGCTTTCCGAAGGCTTGACCAAAGCGAAGGGATTCAAGGGAATCGGGCGGTCGATATTGAGCTCGATGTAACGGCCATTGAGCAGCTTGATCATTTTTTTATAGCTGCCGCCCATTTCACCCACGCCGCCGACGTCCAAACCGAAAACTTTCACGCCCTGTTCCAAAAGCTGCAACAGCATGGCCTGCATCAAATAACTTTTGCCGGTGCCCGTCGGGCCCACGATGATGCTGTTCCAGGAATTGAGATTTTGATCGAAATAATCGAATAGCACCGGCTCGCCGTTGCGGTTCTTCATCACAATGCCGCGGTGATAGCCGCGGTTGAAATTGGTGAGATTGATGAAGGAGGCGGCATTCGAATTTTTCACCACCAAGCGATGATAGTTTTCGCAGCCGTTGCCGGGCAAAGTGGAAATGAAAATGGGCAGCACATCCAGCGTTTCCAGCACGCATTGCGCCTTGTCGAGGCCGGCAAAAGCCAATTGCGCTTGATTGATTTTCTGATTCAAGCGGTCGCGGTCGGCGTCGTAAATGATCAGATTCAGGCTGATCGTCGCCAATTTTTTGTGCTGCGAATAGATTTCATCGAGCAGCTCGTTCAACTCGCGAAATTTGACTTCACTTTTGCGGCCTTCGCGCTGCCGGGAAAAATTCATGATGAAGCGCGAAAAGTTGAGCTGGCGCGAGAGCCGGGCTGTTTCCTTTTCCATGTCGAGGTTCTGCGTGGAAAACACCACGCGATGCGGAAACGGCAAATTGTGCAGCAACGGAAAAATGTACGGCAACGGAATGCCGTTGAATTCCATGTGGCCGCGCGTCATTTCCGGCAGCAAGCTCAGCGACAAACAGGCGACGTGCTGATTACCGATTTTCAAAACGCCCTTTTCGACTTCGTAATCCTGCGTGATCAGCTCGTTGTTGGTGGCCTTGCCGCGCAGGTTTCCTTGAAATTCATCGACGGTGAGATTGAGGGCGCCATACAAAACCTGCGCAAGATCGGAGTTGCGCAAACGACGCAATTTGACGCCGGTGTTTTCCAGGCCCGCTTGCAGGGTTTTGAGAATATGGTTTTTTTCCACCACGAGTTTTTCGTGCTCGGCTTGCAGGCGTGTTTTAACCTCACCGGCAGACATGAGAATGTTGAACGGCGTGCGCAAAATCCGGCCGGCGTCGAAATCGACGAACAAATAGGCCTGGCAGGTGAGATACTTGAAGAAGCTGTAATACTTGTGCCGTTGTAATTTGAAGAAGTCCAGCTCCGGATCGTCGCTATAAACGAAATCGGCCGCATACGGGAAATAGTCCAAGAACGAGGAAAATTGCAGATTGATGTTGTGATCGACCGCATTGAGCACGTTTTCCAGCGTGGCTGCCAGGCGCGCATAATCACCGGCCGCCAGGCTCATGTTGTCCAGCGGGTGAATATCGAAACCGGCGACGAAATTGCCGTTCTTCTTGATGATGAAATCATCGAGAATTTCCAGATACGGCAGATGCCGGCTCAAGGCCGGGCGCCGGGCATAGGCCGTGCATTGGGAAAATTTTGTAGGGATGGAGCTCATATCGAAACTCGTTCGCCTCGCTTCTTTTTCTCCGCGAGCAGGTCGCGGCGCAGGTAATCATGCTCTTCCAAAACGAAAGCCGAAAGCTGGCGCGGCCAGAGAAAATGAAAACTGAAAAACGAAAGCACGCCGTAATCAAAACCGGAAACGCGATTGCCCATGCGCAAAACGGCATACAGCGCCACATCGAGCGCGAAGATGATGAGCAAATTCAGCTTGAGCCAAACGAATACCGGCGCCAGCGCAATCGGAAACGCGAGCAGGATTATCAATTCCAGCAAGCTCACGCCGCCGAGCTGGCCGTGCGCCTGGATTTCGCGATAGCATTTTTCAGTCATACGCTGCAAAAATTATTTAAGGGCAACCGCAAATGAACGCGAATTAGCGCGAATGAAAATATCAGCGTTCATTAGCCTTGTTTCAAAGGGCAACCGCAAATGAACGCGAATTAACGCGAATGAAAATATCAGCGTTCATTAGCCTTGTTTCGCGGGTTAAACGTGTTTGCCGAAAAAGCCAAGAGCTCACTCTTACTGGATTAAAACGATACATTTGCGCCCGGCACAAATGACACCAGCGCTTGCACGATGATTTTCGAGCCGAAGATCACGATGGCGGCGATGGCGATGCCGATGAGCTGGCGTTTGGCTTTTTCGTGGCGCCCGCCGTCGGCGCTGGCCATGTTCAAGCCGGCGACGATCAATGCGATGATCAACACCGGCGACGAGAGAATCAACAACGCGTTGGTCAGGTTGTTGATGGCTTGGATGACGGTTTGCATGGATTCCTCCTTGAAAGTTAAAATGGGATTTTACGCTGCGGCGGCTTGCCGGCTGCTTTCTCTTCTTTGAAATTTCAACGGCTGCTCGAATTTGAAATAACCGGTTTTCAACACCGTTTGCGTGCGCGGCTGGCGCAGGAACAAGACGCAGTGCCCGACTTGCAAGTTTTTCAGATAATCCGTGTCGAGCGTTCCGCCTTCTTTGCTATCGGACTTGCTTTTGGCCGGCGCGCCGAGCCCCATGCGTTGCATCACCAAACGAATGCTGTCCTCGCTGCCGAGCTGAAAACAGAATAGTGCGTTGGTATGATTGGCGAGCTCGTCGATGAACGAAGCATGCAACTTCAGCGCGGGGTTGGCCAGCTCTGAAAAAGATTGATTCGTGTACAACACGCTCACGCCGGCCTGGCTGCTCACGCGCAAAAGCTCGATGAACGAGGGCGAAGCGAACTTGGCCAATTCATCGATGATCAACAATCCTTCCCGCGCTTCTTCGCGCCCGGAAGCGCGCAGTGCAACTTCTGCAAAGCTCGCCATCATGTCCTGCAAAATAAGCTGGCCGAGAAAACGCATCGCGGGCGCCTGGCCTTGCAACGGCAAAGTAAAGTAACAATCTTTGCGGCCGCGATAATCGGCCGCAACGTCGATCTCCGGCTCGTTGGTATCCAGCAGCCAGGCATAATCGGCCTGGCAAATTTCCCGCAAGGTGGTGGTGAGCAGCGCGGTTTCGCTTTGAAATTTGGAGAAATTATCGAGCGCGGCGAACAAGCCTTCGTACAAATCACGCTGGCGCACCTGCCGCAGGCGGTCGTGCAGATGCGTTTTCGAGCTCAGATATTTGAAAATTTCATCGAGACTGACGAAGCGGCCGCTTTCTTGAATCGCGCGCAAGATCAAATCGAGATAATACGAGGTGCGCTCTTTTTCTCCGGCGGGCGTTTCAGACCAATCCAAACTGGCGACGATCTTTTGGCGAACCTGCGCCGCATTACCGCGCAGCACCGGGTTGTAAGTCGCCGAGCTTTCGGCATCCGAGGGGTTGAAATATTTGACTTCATGCCCCTGCGCCAGCGAGGTGGCGATGGTATAAAATTTTTCCACGTTGCGGCGCGAGCTTTTGCCGTCGAGCACGAAGGTGGCCGTGTTGCGCCGGACTTCTTGAAACCAAATCGGCTGGATGATGCTTTCGGTCTTGCCGGTGCCGGCGGCGCCGATAATTTGCGCGTGCCCTTTGAGCCACGCGCGCTTGGCGTAAAACGGCGCGCCGCTGCGCGCCAAATCCAGGCCGAGAAAAATTTGATCGGGCCTGGCCTGTTCCGCGAAATGCACGATATTGACGTCGCGCACGGCGCGATTGCGCAACTCCACAGCTTGCGACAGCGTACGCGAGCTGTTGAAAAAACGCAGCACCACATTAAAAACAAACAGCACCGGTAGAAAACAGAGATACAGCGCCAGCAACAAATAAGGAATTTTGACCGGCCCGCCTTGCATGAAAATCATGAGCGTGTTGACCGGCCACAGCAAGATTTGCGCGGCGCGAATGAGATCATTCAATATGAGAATGAAAAACACTTTGAGGTTGAGCAACGCCTCCGAGCCGGAAGGGAAGAGCTTCAAAAAAAAGCTGCTTTTAAAAACAAGATATGCCACGAGCGCGAGACCGGCCGCGGTGGCGATGATTTTCAGCGCCAGCCTTTTGCGTGGATCCGCCGCCAGCTTGAAGCGGCGATAAAGCAGCGGCTGTACGGCAAACTCAAAAATCCTTTCCGACATTTGCCAAGCCAAAAGAAAGGGCAATGCCAAAAGGCTCAAGAAAACTTCACTCAGTTTTTTCACCGAGCCCTCTGCGTAGTGAAAACGATGCCTATGCGATTTCCGGCCAAGAAATCGCGTCATGAGTCAGGTTGAGCGGCAATAAAGCTAAGGAGTTGGTAAAAAAACAACCGGAAAGGGAAACCCGCTTGCGACGCTGGTCGTGGGCGGCGTTCCGAATCGGCGTGGATGTCCCGTTTGTTCAAGCATGCCTTATTCCGTCCTAAAGAAATGTTGCATGTCAATCGAACAACATAGACAGCCCGTTTGGTAGGAGAGTTGGAGTCTCCTGCTCTTTCGCGCAGAGCTAACCCAACATCCGGAGACTACCTCAAAGAAGTGCGGCCAATATAAGTCGGAGGGAGAACATAGTCAATTAAAATTTGGGAAATTTTGTTGCGGAAAAGTGACAGTTTTAGCCTGCATACTCAGGGCTGCAAAGCCACCGAATCGGCATAGACGATATAGCTGACAATAATGGAGGGATCATCGAGACTGGCGCCGGTGAGGCGGACACTATTGGGCAGTTTGTGCGACATGATGAAAGTCGCAAAAGAGGTATTGGGATTGACGTCGATTTTTTTCCAACTAATACCCGCAAAGGAGCGCCCACCGCCGCCGAGCTTGGCCGGCTTGCGATACCACATTTGTGCGCGACCGGCAACGTCCAACAATTTTTTCTGAACTTCTTTTTCAGCCTGGCTTTGAAATTCCTGCTGGAACATGCCGATGCCGCGCACGATCGCGACGCTGACGATGAGGGCCGCCAGCACCAAAGGAATTAATTGTTGGTTCCCCATAAAGAGTCTCGTCCACGGTCAGAATGCAGAACACCTGCTGGGTACGCCCCGTAACGGGTTTACAAAAATGCAGCGGCCTTATTTCACATAGGACAACCTGCGCACCAAGCGGGTTCCGCCCGTTTGCAAAACGTAGTAATACGTTCCGGCAGACAAATGCGCGGCATTAAAGTTGACGGTGTGCGTGCCGGCGGGCCGGAAGCCGTTGGTCAAAGTCGCCACCGCGTTGCCTAACACATCGTAAACGCGCAGCGCCACGTGCGTACCCTGCGGCAGGCTGTAAGTGATTCTGGTACTGGGGTTGAAAGGATTGGGATAATTCTGCCGCAGTGTGATTTCGCGCGGAAGCAATTCTGGCGTCGATTCTTCCGCGCCGCCATTTTTCGACAAGCCGCCGGAATAGACTTCAAACTCAATCACGCGATAGCTGCTCTTGTTTTTGACCGTGCAATATAAGCGCACGTAGCGGCCCAGGGCTGCCGGGAAAGTAAAATCCTGTACGCCGGCCGCGCCGGTATTATTCGTGTAAACTGTAATCCAGTTCGCCGCATCGTTGGAAACTTGCACTTGATAAGTGCGCGCAAAATAGTTGTCTTTCCACCGTACCACGGCGCGGCCGAGCGTTTGCTCGGATTGCAGATCGACTTGCAGCCAGCCGATTTGGTTGGAGCTGCTTAAAGTTTGACTGCGCCAGTATTTGCTCAAATCGCCGTCGACTGCCTTCTCGGGCGAATGCGCGGCGTCATAATAACCGGAGGCGGTAACCGGCCGATTCAGAGCCAAATTGGCCGTGCCGCCGGAGCTTTGCGTGGTGGCGTTCGCGTCATTGCTGTAGCCGGAATCGCCGCCGCCGTTGTAAGCGCGCACGCGATAATAATAAGTCGTGCTTGACGCCAAGCCGGTGTTGCTAAACGAAGTCACATCCGCAGCCACCGTAGCGATTTCAGCAAACGTCCCGCCGCTGCCGGTTTTGCGTTCGATTTTGAAGCCGTCTTCATCGTTGGAATTATCATTCCAAGATAAGTTGATGGCGCTCGTGCCGTTTGCCGTGGCGGCAAGATTGCCGGGTGCTGACGGCGGCGGAACGGGTGCATTCGTGACATTGATGCTCACAGCGTCCGTATCCGTTTCGCCCAGATCATCCGTCACCATTAACACCGCCGAGAACTCGCCCACAGCGTTGTAAGTGTGCACCGGATTGGCTTGTGTGGAAGTGCCGCCGTCGCCAAAATCCCACTGATAAGAAACGATGGCGCCGTCCGGATCAAATGAGCCGTTCGCGCTAAAGCTGACTTCCAACGGCACTGCACCGCTCTCCGGGGAAGCCGAGGCCACTGCCTGCGGCGCCTGATTTCCGCTGCCGGAGGAGGTTTCGATAAGCAACTGCGGTGCGTTCGCGCCTTCTTTCGAAGAATAATAAACGCTATTGGTGGAAGTGCTGTTCAATCCAAAACTAAAAACACCGTTGCCGGCAATCGCCGGGGTCGCGTCCAACTCTATCCAAGTATTGAGAGTCACCGTTCCCGCCGAGGCCATCGGCGATCCGGACAAGGCCGGCGCATTATTCCAATTCAGCCCGTTTTCCAGCCACGGCGTGGTCGTGCCCAGATAATCGTTGGAAACCGAATAAAGCGCGCCGCCATCGGGACCGTCTTCCACGACGTACAAACGCAAAGTCGCCCGGGTCACCGGGCCCGACAAACCAGCGACGTTGAATTTCAAATAAGAGACATAGACCGGAGAACCGGCTCGAACTCTGATGCTCGTCAGCGCGCCATAATTGCTGGCCGGGCTCGAAGAATTTGCCTGCGCGTCGCCGGTGGGATTGAAAGTCATCGTGCTTCCCGAACCGGAGCTCGAAACGGAAATATCCACCGAAGCATTATCCGTCGCGCCTTGATTGTCCGTTACGGTCAACACCGCGGTGAAATCGCCGGCGTTGTCATAAGTATGGGCAGGATTCGCCTGCGTCGAGCTGCTGCCGTCGCCAAAATTCCAGGAATAGGAAGAGATCGAGCCGTCGGGATCATGTGAGCCCGACGAGCTGAAATTGACGTTCAAGGGCGCCGTGCCGCTTGCCGGCGAGGCCGAAGCTGCTGCCACCGGTTGCTGATTGGGCGGCGGCGTTCCGCCGTCATCTATGCTGAGATAATTGTGCAGATAATTGTGCGTGTTTTCATCGCTCGCCAAAATCAAAATGCCGGTGGTGCTGTTCACGTTTTGGCGCATGCTGGTGGGGTTATTCACCATGTCATCCGATTCGCTGCGAATGAACTCTTCACCCACGCCCGAGGCAAACTGAATGTTGTCGAGATTCGAGGTTTTCATGTAAATGCAGCGCGGGTTGCCGCTCAAGCGCGCCATGAACACGTACATTTTGCGCTGCGCTTCATCAATCGCCAAAATCGCACGCGTATGATTCTCGGATTTATTCGCCACCACGTAAACCGACCAGCCGCCGTTCACGTCGCGCCGCAAGAGGTAAATCAACGGATCGCTCGAGCTGCTGGTGCTGGATTTGGTCACGGCGTAAACATAGCCGCTGTTGTCGGTGGCGATTTTGATATTAATGTGATCGTCGGCCACGGGCTTGCTGCCGTCGCTCAATGCGGTTTCTTTCACTTGCCAAACGTCATCCGCGTCGCTGTCGCGGTGCGTGGCAAAATACATTTTCTTGTCGTTTTGATTGCTCCACAAAATGCCGACTTTGTTGTTGCCAAACGCCACGATCGCGGAAATGTCGTCGCTGCCCACGGAAGCGCCTTGCACCGGCAATTGAAACGGCGTGCCCCAAGTTTGGTCGTTGCCGGTGCTGCGATTGACCATCACTTTGCTGCTTTCAACCCACGAGGCCCACAATTGGCCCGAAGAATCCTTGGTGAGGGTCAGGGTCTCGGATTCTTTGTTGCTGATCTGCACCGGAAAGCCGCTGTCTAGCGCGTAAGCTTTCGTGCTGGAATTGTAACTATATCGATAAAGCCGGCCCGGGCCGGTGCTGGAAAGCTCAGTAATGTGAGAGGCGACGTACAGTTTCTGGCCGTCCCACAAAGCATCGGCGAGTGATTGCGAGCGGTCGTCGATATCCGGCCCCACGCTCGTCCAGCATTGGCTGGCGAGATTGAAGCGGTGAATGCGATATTTATTCGCGCCCGGATCCCACAAGCTGCCCCACCAATAGCCGTCGTTCCACCACAATTTGTGCTCGGGTTTTTCCGAAGTGGGCAGGTTGTAAACCGTAGATCCGAAATTGAAATCGCGATAGCCCTCCGTGACCGGTGTTGAAGAACAATTTTGCGCGTAGAGCGAGGTGTGCCCCGCTGCAAATATGAATGTCAGCAGGGTCATTCCGAAAACGTTCGCAAGAAATTTCATATGATGCCGATCCTGGTTATGACGCGTCCCAAAGCACATGCAAACCTCCTTAGCTTTCCTGGCAGTTTCTGAAACTTCATAACTATTCAGCATGTCATTTGGAAGAATCAGACTGTGTGAAAACGCTCGAATTTGTCATTGCGAGCGGAGCGAAGCAATCTCTAAATCCAATACGTGCACGCGCCGGGATTGCTTCGCTCCGCTCGCAATGACGTTTTCACACAGTCTGAATCCTTTTCAGCATAAGCACGGTACGCAATACCGAAAAAGATTCATTGGGAAAATAGCGCTGGCTAGTTACAAACCTTCACATTTTGGTTGTAAAAATAAAAACTCGAGGTAGGCGCTTCCCTGGCCAGAAATAAAATGCGCGTCCTTTTCCTGGACGGCGAGGTCGAATTTATGAGATTGTCATGAAGCCAAAACAAAACTCAGGTGCACAATCCATCGGCAGGTGGAGAAAACGATTGGTCTTCGCCGGTCGTGATGATTCTCGATAAATCGCCGAGCCGGGCAGACAATTTTTGCGCCTGAGCATTCGGCATTTGCCACCGGCTCTCCGGATTCATTTGACCACGAAAGCATACGTTTTCACAGCTTCAAACGGGAAGTCAAAACCCGGCTCTTTTGGAACCAAGAACCAGGGGCAAGGGAATTGATTTTGAAGATGCAAAGAAGTACATGCAGGCTTGGGGAATTGCGAAAAGTGCGGCAGAGATTTTTATAAAAGCCGTGATTATTCAGCTTCTTTCTCCCATCCCGATTGAAAGTTTGTTGGTCAAGTAACACCTCGTTGTCATCCTGTAAGGAACTTTTTAAGCACCAGGATTGTACTTGGCGCTTCAAAAGATCTTTACAGGATGACATGTTGCCTGGAAGATGCCATTCTTGTGAATGCGGATGCAGGAATCTCTTTTTTCAATACAGCCGGCCTATTTTATCAATAAAAATTTTTTCATTTCACAGAAATCACCTGCGGTGAGGCGATAGTAATACGCGCCGCTCGGCAATGCGCTCCCCTCGAAAATGAGATTGTGGTAACCGGCTTCTTTGCGTTCATTCACCATAATAGCCACGCGCCGGCCGCTGAGATCGTAAACTTCCAATTTGACTTCCGCTGCCTGCGGCAAACCAAAGCGAATGATCGTGGTGGGATTGAAAGGATTGGGATGGTTTTGCATTAACACGAAATCTTGTGGAATTTGATTCTGATCTTCCGTCACGCCGGTGTTGAAATCGACTTGCACGGCAACGGTATCGCGGGCAATGGCGTTGCTGTCGTCGCGTACTGAAATGAAAAGATCCACTTTGCCCTGAAATCCCGGCGCGGTCAAACTCAACGATCCGGTTTCGTGGTTGAAATCGTTTTGCAAGGCGTTGTTACTGGCGGAAAAACTATAGTGCAAAGACGAGTCGGGGTTATCGACGTCCGAGACAAAATCCCACAGCGCTAGACTCTCCGCCGCGTTGTTCGAGAACGTAATGATTTCTGGCAAGCCGCAGATGGCCGGTGCATCATTGACGGGCTTGACTCTCACGAAGAAATCTACAGTATCGGCGAGTTGCCCACGATCGGCAACGATGAGCTTGAGCTTGTTTTGGCCGAACCAGTTTTGCGGCGCAGTGAAAAGGTAATTATTGCCCTGACGCGTCGCCTGTACTTTTTTGCCGGGAATAACCGTGAAAGCCAGCGCGCTATCCGCGTCTTCCTGATCTTGCACGCGGCTGTACCATTTGGAGATGGGATAGAGCAAAGAGGTGTCTTCGTTGAAGCTCAATGTTGGCAAGCTTGAATTAATGACTGGCGCATGATTCTGCTCAGGCTCGTGCCAAATGGCGAAACGGGTGGAGGGCTTGCCGCCGGCTTGGGTAAAATAACCTCCTGTATAAACGTCACTGCCATGTGATAAAATGGCCCTGACGCCACTGTTGAGACCACTACCCAAAGGCGTCCAACTGCCAGCTATTGGATTCCACTTGGCAATGGCGTACGGAAGATTAGCCACGGCCTTTTCGATAATGCCACCGATATAAAGATAGTTACCGCTAGCTGCCATAGCATGCACGCCATAACAGAGGGAATCGTGATGAACATTATTGCCAACAGCGGACCACTTTTTCCCAAGGGTATTCCATTTTGCTATTTTGCACACTTCAACATTTCCGGCTTTGGTAAAATCTCCTCCCACATACACTTCATCACCCATGATTGCAATTGCATAAACTACATCATTCAACCCATCGTCAAGCGCGGACCATTTATGACCATCCCATTTTGCAATATTGTTAGCCAGCATGCCACCGGCTGAGGAAAAATGGCCGCCAGCATAGATCGCAGTGTCAAGTATCACTATGGAATTCACAACCCCATTGATACCGCTACCCATTGGTGTCCAAGTTTCGGTGGAGGAATTCCATATGGCAATATGGTTTGTTTTTGCTCCGCCAGCAATCGTGAAACTTCCTCCGGCGTATAATTCATTTTTATGTGCAACTAAAGTCATAATGGTGGCATTTACACCATTTTCTCCGTTGGTGTTTAGAGTCGACCAAGTCTTGGTAGCGCGGTTCCATTTGGCAATATTGTTTGCTGGTATCGTGTCATCGACCTCTGTAAAGGAGCCACCCACATAAAGATCATTGTCAAAAATTGCTAACGCATTCACTATTCTCCCTCTTCCTCCTACGCCGCGTCCTAGCGAAGACCAACCCTTTCCATCCCATTTAGCGACGCCGTTCCAATAAGGAGCACCTCTCACCCAAAAAATTCCGCCGATATAAATTTCACTCTCCGCAACGGCTATAGCACGAACATTTTCGTCGTAATCGTCCAGGTCATCATTTGGACCAAAACGGTCGTCCCAGCTCTCATCACCCGGTTCAGAAGCCAAAGTATTCATGATATTGAATTGAGTGGCTCTAACTGACGGGGAAACAATGTGGTCTTTTTTTGTGAATAAGCATTTTGAGCCAAGATCATGACTAGACATGTTAGCCAACGTAACACAGACAGAGGTTTTGTTTGTCGCTTTTGACAATTCATGGAAGGCCTCCTGGCAGGAAACATCGTAGCCAACCTAATTTTCGCTGAACATCATGAACGGGAGAATGCTTTACAGAAATATACTCGTCAGAAAGTATTTCAGCGGAAAGACAAAGACTTGATTTTATCACCTGAGGTCAGTGTACACATCGCAATAAAAATTTTTGAAATTCTTCTTGCGACCAGTCAAAATTTTGATATCTTCAATTCACATTTTCGATCCTGCTTCATCTCGCACATCCATCTCGCACATCCATCTCGCCAAGAGAGCAGGATAGCAACGCGGTGTTTGCTCTTTCAAGAAGCTTGTACTCCAAGTAACATCATGTTCTATGAAGAACAACCCAGCGTTTGTTATTTATCAGAGAAGCGAAAGGTCAAAACTATGAAGAAAAAGCAAGCACGAGGTTTTTTGATTGCTGGGATATTTATTATCAATAACGCAGCCTTAACTCAAACCGTGGAAAAGACAATTCTCGATGATCCATTGAACAGTACCGGTTTCAGCTATCCAGGTGTGAGCCGAGAGGTTGAAGGAGGAAGCTTCGGTAGCTTTCCAATTCCAGGAACTGGACAAAGCGTTCAAGGTTGGAAAGTAACCGGCGATGCAGATTTGGTGGTTTATGATTTAGGCCGCTATATTTCAAAAGGTTCACTTGAAATCGAGGTCACAGCGTTTCAGCCTGCGTTAGATGGAACAAGAGTGCAAAATAAAGCGGAAAGACACCACGTTCTGGCCATGTTCCGTTCGCCTTGGGGCGGGCATCATTCCGTCGAAGCATTAGATACCTTCTGGGATTTACATACTGGAGATTATTACCAGCCGGGGATCAAGTTCATGGCAGATGCCTATTATACAAATAATGACGCTGAATTGTCTGAACCTAATCCAAGCTCATGGGACAAATCCCAAACTTATGATCTGAAGATCGTATGGGGAAATAATCCCAATATATCTGGCGAATTTCAGGTTCAATATTTTCGTGGCCAAGATGCCCCACTGACAATTCCGTATCATCAAAAGCCTGAATTGCGCTACATATACGTCGGTCGAGATCATACCGTGAGTGGTGACCTGATCACGAACTTTATGGGAAACCAATGGCCGGCCATGCGTGACGCACAGGGTCCGATTTACTCCAACCTCCTCGTCAAAGAAATCGTCTCCGCCAGTGATGTCACGCCGCCATCCATCAATAATTTGTCTGTCAGCCAGTTTGCCAACGGCGGCCGAGTGCATTGGGATACCAACGAATCCAATGTCGTCTTTTATGTCGAGCATGGCACTTCGAGCAGCAACCTTAACGAGCGTACGCGGGTGCTCGATCCCCCGTCAAGCTCCACCGGCCCATTCTCGACTTTATTGGATGGCTTGTCCCCGAGCACGACATATTATTTTCGCGTTGTCGGAATTGACAATGCCGGCAATATCGGCTTCTCCGCCATCGATCAATTTACAACTTATAGCGGCAGTAGTTATCTCGACAGTTGGTATATTTTCAAACCGGTGGCAGATACCTATGTGGAAAGAAATAAGCTGCCGGATCCGCAAACCGGAACTACTTATGATCACTTGTACGGCGTCGAACGCGCTCGGGGAAACTTCGGCTGGATGAATCTCATGATGGCCCATGGCCGCATCATTTACATGCAATTCGACGTGACCGGTCTGAGCAGCACACCTAGCGTAGTCACGTTGAGGCTGCACGGCAGGCAAGGCGAGGCAAGTGGCTTCAAGATCAAACAATTTACTCCTCTACAACCCGATTGGGAAATGAATGCAACTTGGAACAATCGCTTGAACTATTTCACCAGCTTGAATGAGGCAGAAGAAATCAACCGAGTCAATGAGACCATCGCTGGAGAATGGCATGAGGTTGATGTCAGTTATGCCACGCCAGTGCAAGAAGGAAGCACATACAAATATTATTTCGGATTGGTCGGATTTCGCGATACCCCGGTAACCAATGGTCTCGATCCGGTTTCTTTTGATTCGGGAGAATCGACGAATTTTCAGCCGGAGCTTGAAATCAGAATGCTGCCCAAGCCCGATTTTACGGATGTGAATGTCTCTTTACCGGGAGTGCGCAAAGGCAAGGTGGCATGGGGCGACTACGATGGCGACGGAGATTTGGACATTTTTCTAAACGGAGAATATGACACCAACAACATGTTGTTCATGTCCAAAATTTATCGCAACTCCAATGGAGAGTTTGTCGAGACTTCCAACAACCTCGCCCCGGTTCAGGGCGCAGACATGGCCTGGGGTGATTTCGACATGGACAATGATTTGGATATTTTACTTGCGGGCTATCTGCCGGGCGCCGGGTATGTCACCAAAGTCTATCGCAATAACAACGGAAGTTTTTCCGAAATTTCTGCTTCTGCTTCATTGGCCGGAGCAGGTTATGGCTCGGTCGCATGGGGAAATTTCAATAACGATGGCTATCTGGATATTGTGCTCAACGGAACCACGAGCACCGGACAGCTCACACAAGTTTATCGTGGCAAGCTCGCAGGCAGCAGCCGCTCATGGATCGAACACGGCGGGCCGATGTTGTCATTGGCCGACGGTTCCGTGGCTTGGGGTTAGAATGATGGCGATGATTTCATGGATTTGTTGTTGGCGGGCACGCAATCTGACGGCCAGGGTGCAATCAAAATTTACAGAAACAAACAAAATGCAAATGGCAGCCGGTCATTCGAGGCAGTTTCTACAAATATTCCTGCCATTAAAACCACTTCTTGTGTTTGGAGTGACTACGATAGTGACGGCGATTTGGATTTGGCCTTCACCGGTTTCGACTACAGCAATATTTATGAAAGAACCAACAACAACAGTTACGAGTTAATCGGTGTGATCGGCGCCGGCAACACATTTGTTCCTTTAGATGATGGCGTTGCCGCATGGGCCAATTATGATATTGATGGAGATTTAGATTTTTTTCTCGCCGGTCAAGACCAATACTCCATGTTTTGGACCAAAATTTACCGCAACGAGACTTCCTCGCCCGGAGGGTTTTCAGGAGGGATGTCATACAAGTTTCCTGCGCGTTACAGCTCTGCGACGTGGGGAGATTATGATAATGACGGTGATTTGGATTTGCTGCTGACTGGGGAAGTGGGGTCGTCGTCGAGCCCGGGCAACGCCACCAAGCTTTATCGAAATAACAGCACCGTTGCCAATACGATTCCGAATACGCCAACCAATCTTAGTCACGAATACACTTCGGGCAGCGATCAAATTTCATTGCAATGGAATAAATCTACCGACAATCAAACACCGCTAGCCGGCATGACTTTCAATCTCATGGTGGGCACAACTCCGGGTGGAACGGAGATCATTTCACCAATGTCGGTTATAGGCATGGGCATGCGCACGATTCCGGCGCCGGGAAATGCCGGTCCCAATGACTATTATACTCTGCAGAAATTGTCGCCGGGCAGTTATTACTGGCAAGTTCAAGCCGTTGATAACACCTTCAAATCTTCGGCTTTTTCCAATCCTGCATTTTTCATTATCGACGGCACACCCAAAGCAAATGCCTTGAGTGATGAAGATGGTGATGAAAATGAAATTGCCGAAACGGATTCTACCTCTCGCGAAACAACTCAAGTTTTACCCGTGCGTTTCACCCTTTTTCCCAACTATCCCAACCCGTTCAATCCCAGCACACGCATCAATCTCGAGTTGCCGGAAAGCGGTCACGTGCGGGCGATCGTTTACGATCTGCAAGGCAAGGAAGTTTTTCGTTTGCGTGAAGGCGAAATGAATTTAGGCTATCATGTTTTGGATTGGGACGGCCGCAGCACGGCAGGAACGGCGGTGGGCAGCGGCACTTATATTGTGAAAGTCAGCTTCGAAGGCGTGAATGGCTTGCGTGAGGAGGGGAGGCAGCAGGTTTTGTTGGTGAAGTGATGGAAGTGAGAAGTGGCAAGTAAGAAGTAAGGAATGCCGATTAAATAACCTGCTCATTTGAGCTGTCATGCTCGAGCGCTTTAATCGGGCATCCATGCGGCGTATAATGGATTCCCGCTTAAAGGCTGCGGGAATGACAGTCCGGCACAAATGGGAAAGTTATTTAAATCGGCATTCCTGAGAAGGTTCAACTTCTCACTTCTCACTTGCCTCACTCATTCAAACCGCAGCGCCGCAATCGGATCCATCTTCGCCGCTTTTTGTGCGGGATAGATGCCGAAGACGATACCCACCAGCGCGGAGATGCCGAAAGAAATCACCACACTGAACAGCGAGATTACCGTTTCCCAGCCGGCGAACAAATTGATCGCTTTCGCCATCATCACTCCCAGGATGATGCCGATCACTCCGCCGGTCACGCTGACCATCACGGTTTCATTCAAAAACTGGCCAAGAATGTCTTTCTCGGTGGCACCCAACGCACGGCGCGTGCCGATTTCTTTGGTGCGTTCGGTGACGCTGGCCAGCATAATGTTCATGATGCCGATGCCGCCGACCAGCAATGAAATCGCCGCGATCGAGCCCATGACGATGTTGAACACGCGCTGCGTTTTCTGGCTTTGCGCCAGCAATTCCGCCGGAATGATGATCTCGTAATCCAGCACCTGATTGTGCGTGCGATTGAGCAAACGCTTCACAATCTCCGCGGTGGTCAAAACCTGGCCTTCATTGCCGACTTGAATCGCGATCTCCTCGACGCCGTGCGGCCGCTCGTCGTCGGTGAAACGCTTGAGCGCCGTGGTGATCGGAATGTAAATGTCCTTGTTGATGTTGCGCAGCTTGATCACCGAGGCTTTGCCTTCCTTAACGGTCTTCGCCTCCATCACGCCGATCACGGTAAACCACGTATCGCCGATTTTAATGCGCCGGCCGATGGGGTTGCGATAGCCGAACAGCTCCTCCCGCACTTCCGCGCCGATCACGCACACGCGCTTGGCGTCTTGCACATCCAACACGCTGATGAAACGGCCCTCGCCCGGATGAAAGTTGGTGACCCGTTCATAGGAATCGTCCGTGCCCACCACCCGGCCGGTGGATTCTTTGTTGCCCATCATCACTTCAATCTCGACAAAGCGCAAAGGCGTCACGCCTTTGACGTTCGGCAAATTGGCGCGAATGAGCTGGCCGTCATGATACGTCAGGCCGCGGGAAAGCTTCTTTTCCGCTTCTTCCGCTTTTTCGCCGGTGAGCTTGAGATGATTGACGCGAATGTTGTTGGTGCCGAGCAGCTTGATTTGCGCGATCGCTTCGCGCTTCGCGCCTTCGCCGATGGACAGCATCGAAATCACCGCTGCCACGCCGAAGATCACGCCCAGTGTCGTCAAAAACGATCTCAGCTTATGAACCAAGATGCTCCGAACCCCGATGCGCAAGCTTTCAGAGTATTGCATATTTTCGATCCCAGGTGATAATCATCGCAACTAAATTAGCGCTCATTCTTTGTGCTTTCCCCTCTCTCGTCCGCCTGAAGTCATCATGTCATTCTGGAAGAATGACAGTGTTAGGGGATTCAACTTCAAACGGCTAAACTCTTACCCTTGGAACAAATCGCGCAATTGCTGAATCTCGCGGCCTTGCAGCTCGCGCAGCACGCAGCCGTCCTGCATGTGAATGAGACGGCGCGCCCATTTGGCTTTTTCCAATTCATGCGTCACCAAAATGATGGTGGTGCCGCGCTCGTTCAATTCCTGCAAAATTTCCATGATCTCGCGGCCGGTTTTGGTGTCGAGATTGCCCGTGGGCTCGTCCGCAAAAATCACCTGCGGATTCGTCACCAGCGCGCGCGCAATGGCCACGCGTTGATTTTCGCCGCCGGACAATTCGTTGGGCCGGTGATTGCCTCGATGCGAAAGCCCCACCGTGTCGAGCATTTGCTTCGCCATTTCACGGCGCTTGCCGCGCTCCACGCCCATGTAAATCAGCGGCACCTCGATGTTTTCCAACACCGTGAATTGCATGATGAGATTGAACGCTTGAAACACGAATCCCACTTTGCGGTTGCGCAAGCGCGACAGCTCGGTGTCGTTGAGATTCTCCACCGGCGTGCCGTCCAGCACATAGCTGCCGGCGCTCGGGCGGTCCAGGCAACCCATCAAGTGCATGAGCGTGGATTTGCCGGAGCCGGAAGGCCCCATGATCGCCACGAACTCGCCGCGCTGCACGCCGAAAGAAACACCGCGCAAAGCCTGCACTTCGGTTTCACCCATGAGGTAGGTGCGCGTCAAATCTTTAACCGAGATCAGCATTTTTTCTCCTGTCAAGTGGATGAGGGCCGGCCCAGCAAAATTTCTTCCCCGTCCTTCAAGCCCTCGAGCACCACGGCGACACGATCGTTGCTTTCGGTGATCACGATGGTGCGCGTTTCAATTTTGCCGCCTTTTTGCACGTATACAATGGTCTGATCCTGATCGTTCACGAACACGGCTTCGAGCGGAATGTACAAAACGTTTTTATTCACGTTGACAATAATATCGGCCGTGGCCGTGAGGCCGGGCTTCAAGCGCCGGTCTTCGGCGTTGACTTTCACGGTGATGTCGAAAACTTTCGCGCCCGTGGCTTTGCCGGTAATCCGGCTGATCTTGCGCTTGGCCAAATCCGCAATGAAGCTGACCTCGCCGTTAAAAACCGTATCGGGATAAGCGTCCAAACGAATTTCCACCGGCATGCCGAGCTGCGCTTTCGCAATATCGACTTCGCTCAATTCGGTATCCACCAGCATCCGCGAAATGTCCGGCAAATACATCAGTTCCATGCCTTCGAACGGCGTCATGCCCAGGCCGATTTTTTTTTGCTCATCGCCGTCGCCGGCCAAAGCATAAACCACCAGGCCCGCACGCGGCGCGAGCACCACGCCCTGGCGCAGTTTGCGGTCTTGCTGTTCCAAAGCCCGCTCCGCGCGCCCGACGTTGGCGGTCGCGGCGGTTATGGCCGCGCGCATCGCACGCGAGCGTGATTTCAATTCCAAATACGCCAGGCGCGATTGCTCCAGATCGCTTTCTTGAATGAAGCCTTTCGCCAGTAAATCGGGCATGGTTTCAAAATTCTTGCGAGACGCCTCTTCCTTGGCCATCATCGATTCCAAATCGCTCTGCGCGCGCACCAAATCCGCCTTGACCACTTCCACTTGCGACTCGGCTTCGCCGCGCGAGATGATGTATTTTTCCGACTCGAACTTGATCAGCGTATCGCCTTCCTGCACCCAGGTGCCTTCCGCCACCAGCCACAAAATTTGCTTGTCGGTGACGGCGCTGATCGTCACTTGATCTTGCGCGCGCAGCTCGCCACTCTCGGTAATTTTGATGGTGATGTCGCCGCGCTTGACTTTCACCGCCGGAATGTTTTCGTCTTCGCTGTCGGAGACGACCAGCGAGCTCGCCACTAACAGCAGAATGACGACCACCGGCGCCAGCACCAGCAACAGTTTGCGGCGCCGAGGTGAAACCGCGTCCGCGCCGGAACGCTCTTGATACTCGGAAATTTCTTTCATGAGGATTCCCTCTTTCGTAACGTTGAATGCTTGAGAGGATATTGGTAAAGCGACTTAACGTTGTAGTACTTTTTATGGAGTAACCGGCTGGCCGGTGAGCGTTTCCAACAGGGCCAAATCCGAATAATAAGTGACGAGCTTGCGCAAATACTGGTTTTGCGCTTTCAGCAAAAATTCCTGCGCATCGGTGACGTCAAAATTCGAAGCGCGGCCAAGATTGAACATGGCGCGGGCAAACTCCAGCTTTTGCTCCGCGACCTCGATGCCGCGCTGAATCGCGGCCACTTCCGCGGCGCTGCTGAAAACGCTGCGCACGATCTCACGCATGCTCAACGTGATCTCGCGCTCCAGCTCGGCGTAGCCGTCCTCCTGCTGTATCAGCGCCAACTGCGCGCTTTGCGCCGCGCCGCGGGCCTCGCGGCTGAGAAAATTGTAGCTCAACGTTGCGCCTGCGGTCCAGCCGCGCGCCCGCGCCACCTCCGCGTTCGCCAGCTCGTCGGTCTCATTGCTGCGGACATACGTGCCGAACAAATCAAGCTGCGGCAGGGTGGCGTTGCGCGACACGCCGCGCCTCAGCCGCGCGTCTTTGATCGCATATTGAAAAGCTCTCAGCGCCGGATTATTTTGCAGGGCGATCTGCAGCAGTTCTTGTTCGTTCAACGACACCGGCTTGAAGACCAAACTGTCCGGCCCCAACGGCAGCTCTTGCTCGAACGGCATGCCCATCTCGTCTTTCAAAGCATCCAGCGCGGACTGATAATCGGTCTGACTCTTGATTAAAGTGGCGCGGCTGTCTGCGGCGCGAATTTGCGCGCTCAACACGTCCCGGCGTTGTGCCAGCTTGGCGATCACCAAGGCTTCCGAGGCCACGGCCAAAGCCGAATCGTTCTTGAACGCCGAGAAATTCACTTGCAACAATTGGCGTTGTTGCAAAACGTTGTAGTAAGCGCTTTTAACGCTGTAGACCGTGGCCGCTTGCTGGTTGATGAAATCGTTCTCCTGCAGCCGGCGCTGATAACCGGCGCTGATGACTTTGTTGCTGGCCACACGCGGCCCGGCGCCGCGCAACAGCGGTTGTGTCACGGTGAAGGAATACGCCCGCTCATCGCTTCTGCTGCGCCGACCCTGCGGGAATTGCGCTTCACGCAAAAGGTCCCTCTTGTATTCCACCCGTGTGCCCAGCGGCAAATAAAGCTGCGCGGCCGCGGTCACGCTGGATTGCGCATCGAAGCGTGATTCAAAAAAATTGCCCAGCGAATCCGGCAAATCGACGTAGTTATTTGCGCGTGTGCCGTCCACGGTGAGCACCGGCAAAAAGATGCCGAAACTGCCGGAATGCGTGGCGCGCGCGCGCTCCTGATTGCCTCGCGCTTGCTTGAGCGACAAATTTTTTGTCAGCGCAATGCCGATGCAATCGTTCAACTGCAACGGCCGCTGCAAAGCCTCTGCGATCTGCGCTTCCGTGTAAGCTTTATACTGAAAGCCCTGCTGCTCTTTCTGATCGCCGGCGCCGGTTTGTGCCGGCCAAGCCGGTGCGGCGCCTGCGCCCAAAATGATGGCCAGCAATATGCAACCTGCCCGGCGCCAAACGCCATGTTGCAACGTTCTCAAGGTGTTCCTGCTCATTGATAGATCCAAAGTTGATGACTTCCCGGCGCGAGTCGGTTTTTGGCGGCAGAGAAAGTCGTAAAGTCCGTTCGAAAAGGAGCGCTGGCGTCCTGTCGCGCGCTCCTGCGCCATTTACTTCACCGCTGATTTGACTTTGGTTTTTTCGGAAGCTTGACAAGTAACGCCCATGAGCGTGATCGTCTTTTTCGCAGCGTCGACCTTTTCTGCCTTGCCCACCAACGAAGCGACATTCGGCTCCTCCGGCTCGAGCTGCGGCTGCACTTCTTCGCCCATAAAAGTACCGTCTTTCATATACGTGCCTTCGATTTCAACGTACAGGCCGGTTTTGAGGCCGTCGAAGCTGGTAATCGAACCATCTTCACTTTCATAAGTAGCGTCGTCCTGCATTTTCACCGGAATCAACAGCACTTCGTATTTCTTTTGCGCCTTGTCCGCAATGCGGCGAATCGGCGCCTCGATTTCCCAATCATCGTCCTGGAAATCGCCGGTGAGAATTTTCACTTCTTTGGCGATCAAAGTGAAGTCCTTCTGAATCGCACCCTCGATTTTCACCCATTGCCCCGGCTTGACTGAAGCAAAAAGATCGATCGCGGTTTTCTGTGCCGTTTGCGCCCCGGCGCTTCCGGCCATGCCGATCACAACGCCGCAAAATCCCGCCGCCAGTTTGAGATGAGTTTTCATTGCATGCTCCTAAAAAATGAATGCCGTTTAAACCCGATGCTTGCGCTGCGCTCGCGTTTCGCGCGCGAAATGCTGCGCTGTTTCTTACACGGTAAATATACGCACAATGCCGGCGCGCGAGTGTCACGGCGTTGTCCTCTATTTGTAAAATCGGAGTCTATCCCAATTCGAGGCAAGTCGCATAGGAAGGAACAGCTTTCGTAGTAGCGCCTTCAGGCGCTTACAGCGTTTTTAGTTTGTGTGAAGAGACCCCCTCTTGTCATTCTGAAAGAATCAGACTGTGTGAAAACGCTCGAATTTGTCATTGCGAGCGGAGCGAAGCAATCTCTAACTCCAATAACGCGCACGTGCCGGGATTGCTTCGCTCCGCTCGCAATGACGTTTTCACACAGTCTGAATCTTTCTGAGCACCACTTTGTGTGAAGAGACCCCCTTTTGTCGTGTCATTCTGAAAGAATCTTTTTGAGCATCAAAATGACACGTCGAAATTAAGGTTTGGCCAGGCCCTTCGAAAAATTCCTTCTGACAATTTTGGGGTGAAGCTACTCATTCAATCCAAAACCGTTATAAAATCCACATTGTGGCCCTAACGCGAACAAGCCGCAACCAACAAGGCAAAATCATTTTGCCCAAAATTGTTTTGCCTTCAAAAATCTTTGCTTTTTTGGCAACGAATAGGCTTTAACATGCCCAAATTTTTCCCCACGCCGGGAAACGACGCAACGGATAAAGCTTCTCCTCCGCGGCGATATTTCTATCCGTTGAGATTAATTTTGTTTGATTCATTTTGGGAACCGCTCCACCAAGCTGAAACGGTCAACCCGGGTGGATTCACCAAACCAGCTTTTCCAGAGGAGAGCACCGAGAGCAGAAGCGCTCACGATTTTTTCCGGGGCCTCCGGCATGATCACCACCAAACGGCCATCCGGCAGCCAACGAATCATCATGCGTTGTCCGGCTTCCACGTCTTTCGTAAAAGCGCCGGTAAATTCTTCGACCGCGGCTTTCATTTCTGCCAGCTCGGTTGGCGCGATCACCTTGCTAAAAAACAGCTTATATCCCTTCTGGATCTTCTCCAAAGAAGAGGCGCGATCGAAATCGATAATCACTTGTTTGGCAATGGGGCGCTGCAAAATGATTTCGAAAATCGATTCCGCCGAATCCGGCTTGGCCGCTTCCATGTAATGCGCGATGGTGTGGGTGGCCACGGCGTCGCCGGTTTTTTTCTCGCGTTTGGCTTGCGCCGCGCCGGTCGCCAGCAGCGTATAATCCTTGCCTTCAAAACTGAACGTCACTTGTGTGGGAAAAATTTTTCCGCTCCCCGCCTCGGGAAAATTTTCCTGCTGTGCATTTGCCGCAGCCATGGTGCAGATCACCAGACCCGCCACTGCCCGGCCAAAAAGCTGAAATCGCATAAGTATTAACTCCTTCAAAAGTTCATCTTGCTTTTAGCCCAACCCGGACAAGCCGGAACCAAAAACAGCTATCGTCATTGCGAGGCTTCTTTTCGCCGAAGCAATCTCATCGCAATGCAGAGCCTCATGAAATAGATTGCTTCGCCGATAAAGCCCGCTCGCAATGACAGTTTGCCCTTTGCCCTTTGCTCTCTGCCCAAAGTCCATAGCTATCGTCATTGCGAGGCTTCTTTTCGCCGAAGCAATCTC